>Ga0302325_10008106_pt1 | contig 23170 bp, 23 predicted proteins | sample Palsa_T0_2_FD_201948 | JGI IMG/M metagenome (GOLD analysis project Ga0302325, IMG submission 201948) | Peat permafrost microbial communities from Stordalen Mire near Abisko, Sweden - Palsa_T0_2 | ecosystem: Environmental > Terrestrial > Soil > Palsa > Peat permafrost | place: Sweden: Abisko... | reverse complement strand
CAGGCCACGCCGTCGAGGTCGGCGTCAAGGTCCGCGCCCGGCTCCTCACCGAGTACCGGCCCGGCCTCGACGAGTCCCGGCTCCGCCTCGACGGGAGTCGCCGGGTCGAGTGTGACCGGTAGTGCCGGCTTGGACCGGCGGATGCCGATCAGGGCGGCGAGGGTGACGCCCAGTCCCAGCCCGAGCGAGATCACCACCGTCACCCGGTCCGCCGCCACCGAGGCGGTGAACGGCACCTGGGAACGGGACAGGACGGTGTTGTCCAGCAACCCGGTGAACAGCAGCGCCGATCCGCCCGCGAACACCGCCGCGTAGAGGCCGTCAACCTTGCGCCGGACCAGCATCCATGCGCCTACCAACCCGAGCAACCAACCCACGATCGAGTACCAGCTCCCCGAGAACCATTGGGCCACCTTGTACTGCAGGTCGCCCGACCAGAACCCGGCAATAGCGATCGAGTGGTAGATGTCGTTGATCGTGAGCACCACCAGGGCCGCGGCCAGGGGTGCGCCCCACTTGGCGAACACCCCCAGTGCCAAGCCGCCGGCGGCCAAGGCTCCCGCCACCAGCAGCCAGGGGACCGAGCTGGTGCCCGGTATCCAGACGTAGTAGCCGGACACGGTGATGGGGGTGGACCCCTGAACCATCATGATGTGCCAGGAGGCTTCCACGTGCACCCGGCCCTGGGCCCGAGCGATGTCAGGCGGCAATTGAGTGCCCATCCAATGGGTTCGATGGTCGTGATAGCGAACGACTTGGCCCGAGGAGATCTTCCGCCATTGAGGCGGTCCGAAGACATCGAGCCCGGGAGGCACGGCGCACCCCGTGCGGCTGCAGTTGAGGTAGACCGACGGTGACTGGCGGTTCTCGAACACACCTTGGGGCCCGACCCGGAGGTACGGCTCGCCCTGGTAGCCGAGGATCAGGACCTCCGGGCCGTGGTTGGTGATCTCGACCCGACTGCCGTCCTCAACTTGGGTCACAGTCAGGCCGGGCACCTGGGGCGAGACGCCGGTGACGACCGTCTTCCAGTTGGTGGCGCCGATCCCCGACACGGTGTGGGCCGATGCCGGCTGGGCCAGGATGACCACCCACCCGACAACTGCGGCCAGCGTCAGCGCCCCCCTCTTGAACGCCCGCACTGCGCCCGGCCCACGAGAATCGGCTGCGGTCACGCCTGTTCACCGTCGATCTTGGCCGAGATCGCCTCACGGTAGGCCAAGCCACCGACGGTTGGTAGTCATCGGCCGCACCGCGGCTGCGCCGCCGCGGCCCCACCGCTCAACCCCACTGCCGCGGCTGCACCGCTGCGGCCCCCACGGCCGCGGCCCCACCGCCGTGGTCAGCCCTGCTGGACGATGTACAGCGTGTTGCGGTCGGGATCGCGCAGCGAGAACATGGGCGGCACGCCGGGCCAGCGCAGGACCTCGGGGTCCACGTCCACGCCCCCCGCTTTCAGGTCGGCGTGATCGGCGTCCGCGTCGCCGGTGAGCAGGCGAATGCCCGTATCGACCCCGACCCGGGAGCCCGGGCCAAGGGGCGGCAATGCGATCGTCGTCGTCGCTCCCGACGGTGCCACCTCGATCCAGCGCAGTCCGGGGCCGAATGGCGCGTCGGTGCGCTTTTCAAATCCCAGCTTGTCGAGGTAGAACTCGAGTGCTCGGTCCTGGTCGGCGACGGGAACAGCCACCGTTGCCAGCTGCTTGATTCGTGTGCTGGTCTGCTCGCTCATGTCGATCCTTTCGGGTAGCCAACGGGAGGAGAGACGGTCGAGGTCACGAGTTCTCATCGGTCAGCCGGGCCGCCTTTGTCGTGAGGTAGCGCTGTTCCCGCAGATTCGAGGTGCGTCCGGCGGCAGCCCGGAACTCGGCCATCGCCTTCGTGCGGTCGCCCGCCATCTCCAGCAGGTGGGCTCGCACCGCGTGCAGGCGGTGATGGTCCCCGAGCCGTTGGTCCAGACCCTCGAGGCGAGCCAGCCCGGCCGCTGGGCCGTCCGCCATAGCCGCCGCCACGGCTGCGTTGAGGGTGACCACCGGGTTTGCCGTCATCGCCTCCAGCAGGTCGTACAGCGCCACGATCTCCCGCCAGTCGGTGTCGCCGTAGCGTTCCGCCTGGTCGTGGACCGCGCCGATGGCGGCCTGGACCTGGTATTCACCAACCAATGGATGCCCGAGCAGCGAAATCCCCTCGGCGATCAGCGCCTGGTTCCACCGGGTCCGGTCCTGCTCCTGCAGGGGGACCAGCTCACCGTCGGCGGTGGTACGTGCACCCCGGCGGGCGTCGGTCAGCAGCATGAGGGCGAGCAGTCCGGCCACCTCAGGATCCTCGGGGAGGGAGGCGCGCACGCCCCGGGTGAGCCGAATGGCCTCACCCGACAGATCGGCCCGGGCCAGGTCAGCCCCGTTGCTGGTGGCGTAGCCCTCGTTGAACACGAGATAGAGGACGTGCAGGACCGAGCGCAGGCGCGCCTGATGCTCGTCGGGCGGGGGCAGCTGGAACGGTTCGCCCGATGCCTTGACCTTGGCCTTGGCCCGGCTGATCCGCTGCGCCATGGTCGCCTCGGGGACGAGGAACGCAGCGGCGATCTCCCGGGTGGTCAAGCCACCCACCGCTCGCAGCGTCAGCGCTATGGCCGACGCTCCGGTGAGCGATGGATGGCAGCACAGAAAGAGGAGGATCAGGCTGTCGTCGCGCCCGGGAGCCGGATCGACGGGGCGGAGCGACCATGATGCCGCCAGGTCCTCACGGCGCGAGCGAGCCGAATCCTGTCGGTTCTGGTCTGACATGCGGCGGCCCGCCACGCGAACCAGCCAGGCCAACGGGTCATCCGGCCGGCCCTTGGTGGGCCAGGACGCGGCGGCGGCCACCAGGGCCTCTTGCACCGCATCCTCGGCCCCCGCGAAGTCGCGGTAGCGCCGGGCGATGGCGCCCAGGGCCCGCGGTGCCAACTGCCGCAACAGGTCGGTGGTGGCATCGCCGCTCCCACCCGTGGTGCCGCTTCCCGGGGTGCCATCTCCCCGGGTGCCGTCTCCCGGGGTGCCGCCTCCCGGGGTGCCGCCTCCCGGGGTGGCGGAAGCGGACGTCACATCTCGGGATCGGGGGCGCTCATCACCTCGCGCACCTCGATCGGTTGGCGAATGGGTACGCCCTCGGGTCCCGGGGCGGCCGACGCTTGTGCTGCGATCTCGATAGCCCGCTCGGCCGACTCGACATCGACGATCCGGTAGCCGGCCAGCAGCTCCTTGGACTCGGGAAAAGGACCGTCGGTGATCACCGGGGCGCCGACTCCACCGGATACCACGAACTTGGCGCGTTCCGGCCCGGAGAGGCCCTGAGCGTCGACCAGCTCGCCGCGCTCCACCAACTCTCGGTTCAGCGCATGTTGGAACTCGATGTGGGCCGTGATGTCCTCGGGCGCCCATTCCGACATGGGCCGGCAGTGGGATTCAACCTCGCCGTAGTTCTGCAGCAACATGAAGCGCATGGCTCCATCCTTTCCGGTCGGGCGAGGCCACGGTGGCGCCGCTCACCCACATGTCGGAGCTGGCGGGCGGATTTCGACATGTTCGGTGCTATGGCTGGCTGACATGCCAGCCCCGGCGCACCAGTTCCGCCGCCAGCCGCTCGGGCGGTAGGCGGCGCAGCAACTGTTCCTCGGCCGACAACCGAGGTGTCCGCTCCGGGGCCGGGCCGGTCCCCGAGCCGCTCTCCGCTCCCGCTTCGGCCTCGGCCTGCAACTGTTCGATGAGCGCCGAGGCCTCGTCGCGGGTGAACTTGCCCGCAGCCTGGCGCTGGGTGAATCCCAACGGCCCCCGGGCATCGCGGAAATCGGCGTGCCCGACGGCATGCAACAACGTCAGCAGCTCGTCAATCTGTTTCACCGACGCGGGCGGGCCCGACGGTTGACCGAACGCCATGGCCCGTAGTCTGGTCGATGCGGTTAACCGGCCCGGGTGGGTGCGGTCAGCCGTCGGCCTCCACGCCCCACGAGACGACGTGGTCGGGGTGGATGCGGATCATGGGCGCCGGGTCATCCACGATGTCCGCTCGCCCCCGTACCTCGACGCCCCGAGTGCGGCGGGGGCTGACACTGGCCAGGTCGTCGATGACGATGGCCGCCCGGCCGTTGCGTTTGACATCGCGGAACTTCTTCGACTGCTCGAAGTTGCGGCCGCCGATGTCGATGGTGTCAAAGGTCTCGTTGTAGCTCCACCCGACGGGGGTCACATGCGGCATCCCGTCTGGACCGACGGTGGCCAGCCGCCCGAGCCGCCGCTCGCCCTGAAGATAGGCCAGTTCGGCCGGTGCGAACCCGCTCATGTGGTGATCCTCCGTGTCGATCGATGTGCCCTGCGCGGACAACGATAGGTGTGAAAGGGCGACCGGGGCCCGGATCGGGTTCGCACTGCCCACTAGGGTGACGTGGCGGTCGGCCGCAGGTGGAAGGTGAGGGCATTTGAAGGCGGACGACGATCCGGAGGGTGGGGACGAAGAGCCGGACGACGAAGAGCCGGACGACCACCACGGCGTGCCCCGCCCAGCCGTGCGGAGTGTGGCCCGCCGATCGTTCTCCGCTCCTGTCGCCAGCAGGAAGCGACGCCGAATGGTCGTGCTGGTCGCCCTGATTGCGGTCGTGGCGGTGGCCGCAACGCTGTACGCCTTTCTCCATCATGCGACGGTGACGTATGCCGCGGTGGTAAATGGTGTGGAGATTCGCCAGAGCCAGCTCCATCAGGAGTTGACCGATATCGAGTCCAACGCCAAATACGTCCAACTGATCGACGAGCCGGGCGGCTCGGGCCCGGTGGCGGGCGACAAGCCGGGAACCTTCAATCTGGTCTTCGAGGATACGGTCCTGAATCAGGAAGTGCGCTCCGAGGTGATCCGGCAGGCACTCGTGACTCGCCATGCACTGCCCACGGCGGCCCAGGTAGCGGCGGCCGACAGCCAGGTGTCGCAGACATTCCCGTCCGGGATCTTCGCCGCATTTCCCGCCCGCTATCGACAGACCCTGGCCATGCTGCAGGCCAATTCCAATGCTTTCGTCACCGTGGAGACGGCAGCGGTGACGGCGACCGAGGCCAGCCAGTACTACCAGGAGCACAGCAGTGACTACGCCACCGAGGCGTGTGTGCGCCAGATCTTGATCGCGGACAAGGACGCCACTGGCCAGGTCGACGCCGCGGCCAGCCTGGCCGACGCCAACAAGATCAAGTCGATGCTGGATGCCGGCGGCAATTTTGCCGCCCTGGCCATGCAGTACTCGCAGGACAACGGCACCGGAGGCAGTGCGGCCCAGGGTGGGATGCTCAGCGGGTCGGCGCCCGACGGTTGCCTGACCACGGCCGACCTGCAACAGCTCGCCACCACCGAGCCATCCGTGGCCAGCGCCGTTATTTCGCTGCCGGTCAACCAGGTCAGCAACCCGGTGCAGACCGATGTCGGGTACGACCTGGTCGAGTTGACCAAGCGGGTCATCGAGCCGTTGGACAGCAGCGTGACGGCCAACATCCACCAGCGGCTGGCCGGTGTGGCGCTCGATCAGCTCCTGGCCAATGGCGCCATCAAGATCAATCCGTCCTTTGGGACGTTCGACCGGTCATCCGACGCGTCGGGCGACGTGATCGGCGTCGTTCCGCCCGCCGGAACCGCCTCCAGCTCGACCACGACCCCCGGGGGCTGAGCCGTTTACCGGCATTCTGTGCGGGATAGGCGTTCTTTGGGTACTTGTTGCACGATTTTGGCAGTAAGTACCCAAAGAACAGAAATCCCTCACAGTTTGGGCGGCCGCCGATCAGTTCGCTCGCTCCGAAGCGTCGTACCCGAAGATCGCAACCACGCACAAGGAGCCACCATGACGAGCCGAGACGTCGCCCCCCTCGGGGCACCCTGCTGGGTCGACCTGATCACCTCCGACGTGGCCGGCACCAAAGAGTTCTACGGCCGACTGTTCGGCTGGGTGGCCGAGGAGGCCGACGCGCAGTTCGGCGGGTACTTCAACTTCACCCGCGACGGTCAACGCGTCGCCGGCTGTATGGGCATGCAACCGTTCATGGCCATGTCCGACGTCTGGTCGGTGTACTTGGCCAGCGATGACGCCCAGAAGACGGTCGAGGCGGCGGGTGCCAACGGGGGCCAGGTCAGGGTCGAGCCCATGGCGGTCGCCGACTTGGGCACCATGGCCGTGGTCACCGATGCCGGCGGCGCAGGCATCGGCCTGTGGCAGCCCGGCGTGTTCCCCGGTTTCACCACCCTGGGCGAGCCCGGTGCACCCGCCTGGTTCGAGTTGCTGACCCGGGACTACGACGGTGCTATCGCCTTCTACCGCGACGTGTTCCACTGGGAAACCCACGCTGTCACCGACACGCCGGGCTTTCGCTACACCACCATGGTCAATGGGGAGGAATGGCTGGCCGGGATCATGGACGCCTCGGGTTTCCTGCCCGACGGCGTGCCCTCGCACTGGGCCGTCTACTTCGGGGTGGACAATGCCGATGCCGCCGTGGCCAAGGTGGTCGAGCTGGGCGGCTCCGTCGTGCAGCCGCCCGAAGACACGCCGTACGGTCGGCTGACCGAGGTGGCCGACCCGTACGGCGCCCACTTCAAGCTGATCCAACCCTGACAGCAGTCGGCTGGCCGCGGCAACGCTAAGAATGGGCTCCATGCCCGCCGCCAGCCAGTTCGGTTTCACCTTGTTCGACACCGGCATCGGCCGGTGCGGCGTGGCGTGGGGAGCGCAGGGCGTGGCCGCCATCCAATTGCCTGAGGTCGACGACGGGGAAACGGTGGCCCATCTGACCGAGCGCCTCCCCAACGCGGAACCATTGCCTCCGCCGCCCCAGGTCATGGACGCAATCGACAGCATCGTGGCGCTGCTCGACGGTCAGGGCGGCAAGGCCAGCGACCTGTCGGGCGTCGAGTTGGACATGGCGGACGTGCCCCCGTTCCACCGCCGGGTGTACGAGCTGTCCCGCACCATCCCCCGAGGCGAGACCTTGTCCTACGGCGAGGTGGCGGCCCGGCTCGGTTCGCCCGGGGCGGCCCGGGCGGTGGGCCAGGCGCTGCGCCGCAACCCTTTTGCCATCGTGGTGCCCTGCCACCGGGTGGTGGCGGCGGGCGGCAAACTGGGCGGCTTCTCGGCCAACGGCGGCCTGTGCACCAAGATCGAGTTGCTGACCCGGGAAGCCCGGGCCGTGAACCCGGCCACGGCGCTCCAGTACAGCCCGGCGGCCGCAGCCAGGCACCTACGCCGGGTCGACCCGGTCATGGCCGGCCTCATGGACAAAGTCGGTCGGTTGGCCCTGAACCTGACCGGCGCGCCCACCACCTTCGCCGCCCTGGCCCGGTCGATTGTGTACCAACAGCTCCACGGTCGGGCCGCGGCCGCCATCTACGGCCGGTTGTGCGCCCTGTTCCCCGAATCGGGCGCCACGCTGCGGCCGGCCGACATTCTCGTCGCCTCGGAGGAGGAGTTGCGAGGCGCCGGCCTGTCAAGGGCAAAGATGTTGTCTCTGCGGGACCTGGCGCGACGGGCCGACGAGGGTGCCATCCCCACCTTGGCCGAGGCGACGTCGATGGAGGACGAGGCGATCATCACCGAGCTGAGCGAGGTGCGGGGGATCGGCCGCTGGTCGGCTCAGATGTTCCTGATCTTCACGCTGGGCCGCCCCGACGTACTTCCCGCGGGCGACCTGGGCGTGCGCAAGGGCTTCGGGGTCACCTACCTCGGGGGCGACATGCCCACGCCCAAGGCGCTCATCGAGTTCGGGGAGCAATGGAAGCCGTACCGCAGCGCTGCCAGCTGGTACCTGTGGCGGGCTGCCGACTTGGACGCCCAGGCTTAATCCGCTCGGCAGCCCCGGACCGGACGCCACACTCCTTGGTCACCCCCCTTGCGGGTCCTATCTGCCAAGTGGTCGACCAGTCCCCGGCATGCCGACTCGATAAGTGCGAGGGCGTGGTCGAAATCCCCGGCGCCGCCACCCCACGGGTCGGGTACCTCATCGTCGCCCGCCGCCGCAGCCGGGTCGAATGAGCGCAACAGGTGGACCTTGGCCCGGTCCGACTCGCCGCGCGCCAGGCGCCGGACATCGGACATGTTGTGATGGTCGGCGCACAGCAAAACAGCACAGCGTGCAATGTCGTCGGCGGTGAGGCGACGGGCCCGAGCCCGGGGCGGCGGCCAGCCCCGCCGGCGTAGCGCAGCCAGTGACCGGGGATCGGCTCCCGAACCCACGTGATAGCCCGCCGTCCCGAATGACTCGACCACCACCCGGTCATTCAGGCCGGCCTGGTCCACCATGGCCTGTCCCACTGCCTCGGCCATCGGGGACCGGCAGATATTGCCCAGGCACACCATGGCCACCCGCACCTTGCCCACCCGTCCCGTACCCGCCTCTACCATGGGAACGTGCTGGCGGTCGGGCGAGGCCATGGGCCAGTTTCCCCCCGTGAAAGGACGCCCCACCAATGAGCATGCTCGGGCCGAGCTTGACCGTGTCCCGCCAAGGACTTGGTTGCATGGGCATGTCGGAGTTCTACGGCGATGAAAACGACGCCGAGTCCATCGCCACCATCCATCGAGCGCTCGAATTGGGCGTGACCTTCTTCGACACGGCCGACATGTACGGCCCGTTCCGCAACGAGGAATTGGTCGGTCGGGCCCTGGCCGGCCACCGCCACGAGGTGGTGTTGGCCACCAAGTTCGGCATCGTCCGGGACCCCGGCGAGCCCACCCGTCGGGGCATCAGCGGCCGGCCGGAGTACGTCCAGCGGTCGTGTGAGGCATCGCTGCGCCGCTTGGGCACCGACGTGATCGACCTGTACTACCAGCACCGGGTCGATCCCGACACACCCATCGAGGAGACGGTGGGCGCGATGGCGGAGCTGGTCAGCCAGGGCAAGGTGCGCCATCTCGGCCTGTCCGAGGCCAGCCCGGACACCCTGCGCCGGGCCGCCGCGGTGCACCCCATCGCTGCCCTGCAGAGCGAGTGGTCGCTGTGGAGTCGTGACATCGAGGACGAAGTGGTGTCCACGGCTCGTCAGCTGGGAATCGGCATCGTGGCCTACAGCCCGCTGGGCCGAGGTTTCCTGACGGGGCAGATCACCAGCCCCGACGACTTCGGGCCGGAGGACTTCCGTCGCTCAAACCCGCGGTTCCAGGGCGAGAACTTCTTGCAGAACCTCCTGCTGGTCGACCGGGTCCGGGAGATCGCCAACGAGAAGGGCGTCACGCCTGGCCAGCTGGCCTTGGCCTGGCTGTTCAGTCGGGGCGACGACGTCGTCCCCATCCCAGGGACCAAACGGCGCCGGTACCTGGAAGAGAACATCGCGGCCGAGGCAATCTCCTTGGGAGCCGACGACCTGGCGCGGATCGAGGCGGCGGCGCCCAACGGAGCGGCGGCGGGGGACCGCTACGCCGACATGACCGCAATCGGACGAGAGTCCGCCGCTCCGTCCACACGGTGAGCCCGCCGCCGCCGGCCGCTCGGCGAGGGCCGGGGCCGTCCACACGATGAGGCCGTCCACATGATGAGGCCGTCCACACGATGAGGCAGCGACGGATCAAGTGACCATGGCGCGACGAGCGATCGACTGGGTGTTCAAAAGCCGTACGACGGGGAAAATCACCGTTGCCCAGTTCCCCAACTGGTCGCTCGGGGTGTTCCTGGCAGCCACGATCCTGCGCCTGATTGTGAAGCCCACGGGCAGCGCAGCGACCGGGTTCACCGTCGTGGGCACCGGGTCGTTGCTGGTCTGGGCCCTGGACGAGGTGATCCGGGGCGTCAACCCCTGGCGGCGGGTGTTGGGTGGCACCACCCTGGCCTGGGAAGTGGCCCAACTCTTGTCGCGCTAAAGGCGACCAAGGGAACCAACCTCGGCTCGGGTGACGTCTCACTACCGTCACCTGCTCGAGCACGGAGGGAACAAAACCCATGCGTCGTTGCCTGTCGCTCCTCGCCCTGATCACCGCCGGGATTGTCATGGTCGTCACCGCCGCCCCGGCCATGGCGTGCGGCGGCCTGGTGGCGCCCGACGGGGCGGTGCGCCTGGACCAGACCACCACCCTGGCCGCCTACCACGACGGGGTCGAGCACTACGTGACCTCGTTCCAGTACGCCGGGGGCGGGACCAACTTCGGCTCGATCATCCCCCTGCCCGGCGTGCCGACCGACGTCCGCCGGGCCGGGAGCTGGACCCTGCAGCGCCTGGAATTGGAGGTCCACCCGGTTCCCCCCGAGGCATTCGCGGGGGCGTCGGCCGCCGGCTCCACCGCAGGAGCGGCCCAGGTCATCCTGCAGACCACGGTCGACGCCCTGGACATCACGGTGCTCAAGGGCGGGGCGCAAGAGGTGATCACCTGGATCCGCGACCACGGCTACTTCGTCTCCCAAGACGCCCCGGCAATGCTTCAGTTCTACGCCCGGCGCAGCCCGTACTTCTTGGCGGCGCGCTTCGACGCCGCCAAGGCACAGGCGCTGGGCCAAACCGACGGCGACGGCACGCCGATCGAGATCACCATCCCGACCCCCCGCCCGTGGGTTCCGGTGCACATCCTCACCCTGGCCAAGATCCCCCAGGCCATCGTGCAGGCCGACGTCTTCCTCCTGACCGATCGGGCCCCGGCGCTGCTCGGACTCGACCCCGGTGTGGCTGTGCAGGCCAGCGAACCGGCGTCGGCCGACCTGCTGACCGACCTGCGCTCCGACAAGAACAGCAGTTGGATCCCGTCGCAGGCCTGGCTCACCTACATCAACATCAATGCGCCCGCCTCGGCCCTCACCCACGACCTGGCCATCGACCCGTCGGGGGCGGGCAAGCCGTCGGCCATCGAGGCGGGGTACGAGACCGCCGCTCCGAAGCCCGTTGTGGCCGGGGTGGAGCCGATCGGATCCCCGGTCACGCCGGGCAACCCCCACGCCTTCGCCTACGCCGCCCTGTTCGCCCTGGTCCTGGTGGCGGGCCTGGGGGGTTGGGTCGCACTCATGTGGTCCCGACGACCCCAGGAAGGGTGAGCCGACCCAGCGGCGGCTCGGCTGCACGAAGGCGCGGGCGGTAGCTTGGCCCCTGCACTATCGAAGCGAGTTGCAGGGGGAGCCGATGAGGGCGATTCAGATCGCCGACCTGAGCGGGCCGGACAGCGCGCTGCGCCTGGTCGAGGTGGCCGAACCCGACTCGACGGAGGCATTCGCCCCGGGACCGGGCGTGGTGATCGACGTGCACGCCGCCGGGGTGTCCTTTCCCGAGCTGCTCCAGACCCGGGGCCAGTACCAGCTCAAGCCGCCCTTGCCCTTCGTTCCGGGCAGCGAGGTGGGGGGCGTGGTGCGCCAGGCACCGCCCGGGTCCCGGTTCCAACCGGGGGACCGGGTGTCGGCGTTCTGCCTGAACGGCGGGTGGGCCGAGGTGGCGGTGGCGCCCGACTACCTCACCTTCCCCCTGCCCGACCGCCTCGACTTTGCCCAGGGTGCGGCCGTGATCCTCAACTATCACACCGCCTATTTCGCCCTGAAGGGTCGGGGTCGGGTGCAGCCGGGTGAGAATGTGGTGGTGCATGGCGCGGCGGGTGGGGTGGGTACCGCGGCCCTCCAGGTGGCCAAGGGCCTGGGCGCCCGCACCATTGCCGTGGTGTCCACCGACGCCAAGGCCGAGGTGGCGCGAGCGGCGGGGGCCGACGAGGTGGTGCGCTCCGACCGCCCATGGAAGGACGAGGTCATCGCCCTCACCGGTGACAACAAAGGCGCCGATGTGGTCATCGACCCGGTGGGTGGCGACCGCTTCCTGGACAGCCTGCGAACGCTGCGCGAGGGCGGACGCCTCGTGGTGGTCGGTTTCACCAGCGGGTTCATACCCGAGGTCAAGGTGAACCGGCTGCTGCTCAACAACATCGAGGTGGTGGGGGCGGGCTGGGGGGCGTACGTGCTGCGCCACCCGCAGGCCAACGCCGAGATCGGCGCCGCGGTGGGCGCCATGATCGACCAAGGCGTCATCAACCCCGTGGTCGGGGGACGCTTCGCGCCCGAGGAGGCGGCCGAGGCGCTGAAGGTGCTGGAGCAGCGCGCCGCCACGGGCAAGATCGTCATCCAGTTCCGCCCCTGACCGGTGGACTTCGCCCCCTCCGCCATCGCAACCCAACTGCGAGACGAGCTGCTCGCCTTCATGGCCGAGCGCGTCTACCCGGCCGAAGCGGTGTACCGGGCGCAGATGGACGAGCTGGGCGACCCCCATGGCCACCCCGCCGTGCTCGAGGTGTTGAAGGCCGAGGCCCGAGAACGGGGACTGTGGAACCTGTGGCTCCCGGGCCGGTTGTCCAACGTCGACTATGCACCCCTGGCCGAAGTCATGGGCCGGTCGCTGCTGGCGCCCGAGGCGTGCAACTGCTCGGCCCCGGACACCGGAAATGGGGAAATCCTCGCACTGTTCGGTACCGACGCCCAGAAGGAGGAGTGGCTCGACCCGTTGCTGGAGGGCAGGATCCGCTCGGCCTTCGCCATGACCGAGCCCGACGTGGCCTCGTCCGACGCCACCAACATCGCCTGCGCCATGCAGCGGGTGGGCGACCACTACGTCATCAACGGCCGGAAGTGGTGGATCTCGGGGGCGGCGTCGACGCGCTGCGCCGTGTTCATCGTCATGGGCAAGACCGACCCCGCCGCCCACCCCTACAGCCAGCAGTCGATGATCCTGGTCCCCGCCGACACGCCCGGCGTGACCATCGTGCGCAACCTCCCGGTGTTCGGGTACGCCGATCGGGAGGGCCATTGCGAGGTTCTGTTCGACGACGTCCGGGTCCCTGCCACCAACCTGCTGGGCACCGAAGGCGGTGGTTTCGCCATGGCCCAGGCCCGGCTCGGCCCGGGGCGGGTCCACCACTGCATGCGCACCATTGGCGTGGCCGAGCGGGCGCTCGAGCTGATGTGCCATCGGGTGAACGGGCGCACCGCCTTCGGCAAGGCGTTGGCCGACCAGGGCGTGATCCAGGAGTGGATCGCCGACGCCCGCATCGAGATCGACCAGGCCCGGCTGTACACGCTGCACGCCGCCTGGCTGATGGACACCGAGGGCAACAAGGCGGCCCGCTCCGCCGTGTCGGGGATCAAGGTGGCGGTGCCCGCCATGGCGCTGCGGGTGATCGACCACGCCATCCAGGCCCACGGCGCGGCTGGCATCGGTGACGACTTCCCCCTCGCCTGGATGTACGCCCACATCCGCACCCTGCGCCTGGCCGACGGCCCCGACGAGGTCCATCGGGGCGTGGTGGCCCGCCACGAGCTGCGCCGCTGGGCCCCATGAGGCTGGTGGGAGTGGGATCTGTTGTGTGCAATTTGTGTACGCATATGATCGGAAATTGCACACAATTGATCGACGAGCGATGCATATAGCGGGGAAAGTGGCGCTGGTGACGGGCGGCGCCCATGGCATCGGGGCCGGGGTGGTCAAGCGCCTGGCCGCGTGTGAGGCGCACGTCGTCATCGCCGATGTGGACGATGTGGCGGGCACCGCGCTGGCCGCCGAGGTCAACGGCCTGTACGTCCATTGCGACGTGTCCGACCTGGCTGACAACACCGCCGCCGTGTCCGCGGCCGTCGACCGATTCGGTGGCCTGGACCTGGTGCACCTCAACGCGGGCGTCGCCACCGGCTTCGGGGTGGGCGACGACTTCGACCTGCTGTCCTATCGGCGCGCCATGGGCATCAACTTCGACGGGGTCGTCTTCGGCGCCCACGCTGCTCTGCGGGCGCTGAAGCGGCGGGGTGGCGGGACGATCGTGGCCACGTCCAGCCTGGCCGGCCTGGTGCCGGTGGCGGGGGAGCCCATCTACTGCGCCAACAAGCACGCCGTGGTGGGGTTGGTTCGCTCCCTCGCCCCCACGCTGGAGGCCGACGGCATCGCCATCCACGCGCTGTGCCCCTCGTTTGCCGAGACGGCGCTCATCGACCCACTTAGGGCGATGATCGAGCAGAGCGGCCTTCGGGTCCTGGCGGTGGACGACGTGGTGGACGCCTTTTTCCAGATACTGGACCATGACGGCACGGGGGAGTGCTGGTTCGTGGTGGCCGGCCGGGCCAGCGAGCCGTTCCGGTTCCGGCACGCCCCGGGGCCTCGGTGATGGACCAAGCGGGGCCGCTGCGGGACGAGGACGCCTTCGACGTCGAGGCCGTGCATCGCTGGCTGGGGCAACAGCTCGACGGGCTGAACACACTCCCGCCGCCCGAGGTGCGCCAGTTCCCTGGTGGGGCGTCCAACCTGACCTACCTGCTGGCCTACCCCGACCGGGACCTGGTGCTGCGCCGGCCGCCGACGGGCCACAAGGCGGCGTCGGCCCATGACATGGGCCGGGAGTTCCGGGTGCAGCGCCAGCTCAAGGGCCGGTATCCCTACGTGCCCGACGTGCTGGCCCTGTGCCAAGACCTAGCGGTGATCGGCTCGCCGTTCTACGTGATGGCCCGCATCGAGGGCACCATCCTGCGACAGGAGGTGCCCGAGTCGATGTCGCTGCCCCCGCATGAGGCCCGGGCGCTCGGGTTCCGGGCCTTCGACTGCCTGGTCGAGCTGCACCGGGTGGACCCAGTGGCCGCGGGCTTGGGCGACCTGGGGCGCGGAGCGGGGTACGTGGCCCGCCAGGTGCAGGGCTGGAGCGGCCGGTACCAACAGGCCCGGACGCCCAACGTCGGTTCGTTCGAATCCGTGATGGCGTGGCTGGCAGAGAGGCAACCGGCGGATGTGGCGACATGCCTGATCCACAACGACTTCCGGCTGGACAACATCGTGCTCGACCCGACCTGGCACGTGGCGGGGGTGCTGGACTGGGAGATGGCCACCTTGGGCGATCCCCTCATGGATGTGGGCGGGGCGTTGGCCTACTGGGTCGAGGCCGACGACGACCCGTTCCTGCGGCAGTTCAAGCGCCAGCCGAGCGATGTGGCGGGGATGCCCAGCCGGGCCGAGCTGGCCGACTACTACTGCGCCCAGACCGGGCTGGTGGTGCAGGACTGGACCTTCTACCAGGTGTTCGGGCTGTTCCGTCTGGCCGTGATCATGCAGCAGATCTACTACCGCTACCACCACGGCCAGACGACCAATCCAGCCTTCAGCGATTTCTGGTCGTTGGTGACCTTCCTCGAGGCCCGGTGCCGGCAGATCGCCGGCCCGGGCGTTTGAGGTTGGCCTGCTAGCAGGTGGTCGTCTGGGTGTCGGCCGGAGGCCCCGAGGTCGTCGGGCCGCAGCCGCCCCCGATGGTGTAGGCGTAGGGCAGGGCGGTCAGCTCGTCGCCCGAGCCTTGGCCGGTGTAGGGAACGTCGCTCTGGAAGTCGTCGATGTACAGATGACCGCTGACCTGCGTTCCTGGTGCCCCCGACGGGGTGATGGTCACGTCGAACGTGACCTTTTGACCGGGGTTGAGCACGAAGGGATCGAACGTCAGCGCCGGGTTGGTTGATTCGAACCACAGGTCTGAGGTGGGAGAGGACACGGCCGGGTCGAACGCCTTGGTGCTCACCGTCATGGATGAGGTGACGGTGCCGGTCGGGGCGGGGCTGGCGTAGGGACCACACTCGCTCGGTGCCTGGAACCAGAAGCCGGCGTTCACGCTTCCTCCCGGCGGCGTGTCAGAAGCCGACTCGGTGTCCGCGCACAGCGGTCCCGGGCTGCTGGCCGCGCTGGCCAGGTCGGGATCACCGTTGAACGGCCCGAAGTCGAACATGATGGGCAGCGTCGCGGTCGCCGAGGTGCCGACGCTTGCTGTCTCGGTCGGCACCAGCCACACCGGTTCGGGACCCGTGAGCGGAAGCGGCTCGGTGGCCGGGCCGAACGGGAAGGCCGTCAGGGCGGTGCTCTGGTAGGTGTTGAGCCGGGCGTCGGTGAAGAAGTCCTCCGCCGCCGCGCCCTTGTTGGTGATGGTCACCGGCACCGTGACCGGGGTGCCGGCAGGCAGCGTGATGCTCGTGCTGTCGGGCAATGCCGGGGCTTTGCCGAACACGTTATTGAACTGCACGTTGCCCGAGTAGGCCTGCGACAGCTCGTTGCCCACCACCGGCTCGGCGAAGTCCACGATAAGGGTCCACACCCCCGCCGCCGGGTTGAGGGTGTTGGCCGAGAGGGACTTCTCCGCCGTGCCGTTCAGGCTGTTCTGCCCGAACCCGAGGGCGTTGCCGTCGGGGCTGATCAGGTAGGCGCCGACCGGGTCGGTCGGGTCGTTGGTCAGCGACACGTTGGTCGTGATGTTGGAGACGCCCGCGCCCACCTGGAACTCGTAGTAGTCCACCTGGCCTTGGCCGTTGGGCCGGCCATTGCCGCCGGTCAGCGTTCCGCTGAACGCGCCACCGGAGGCCACATTGACCAGGCTGCGCAGGGTTATCGGGATCGAGGTGGTGCCTTCGCTGACGTAGCCGGTGTTGGTCACGCCCGTAGAAGCGAGCTGGACCGAGCCCGCGTCATCGCCCGGCGCGGCCGGGGTCGTCTCCTTGACCGTCACTGTCTGGCTCTGGCCGGCGGTCAGGGCGATCGAGGGCGGTGTCACGGTGCCGAAGGTGGTGTATTGCTGCGTTGCCACCCGCCACGGGACCTTGCCGTTGGTGCCGCCAACCGATGCCACGTCACCGAACAGGACGCCTGTCCAGGTACCGGCGGCAGGGGCGGTGACATCGACATTGCCGTAGTTGCCCACCCCCTGAGGCAGCGAGTGCGCGGCCAACCTGCCCAGAGGATCGATCAATATCAGCCGGACTCGGGAGTTGTTGCCGTTGCTCGGGTCGCCTGGGTAGGCGAGCGACGCATCGAGCCGGTTGCGTCCCGGCGCAACGGTGAAGTGGAACTCGGCGTAGTTGTTCTGCAAACCCTGATAGTTGGCGAACTCCGGGCTGACGCCGTCGGTCAGCGTGACGCTGCCCGTCTGCACGTTCTGGTCGGCACCGATGGCCCGGGTGCTCAGCTGGACCAGTTGGGTGGTCGAGCCGGTGTTGGTCACGGTGACCGGGAAGCTCTGCGCGCTGCTGGTGGCGCCCACCGCGTTCAGCTGGTTGGGCGAGGTCAGGAGGGTGTCACCGACGGGCGTGGGCGTACCGTCGGTCGTCTTGATCGACTCGGCCAACAACACCGCCTTGTAGCTGTTCAACAGGCCGGCGCCCTGCTCGTCAGCCGGCGCCCCGATGTCGGTGGCGGTGCTGATCAGGATCTGCTTGACCAGCGCCGGTGATGGGGTGGCGCCGCCGTGGGTGTTTCGGTATGCCTGATCCACCAGCGCCGCCGCGCCCGAGACGAACGGCGCCGACTCGCTGGTGCCGCCACTCTCCTCGACGTCGGAGGGCTGCCCCTTAAAGTTGGTGCACTCGGTGTAGATGGCGGTGTCGGTCGAGCAGGAGGCGAAGCTCAAGTCGCCCGGGGCGACGAGGTTGACGGTGCCGCCCGTCTCGTTGAAGCCACCTGAGCTGAGCGAGCTGATGTTGTCGTCCAGCCAGCCCGTGGTGGCGAAGTAGTCGGCGGCGGCGTAGTTGGTCTGGGCGTAGAAGCGGAAGTCCGTCGACCCGCCCACCGAGATCACGTTGGGGTCGGTGCTGGGTGAGCCGATGGTGTTGGTCGAACCGGCGTCGCCGCTGGACACGCTGACCGTGACGCCCGCGGCAACCGCGGCGTCGTTGAACTGCTTGGTCACGTCCAGTGATGTGATGTCGGGGAAGGGGTTGGAGCCGAAGGACTCGTTGATCACGTTGACGCCGTCGTTCTCGACTGCGTAGTTGATGGCCTGGAGGAAGTTGGACTCGGTGGTGTCGTGGAACTCGCCGAAGACATCGAGGCCGACCAGGCTGGCGCCCGGGGCGACGCCCTCGATGCGGATGTTGCACGCGGTCGGGTCGGGCTGCGCCGCGAACTGGCTCACGTCGTAGGTCACTAGCCCCTGGCCGGCGATGGTGTTGGCGTCGAGGAACGCCTCGTCGCCCCCGGTTTTTTGGCCCGGGCCGTCGCCTGTGAAGTCCTGGTAGTCACTGAACGCCGATGCGCCGCCGGGGCGGAGGAAGTTCTCGTTCTTGGTGTCCACTCCATCGGCGATCCAGGCCACTTTGACGCCTGCGCCGGTGATGCCGAGCGAGCGGGCGGTGGGCTGGGTCGGGCTGTCCGAATCGGTGTTGGTGAGCGAGAGGCCCTCGGGATCAAGCAGCGGTGCGCCGCTGGAGCAGGCACCGGGGATGACATTGGGCGTCAAGGAGGTGGTGGGCGGGGGCTTGCTCGGCGTGGTAGAGGTGGCGGGGGTGGCAGCCTGCGGCGCCGCGCCCTGGATGGTCACGTCGGGGATGACCTCGGCCACGGTCGAGTTGGCCTGCAGTCGGGCCTCCTCACCGGCCGAGACGGTCGCCGCCAGGGAGTTGACCAGCTGGAAGCTCTCGACGTGCGTGGCCTTCACCGTCTTCAGCTCGCTCATGATGGCGGACTGGCTGCTCACCACGCTGTTGCGCCGGACGGCCGCGGCGCTGGTGCCGGCCGGGGCGGCCGCCGGCTGGGTCTTCAGCACCACGATGACGTGCTGGTCGACGTTCTGCGACAGCTGGGCCGCCTGGGCCGTGGTCAGGGGCTGGTCCGCCCCAGTGGCCGTGCTCGGGGTCGCGGTCGACGACGACGCGCTGAACCCCGCCCCCTGGCTGAGCAGCAGGGCGGGTACCGCCACCGCCACCACCAGCGCAGGAATGCGCTTGCGCCGTACGAAGGATCGCTGCTCGGTGGCCGATCCGGCCCGGTTCTTGCTGCCGCTCATAGTGTGAACCTCCTGGGTCCGGCCAACACGTTTACTAGCCCCCGGCTGGGGAGAGTAACACTCGAAGTGACGCCGGGGTAGCAATGAGCTGAAGCGTTATCCGAGGCGGTAGATGGCGTTTCCGCCCGAGTAGTAGAGGGCCTGGTCGGGCCCTTCCTTGACGTCCAGCGTGCAGTTGGCCGGTCCGTGGACGATGTTGCCATGGGGTGCCCGGGCCTGTCGGGATACAGTGCACCGTGGACTTGCGACAGTGGCTGGTCGATGAGTTCGACGACGCAGTCGGCCGCCTCAAGGCTCATGTGCTGTTCCTGGTGCCCGAGGAGCAGCGAGCGGAACGGCCGGGCGGGGGCAACTCCGTGTTGTCGACCTGCTACCACACGGCCCGTCACATCGATCTGGCGTTGTCGGTGCTCACCGAGAGCGAGATGCTGCTCCCCGTACCTGCCCGACGGGAGTCGGCGGGGCTGGATGAAGGCGAGGCGTCGCTCGAGCTGGATCCGGCGGAGGTCGACCGGTACCTGGCCCGGGTCCTGGTGGCAGCCCGGCGCTACATCGGCGCATTCGACGTGGCCGACGCCGAGCGGGTCCCGGACAGCGAGTGGACCCTGGTGGCCGCCGGCCTGCCGGCCGACGACTACGACTGGCTGTACAGATCCTGGTCGAACAAGCCGGTGGCGTTCTTCGTCCGCTGGGAGATCGTGGGCCATCTGGGGGCCCATGTGGGCGAGATGATCGCCACCGTCCATCGCATGGGTCTGAGCCAGTACTGACCGCATCGCGTACCCTCGCCGGGGTGAAGCGGGCGGGACTTCGAACGGTGGCCTCGGTCTTGTCGGCCCGGCCCCGGCGCGCCTTTCAGCTCTGAGCCATGCCGTGACCGTGGCACCGACTTAGCGGGCTCCCGCCAGCGTCGCCAGCACATCCCGCACCTCGTCCGGGCCGAACTCCATCGTGGCGTCACCCACCGACAACTCGATCTTCTGGGTGCGGGGGGAGTCCGAGGTCCACCACCCCCCAAAGGTCCAGATGCCATCGTCGCGGGCCAGGCGCAGGACTGCGTCGGCCAGCTCCGCGCCGGTGGCGCGGACGAGGAGGTGCATCATCGGGGTGTAGGGCGGGTCGGGTACCACCTCCACCCCCGGCACGTCGGCCAGGGCGGCGGCGATGGCCAGGGCGTGGCGGTAGTACCCATCCATCAGGGGGAGGCGGCGGCGCAGCGAGGTGAGGGCGGAGGCGGCGTAGGGCCACAGGGCGAACAGGGTGCCCCCATGGCGGGTCCGCCATTGCCTGACCTCGGCCACATCGGCCGCCGGACCGGCCAGGCAGCAGCCGCTCAGCGCCCCCAGGCCCTTGTAGAACGACACGTACACCGTGTCGAACAGCGCCGCGATCTCGGCCGGGGTGCGTTGGTAGTGGGGCGTGCACTCCCACAGTCGAGCGCCGTCCAGATGCATTGCCGCGCCCTGGTCGCGGGCCCATGCCACCTGGGCCTGCAGTTGTTCCCAGGTTGGGAGGTGACCGCCCAGATCGCGCTGGGGCAGCTCGAGTAGCAGCGCGGCCGGCGTTTCCGCTACCGCCTCGAGCTGCGCCACGGTGAGGGGAAGGCGTAGGTCGCCCGCCGGGTGGCAGGTCAGGCCGTGGAGGCGCTGGTAGGCCCGGCCTTCCCGCCATTCCAGGTGGCAGGCGGGATGGCACACGAAGACCCGGGATCGGCCGCATCGGTCGGCGTGCACCCGCAGCGCCGCCTGCTGGGCCATGGTGCCACTGGGCAGGAACACCGCCGCGGCCTTACCCAGCAGTGCCGCCACCTCGTCCTCGAGTTGGGTGACCACCCCGCCGCTGCCGTAGCGGTCGGTGGCCACGTCGTCGGGAATGTCGGCCAGCAACTGGCGCGGTGTGCGTCGCCCGTGCAGCTGGAGGAACCGGGAGCAGCCCGCCATAGCCTCCGCCTGTTCGGGGCCGACCGAGACGATGGAGGCGGGGCCGGCCGCAGGATCGGGAGCCGGGGGCGCCATCGGCCGGATGCTACCGGCCGGCCCGCTGGCCGCCGGGCGGCGCTGGTTGGTTGCCGGCTTGCCCACGGTTGATTGGCGGTTGGCCGCCTGGCGGCCGGCCGGCCGGGCGGCGCCGATAAGTTCTGTTGTGTGTTGCGCCCTGAACGCCCAGCGGTGGTGCTGCTGAGCGGCGGCCTCGATTCCGCCACCGCAGCCGCCGTGGCCCAGCGCGACGGCTTTGGCGCGCACGCGATCAGCTTCAGCTACGGCCAGCGCCACGCCGCCGAGTTGGACGCCGCCCGGCGGGTCGCCGAGCACCTGGGTATCCGCCAGCACAAGGTCGTCCCCATCGACCTACGCACCTTCGGCGGGTCCGCCCTGACCGCCGATATCGACGTACCGCTCGACCGCGACGCTCACGCCATGGGCGACGGCATACCGATTACGTATGTGCCGGCCCGCAACACCATTTTTCTCGCCTTCGCTTTGGCCTGGGCCGAGGTGCTGGGCTCCTCAGACATCTACCTCGGCGTCAACGCCCTCGACTACTCGGGTTATCCCGATTGCCGCCCCGAGTACATCGAGTCATTTCAGGCCATGGCCCGCCTGGCCACCAAGGCCGGGGTCGAGGGCACGACCGAGCTGCGCATCCACGCCCCGTTGATCGCCCTGACCAAGGCTCAGATCATCACCCTGGGGCTTGAACTGGGGGTCGACTTCGGCCTGACGGTCAGCTGCTACAACGCCGACGACGCCGGGGCGGCGTGCGGGCATTGCGACTCGTGCCTCTTGCGCCACAAGGGCTTCGTCGAGGCCGGAGTCGCCGACCCCACGCATTACCAGGCGGGAGCGGCGTGAGCTACCTGGTCAAGGAGATCCTCCTTACCCTGCAGGGTGAGGGTTTCCATACCGGGACTCCGGCGGTGTTCTGTCGCTTCAGCGGTTGCAACCTGTGGAGCGGGCGTGAGGTTCACCGGTCCAGCGCCCGGTGCCAGTTCTGCGACACCGACTTTGTCGGCACCGACGGCCCGGGGGGAGGGCGCTTCGCCACTGCCGACGACCTGGCCCGAGCGGTCGAGGCGGCGTGGCGACAGCGCAGCACGCGTGAGCGGCTGGTGGTGTGCACCGGTGGGGAACCATTGTTGCAACTCGACGCCCTCCTCCTCGACGCCTTGCACGGGCGGGGTTTCCGGGTTGCCATTGAGACCAACGGGACCATCGCTGCGCCCGACGGGATCGACTGGACCTGTGTCAGCCCGAAGGCCGGCACGGAGCTGGTACTGCGCCGAGGCGACGAACTGAAGCTGGTCTTCCCCCAGCCGGGAATCGAACCGGAGGAAGTGGAGGCGTTCGAGTTCGACCATTTCTTCCTGCAGCCGATGGACGGCCCGGCCCGGGAGGAGAACACGGCTCGGGCCGTGCAGTACTGCCTGCTTCACCCCCGCTGGCGCCTCAGCCTGCAGACCCACAAGTTCATCGGCATTCCCTAATGGAGATCTTTCGGGAGTTCACCTTCGAGGCGGCCCACCGGCTGCCCCATGTTCCCGCGGGCCACAAGTGCGCCCGGCTGCATGGGCACTCATACCGCGTGGCGCTTCACGTGGCCGGTGAGATGGACCCCGATACCGGGTGGGTCATGGACTTCGCCGATTTGGCGGCCGCCTTCGACCCCGTCCGGGCGCGGCTTGACCACTACTACCTGAACGAGGTGGAAGGGCTGGACAACCCGACCAGCGAGAACCTGGCGGCGTGGATCTGGGAACGCCTGGTCGCGACCCTGCCCGGACTGGCCCAGGTGGTGGTGCACGAGACGTGCACCTCGGGCTGCGTCTATCGAGGGGCGTGACAGGATGACCGTCGTGCCCACGCCCGAGCCCAACGCCGGCGACGTGGCCCGCTACGCCCGTGCGGCCGCCCGGCTAGCCGGGCTGACGGTCGACGACGCCTGGTGGCCCTCGGTCATCCGTCATCTGACCGTCCTGCTGGAACGGGCGGGATCGCTGGAGGCCGAGGGCATCGAGTTGCCGGACGACCCCGGGCCGGTGTTCCAACCGTGACCGCCCCGCCCGACGACGGGACGGCCCTCGCCGCCCAGGTCCGCGCCGGAGAGATACACGCCACCTCGGTCGTGTCCCAGGCGCTGGCTGCCATCGAGGCCGGTGATGGCGAGATCAACAGCTTCACGTCGGTCCTGGCCGATCGCGCCCACGCCGAAGCAAGCCGGGTCGACGCCCTGGTGGCGGACGGCCATGATCCAGGGCCTCTGGCCGGGGTGCCCTACGCCGTCAAGAACCTGTTCGACGTGGCGGGCGAGGTAACCCTCGCCGGGTCGCGGATCAACGCCACCCTTCCCCCCGCCACCGCCGATGCGCCCACCATCACCCGCCTGCGCGAGGCCGGGGCGGTGCTGCTGGGGTCGCTCAACATGGACGAG
>Ga0302325_10008105_pt1 | contig 23170 bp, 20 predicted proteins | sample Palsa_T0_2_FD_201948 | JGI IMG/M metagenome (GOLD analysis project Ga0302325, IMG submission 201948) | Peat permafrost microbial communities from Stordalen Mire near Abisko, Sweden - Palsa_T0_2 | ecosystem: Environmental > Terrestrial > Soil > Palsa > Peat permafrost | place: Sweden: Abisko... | reverse complement strand
GCCGCGGTGTCGGGCTCTGCGGTCTGCGCCAGGCACAGCACGCTGCCGGCGTAGCTCTCGTATGTTTCCGGAAGAATGTAGGGCTCGCCGCGCAGGTTCGCGACTTCGAGCCGCGCCCACTCCCGCCATAGGTTCACGCCAGTGGAAGCCTCGACCAAATCGGCAATGAACGCTCCGCCGACGCGCGCTGCGATTTCAAGAAAGTAGAAGCGCCCGTCCGCGTGGGCCTTAATGTACTCCCCGTGCGTCACGCCGCGCGCCATGCCCAGCGCCGGCGCCAGCTTGGCATTCAAGGCAGTAAGTTCGGCCCAGTCGCTGCTGGTGCGATCCACAGTCCTCGTGGTAAACACGCCGCCCTCGTGCATCACCTGCATTGGAGGCTTTCCATATTGGTGGGCAACGGAAAAGACGACCTTGCCTTCGCTGACGATGGAGTCCACGTGAAAGATGTCGCCGGGGACAAACTGTTCGAGCAGAAAGCGGCTCTGGCGGTCACCCAGCTCGTCAAGAGCGCGCCAAAGCTGCTCCGGCTCTTCTATCTTGCGAATGCCCAGCGCGGAGGCTTCGGAGCGCGGCTTGAGAAGCCAGGGCGGCGGCACATTGTTCATGTAGGCGCGCAGCTCGTCGTAGTTGAGTACGCGGCAGAACTCGGGAACCAGAAAGCCGGACTCCTGCGCGCCGATGCGCATGGCCAGCTTGTCGCGGTAGTAGGCGGAGGCAGTCACGCCCATGCCGCGAATGCGCATGTGCTCGCGAATCTGGGCCGCGGTTTCGAGGTCGAACTCGTCCAGCGCAACGATGCGGTCGATACGCTTGCTGCGGGCGAGCCACGAGACGGTATTGAGAATCTGCTCCACGGTCAGGCCCACCGGCATGGTGACGATGTCCTCCAGAATCTCCCGCGGCCAGTCGGCGTCACGCAGCTTTTCCACGGTGAGCAGCAGCGGCTTCACGCCCATCTCCGCGCACTGCCGCATGAAGTCCTGGCCCTTTTCGTAGCTGGCTATACAAAGAATTCGCTCTGTTGCGTCGGCCATCGACCCCTCGCTGAAGGCAACAGCTGTCCCTCGGGCTTGGACTCCCATCCCTTGCGTTTGGAATCCAGGTGAGGATAGTTCTACCATAGACGCTGCACCGGCAGCCGCCAGCATTGCGCCAAGGATTGTTTCGACCATGCTTTCAGCAATCGAAATCGTGAATCTCCAGGACCAGTTGACCGAGACCTGGCACGCTGAGACCTGCGATGTGGACATCGACGCGGACAACCCATGGCTTAGCCTTGTCGCGCGTCAGCATCGCGCCAACTTCGAGCTTTGGCACATTGAAGACGAAGCGCGCGCGCCCGGCGCAACTGAGGCTGAATTAGCCGACGTGAAGCGGCGTGTGGACCAGACCAACCAGCAGCGCAACGACCTGGCCGAGGCGCTCGACCGGTTCCTGCTCGAATGGCTGGGACCCCGCGGCCTGCCCAATGCTGAGGCTCCGCTGCATTCCGAGTCGCCGGGGCTGATCATCGACCGGCTGTCCATCCTGGCGCTGAAAATCTACCACACCCGCGAAGAGGCCGATCGCGCGGACGCACCTGCCGGCCACGACGAACGTAACCGCGAGCGGCTGGCTATTCTCGAAGAGCAGCGCGACGACCTGGCCCATTGCCTGGACACGCTTTGGCAGCAGACGCTGGCAGGCACGCGGCGCTTCAAGCTTTACCGGCAGTTGAAGATGTACAACGACCCTTCGCTCAACCCGGCTGTCTATCGTAAACTCGTGAAGGAACAGGCCCCATAATTGCGCTTGACCGGCAGCCCATTGACGCAGGCCGGGGTAATGCGTATAAAGATGGCCTGAGCAGCGTTAATCCCTGGCGCGTGTTTTAAGCCGGCAGCAACCGGCAGGAATGTGCGAGCAGGAAGAGGCATTTGCGCAAACCCATGATGCAAGAGGCCCGATCCTTGGCGCACGATCGAAAGAAAGAACCCTCTCCTTCAGGCAAATCCGGGAGCCACCCCTCCACGGGGCCGGCGTTCCAGCATTACCAGTCTGCCGTGCAACTGCTGCAGCAGGGCAAGTTTGAAAAGTCGTTGGCGGCTTTTGAAAAGATGCTTCCCAGCGCGCCCATCGAGCTGCTCGACCGCTGCAAAATGTACATCATCACCTGCCGGAGGCAACTGGAGGTGAAGCGGCTCACCTTCCTCACCCCCGAGGAACACTACGACTACGCCATCTCGCAGCTGAATACCGGCTACTACGAGGAGGCGCGGGAGCAGTTCGAAGGCATTCTCCACGGCCACCCCAGCGCGGACTATGCGTTCTATGGCCTGGCCATTCTGGATGCGATCACGGGCCGCGCGCAGGATTGCCTCTCCAATCTTGGCCGAGCCATCGAATTGAACCCGAGGAACCGGCTGCAGGCGCGCGCTGACAACGACTTTCAGAGCATGGTGGACGATCCCCGCTTTACCGAACTGCTGTATCCTGAGATTCCGTAGAGCCTTGCCTTGAAATCTTCAGCACCTGATAACGGAAATGAGCTGCAGCATCCGCAGGTCGTGGCAGAAGCCGCAGCGCCGGCAGAGGCCATGCGCGTGGTCGCCATCGGCGGCGGCACCGGGCTTTCCACGCTGTTGCGCGGACTGCGCGAGCACGTAACGCCAGCCCATCCGTCGGCCAAGCCTGGACTCATCTCCGACCTGGCCGCGGTGGTCACAGTCACTGACGATGGCGGTTCCTCCGGCCGTCTGCGCCAGGGCTTCAACATGCTTCCTCCCGGCGACCTGCGCAACTGCATGATGGCGCTCAGCGAGGAGGAGGACCTGCTGGCGAAGCTGTTCGCCCATCGGTTTCGCGGCGGCGACGCACTCCAGGGACACAACTTCGGCAACCTGTTTGTGGCCGCGCTCACTGAGATTACCGGCGATTTTGCTCACGCGATTCAGCTCACATCAAAAATCCTGAATGTAAGGGGCTCAATTTATCCCGTTACCACCACCAACACCACGCTGGTTGCCCACATGGACGATGGATCGGTGGTGCGCGGCGAAACCAACATCACCGCCAGCCGCAGGCGCATCGTGGAACTCACCCTTGACCCGCCAGACGCGGCGCCGCTACGCGAGACGCTGGACGCGATCGAGCGCGCCAACCTCATCACCGTGGGGCCGGGCTCGCTTTACACCTCGCTGATCACCAATCTGCTAGTCGATGGAATTCCGGCAGCGCTGGCCCATGCGCGCGGTGTCCGAGTCTACATCTGCAACCTGATGACGCAGGCCAACGAGAGCTTGAACCTCACCGCATCCGAGCACATTGAGCGGATATACGAACACACAAAAGCGCCCATCTTCGACTGCGCGCTGGTCAACACCGGCACGTTTTCACCGGAAACGCTGGCCCGCTACGCAGCCGAGGGCGCTTCGCCGATCATCCCCGACATCGAACGCATCCAGGCCCTGGGCGTGCGCTGCATCGCCGGAGACTTCGCCAGCCCGGTTACCAGTCAGGACAGCGTCGTCCGCCACGCCCCCGGACGCGTAACCGGCGCGCTGCTGGCGCTGGGGCGGACCGGACCGGCATTGCAGGTATTTTAGTTTGGGCTTCCGCGCCCGAATTTTGTCGATTTTTCTTTCCCGCCGCATTGCCAGTGCATTAGAGTGAGGCTCGCAGGGAAGCACCTGCGCACCCAACCAGGAGGAATGATGCGCAAGACCCGAGTTTGCTTCGCAGTGGGCTGTTGCCTGTTAGCCATGACCACCCTCGTCCAGGCGCAGTCGAAACGGAAACCCGGCCTTTGGGAAGTCACCAGCAGCATGAATATGGGCGGGCCGGGAATGCCTCAGGCGCCGCAGGCCCAGATGCCGCAGTTGCCGCCGGGCGTGCAACTACCTCCCGGCGTTACGATGCCGTCGGGCGCCGGAGGCCCGATGGGCGGACCGCGGACCACCCAGGTGTGCGTGACCCAGGCCATGATCGATAAGTTCGGCGGGCCCTACCAGAATCCGCCCAGAGGCGATTGCCAGGTAACCAACGTCCAGGTGACGGCGACCGGCATGACCGCAAACGTCTCATGCGTCGGATCGATGACGGGAACCGGCACAGTCGAGACCACGTTCGTAGACGCCGACACCGCCCAGACCAAGGTGCACATCACCGGCACAATGCAGATGGGGCAGAACTCGCGGCCCATCGACGTGACCATGCAATCGAAGTCGGTTTACAAGGGGCCAGACTGCGGCAGCGTGAAGCCGATGGAGATGCCAGCGGCGAAGTAGCCGTAAGAACTTACACAGAAATAGATCGGCGATCATTGGGTGCCCCACATCTCGATTTTGAGATGTGGGAGTGCTCAGCCCTCCACAGTCCGCTTCAACTGCCCGCAGGCGGCGTAGATGTCGCGGCCGCGCGGGCGGCGAAGGTGCGTCGGAATCCCTTCCCCGATCAGCGTAGCGCGGAAGGCTTCAACCGCTCCCGCCTGCGGCATAGAGTACGCGATTCCCGGCCCGGGATTCCATGCGATCAGGTTCACCTTGGCCGGCAGCCCTGTGCGGCGCACCAGTCGGGCGACTTCTCTGGCATGAGCAGGCTGGTCGGTCACGCCTCCCAAGAGGACGTATTCGAATGTAACCCGCTCCCGTGGCCGCAACTTGACCTGGCGCACCGCATCCACCACCGACTCGATGTTCCACTTGCGGTTGATGGGCATAAGTTGTTGACGAATCTCATCATTGGGTGCGTTCAAGCTGATGGCGAGCTTGGGCCGGAACTCCGCAGGCTCCTGTGCAAATCTTTCAATGCCGGGGACGATGCCTGAAGTAGAAACCGTCATCCGCTGCGGGCTTAGGCCGACCTCCCGCACCAATAGCCGGACCGCTGCCATGAAGTTGTCGTAGTTCAGGAACGGCTCGCCCATGCCCATGAAGACCAGGTTGACGCGGTCGCGGCCTACTTCGACGCCTTGGCGGTCGAGCACCGCAATCACCTGTCCGGCAATCTCGCCCGCGCTCAGGTTGCGCTGCAGGCCGAGTTTGGCGGTGAGGCAGAACTGGCAGTTGACCGCGCAACCCACCTGGCTCGAGACGCAGATGGTGGCTCTGCTCCTCTCAAATCGGCCCTGCTTCGAGGTTTCCCCGGCCTCCGAATCGAGACCCTTCGACAGGCTCAGGCCAGGCTCCGGGGCACCCAATGATTTGGGACTGGCAGAATCGGTGCCGTCGCCGGACTCGCCGTCGTCGCCTTCCGGCATCCACACGGTCTCCACGGTCTCATCGGCCGACGCTCCGGCACCCCGGCACTGCACCAGGTAGCGCTCCGTTCCATCCACGGATTTGAAAACCTGGGCGATCTTTGGTCGACCCACTTCCCAACCAGCCTCGACGAGCTTCCGGCGTAGCGATTTGGATAAAGTTGTTATCTCACTTATGCCTGCAACTCTTTGACGATACATTGCTTCGCACAACTGGGTCCAACGCCACTTTGGTTCGCCCAGCTCGCCCATGAGGGTTGCGAGCGCCTCCCCATCCAGACCGAAAAGCGGCTGGCGCGGATCGCCTGAATCTCTCCGGACCTCCGCATTGGGTTTGTCTGCGTCTAATTGAACGAGTTGGCTAGGATTTCCGGTCACGGCTGGGTCCAGCATAGAGCATCGCGGGCAGAAAGCCCCTGCCGCACCCAATTAACCTACAATCGAATTGAAGACCAATCATGAGCAACCCTGAGCGAAACCTTCGCCGCACCGTATTGCCGAACGGCCTGATCGTGCTGACCGAGCGCATGGAGTATCTGCGCTCCGTGGCCATGGGCGTCTGGATCAAGTCCGGTTCCCGCTGTGAGCCAGCCGAGACCAACGGCATCTCCCATTTTGTCGAGCACATGCTGTTCAAAGGCACCCGCTCCCGTTCGGCGCAGCACATTGCCCGCGAGATGGATTCGATCGGCGGCAACCTGGACGCTTTCACCGGCAAGGAAACCATCTGCTTTAACGTAAAGTCGCTGGCCGACCACGTTCCCATCGCCCTCGACGTACTTTCCGACCTGGTGCTCAATCCAGTCTTTGCTGACAACGACATAGAACGGGAACGCGGAGTGATTCTTGAAGAAATAAAGATCGACGAAGACAATCCAGACGTGCTGGTGCACGAGCTGTTCACGCAGAGCTTCTGGAAAGACCATCCCCTCGGCTGGCCCATCCTGGGCACCACGGAAACTGTCGCCCGGCTGGACCAGAGGAACCTGTTTGACTACCACGGCGACCGCTTCCATGCCGGGAATATAGTCTTCTCCGCCGCCGGCAACCTGGACCACGACCAGTTTGCCGAGGCCGTAGCCGCCAAGTTTTCCTCCCTTGCCAGCGGCGCCACACTGCATGAGCTGGGAGCGCCCGACGCCAGCGCCAAAATCGTGCTGCGCAACAAGCGGTCGCTCGAGCAGGTGCAGATCTGCCTCGGCGTCCCCGCGCCACCCATCACCGACGACAACCGCTACGCCACGCTGATTCTCAACACCGTGCTGGGCGGCGGAATGAGTTCGCGTCTCTTTCAGACCATCCGCGAAGAGCGCGGCATGGCCTACTCCATCTATTCCGACCTGAGCCCCTACCGCGATACCGGCACGCTGTGCGTCTACGCCGGCACCTCGGCGGGCAAGGCGCTGGAGGTCGTCGACCTGATTCTGGGCGAGTTTGCCAAGCTGAAGCAGGCTCTGCTCTCGCAGGAAGAGCTGACCCGCGCCAAAGATCAGGTCAAGGGCAACATCCTGCTCGGCCTGGAGAGTTCGAATTCCCGCATGGCCAACCTGGCCCGCCAGGAGATGTACTTCCATAACTTCATGACCGTTGAAGAGGTCATCGCCCGCATCGAAGAAGTGGAGGCGGAACAGGTGCAGGCAATGGCGCAGAAGCTCTTCGACCCCGCCCGCATCGCCGTAACCCTGCTCGGCCGGCTCGATGGCGTCAAGCTGAAGCGCGAGAGACTTGTTTGTTGAGCAAGTCAGCGAGTCAGCAAGCCAGCAAGTCCGCGAAACGACGACCGGGGCTGACTTGCCGACCCGCTGACTTGCTGACTCGCTGCCTTTCCGAGCGTCCCATTTCCCTTCCGCGTCTGTACGTTGTAGCATTTTCTCGAACGGGTCCCCAGTATCGGGCCTGCTTCAAACGAGGCATTGGAAATCCATGAATCGCAAGTTTCCGCTTTTCCTTTCTCGCATCGCCGCGCAGACCTCGCCCGCTCAGAACGCAAAACTGGTCGACGGCTCTGTTGAGGTTCGAGGCTCCCGCCGGCCCAACGGCTTTACCTTGATGGAATTGCTGATCGTCATGGCCATCATCGCCATCCTGATGCTCATTGCCATTCCCACGGTAGGCGCCTTGAAGAAGCACGCCAACCAGATTTCGGCCATGCAGTCGATTCGCGCAATTCAGCAAGCGGAGATGCAGTACTCATCGACCTATCCGACCAACGGCTACGCCTGCACGCTGCCGGCGCTCGGCGGTGATCCCAGTTCCGGTGCACCTTCGCCGGCAGGCGCGCAGATTTTGCAGGGCGATGTGACCTCCGGCCACAAGTCCGGTTACGTGATCACCATCAGCAACTGCCAAAAGGTGACGGTGAACGGCACGGATCGCAACACCAGCTACACAGTGACGGCGGTTCCGGAGACCGTGGGCAAGACCGGCGATCTCGGATACTGCGGCGACGATAACGGGCCAATCAAGCAAGACCTCGCCGGCGGGACCAACTGCACGCAGCTTGTGCAATGAGCGGGGGCAAACTGCTGCGTCGCGGCGGCGCAGCCCTTGCTGCCGTTGTGCTCCCCGCGTGCCTCGTTGCTCAATTGCCTTCAGCGCACGACCTAGCCCAGCGCGTCGACCGCCATTACAACCAATTGCACTCACTCAAGGCCGGCTTCACGGAGAGCTACGAGGGCCTTGGCATGCAGCGGACCGAGAGCGGCACGCTGCTGCTGCTCAAGCCCGGCCGCATGCGCTGGGACTACAGCTCCCCGGCCGGCAAACTCTTCCTGCTCGACGGCAAATACGCCTGGTTCTATGCGCAGGGCGACCCGCAGGTGCAGCGCATCCAGGCCAAGCAACTCGACGATCTGCGCTCGCCGCTGCGTTTTCTCCTCGGCCACACGGAGCTTGAAAAGGAAATGGACACGCTGACCCTGGCGCCCGCAGCCGGAGGCCGCTTCACACTCTCTGGCCAGCCCAAGGGTCAGGAAAAACGCGTCGACCGGCTGTCGCTCACCGTGACCGCCGACGGCACCATCGTCGGCATCGAAATTGAAGAATCTGACGGCGCGCTGACCCGCTTCACCTTCACCGGCGAAGCGCCCAACGCACCAATCCCCGCAGAGCAGTTCCGCTTCACGCCGCCACCCGGCGTGCCTGTAGTGGACGCGGCGCCTCCGGTTTAGGGGGCTGATCCCGTTACAACAAGACCATTCCAGCGGATTTTGCTGCGCCGACATCGAACGTCATTGTTTGTGAGCATCCGGCTGAGGCGCAAAGCCGTTCGATGAGGCAATCAGAAAAGTCCGCGTTCGATGAGTCGAACCTGCGAAACGCTTGGGATACGGCGTCGTATTTCTCAAGGACCAAGTCGTTCGATTCAAGTAAACCCCGAAGAAACGCGCTGATCTCATTCCTGGGTTTGCGATAGGTCCGGTCAAATACCCAGACCAACTCCACCAACGTGACAAGGGAGACGTAGCCTGGATTCCGCGGAGATAGCGAGTCAAAAAGCGCTGCGGATCCAGGGCTTTGACGGACATCGTCTTGCAGAAAAAATCGCAGCAGAACATTTGTGTCGAGCCCGATCATTTGTCGCCGCGTTCAGCAAGGTAGGCGTTATATTCCCTTTTGATCCGAGCATCATCTTCGCCAAGATGGGCGGCGATTCCATCATGCATATCTTCGATTGTGACTGGCGGCCCGTTCCACTTGAATATACCCTTCAGATTCATGATCGATCCCTTTTTGGGTTCGAGGTAGAACCTTCCAGTTCCGTCGTTGACGAACTCAACCCGATCGCCGGATTTCAAACCGAGCTCATCACGGACTTCAATCGGAATCGTCAGCTGACCTTTTGAAGTGATTAAAGCAGTTGCCATGGAAATGACCTCTCGTGCAAGTATAACTCTGATTCCTTACATCAGGTAAGGAATCATTGTCTTTATTTGCTGTAGGTGTAGAACCCGCGCCCCGATTTGCGGCCTAGCCATCCCGCGTCAACCATCCGCACCAGCAGCGGACAGGGACGGTATTTAGGGTCGCCGTAACCCTCCTGCAGCACCCGCAGAATATCCACGCATACATCGAGCCCAATAAAGTCAGCCAGTGTCAACGGTCCCATGGGGTGGGCCATGCCCAGCTTGAATACCTGGTCAACAGCATCAGGCGTGGCTACGCCTTCCATCACGGCAAAAGCAGCCTCATTGATCAGCGGCATCAGCACGCGGTTGGAGACGAATCCTGGCGCGTCGTTCACCACGACGGGCGTCTTGCCCAGCTTGAGGGCCAGCGCGTGGACGGTTGCGAAGGTTGTGTCGCTGGTTGCCAGACCGCGGACGACCTCCACCAGCGCCATGACCGGCACAGGATTGAAGAAGTGCATACCAATCACTTTTTGCGGTCGGCGCGTCTGCGCGGCCAATTTCGTGATCGATATGGACGATGTGTTGGTGGCGAGGATGGCCGTCTCCGGAAGGATGCGGTCGAGGGCTCGGAAGATCTCCGACTTCAACTCGAAGCGCTCCGAAGCAGCTTCGACGGCAAACTGCGCGTCACTGAGGACCTCGCGGTCGATGGTGGGCGCGATGCGGGTGAGGATTGGCTCGATGTCCGCTTCCGGCAGCTTGCCCTTGGCCGCCTCTCGGCCCAGGTTGGTGCGGATCTGCGCCAGCGCGCGGTCGAGAAGGGGGTGCTCCACATCGCAAAGCAGTACGCGGAAGCCGGCGCGGGCAAAGACATGAGCGATGCCCGAGCCCATGGTGCCTGCCCCGACCACGCCGACCGTCTGAATTTCGGCCATTTCAAACCCTCTTGGTCGCAAAAGGGAGTTTAACAGGCTGGATCATCGAGATGCGCCAGGACGGGGATGCGCCGGGACGGAGGGAGCAGTGGCCTTCAGGCCACTGACCGTTGGTCAAGATTGCGGCGGGCTTCAGCCCCGGAGGTTTTCCAGCCATTGGGCGGGATTGGAATATGTTCGGGGCATCCAGAAAGCCCGAGGCTGAAGCCCGTTCACGTTAAGCCCATTTTCAGTGGCCTGAAGCCCACTGCTCCCTCCCAAGAAGCTGGCAAGAAGCGAGATCGGGTTTTAGTGCGAACAGAGTCTAATTCCCGGTCATGGCTTCAGGCGCAAGATAAAGCCGGTCGGTCAACTGGAAGATCAGCGTGGAGCCCGTCTCCAGTGTGGCCTGCGGATGGCTCACAATCAGGTGCACGGTAACCGCACCTGCGCCGATAATGCCGCCTGCCAAAGCGCCGCCCGGGCCGCCAACAATGGCGCCCACCACCAGGCCCGAACCGACAGCGCCCCCATATTCAATGCCGTCGCGTTTGGCGCGCGAGTCAGGACGAATGATGCCCTCGCCCACAACCCGGGTCCGCGAGCCTGGAGTGGCTGTTACCTCAGCGCGCAGGCGATGCCGCGTGCCATCGGGCAGAATCACTGACTCCGGGTCAAGACGCATTGTGCCATGGCCACCGGCATGTCCCGAAGAGACCTGAACCACGAGGCCGTCAATCTCCGAGCCGGCTGGGATCAGCACCAGGCCGCTCTGCAAAACATCCGTTGCCACCCGCGTGCGGAAGGGCTGACCCTTTTCTGTCTCCGCCGTCGAAAGCCGCTCCAACAGATGGACGCGAATGTTGGTTCCCTCCTGCAGCTCACCGGGCCGCAGCGGACGCGGCTGCACAATGTCGCCATCCGGATCGTAGGCATAGGAGCGCTGGCTCATTGCAGGAGGCGGCTGCTGGTAGCCCGGTCCAATTGCCACAACTCCGCCGTCTGTACCGTCCGTCGCATCAGGAACGGGATAGTTGACCGAAGGATCGACGGATGTTGGCTGAGGGACGCTCTGCGTCATGGGCTGTGCAGGGGCAAGCTGTTGCGTATCCACAGGCGGCTGCGGGGCATATTGCACAACTGGCTGAGCGGTCTGCTGCACGACGAGCGGCTGCCCCGCCGGAGGCTTGGGCACGGGAATGGTGGTGGTAACGATGATGTCGTCCGCTGGAGGGTGCGATACGCCCTGATAAGTTGGCGTCTGGCTCGCATTCTGCGCCCCCAGGGCGGCTGCGGCTGCACCAACAATAGCCACCACAAGAATCGACCGTTTCATCTGACCCTCCATTTGCGAAGCTTTTCTTGCGGGCAGAGATTCCCTTATGCCCTTAGACCCTGCCTGAAGCGAAGAGTTTCGCGGACCGCGGCTGAAACTTGCCTTGCCGCGTCATCTCAGGCCCACTGTCTCAATTTCCAGTCGCCCAACCTAAGGTTAGCTCCGGCCGGCACGCTGTCGCACCCCGCGCATCCCGGCAGGTTCCTTGGCCGGTACGAATCAACACAGTCAACTGCGCAATTCTGACCGCTTCACCGCGCAGAATTCCCGAATGGAACGGGTTGGCGCCGTGTGACCGCCGCCACACAGCCTTCTACTGCCCGGTTTGCTAGAATCCATACGGTAGATCAGCACTTTTCTTTATTTGGACGGAGAGGCTTTTTTCCACGTGCCGCAGCTTCTGAACACAATTCAAAGCGCCGCCGGAGAAACTCTGGCCGTGGATCGCCGTCCCAAACTGAACGACCGGCTGCAGCACCGCATCTTGAGGAGCAATATGACTGAGATTGTTGCCATTCGTGCCCGCGAAGTTCTTGATTCGCGCGGCAACCCCACCGTGGAAGCGGACGTGATTCTGGAAAGCGGCGCGCTGGGCCGCGCCATTGTGCCTTCGGGCGCATCCACCGGCGAGCATGAGGCCGTGGAGTTGCGCGACGGCGACAAGACCCATTTCATGGGCAAGGGCGTGCTGCAGGCGGTGGAAAATGTTGAGTCTGTTATCGCCCCTGAGCTCGAAGGCCTCGACGCCGCAAATCAGCGGCTGATCGACCAGACCATGTGCGCCCTCGACGGCACGCCGAACAAGGCCAAGCTGGGCGCCAACGCCATTCTTGCCGTCTCCATGGCCGCCGCGCGCGCCGTGGCGCAGACGTTGGAGGTCCCGCTCTATCGCTATCTGGGCGGCGTGAATGCCAGCATTCTGCCTACGCCCATGCTCAACGTGCTCAATGGCGGCGCGCACGCGGACTCGAACGTGGACTTTCAGGAGTTCATGATCATGCCCGTGGGCGCGGAGCGTTTTTCCGATGCGCTGCGCTGGGCCGCGGAGACCTTCCACACGCTGAAGAGCGTGCTCAAGAAGAAGGGCTACAACACCGCCGTAGGCGATGAGGGCGGGTTCGCTCCTTCGCTCAAGTCGAATGCCGAAGCAATCGAGCTCATCCTTGAAGCCATTGAAGCAGCCGGCTACAAACCCGGCGAGCAAATCGCCATTGCGCTCGATCCTGCTTCAAGCGAGTTCTACGACAAGGAAAAGAAGAAGTACGTCTTCAAGAAGGGCGACAAGAGCGAGCTATCGAGCGAAGAGATGGTTCACTTCTACGATAACTGGGTTCGTCAATACCCCATCGTGAGCCTTGAAGACGGCCTGGCCGAGGACGACTGGGAAGGCTGGAAGATTCTCACCGACAAGCTCGGCGGCAGCATTCAGCTGGTGGGCGATGACATCTTCTGCACCAACATCAAGCTGCTGCAACGCGGCATTGAAGAAGGCGTGGCTAATTCGATCCTCATCAAGCTCAATCAGATCGGCACCATCACGGAGACGCTTGAAGCCATCGACCTGGCCCGCCGTTACGGATACACCTCGGTCATCTCACATCGTTCCGGCGAAAGCGAAGACACCTTCATCGCCGATCTCGCCGTCGCCACTGGCGTAGGCCAGATCAAGACCGGCTCCGTCAGCCGCACCGACCGCATCGCCAAGTACAACCAGTTGCTGCGCATTGAAGAGGAGCTCGGAAGTGGCGCAGTGTATCTGGGCCTCGAAAGCCTGAACTACAACGAGTGATTCCGAAATTCGATCCTCAAGCATTTCGAAGGGGGAAGGCTTCGGTCCTCTCCCTTGCGAATTTTGAGGCACGCTTTCCCTACCCATAACAGCTGTCATCCTGAGCGAAGCGTACTTCAGCGGAGTCGAAGGACCTGCGGTTGCTTTCGTCTTCCGGCGTCTCATCGAAGAGATACACGCCCGGATTGGATTGCAGTCGTCGGTTGATTGAAATACAGTCTTTGCCATGGACGAGCGGGTCTATTGCGCATACATCGTGGCGAGCCGGAGCCACACGCTCTACATCTGCATGACCGGCGATCTGCTGAAGCGAATCTTCGAGCAAAAGCAGAGAGTGCATCCGGGATTCTCTGCGAAGTACAACTGCAATCGTCTGGTCTGGTTTGAGCGGTTCATGAGTCCGGAAGGCGCGATTGGGCGGGAGAAGCAGTTGAAGGGATGGACTCGTGCGAAAAAGATCGCCCTGATCGAGCAAAGCAATCCGACTTGGAACGATCTTAGCGATGGCTGGTATGTGGTTGAGCCGACGATTCGCAAGCGAAGTTGAACTCGAACAATCAAAAACGAGAGCAAGAACAACCGCAGGTCCTTCGACTCCGCTGAAATACGCTTCGCTCAGGATGACAGCTTTGCGGCGGTTGAAGAGATTGTGCTGTGCGATGTGACACACCCACATCCTCCCCGGCAGTTTATCCTTGAGAAGAAAATCACGTTATCAATCGAGGTGTTTTCTTCGTGCCCACTCCCAAGCGTCCTCTCGTTCTTACCATCCTCGATGGATGGGGCTACCGCGCTGAAACTGCCGACAACGCCATTGCACTGGCCCGCAAGCCCACTTACGACAAGCTGCTGCGCGAGTATCCCAACACGGTCATCCACGCCAGCGACCACTTTGTCGGCCTGCCCGACGGGCAGATGGGCAACAGCGAAGTAGGCCACCTGAACATCGGCGCAGGCCGCATTGTGCAGATGGACATCACGCGCATCGACGCCATGATCGCCGCCGACACGTTCCACAAGGACCCGGCCATCGTCCGCGCCATGACGCGCGCGCAAGAGGGCGGACGGCAACTGCATCTCTTCGGCCTGGTATCCGACGGCGGCGTGCACTCGCACCAGGAGCATCTCTACGCGCTGCTGCGAACTGCAAAGGAATACGGACTCACGCGCGTCTTCGTGCACGCGTTCATGGATGGCCGCGACACTGGTCCCAACTCCGGAGCGGGCTTCATCGCCGCCTTGCAGAAGAAGATGCGCGAGTACGGAGTCGGCAAAACTGCCAGCATCAACGGCCGCTACTACGCCATGGATCGCGACAAGCGCTGGGAGCGCGAGCGCAAAGCATTCGACGCCATGGTCAACGGCAAGGCCGAGGGCGGCGCGTATCCCGATCCGGTGGCGCGCATCAAGGAGAACTACAACAACGGCATCACCGATGAGTTTTTGATTCCATTTGTCGTGGTCGATGGCGCGGGCAAGGCTGTCAGCCAGATTCGCGATGAGGATGTCTGCATCAACTTCAACTTCCGCGCCGACCGCGCCCGCCAGATCACGCGTGTGCTGGCCCGCGAGAGCGGCCTGAACAAGAAGGGCGGCCGCGATCTCGACGGTTGGGAATCGCTTGATGAAACCATTCCGCGTAGCGAGACTCCGAAGAATCTGCACTATCTCTGTATGACTCAGTACGACAAGTTATACGAGTTACCGTTAGTTATCCCGCCGGAATCCATGGATAACATCCTGGCCAATGTTTTGGGCCAGCACCAGTTGCGTAACCTGCGCGTGGCGGAGACGGAGAAGTTTGCGCACGTAACTTACTTTTTCAACGGCGGCATCGAAGTTCCCTTCCCCGGCGAGGAGCGCATCCTCTGCCCTTCGCTCAAGGTCGCCACCTACGATCTCGCGCCGGAAATGAAAGCCGAATGCATCGGAGACACCATCGTGAAGGCGATCAATGACACGGCGTTCGATCTCATCGTCGCCAATTTTGCGAATGCGGACATGGTTGGCCACTCAGGGCAGCTCGAGCCGACTATTCGCGCCTGCGAATACGTCGACGCGCAACTGGGCCGCATCTACAAGGCCATCAGGGAACGCAACGGCGCGTGGCTCATCACTGCCGACCACGGCAACGCCGAGCTAATGAAGGACCCCGTCACCGGCGGGCCACACACAGCGCACACCACCAACCCCGTGCCGATGATTTATGTGGCAGAAGATGCGCCGCATTACCGCCTGCGCAATGACGGATCGCTGCGCGATATTTCGCCTACGCTGCTCGCCATTCTGAATCTTGGCCTACCCAAGGAGATGACCGGCGGGGATTTGCGGGTGTCGATCGCGAAGTGACTTGACGATAACTCAAATGAGCGAACGATATCAGAGGTAGTTAGTTGGCAGCATCTGCTCGTGAAGAACTCTTACGACAAGCACCCCTTGGGGCTCGGGAAGATAGAAGACCACATGCCTGCCTATCTCAAATCTACGCAAGCCGGCACGGATTGAGTCGCAGGGCCGACCTATCGATGGACTTCCGGCCAAGAGATCGAAACAGTCTTCAAGTTTGCTAAGGTACTTTTCCGTCTGACGCCATCCCCATGTAGCGCAGGTGTATGCCGCAGTTTGATCGAGATCGTCCTCCGCTTCAACCGAAACGCGAACGTGGGCCAACGTCAGGCCTTCCTTTGGGGAAGGCCGTGCTTGGCGCGAATGCGTGAGAAAACTCCAGGTTTGGCGACTCCGCTGGCAATACCACGATCAATTGCCGAGCGAAGCGCGGCCATCTTTTCTTCCTGCTCGCGCTCATCTCGTTCAAGGAGCCGCAAAGCTGTGCGCATGACCTCGCTGGCATTTGAGTACAGGCCTTCCTCAACCTTGACGGCGACGAAACGGTCCAATTCCGGGGTCAGATTCACATTGCGGGTCGGCATAGACACCTCGGTCCGAGTATATACAAATTGGCCAACCTTGCCAAAAGACTTTCCGGCCCCCATCTCTTTCCGACGAAGCACCCGACGAATTCCTCGGTGGTTCGAGTGCGGGATGAGCCACCGCAGGCAATCGAAGGGTTTGCAGCGGGGTTTCCAAAGTCTCGGAATCGAAACCTGAGGCAGCCAGAACTGTTTGATTGGATTACTGTGGTGCCCTGCTACCGTGGCCGCAGCGACTTGATCGCCGCCGGCAACCGCTCTTCAAGCAGCCGCGCGCGCTCCGCCGCAATCCCGCCCAGGTACGTTGGCACCGGCGTAGCCGTCAGCACCAGCACAAAGGCGATCGCCGAGAACACCACGCCCGCGGTAGCCGCCGACATCAGCATGTGGTACATGTCGAAGATATCGAGGCCGAGGATTTTGAAGGCGACATTCTCCAACGGCTTGATGTGGTGAAGAACGGCCAGCGCGAAGAGGAAAAAGAACACCGACAGCGAGGTAAGCACAGCCAGCGTTACATCCAGGCTGCGATGGAACTTTTGCCGGCCGCGGCAGTGCGGGCACTCGGCGAAATGATGCTCATAGTCCTTGCGCATCTCCGGCGAGATCCCGGAAATGTCATACCGCCAGCTTGCGAGGATAGCGCCGGCGACTCGGTCCGTGCATCGGGTACTTACCATAACGTCAAAGACTCACTTTGCAAAGGATGTGATCATCCGCCAAATTGCTGTGCGGCCCACGTGGCAAGTTCAGGCCTTTCGCTTTCAGATGCTGAATCTCGCGCTCGGTTGCAGATTCGCCCTGATTTTGCCCCGCCAGATCAACCAATTTTTCCTTTGGCCGCCCGGCGAGTCGCCCTTGCCAATTCACCTGGTACAGAGTGACGCCCGTCTCTTACCATTGTAACCGAACCTGGTTAAAAATAAATAGACGCAAGCGGCTCATTTTGTTGAGCCAGCAGCAGCCGGTTGGCCAGCAGGCAGGCATATCCCTTGAGAGCCCGCTCGGCCGTGACCCGCGCCAGTTCGGGAAGGTTATTGCTTTCAGACAGATGCGCCAAAATCACGTAAGCCGCCTGGCCGTCGTAGCCGTTTTCAAGAAAATCCGCCGCTGCTTCGTTCGATAGGTGACCAACGCGCGAAAGTACCCTCTGCTTCACCGACCAGGGGTAAGGGCCGTCGCGCAGCATTTCCAGATCGTGGTTCGATTCAAGCAGCAGCAGGTCGACTCCCTTCAACTGGGCCTTAACATTGGGCGGAATGTAACCCAGGTCTGTAGCCAGGGCCATGCGCACGCCCGCCGCATGGAAGACAAAGCCCACCGGATCGGCCGCGTCATGGGGGATGGTGAATGGGCTGATGGCGATGTCGCCGATCTCAAACGGCTTGCCGGCCTGGAAGTATTCCACAGAGGGTAGCCAGGTTGGTTCCTCTTTGCGCGAGGGCACCCGGTCCGGGTCATCGGCCGCCTCAGGTTCAGAAGTCGCTGCCAGCTCCTCTGCGGCGGGTTCCAATCCCTCTTCGCCTTCTTCCTGCTCGCAAACTGCGTCGCATTCAGCCGTTTCAGTCTCCGCCTGCCGCTCCGCCGCCTGCTTGCGACACTGTTCCATCCACTGGGCATAAGTCATCTGCCGGCGCGGCGTCAGCCAGCGCATCCAGGCGCGGTGCGTGCCCTCAGTAAAGTACACAGGAATGCCCAGCCTGCGCGCCGTGACGGCGAGGCCAGCCACATGATCGGAGTGCTCATGGGTAATGACGATTGCGTCCAGCGTCTCCGGCTCCTCACCCACCAGCTTCATGCGCCGGAACAGCTCCCGGCAGCTCAGCCCCGCATCCACCAGGATGCGCGAGCGGCCGCCGCTGACAACCGTCGCGTTGCCCTTTGAGCCGGAAGCCAGCACCGTGAAGCGGACCATAGTCTGAGCATAGCGCGGCAAGCTGTTGGTTGCGCAGAAACTCGAGTTAACTCGCTCGGAACGGCCGATGCGTTACGGGAAATGAATGAAAAGATTCCGCACCACGGCTATGCTGCCGTATCCTGTCGGAGAAAGACAACTCTCGCGCCTCCCTACCCAGAGGTCAAGCCGCAATGACGATCAAGCCGTTTTCGGCCCGTTCCCTATCCGCCTGTTTTTTTGCGGCTTCCGCTGTCGCGGGCGCGGCCTTGCTGCTCTCACGCCCTGCACCCGTTCGGGTGCACGCCGCCGACAAAACCGCTGACGCAACCTGGGATCGCCAGGCCGCGGCGCACTACCTCGACGACCGCGAAATCTACTGGCAGGGCTGGGATCGCGCGCAGAAGGACCATGGCACCCTGTGCGTCAGCTGCCACACGCAGGCCACCTACGGGATGGCGCGCCCGGCGCTGCGGTCTCCGCTGGGCGAGAGCGGACCCTCGCCCGCAGAGCAGGTGATGCTGGCCAGCATTCAGAAGCGCGTGAGCATGTGGAAGGATGCGGTTCCCTTTTACAATGACGCCCAGTCCGGTGCAGGAAAAGAAGTGGAATCGCGCAACGCCGAGTCGGTGCTCAACGCCATCATCCTCTCCAGCTACGACCAAAACACGGGCCATCTAAGCCAAACGTCGCGCACCGCGTTCGCCAACGCATGGGCGCTGCAATCGACAAGTGGACCAACAACCGGGGCATGGGTCTGGCAGAACTTCCACTACACCCCGTGGGAGTCGCCGGAGAGTGAGTATCACGGTGCGGCGTTGATGGCCGTGGCCGTGGCCAAGGCGCCCGACCATTATCGCGACGACCCCAAGATCGCGGCCAATCTAACTGCACTCTCTGGCTATCTGAGTAGCCACTTCGAAGCCCAGCCGCTGCTCAACAAGGTGGTTGCCCTGTGGGCCTCGAACTGGTTTCCCGGCATCCTCACGGCGGCGCAGCGCGCCAAACTGCTGGACGACCTCTACGCGCGGCAGCGTGCAGATGGCGGATGGAGCCTGACCGACCTGGGCACCTGGAAGCGCGTCGATGACACCCCCCTCGAAACCCGTCCTGATGGCTACGCGACGGGCCTCCTCGTGCTGGTGCTGAAGGAAACGGCCGCAGCCAATCCGCGCGTCAATCCACGTATCCAGGCTCGTGCTCAAAAGCCCATCGCGCTCGGTGTTGCGTGGCTGCTGGCCAACCAGGACAAGACCACCGGCGCGTGGCCGGCGTGGTCCCTGAACAAAAATCGCGATCCCAAGAGCAACACCGGCAAATTCATGAGCGACGCGGCGACCAGCTACGCGGTGCTGGCGTTAAGTGAGCAGGACCGCGCCATGACGCAATGACCTGATCGCTTCCTCCCATCACAGTAATGACTCCAAAGTGGAATGGACTCCCCGCTCTGAAGTTGCAATCATCGTCTTTCCAAGCAGCTACTTAGCCTGCATTCAACATGTGCGCGACGGGCGTACGGCAGGAACAATCGGCTGTCCGGGGGACTACGAATGGGTTTCTTTGTCAGGAGAATTGCCTACGGCGTTGCCGGATTCGTCGGCATGTTCGTCTACATGTTTCTGCGCCCGCTGCCGTTCGCGAAGGATGTCGCGCTGTGCGTTGCCTATACCGTGGCGGTCTTCGGCATTATCCTCATGCAGAACTCCGCGGTCTTCTTCTCCGATAACGCCAGGCCGCTCAAGCAGGTCCTGCTGACGCACCTCGCTTTCCTGGCGGGTGTGGCGGTCATGGTTCGCGGGATGATCATTCTCCGCCCCTATCTGCCGCCCGAGTTTACGCATCGCGATCCAGTGCGCCATACCTCCTGGGCATCCACATGCGAGCTCCTCGCGATCCTTCTGCTTTCCGCATGGGAGAGATGGCTGCTGGTCAAGAAGCCGGCGCCAGACCCTGCAAAGGCCATCGCCGATGCCAAGGTCGAAGAGATGCTGAAAGCCAATGCTCCGGCAGCCGAGCAAGCGCCGGTGCCTGCACCTGTCCAGGCTGCCGCACCCGCTCCCATCCAATTCGCCACCCCAACCTGGACGCCGCTGACCATGACCGCGGAGCAAGCCGCACCGATGCTGAACGGCGTGCCGATGGCCCCTCCGATGGCAGCTCCCATGGCAGCTCCCATTCGGAGCCCCGAGGGGACGCCGCCTCCATTGGAATTTGCGTCCGGCAAATCGTCTCTCTTCATGAACAGCACCGGCGAAGAATACAACGAGTTTCTCAAGCTGATGCAACAGGGAATACGCCCCTTCAGGAAGCCCGGAATCTCAGTCAAAGACGAATTCGAGGCCTGGCTCGCCCATAAAGCAAAGGGCCCCAAAGCACAAAAAGAACGCGGCGGCATGGGACGCCTGATGCAATTTGGCAAGAGCGCGGATTGACGTCGCATCCAGATTTCTTCCATCAAGGATTGAGTTCGCAACTCGTTCCGTGCGGACGGTGAGCACTGCGCGTTTCATTTCACCGCTTGCAACTGGTCGTAGGCGTCTCTCATATTCGGATCGTTCAGCCCAGTCGATTTGAGCTTGGCTTCAATGCGCTCGCGGATGGCCTGCGAGTCGGGGAAATCCTGGTCCGTCCAAAAGCGGTCCTCGCGCCGGAAATACCCTGCCTCCGTCAAAAACGACACGCCGTAACTGTAGGCGTCTCCAGTGGTGTCATCCAGTTCGCTCACCTTGAACGATCCGTCCGGCTGGAGCGATTGCGTGAGGCACCAATCGAGCATGCGCGAGATTTCCGCGCGCGCCTGTTGCCGGGTTGATTCGTCAAGCACAGGCCAGGTCATGCGGAATATCTTCACCACATCCATGTTGAGATGGTTTTCATAGTGACCGTCAAAGCGAATGCCGGCAGGAAAGTCGACCTTGTCCAGCTGCAGCAGGCGCCTGGCGATAAGGTCCTTGTGCTCCACGTCCCCGTGCAGATCCGAGACCACGTGAAAAGTCATCGCCATGTCGTCCATCTTCCAGATTCTTCCCTGCCTGTCGATCAGCCACTGGCCCCAGAAACCTGTCTCAGGATTCTGCCAGCGCGCCACAAAAGTCCGCAAAGCATCGTCGAGTCCCGGATCGAACGCGTAGCCGGTCTGCTTGTGCCCATAGAGCAATCGCGCGATTGCCGAGAAGGTCTCGTCGGTTTCTTCGCGGTTGAAAACTCCGGTTCTGGTGAAGTCGTTGTGGAGATCGCCATCAAGCTTTCCGGCGAGCTTTTCCGGCGAGTTGATGCGGTCAAGAAATGCCAGCGGATACTTGGGCGGTGCGCCTTGGCTCTTGAGCCCATCCTCGACTGAATAATAGAGCTTGAGATACCACACATTGAGCCCCATCCCCCAGCTTCCATCGGAAGCCTGCTGCTCGGCAGCCTGCTTCTGCAGTTCCGTCTGGTTGAGACTTTGGCGCAGATCGGCGATCCTTGCCCGCGTGGCTTCCACATCGGGAGTGAAGTTCAACCGCCAACGAATCTCGCGGTAGATGTGCATCGAATACTGCATTCCCTCGCCCGCCGCCTGACGTCGCGCAATCTCCTTCACCAGCGGCTTCAACTCCGGATTGAGCAGCTTCAATCTTTTTTCTCTGGCCACGCGAATCGCCGAGAAGTCCCAATAAAACTGCGCGTTCGAAAAATGCCAGTGAAGTCGCGATTCACCGGGCGCGATGGGTGGCGGAGTGAAGGCGTGCGCGCGATAGATTTCTACAGCGATAGCCGCGCGCTCCAGTTGCCCGCGACCCGCGTACGCACCGAGCGCGATCAACAGCATGCACGACAGCACAATCAGCCAAAGCTTGCGCCTTGTCCTGCGCGCCGCAATCTCTTGTGATGAGTTGCTCATCGATTTCTTCGCTGCTCTAATTCTCATCCGGAAGGTTGGCTGGAATCTCGATCGTCACCAGCGTTCCCCGCCCCGGATTGCTGACCACCTCAAAACGCGCCTGGTTGCCGTAAAGCACTTCCAGCCGCTCCTGCACATTCTTCATGCCGATTCCAGCGCCGGTGCGGCGCAGCGCAGACGCCGGCCGGTTACCCATGCCCACTCCATCGTCGGCCACCTCGATCAACACGCGGTCGCCTTCCAGGCGGCTGCGCAGCGTGACCGTGCCGCCATTGAGGCGCGGCTCCAGGCCGTGCTTGATGCTGTTTTCAATCAGCGGCTGCAGCAGGATGCTGGGCACCAGCACGCCCAGCGTGCGGGGATCGATCTCCTTTTCCACGCGCAGCTTTTCCACGCCGAAGCGAACCACTTCAATGTCCAGATAGTCGTCGGTGAAGCTCAGCTCGTCGCGCAGCGGGACGTAGGTGTCGTGATCCTTGAGCAGCGCGCGCAAAATGTTAGCCAGCTTCACCGTCATCACGCGCGCCATCTCCGGCTTCACGCGCACCAGCGAGGCAATCGAGTTGAGAGTGTTGAAAAGAAAGTGCGGGTTGATCTGCCGCTGCAAAGCGTCGAGGCGCGCCTCCAGAAGCAGTCGCTTCTGTTCTTCTAGCTTCATCTCCAGCCGCAGTGTGCTCCACACCTTCAGCGCAATGCCCACATTGATGGGCGCAGCGAGCCACACAAACAGCTGAACCCAGACCTGCGAAGCCAGCAGAGCAAACAGCCGGTGCGGATAAGCCTCATCCACCCAGTCGCGCAGCATCTCCATCACGGCGATGAGAAACAGCAGGAGAATCTGGCGATCGATGCGCGGCTGGCGCAGATTGCGCCGCACCCAGCGCCACAGGCTCAGGTCGATGAACGGCGTAAACGACCAGATCTCCTCCGGCTCCACAACGCGGCCCAGCATGCCAGCCGCGAGTCCCAGCGCGACGTTGAAAGGGAGCGCCAGGTACTCGCCGTGGTAGACCGCGGGACCGGAGAGCACCACGCCGCCCAGCATGGCCCATTGCGGGCCGAGCAGTAGGCCGAGCAAAATGACCGTCTCAAATGAGATGTCGGCGGCCAGAAAATTGGGCACCCAGAAGCGCACCCACACTCCCAGCGTGAGGGGCACCAGAAAGAAGGCCAGCAGCGCCAGCGTTTGCCGCGGCGTGCGATGCTCCGCGAAGAACAGCCGACGGAATGTGACCACGCGCGCCAGGATGCTGGCCACGGACGCCACCACGCCCAGCTTCACCAGCAGCGTTATCCAGATAAGCCTGTCGGTCACTTGTTCAATGTATCGCAACGAG
>Ga0302325_10008103_pt1 | contig 23171 bp, 18 predicted proteins | sample Palsa_T0_2_FD_201948 | JGI IMG/M metagenome (GOLD analysis project Ga0302325, IMG submission 201948) | Peat permafrost microbial communities from Stordalen Mire near Abisko, Sweden - Palsa_T0_2 | ecosystem: Environmental > Terrestrial > Soil > Palsa > Peat permafrost | place: Sweden: Abisko... | reverse complement strand
CGGGGCTTGGGCCCACTCCGTCCGCTGGCGTTGGCAAGGTCGCTCATCAAGTCCTCTATCTGATTGTCTAAACGCCGGTACTAGCGATACGCGGCCGATCGCAACGACACTACTACCGACTCGCATTTCCAATCGTGACCCACGCTCCGAATGTCGGCATCTCGACTTCGCGGGATTGCCTGCTGGCGCGCCGAGAGTCCCAGCTAGTGGCCTTTGTGCCATTCTGTGAAAGTGACCTTCGACCCTGACCGGCGCGGGGGCAACCGGACGCCGGTTCTCCGTGAGGATTGGCGGGAGCCGCTGCGTGCCCAGCGGGATCCGGTGGCGTGGGGCGGTGCGGGTCGGGTGCGGTCGAATCGGGACACCAGTCGCTGGCGCAAACAAAGTTGGCTGGGACGGTTCGTGTCCACTTACGGCTGGCGGGCCTACGCGTTGCCGATATTGGTTGCCGTCACCGGGGTCGTGCTCTACCAGACCGTCACCGGCACGAGCGCGTCTGCGCCGGTGTTTGGGCAGCCGGTGCAGGCACCGAAAATCGGTGCGGTCGGCACGGTGATCGTCGACGCCCCGCCGCGGGGACTGACGCAGTTCGACGCCAGCCTGCCGACCGGGATGCTGCCCAACGGCGGCCCGTTCACCGAAGCGGGCGCAAAGTCGTGGCACGTCGTCCCGGGCAGCGTGCCGCAGGTCGGCCAGGGCACCGCCAAGGTCTTCAAATACACCGTTGAGGTGGAAAACGGCATGGACCTGACCGCGTTCGGTGGTGACGACGCATTCGCCGCAATGGCCGATCAGACGCTGGCCAACCCCAAGAGCTGGGTTCATGACGCGCAGTTCGCCTTCGTCAGGATGGACGCCAACGACAAGAGCAAGCCCGACATCCGCATCTCACTGAGCTCGCCGATGACGGTGCGGGCAGGCTGCGGGTATGAATTCCCGCTCGAGACGTCCTGCTACAACCCGTCCTACGGGTCCGAGGTGCAGCCGCGGGTGTTCATCAACGAGGCGCGGTGGGTGCGTGGCGCGCTGTCCTTCCAGGGCGATGTGGGTTCCTACCGGCAGTACCTGATCAATCACGAGGTCGGCCACGCCATTGGATATCTGCGGCACGAAGCCTGCGACAAGCAGGGCGGGTTGGCGCCGATCATGATGCAGCAGACCTTCTCTACGTCGGACGACGACGACGCGAAGTTCGACCCGGAATGGGTCAAGCCCGACGGCAAGACCTGCCGGTTCAACCCCTGGCCGTACCCGATCGCCTAGCCTGGCGACGATGCAGAACGCGGCGCGTTCTGAGGAGGAGCCGGGCAATGTGGCCTAGCCTGGAATTCCAGCCGTCTGAGGGATCCAGGAGTAGTCCGGTGTCGTTACCGCCGCTTGTCGAGCCGGCCGCGGAGCTGACGCGCGACGAGATTGCCCGCTACAGCAGGCATCTCGTCATCCCCGACCTGGGAGCCGACGGGCAGAAGCGACTCAAGAACGCGCGAGTGCTGGTCATCGGCGCGGGCGGGCTCGGCGCACCGACACTGCTGTATCTGGCCGCAGCGGGCGTCGGCACCATCGGCATCGTCGACGACGATGTGGTCGACGAATCGAATCTGCAGCGCCAGATCATTCACGGCGTCTCCGACGTCGGCCGGTCCAAAGCGCAATCCGCGCGCGACTCGATCGCCGAGATCAATCCGCTGGTCGACATCCGGCTGTACGAAGTGCGGCTCGACCGACACAACGCCGTCGACCTCTTCGAGCAGTACGACCTGATCATGGACGGCACCGACAACTTCGCCACCCGCTATCTGGTCAACGATGCCGCCGTGCTTGCGCGCAAGCCCTACGTGTGGGGGTCGATCTACCGGTTCGAAGGTCAGGCGTCGGTGTTCTGGGAAGACGCCCCCGGCGGCCGCGGCCTGAACTATCGAGATCTGTATCCGGATGCACCGCCGCCGGGCCTGGCGCCGTCCTGCGCCGAGGGCGGTGTGCTGGGTGTGCTCTGCGCATCGATCGCATCGGTGATGGGCACCGAGGCGATCAAGCTGATCACCGGCATCGGCGAGTCGCTGCTGGGCCGGTTGCTGATGTACGACGCGCTGCAGATGAGCTATCGCACCGTCGCCATTCGGAAGGACCCGGCCACGCCGACGATCACCGAGTTGGTCGACTACGAGGAATTCTGCGGCGTGACAGCCGACAAGGTATCGGACGCGAACGCGATCACCCCCCGTGAGCTGCGTCAACTGCTGGACTCCGGCCGCAACGTCGCCCTGATCGACGTGCGTGAACCGGTGGAGTGGGACATCAACCACATCGACGGCGCTCAGCTGATCCCGACGTCGCTGATCGGCTCTCCCGAGGGTCTGGCGAAGCTGCCCCGGGGCCGCACGCCGGTGCTGTACTGCAAGACCGGCGTGCGTTCGGCGGAGGCGTTGGTCGCGGTCCGCAAGGCCGGGTTTGCCGACGCAGTGCACCTGCAGGGCGGCATCGTGGCTTGGGCGGAGCAGATGCAGCCCGACATGGTCATGTACTGATCCGTTGCGGAAATGCGGGTGCCCGTGTCGGGTCCCGAGAGTTCGCTGGCCCCGATTAGGCTACGCGTGTGACTGTCGAACCGCCGCCGGAGCATGTGCTGTCGGCGTTCGGTTTGAGCGGGGTAGACCCGATGCCGTTGGGCGCCGCCTGGGAGGGCGGCTGGCGGTGCGGCGAAGTGGTGCTGTCGATGGTCGCCGAGAACGCCCGCGCCGCCTGGTCAGCCCGGGTGCGCGAGACGCTGTTCGTCGACGGCGTGCGGTTGGCCCGCCCGGTCCGGTCAACCGACGGTCGCTACGTGGTTTCCGGTTGGCGAGCAGACACTTTCGTGGCCGGCCAGCCCGAACCTCGTCACGACGAGGTGGTGTCCGCCGCCGTGCGACTGCACGAGGCGACCGGCAAGCTGGAGCGGCCGCGATTCCTCACCCAGGGCCCCACGGCGCCGTGGGCCGACGTCGACGTCTTCATCGCCGCCGACCGCGCCGCGTGGGAGGAAAGGCCGATGCAATCGGTACCGGCGGCGGCGCGCACGCCGTCGCCCACCGCCGACGGGCAGCGGTCGGTCGAGCTGATCAACCAGCTCGCGGGGCTGCGGCGGCCGACGAAGAGCCCCAATCAGCTGGTGGACGGAGACCTTTACGGCACTGTGCTTTTCGCGGGCGCCGCCGCTCCTGGGATCACCGACATCACGCCGTATTGGCGGCCTGCCTCGTGGGCGGCCGGGGTGGTCGTCGTCGACGCGCTGTCCTGGGGCGAGGCCGACGAAGGTCTCATCGACCGCTGGAATGCGCTGCCGGAATGGCCGCAGATGTTGTTGCGCGCGTTGATGTTTCGACTTGCCGTCCACGCGCTGCACCCTCGTTCGACGGCGGCGGCCTTCCCGGGTCTGGCGCGCACAGCCGCGCTGGTGCGGCTGATCCTCTAGTCGGGGAAGGCGTAGCGGACCTCGTCGAGCGGGATCTTGCCGTCGTTCGACAGAATCCCTTCTGCCCGCAGCAATTCCAATTGTCGCGTCGTCAGATGCTGTGCGGGGCGGCCCGACGCGGTGATCACCCGGTGCCACGGCAGGTCCAGCGAATCGATGCGCATGATGTATCCGACGATGCGCGGACTGGAAAGCCCTGCGACAGCGGCGATATCGCCATAGGTAGAGACCCGGCCCGCGGGTATCGAAGCAACCAGTGCGCGTACCCGCTCCACCTGATCGTCGGTCACCGGCGCCATGGTCAGGCCATCCGCTCACGGATCAGCGCGGCGACTTCGGCCGGCTTGGTCTCGGCCACCATGTGATCGCATTCGAAGGTCGCCAGCCGAAAATCGGACCCCAACCGCTCGCGTAGACGAGTGGTCAGCGCATCGGTCACATACGACGGCGACGTCCACCCAGCACGCACCACCGTCGTCGCGATTCCCTTGGGCGGCAATACAATTTCGCGGGCTAACTCACTCCAGTAGGACATCATTGCGGGTATGCTGATCCGCCAACCGTAGCGTCCGCCCGGCAGCGCGACGAGGTGTTCCTCGAGTTCGTCGTCCACCACGGCCGGGTCCACGTCCGCCCAGGAGCCATTGGTTTTCGCCGCGCGGGCTTCCGCGGGATCGGCGTAGTCGGGGGAGCCCAGCATCGCGTCGGCTATCTCACGCATCCACCCGCCGTCCAGTCCGACGGCCGGATCGAGCAGGACTAGTGCGGCGATCCGGTCGGGACGGGCGGCGGCCAGATGCATGGCCAGCGCGCCCCCGAACGAATGCGCCGCGATCACGACCGGGCTGTCGGCCTGCTGCTCGAGCAGCTCCGTGAGCGCGGAGACATTCGACTCGATGGTCCACGGCGCGTCCCACGATGATCTGCCGTGCCCGATCAGATCCGGTGCGGCAACGGCGATCTCGGGCAGGTATTGCGTCGCCAACGGCTCCCAGCGCTTGCCGTGCCCGGTGAGTCCGTGCAAGGCGAGCAGTCGCACCGGGCCGGGTGGGCCGTAGCGATGCACATGCAGGCGGGTCACGTGTCGATGGTGCCAGTTCGGCTCTGAGCCCTCGGCGGCCGGGCCGACTTGTCGGACCCCCGTGGTGATATGCCGCTATGTCTTTCCACTGGCGCCCGGAGGCACGCGCTGTGCTCGATCCCGATGCGCGCGGGGTCGTGCGGGTGCTGGGCGGGCCGGGCACCGGCAAGAGTTCGCTGTTGATCGACGCGGCGGCGGCCCGGATCGCAGCGGGCGCCGATCCGGAATCGGTGCTGCTGCTGACGGGTTCGGGCCGGATCGGGGCGCAGGCCCGGAGCGCGTTGACGACGACGCTGCTGGGCTCGCAACAAGTGTGCCATCGGCTTCCGCCGGTGATCCGCGAGCCGTTGGTGCGCAGCGTGCACAGCTACGCGTTCGCCGTGTTGCGGCTGGCCGCTCAGCGGGCCGGCGGTCCGCCGCCGAGGCTGGTCACCAGCGCCGAGCAGGATGCGATCATCGCCGACTTGCTGGCCGGTGAAATGGCCGACGGGGCCGGCATGTGGCCCGCCGAGTTGCGGGCCGCTCTGGGCACCGCGGGGTTCGCCGCCGAGTTGCGTGAACTGCTGACTCGTTGCGCCGAACGGGGCGTCGAGCCCCAGCAGTTGGAGCGGGTGGGTCGGCTGTCCAATCGTCCGGAATGGGTGGCTGCAGGCCGGTTTGCGCGCAACTACGAGCAGGTGATGCTGTTGCGTGCGGCCGTCGGGACTGCGGCTCCGCAGGCAACGACGCCGGCGGTGGGCGCCGCTGAGCTGGTCGGGGCCGCACTCGAGGTGCTTGCCGCCGATCCCGAATTGCTTGCCGAGCAACGTGGACGGATCGGCGTGTTGCTGGTTGACGATTCGCAGCAACTGGACCCGCAGGCCGCCCTGCTGGTTCGGGTACTGGCCGCAGGCGCAGACCTGACGCTGCTCGCCGGTGATCCGACCCAGGCGGTGTTCGGATTTCGCGGCGCTGAGCCCGCGGCGCTACTCGGCGGAGACACCCCGTCGGTGACACTGACGAAGTCACATCGCTGCGCGCCGGCGGTCGCGCGCGCCGTCTCGGGCATCGCCAGCCGACTTTCCGACGGGTGCGAGATCGATGGCTCTGGCGACGATTACGGCTCGGTGACCTCGACGTTGGCCGCGTCCGCTGACGCCGAAGCCGCGCTGATCGCTGACTGCCTGCGTCGCGCGCACCTCGTCTCTCGCGTGCCGTGGTCGCAGATGGCCGTCATTGTCAGGTCGGTCCCGCGGGCCGCCGCCGGGTTGCCACACGCGCTGGCCCGGGCCGGTGTACCAGTGGCGCCGTCGGCGATGACGGGTTCGCTGATCGCCCAACCCGCGGCGCACGCGTTGCTGACCGTGCTGGCCGCCACCACCGACGGCCTGGACGGCGAGCAGGCGTTGGCCCTGCTGACCGGTCCGATCGGGCGGGTCGACCCGGTGTCGCTTCGCCAGTTGCAGCGGACGTTGCGCCGCGCCGAGAAGGGCGAAACTCCAAAGGACTTCAGCGAGCTGTTGGTCGACGCCGTGCACGGCGAATCGACAGCACGGCTGACCGCAGCCCAGGCCTGGCCGCTGCGGCGGGTGCGGGCGGTGCTAGACGCCGCGGCCTGTTCGCACGGGCGCGGCGACGATGCGCGCAACACCCTCTGGGCGGCATGGCAGCGTTCGGGACTGCAGCGCCGCTGGTTGGTGGCGTGCGAACACGGCGGCCAGTCCGGCGCGCAGGCAGGCCGCGACCTCGACGCGGTGACGGCGCTGTTCGACGCCACCGACGAATACCTGGCGCACACCGCCGGCGCCACGCTGCGCGGACTCATCGATCACCTGACCGCCCAGCAACTTCACTCCGCGGCCCCGGAGCCCGCCCCCGCGGCCGAGCAGGTCGCGGTGCTGAGCGCGCATGCGGCCCTGGGCCACGAGTGGGACGTCGTCGTCATCGCCGGACTGCAGGAAGGGCTGTGGCCCAACACGATTCCGCGCGGGGGCGTGTTGGGTACTCAGCGGCTGCTCGACTTTCTGGACGGCGTCGACCAGAACGCGTCGATGCGGGCACCGCTGCTGGCCGAGGAGCGACGGTTGCTGGTTGCCGCAATGGGCCGGGCGCGGAAGCGGTTGCTGGTGACGGCGGTAGACGGCGAGGTGAACGGCAACGACGAGGCCAGCATGCCGTCGCCGTTCTTCACCGAGATCGCGCAGTGGGCCACCGGCGTCCCCGACCTACCGCCGGTCACAGCGCCGCGGGTGCTGTCGACCGCGGCGGTGGTGGGCCGGCTGCGCGGCGTGGTCTGCGCGCCGCGGGACGCGGTTACCGATGCGACACGTACCTGCGCGGCAACGCAATTGGCCCGGCTGGCCGAGGCCGGGGTACCCGGCGCCGACCCGGCCGGCTGGTATGGCATGACGCCGGTCAGCACCACCGAGCCGATGTGGAGTAGGGAAGACCACCCAGAACATGTGGTCACGCTGACGCCGTCGAGCCTGCAGACGCTGACCGACTGCCCGCTGCGCTGGCTGGCCGAACGCCACGGCGGGACTGACCCTCGCGATCTTGGCTCCACCGTGGGGTCGATATTGCACGCGCTGATCGCGGAGCCGGCGGGCAACGAACCGCAGCTGCTGGCGGCGCTGGAGCGGGCGTGGCAGCAGCTGCCGTTCGAATCCCGGTGGTACGCAGACAATGAGCTCACCCGGCATCGCGCGATGATTCAGGCGTTCCTGGAGTGGCGGGCCCACACCCGCGGCGAGCTGACCGAGGTCGGTGTCGAAGTCGACATCGACGGAGCAGTCGATGCGAACGTGCGGTTGCGCGGCCGGGTCGACCGGATCGAACGCGACGCGGCCGGCCGACTGGTGATCGTCGACGTCAAGACCGGTAAGACACCGGTCAGCAAGGACGACGCCCAGCGGCACGCCCAGTTGGCGGCTTACCAGTTGGCCGTGGCAGAGGGGCTGGTGGCCGACGGCGACGAGCCGGGCGGCGGGCGGCTGGTGTACCTGGGTCGGACGGGATCGGCAGGCGCCACTGAGCGCGAACAGGATCCGTTGACACCCGAGGCGCGCGCCCAGTGGCGCGAAAAGATCCACGAGGCAGCCGACGCGACCGCAGGGCCGCAATTCGTGGCCCGGGTCAACGACGGCTGTTCGCACTGCCCGTTGAAGCCGAGCTGCCCGGCGCACACCAGCGCCGACGGAAAGGGAGCGGTATGACCGTCATTGCACCGGCGCGTTACAGCCCGGCCGAATTAGCAGACGCACTTGGCCTTTTCGAGCCCACCGAGGAGCAGGCGGCCGTCATCGCCGCGGCGCCGGGACCGCTGGTCGTCATCGCTGGAGCGGGCGCGGGGAAAACCGAGACGATGGCCGCCCGGGTGGTGTGGCTCGTGGCCAACGGCTACGCCGAGCCCGGCCAAGTGCTGGGCCTGACGTTCACCCGCAAAGCGGCCGGCCAGCTGTTGCGGCGGGTCAGGTCCCGGCTGGCCCGGCTCGCCGGCACTGAATTGGCGTTCGGCAACGGGTCGGTCGGCGAGCCCGCGGGGACACCTGTGGTCAGCACCTATCACGCCTTCGCCGGCCAACTGCTGCGCGAATACGGCCTGCTCTCCGCGGGCGCGGGGGAGCACGCGCAACCCATCGAACCGGACACCCGGCTGCTCAGCGAGACAGAGCTGTGGCAGCTGGCTTTCGACGTCGTCAACCGATATCCCGGCGAGCTGCACACCGACAAAAATCCTGCTGCCGTCACCGCGACCGTGCTGCGGCTCTCGGGCCAGCTCGCCGAGCACCTGGTCGACACCGGTCAGCTCAGTGACACCCATGTCGGCCTCGAACAGTTGGTGCATAATTTGCCGCCGGGCCGCTACCAGCGCGACCGCGGCCCCAGCCAGTGGCTGCTGCGCATGTTGGCCATCCAGGCCGAGCGTGCCGAGCTGGTGCCGTTGATCGACGCCCTGCACCGCCGGATGCGGGCGGAGAAGGTGATGGACTTCGGTACCCAGATGGCGTCCGCGGCCCGGCTGGCTTCCACGGTCCCGCAGGTCGGCGAGCAGTTGCGCAGCGGCTACCGGGTCGTGCTGCTCGACGAATACCAGGACACCGGATACGCCCAACGTGTCCTGCTGTCGGCACTGTTCGGCGGCGGCGTCGATAAGGATCTGGCGTTGACGGCCGTCGGCGATCCGATCCAGTCCATCTACGGTTGGCGCGGCGCGTCGGCGACCAACCTGCCGCGGTTCACCACCGACTTCCCGATGTCCGACGGCGGCCCAGCTCCGGCGCTGGAACTGCGCACCAGTTGGCGTAACCCACCGACGACGCTGCAGGTGGCCAACGCTATTTCGGCGGACGCGCGACGACGGTCAGTGGCGGTGCGGGCGCTTCGGTCCCGGCCCGACGCCGCCCCCGGCACGGTGCGCTGCGCGCTGCTATCCGACGTGCAAGCCGAACGAGACTGGGTCGCCGATCATCTGCAGCAGCGCTACCAGGGGGCCGGCGCCGATGATGTCGCGCCGCCGACAGCCGCGGTTCTGTTGCGGCGCAACGCCGATGCGGCACCGATGGCCGCGGCACTGCGCGCCCGAGGTGTCCCGGTGGAGGTGGTTGGACTGGCCGGACTGCTGTCGGTGCCGGAGGTCGCCGACGTCGTCGCGATGCTGCGCCTGGTCGCCGACCCGACCGCGGGTGCGGCCGCCATGCGCGTGCTCACCGGTCCGCGCTGGCGGCTCGGAGCCGCCGACGTCGCGGCGCTGTGGCGGCGCGCGGTCGACCTCGACGGCGGGCAGACCGCCCGTCACGGTGAAACGGCTGAGCAGATCGCTGCGGCAGCTGGACCGCAGGCCGACGCCGCGGGTCTGGCCGACGCTCTGGCCGATCCCGGTCCCGCCGCCGGTTACTCAGCCGACGGGTACCGGCGCATCGTCGCGCTCGCAGAGGAACTGGGCGCGCTGCGTGGCCACCTGCGCCACCCGCTGCCCGATCTGGTTGCCGAGGTGCGCCGACTGCTCGGTGTCGACTACGAGGTTCGGGCGGCCATGTCCGCCGCGGGATGGGCGGGCACCGAGCAGCTCGACGCGTTTGCCGACGTGGTCAGCGGCTATGCCGAGCGAGCCGCTGCTGCAACAGATTCGATGGCCTCGGTTGGCGGTCTGTTGGCTTACCTGGATGCGGCGACAGTCGTTGAAAACGGCTTGGCACCCGCGCAGGTCGTCGTTGCGCAGAATCGGGTTCAGGTGCTGACTGTGCACGCCGCCAAAGGTTTGGAATGGCAGGTGGTTGCCGTGCCGCATCTGTCCGGCGGGCTGTTCCCGTCGACGGCGCAGTCACGCACCTGGCTCACTGACGTCGCCGACCTGCCGCCGCTGCTGCGCGGGGACCGGTCCACACATGGCGTACACGGCGTGCCGGTGCTGGACACCTCGGATGTCACCGATCGAAAGCAGCTGTCGGACAAGATCTCCGCGCACCGCAGCCAACTCGATCAGCGTCGCCACGACGAAGAGCGCAGGCTGCTGTACGTAGCGATCACCCGCGCCGAAGACACCCTGTTGTTATCCGGCCACCACTGGGGAGCCACCGGAATCAAACCGCGCGGACCGTCGGATTTCCTGGTCGAGATCAAGGACATCATCGATGAGTCCGCCGCTGCCGGTGAGCCCTGCGGCGTCGTCGAGCAGTGGACGCCCGAGCCGGTCGGCGGAGATCGAAACCCGTTGCGCGACAGCATTCACGAGGCGGCGTGGCCCGTCGATCCGCTGGGCGATCGCCGCGCCGACGTGCAGCGCGGTGCGGCGTTGGTCGCCGCCGCGATGTCCGCCTACGTACCGGAGGACGACGGCGGCGACGGCGACGACCCGGAAGGTTGGGCCGCCGATGTCGACGCGCTGCTCGACGAGCGCGCCTGCACGGCACAACCGCCCGTGCATCCGCTGCCCAACGGGCTGTCGGTCAGCAGCCTCGTCGACCTGGCCCGCGACCCCGAGCACGCCGCGCAGCGGCTGACGCGTCGACTGCCGAGCCGGCCGGAACCGCATGCGTTGCTGGGCAATGCGTTTCACGATTGGGTCGAGCGCCTTTACGGCGCAGAGCGGCTGTTCGACCTCGCCGACCTGCCCGGCGCCGCGGACACCGACATCGCCCAGCGCGACGCCGAGGAACTCGCCGTGTTGCAGCAGGCCTTCCTGGCGTCGCCGTGGGCCTCCCGCACGCCGGTCGCCGTCGAGGTGCCGTTCGAAATGGCCATCGGCAGCCGGGTGGTGCGTGGCCGGATCGACGCGGTGTTTGCCGAACCCGGCGGCGGCGCGACCGTCGTGGACTGGAAGACCGGCGAGCGTCCGCGTGGAGCGGAGGCCGCGCGTCAGGCCGCTATCCAGCTCGGGGTCTACCGGCTGGCCTGGGCGGCGCTCAGCGGCTGCGATGAATTACTGGTGCGCACCGCATTTCACTACGTGCGCGCCGGGGCGACGGTCGTCCCAGATGTGCTTCCAGAACCCGACGAGTTGGCCGCGCTGCTGGACAGTTAGGAGTTGCGGCTGACCTTGAGCGCGGCGGTGATCATCGGAATCTGCAATGGCAGCCGGGCCAACGCAAAGATCCGCATCGGCCACGGCTTGCCCCACCACAGCCGGCACATGTTGACGTTGCCGGGAAAGACCGCGATGAACAGCGCGGCAGCCGCCAGCGCGGCCAGCCGCCGCGTGCGCTGCACCAGCAGCAACCCGCCGATCCCGATCTCGGCCACGCCGGAGGCGTAGGTGTAGAAGCGCGGGCTGCCGGGCAGCTCGGCGGGGATGATGTCGTCGAACGGCTTCGGCGCCACAAAGTGCACGGTGCCGATGCCGAGGAGCAGTGCTGCGATGCGGTATGCGCCGATACGGCCGGCGTCCCGTTGAGAACTGGATGTGATGGCGGTCATGGTTACATTGTGTCGTGCGCTGGGCCGAGCCGATGAAGTGTGGTCAAAGTTAGCCCCCGGAGAAGCGATGTCGAGGAGCCGCTGACCGCCCAGCCGGGCTACGCACTGGTCGGTGTGCTGCGAGTTCCCGAGGCGCAAGTCAGCCCGATGCGGGCCATCTGGCGACGCGTCGCGGTCGCGTTGCTCGCCCTGGTTGCCGCGGTGATCACCGTGTATCTCGGTCGCGACGGCTACACCGACGTTCGCGGCGGGCCGCTGACGTTTCTGGATTGCGTGTACTTCGCGACGGTGTCCCTGACGACCGTCGGCTACGGCGACCTCACCCCGTTCACCGAATTCGCCCGTTTGATAAGCGTTCTGGTGCTCACACCGCTGCGCATCCTGTTCCTCGTCGTACTGGTCGGCACGACCCTGCAGGTGCTCACCGAGCGTTCTCGGCAAGCGTGGAAGATTCAGCGTTGGAGGAGCAGAGTGCGCAACCATACCGTCGTCATCGGCTACGGCACCAAGGGCAAGACCGCGGTCGCCGCGATCCTCGAGGATGCCTCGGCCACCAACAAGGACGTCGTCGTCGTCGACTTCCAGCAGTCCGCGCTCGACCACGCCGCGGCCGCCGAGCTCGTCACTGTCTACGGCGACGGCACCAGATCCGACGTGCTGAGGCTGGCCTCCGCGCAGCATGCGGCGTCGATCATCGTGGCCACCGGGCGCGACGACACCGCAACGCTGGTCACCCTGACCGCCCGGGAAGTCGCGCCGAAAGCCAAGATCGTCGCCTCGATTCGCGAGGCCGAAAACCAGCACCTGCTCAAGCAATCCGGCGCCGATTCGGTGGTGGTCTCCTCCGAGACCGCCGGTCGGCTGCTGGGTGTCGCGACCACCACGCCCAGCGTTGTCGAGATGATCGACGACCTGCTGACACCGGCCCACGGATTCGCGATCGCCGAGCGTGAGGTCGAGCCGTCCGAGCTCGGCGGTTCGCCGCGGCACCTGTCCGACATCGTGCTCGGCGTGGTGCGCGACGGCCATCTGCTGCGGGTCGACGCACCAGAAGTCGACGCCATCGAGACCGGTGACAGGCTGCTCTATGTCCGCACGACAGGGAAGTGACGTGGCGATTGCAAGCGCGGCGCAGCCGGGCGCAGCAGGTCGCCACTAGGAGCACGGCGATTGCAAGCGCGGCGCAGCCGGGCGCAGCAGGTCGCCACTAGGAGCACGGCGATTGCAAGCGCGGCGCAGCCGGGCGCAGCAGGTCGCCACTAGGAGGCTGAACGTGGATTTCCAGTTACACAGCGTGCCGTTGCTGTCGCGCATCGGCGCCGATCGGGCCGACCATGTACGCACCGACATCGATGCGGCGGTCGCCGGCTGGGCCGATGCGGCACTGCTGCGGCTGGATTCGCGCAACCAGGTGATGGTCGCCGACGGCCGGGTGCTGCTTGGCAAGGCGAAGTCCTTCGCCGCCAAGCCGCCACAGGACGCGATCTTCCTGGGCCGCATCGACGATGGCCGGGACGTGTGGGCGGTGCGGGGTCCGCTGGAGGCACCCGAAGATCCCGACGTCAAAGCGGAAGTGGCCGATCTTCGACGGGCCGGCCAGCTCTTCGACGACGTCGGAGCGCAGCTGGTGTCGGTCGCCGCCGCACTGCTGAATTGGCATGCCAGCGCGCGGTTCAGCTCGATCGACGGGTCACTCACCAAGCCGATCCGGGCGGGCTGGGCGCGAGTCAACCCGATCACCGGCCACGAGGAATTCCCGCGCATCGATCCCGCGGTCATCTGCCTGGTGCACGACGGCGGTGACCGCGCGGTGCTGGCCCGTCAGACGGTGTGGCCGGAGCGGATGTACTCGCTGCTGGCCGGTTTCGTCGAAGCTGGTGAGTCGTTCGAGAATTGCGTCGAGCGCGAAATCCACGAGGAGATCGGGCTGACCGTGCGCAGCATCCGCTATCTGGGCAGCCAGCCGTGGCCGTTCCCGCGCTCGCTGATGATCGGCTTCCACGCCGTCGGCGATCCCGACCAACCGTTCGCCTTCAACGACGGCGAGATCGCCGAGGCTGAGTGGTTCACCCGCGATGAGGTTCGGGCCGCGCTGGCACTGGGCGACTGGAGCAGCGACGCGGAATCCAAACTTCTATTGCCCGGCTCGGTGTCGATCGCGAGGGTGATCATCGAATCCTGGGCTGGCGCCCGGTGACGATGCAGGCCGGAACGGCCTGAGGTGGGGGCACGCCCCCTCGGCGCAAAGCGCCTGGGGGGACCCCCACCCGCTTGCGGGGGAGAGCCGGGCAATCGGCCGGGCCGGCTAAGTCAGCGAGGCCAGCTTCGCTTTCACCTCGTTGACGCCCGGATTGGTCAGCGTCGAGCCGTCGGCGAACTTCAGCGTCGGGACCACATGGTTGCCGCCGTTGACTGAACCGACGAATTCCGCCGCCGCCGGGTCCTGCTCTATGTCGACCTCGTCGTAGGCGACGCCGGCGGACTTCAGCACGGTCTTGAGGCGATGGCAGTACCCGCACCACTGCGTGCTGTACACGGTCACAGAAGCGTTAGTCATAGTCGTACAAACATAGACGGCGTCGCTGATATGCCGCGCCGTGGCGCTGCACGACGATTGTCGGCCATCACTGCCAAGATGGACGCCATGCCGGTGATCGCAGACTCTTTGATTGCCGACCTCGACGACGAACAGCGCGAGGCCGTGCTTGCTCCGCGCGGACCGGTCTGCGTGCTGGCCGGGGCGGGCACCGGCAAGACGCGCACGATCACCCACCGCATCGCCCAACTCGTCGCGGCCGGGCACGTCGCCGCGGGGCAGGTGCTGGCAGTGACGTTCACCCAGCGTGCGGCCGGCGAGATGCGGTCGCGGCTGCGTGCTTTGGGTGCCGCCTCGGAGACCGGCGTCGGCTCGGTGCAGGCGGTGACGTTTCACGCCGCCGCACACCGGCAGCTGCGGTATTTCTGGCCGCGGGTGGTCGGCGACACCGGCTGGCAGCTGATGGACAGCAAGTTCGCCGTCGTCGCGCGCGGCGCCACCCGCGCCGGCCTGCAGTTGAGCACCGATGATGTCCGCGATGTGGCCGGTGAAATCGAGTGGGCCAAAGCGTCGTTGATCTCGCCCGAGCAGTATCCCGAGGCGGTCGCCGCGATCTCCCGCGATGTGCCGCTGGACGCCGCGAAGGTGGCGACCGTGTACGCGGCCTACGAGTCGCTCAAGTCCCGCGATGACGGTGTCGCCATGCTCGACTTCGACGACCTGCTGTTGTACACCGCGGCAGCGATCGAGAACGACGCCGCGGTCGCCGACGAATTCCGGAACCGTTACCGCTGCTTCGTCGTCGACGAGTACCAGGACGTGACGCCGCTGCAGCAGCGGGTGCTGTCGGCGTGGCTGGGAGACCGCGACGACCTGACCGTCGTCGGTGACGCCAACCAGACCATCTATTCGTTCACCGGCGCCACACCGCGCTACCTGCTGGACTTCTCGCGGCGGTTTCCGGAGGCCGCTGTGGTGCGCCTGGAACGCGACTACCGGTCGACGCCGCAGGTGGTCTCGCTGGCCAACCGGGTCATCGCCGCGGCGCGCGGGCGGGTGGCCGGCAGCAAGCTGCACCTGGTCGGCCAACGCGATCCCGGTCCGGAGCCGACATTCAACGAATATTCCGACGAGGCTGCCGAAGCCGCCGCGGTGGCGGCGTCGATCAAGCGGCTCGTCGAATCGGGCACGCCACCCTCGGAGATCGCGGTGCTATACCGGATCAACGCCCAGTCCGAGGCGTACGAGGAGGCGTTGACCGAGGCCGGTATCGCGTATCAGGTCCGCGGCGGCGAAGGCTTTTTCAGTCGCCAGGAGATCCGGCAGGCCCTGCTGGCGTTGCAGCGGGCGGCCAACCGCGACGTCGAGGGTCCGCTTCCCGAGGTGGTCCGCGGGCTGCTCGAGCCGCTCGGTCTGACGGCCCAGCCGCCGACGGGCGTCCGGGCCAGGGAGCGTTGGGAAGCCCTGTTGGCCTTGGCCGAACTGGTCGACGAGGAAGTGGAACACCGGCCGGCACTGGACATGGTCGAACTACTGGCCGAGCTGCGGACGCGTGCTGATTCGCGGCACTCACCTGTCGTGCAGGGTGTCACATTGGCCTCGCTGCACGCCGCCAAGGGGCTGGAGTGGGATGCGGTGTTCCTGGTCGGGGTGAACGACGGCACGCTGCCGATCTCGCACGCACTTGCCCACGGCCCCGAGAGCGAAGCCGTCGAAGAGGAGCGTCGGCTGCTCTACGTCGGAATCACCAGGGCGCGAATGCATTTGGCGCTCAGCTGGGCGCTGGCGCGCAATCCTGGCGGACGGCAGAGCCGCAAATCGTCGCGTTTTCTCAACGGACTGTCGCCGCAGACGCAAGCCGACGCCACGCCGAACCGGTCGCGGCGCCGCGCTCCCGCATCGCGCTGCCGAATCTGTAACAACCAGCTGACCACGCCCGCGGCGATCATGTTGCGCCGCTGCGAAACCTGCGCCGCCGATATCGATGACGAGCTGCTGCTCGAGCTCAAGGATTGGCGGCTGCGCACCGCCAAGGAGATGAACGTCCCGGCCTATGTTGTGTTCACCGACAACACGCTGATCGCGATCGCCGAGCTGCTGCCCACCGATGATGCCGCGCTGGTCGCCATCCCCGGCATCGGCGCCCGCAAGCTCGAGCAGTTCGGTCCGGATGTGCTCGACCTGGTCCGCAGCCGCGCGTGAGCCCGCCAAAGCCCCTAAAAGCCCAGGTCAGAAAATCGCTTGCCGTCTTACGCTGCTAAGATCTAATCTCGAACTGCAATTTCCACGTGCCTAGACGAGAGGGGGGAGCCACGGTGTTCAGCATCAACGCGTTCGGTGTATGCCCGGCCGGCAACGCCGGCTCCCGCCATGCTGCCCATGCTGCGGCCGCCGCCTTCGCGGCTGCGCACAAGCGCATCGCCGCCGCGACCGAGCGTCCGTGGATCGGGGCAGTACCTAGGTAATCTGCCCGCTATCAAGCCAATTGGCCACGGACCCCGAAGTCACCAGGATCCGTGGCCAAAGTCTTTTGGTCGACAACCCGCCACTGGTCCGGACCCCCGCAACACGTTCGCCAGACCAGGAAGCAGGTGCACGACATGTCGACGGAAACAGAACCCGAGGATCAGCAGCCCGAGTTGCCGTGTCATGTCAGCGATCCCGACCTGTGGTTCGCTGACAGCCCGTCCGATTTGGAACTCGCGAAGGCGCTCTGCGCGGACTGCCCGATTCGAACCGCATGTCTGTCCGCGGCGCTGGAACGTGCTGAGCCGTGGGGGGTGTGGGGCGGCGAGATCCTCGAGCGGGGCAGCGTTGTCAACCGCAAGAGGCCGCGCGGACGACCCCGCAAGATCGCCGCCTAGACGCTAGACCGCTGCCGCATCGGGTTCGGCGAAGCCGGGAACCAGCTCGTTGGACAGCGCTTGGGTCGGCACGTGCGCATCCAACTGGCACAAGATCGCCATCGACGAGGCGAGCACCCGCATCGGGATCGCCAGCTTGGCAGGCAGATCCATCTGCCGCGCTGTTTTGATCTGGGCTACGCCCTGGTTCAGCTGACGATACGTCATGCGCTGCAACCACTTACGGGTGTAGTGGAAGACCTCGACCTCGACCGGTTCGACGTATTGGCGCAGCATCTCGTCGATGTCGCGTACCGAGACCTGCTGGCCCTTCTGGATGAAGCCCACCTTCTCCATCGTCGGCAGCACCTCGTCGTAATTCTTGTCGCGGGCGTAGCGAATCGTTTCTCCGAGCTCGACCGGGAATCCGCCGGGCAGCGGCGCGACCGCACCGAAGTCGATGACGCCCATCCGCCCGTCGGGCATCAGCATGAAGTTGCCCGGGTGGGCGTCGCCGTGGATCATCTCCAACCGCTTTGGCGAGTCGAAGATGAACGCCGCCAGCCGGGTACCCAGCAGGTCGCGCTGTTCGACGGTGCCGCTGCGAATGATGTCCGCCATCGGCACACCCTCGATCCATTCCTGGATCACCACTTTCGGGGCGCTGGCCACCACTTGCGGGATCAGGAAGTGCGGGTCACCTTCATATGCCTTCGCGAACGCCCGCTGGTTGTTGGCTTCCAGCCGGTAGTCGAGCTCCATCTCGGTGCGCTCGATCAGCTCGTCGACAACGCCCTGGACATCTACTCCGGGTGCGAGCTGTTTGACCACGCCGATCATCCGCCGCAAGGTTTTCAAGTCGGCTCGCAGCGCTTCATCGGCGCCGGGGTATTGGATCTTGACGGCGACTTCTCGACCGTCGGACCACACTCCCTTGTGCACCTGGCCGATGCTGGCCGAGGCCACCGGGGTGTCGTTGAACTCGGTGAACCGTTGACGCCATTTGGTACCCAGCTGTGCGTCGAGCACCCGGTGCACCTTGTCAGCCGCCAGCGGTGGCGCGTCCTTTTGCAGCCTGGTCAGCGCTTCGCGGTACGGCTCGCCGAACTCCTCGGGGATCGCGGCTTCCATCACCGACAGCGCCTGGCCGACCTTCATCGCGCCGCCCTTGAGCTCGCCGAGCACGTTGAAGAGCTGCTTGGCCGCCTTCTCCATCAGCTCGGCGTTGACCTCGTCTTGCGACTTACCGGCCAGCCGCTTGCCGAACCCGAGTGCCGTACGACCGGCGATGCCACCCGCCAGGCCCGCTAACTTCGCATTCCGGGCGGCGCCCCCACGCTTGATGTCTGCCACCACTCCATCATCCATGACCGGCTGACACTTGCTTCCGCAGATCTGGCAACAACACTGGCAACAACACCTGTCAGCAGGAGCAGAGCGGATGCTTCGGCCACTGCCGCGCCACGATCGAGCCGGCATGGACGTCGAATTCCAGCGTGGCGCTCAACGCCTGCGGAGGTGCGGAATCCGATCCGCGTACCGCCCCGATCACCCGGTTGACCTGGCTGAGCGCCAGCGCCGCGGTCGCCAGCACCGTAGCGCGGTCCGCGACGCCGACGGTGTCGCGCAGTTGCGCGGCGACGGCGGGCCACGCCGCGTCTCGATCCCGTCGGTGCAGGTCGGCGCAGCCCAGACAGCTGGTGACACCGGGGACGACGAGCGGGCCGACCAGGCCGATGCCGTCGCGCACCCGGACCGCGAGGTGCGCGACGCCCTGACTGTGCAGATCGCGCAGCATTCGCGGATCGGTGACCAGGTTGTCGGACAACACCACCAGGTCGGCCTCGGCGGCGGTCACCGCCGCGTGGGCTTGGTTGCTCTGCTTCACCCGGGCACCCGAGCAGCGCAAGCCTTCAAACAGCAGCTCGGACAGCGGGCCGCGGCCGTGTACTCGGATCGACGCCGACCGGACGGGCCGCTGCCGGGACCCTCGCGTGGCCACCCCGGCCGTCACCAACTGCCCGACCAGATCGCTCAATTCACCGTCGCTCAGCCCGCCGGCTTGCCGTTGCAGTTCGCTCATCGGGACCGGCGCATGCATCGCCCGCAGCAGTGTCGCCAGGCCCGCGGCGTTCAAGCCGCGCGGCGGCCGGATCAGGACGGCGCGACGCGGACTCCAGCCCACCTGCACCGAGCCGTCTGGCCGCAGCAACACGGGAAGCGCGGGGTCCAGCGCATACAGCGGCGGCGTGGGCTGCGCCATTCCGGCACTGTGCCACGGCGGGCGAGACGGGCGGTTCAGCTATCCACAGCGCCCCAGAGCCAGAGCCGGAGCCGGAGCCGTAGTCGTAGTCGGGCTCACCGTCATTGCTGGGGTGTGAGTCAGGACGCTCCCTCGGCCCATAGGGGCCTCAGATCCGGCAAAGGATCTCCGTTTTCTTCGCCTGGAACTCTTCCTCGGTCAGCGCACCTGTGTCTCTTAGGTGGGCGAGTTTCTCGATCTGCATGATCGGGTCCGACGTCCGATGGCTGTTAGGCGCTGAAGGCGAGTCGTTGGGCCGACTCACAAGGGTCACCAATTTGGGCGCGGAGTTTTGCGGGGCACTGGAATCCTGTGCCGAAGCCTGCGTTGCGCTCGCTGCACTCTGCTGAGTGGACTGGCGCTGGTTGGCGGCTTCTCTCGCGGCCTTGCTCTCTATATGTGCCAGCTTCTTCGCGAGGAACCCGTCGTGGTAACGCCTGCCGAGCCAGGCCCCGACCATGCAGACAAAAAGGATGCCTACGCTAGCGACAACCTCGGCAGCCAGGATGCCCGCGACCGAGCCGTAAGCAGCTCTGGCGAAGTTCTGCACTTGGCTCCCCGACTTGGACTCGTGCATCACCATCACCACCACCACCTCTCGGACGGCCAATGCACAGCCGACAGCAGCGGCGGTCCAGAGGTAGGGGCGATTACCGAAGTAGTGCGAAGCGTAAGACGAACTCAGGAAAAGACACATTCCGAAAATCGCCAGAACGATGCCGGCCATCGGGGCTACCACCACGTTCGCCGTGCTGACCTGAATTTTGGCCGAGCTGGCGACACGATTTATGAGGCTAGAGACGTCAATCAGCAAAAGCCCGAACCCAGAGTCAAGCAGGACAATTGCTGCGGCAAGCAGCATCACCACAAGACCGACCGGGCGGCGCAACTCGCCGCGCTCGATGCGCGCGATGTCAACATCCATGTTGCGGCGACGGCTCTTCATCCGCAGTTCAACCGCCGCGGGGACGCCAATCGCCAATCCCATCACGCTGGTTGTCGTCGATTGGGAAAAACCGGCCCAACTGCACACATATCCCGCTGCCACTATGGCCACGAGACCGCCGCCGAGGCCGAGGAGGGAATTATCCTGCAAACTCGAAGCCGCTGACCCAGTGGTCATGGCCACTCCTTCTGCCGAGCCGCCGTATGCGGGTCAGTATCTCTAACTGATGATGCGCCAACACAAGACGAGAAGCGGCTTTCACAAGTAATTCAGAACGAATCGCCGGACGCGCGTCGACCACCGCCTTGGCTTGCTGGGCCAGTGCCTGCTTCTTTTGGTACATGGGGGCAATTTGTTCTCCGCCAAACAACCTCGCTCCTTCGATAGATAGGTGGGACTTGATGTTTACAATGCTGTGGCGATGTTGCGGGGCGGCCTAGCGTAGATGGCTACTCGATAGCCGTGTTTCCCTTTAGTGATTGACCAGGCAGCTCGGGGAGCCGGGCCGTTCGCCGTGCTGCCCTAGGTCACCAGGTCCACCGGCGCTGACCCGCGCACCAGTCTGTCTCAGTTGTCTCACGAAGTTGGCGGACGGGTTTTGTGTCAGTTTCTTGGCGGCTCACAGTTTCTTCAACCCTCGAAGGATCTGGAAGAACGGTGCATTTGAAGCCAGGCTCTTCCGCAGGCTGGGCTGCAGAATGCTCACGTTGGCGGCCACCAAGTAACGCACCCCGTGGTCGCGCCAATCAGCAGCTTGGTCGATCACGTCGTCCGGTGTCCCAGTCAGAAAGGTTTCTTTCAGCAGCGATAGTGGCACGTCTTTGGTGTAGGACAGCACCGTCTGTTCGTCCAACGTTTGCGGAACCAGGTCCTGACCACCGGAGAAGTCATCTCCGAGCGGGTGTTGCACACCGTGGCTGGCCCACATCTCGGCCGGAATGTTGAGCGCGAACGCTTTTGCGGCATCGGAGCTTAGGGTCTCCTCGACTTCCTGTTGGCTTCGGCCGGTGACGACGAACTGCCACAGCGCTGGCGTGATACGAGTAGGTTCCCGCCCGGCGTCGGACGCGGCTGTCTTCACTGCCTCAAGGCCGCGTGCATAGTCTTTCGGCCGCGTTGTTAGCGCCGGGAACCAGGCGTCGGCGTAGCGCCCAGTAGCTCGCAGCATCCGCGGTCCGTGCGCGGCGATCCATATCTCGGGCCATTTGCCGCGGTACGGCGGCAGATCGAACACCGCGTTGCGCAACGGAAAGTATGGCGATTCGCGTGAGACCAGTTCACCGTTGGAGTTCCACAGTGCGCGGATCGTGGCGATCGCTTCTTCGAAGCGCGCCACCGGTTTGGTCCAATCCACGCCGTAGGGCTCGTTGCCTTCGCGCTCTCCGACGCCGATGCCAAGGATGGCACGGCCGCGGGTGATCAAATGCAGGGTGGCGGCGGCTTGCGCGGTGACTGCCGGATTGCGTCGACTGGCATCTGTGACGCCGACACCAAGCCGCAGACGTGCGAAGCGGTTGCGGGAGGCGAGGTGCCCGAGCATCGTCCACGGTTCGAGCGTGGCGTCTATCTTCGGGGCTACTTTCGCCACGCCGACGTATTTCGGTGTGTAAATCGACCGGGGAAACAGGTTGTTCAGGTGATCGCCTAGCCAGTAGGAGTTTGCACCGCTGGCCGTGGCGGTCAGCATGTCGGCGCGGGCGAAGGCGGTCGGGGAGTATCGGGAATTTACGGGCTCAGTGCCCAGTCCCACACGAAATCCACTCATAACTGGCATGGTCGCAGCATCTCACCGCAAGGGGCAGACGTTAAGAGTAGGCGACTACTCACTTCGCCCGACTGTGCGCAAGCGTCGCCTTGCGGAGCGCTTAGTGGACACGTCTAGTAGTAATCCAGGCAGCTGGTGACACCGGGGACGACGAGCGGGCCGACCAGGCCGATGCCGTCGCGCACCCGGACCGCGAGGTGCGCGACGCCCTGACTGTGCAGATCGCGCAGCATTCGCGGGTCGGTGACCAGGTTGTCGGACAACACCACCAGGTCGGCCTCGGCGGCGGTCACCGCCGCGTGGGCTTGGTTGCTCTGCTTCACCCGGGCGCCCGAGCAGCGCAAGCCTTCGAACAACAGCTCGGACAGCGGGCCGCGGCCGTGTACCCGGATCGAGGCGGACCGGGTGGGCCGCTGCCAGGGCCCGCGGGTGGCGACCCCGGCCGTCACCAACTGCCCGACCAGATCGCTCAATTCACGGTCGCTCAGCCCGCCGGCTTGCCGTTGCAGTTCGCTCATCGGGACCGGCGAATGCATGGCCCGCAGCAGTGTCGCCAGGCCCGCGGCGTTCGAGCCACGCGGCGGCCGGATCAGGACGGCGCGACGCGGCCTCCAGCCCACCTGCACCGAGCCGTCTGGCCGCAGCAACACGGGAAGCGCGGGGTCCAGCGCATACAGCGGCGGCGTGGGCTGCGCCATTCCGGCACTGTGCCACGGCGGGCGAGACGGTCGGCTCAGCTATCCACAGCGCCGCCCTAAGTTCTCGGCGTCAGCGGCAGTGCCGGCAGCCACGAAACGCTTTGAGTCGCTGGGAACCCGACCGCCGGCCGGAAACCGGGAAGCAGCCCAACATGCCCGGCCCGGCCGAGCCACTCCTCAACCAGCACGCGCAACACCTGCCGGACGATGTGCCCACCCCGGCAACGCATAGACCCAGCACCCAAACTCCAATGTCGGTGCGCCCTAGCGCCAATCACAAGATCGTCAGTGGACATGGCGTCGCTGCCGTCCCGCTGCACCGCACCGATACACAACATCACCACCATGCCGGCTGGCAGTTCTACCCCACCGACGGTCATTGGCCGGGTAGTAAAACGATGGCAAGTCGGCACCATCGGCTCCAGCCGTAGGACCTCTTCCACGAACTCGCGTATCAGCTCAGGCTGCCGTCGAAGCACGTCGCACAGTTCGGGGCTGCGTGCCAACTCGAATAAGTGCGAGCCGGCGTGTCTGGACAGGTTGCGGCACGCCTCGGAAAAGACCTGGCCGGACCGGCCATTCAGGTGCTCAACGGGCAATAGCTGCAGGCGCGACACGACGTCGAAAAGGGCGCTGGTTATCGGCGTGGTCACATCGG
>Ga0302325_10008102_pt1 | contig 23172 bp, 24 predicted proteins | sample Palsa_T0_2_FD_201948 | JGI IMG/M metagenome (GOLD analysis project Ga0302325, IMG submission 201948) | Peat permafrost microbial communities from Stordalen Mire near Abisko, Sweden - Palsa_T0_2 | ecosystem: Environmental > Terrestrial > Soil > Palsa > Peat permafrost | place: Sweden: Abisko... | reverse complement strand
CGGTGTTTTCTTATTTCCGATCCTGCTGAGCGCCGGGGGTCTCCTTGCCGCCGAGTCGATGGCCGCTGCAGTCAGCGTGCTCGGCATTTTGGTTACGGTCTTCATGCTACCCGAAACCAAGAACAAGAGCCTTGAGGAACTCAGCATCGAGGAAGTGGGAACACCAGACGCTGCGGTTGCGATAGCGGCTTAGGATCAGCTGTGCAGTGGCCGGGTCCGTAGGCGACTTGAATACTGCCGCCGGACACCGACGGCACAGAACATCTGGCTTCCATAATCCGTCATTATGCGAACAGGTGTAGGGGGGAGCGGCCGGCGAACAGCGGCGAACAGGGCCCTTGGCGGAGGGAGTGGGATTCGAACCCACGATACGGTTTCCCGTATACACGCTTTCCAAGCGAGCGCCTTCAGCCACTCGGCCATCCCTCCGCTAAGGGGCGCGCGCAATATAGCCACGCGGCGTCGGCTGACAACCCGCGCGGCGCCTTCGGGAACCTATTGCGTCGCCCGTCGTAGCGCCACACCTTCCCAAGGCTATCCGTCCGGGAAACAGTCATTTTTCGAGGAGAAGCCCCATGCGCCTGCCTTTGATCGCTCCCGCCGACCTCAGCCCCGAGCAGCGCCCGGTATACGATGAAATGCGGGCCGGCATCGAAAAGAACTTCCAGGGTTTCAAGTCGATCGCCGACAGCGGCGCGCTGATGGGACCCTGGAATCCCTGGCTGCATGACCCGAAATTCGGCAAGCCGATCTGGGACCTGACGCTGGCATTGTCGGTCTCCCCTTCCTTGCCGCGCACGGCACGGGAGGTGGCGATTTTGGTCACCGGAACGACATTCCACTCGGCGTATGAGCTCTATGCCCACGTCATCGCCGCCGAGCGGCGCGGCCTGTCCGACGACAAGCTCGCCACCATCGTCGCCGGCCAGCGCCCAAACGATCTGACACGTGATGAAGCAGTCGCCTACGATGTGGCCTCCGCATTGCTGCATCACGGCACGTTACCCGAACTGACCTATCGGCAGGCCGTCGAGCAATTCGGACAGCACAGCGCAGCCGAATTGATCTACCTGGTGGGACTGTACTGCCTCGTCTCCGTCACGCTGAACGGCTTCAACGTCCCGGTGCCGGAATCCGAAATGGAGTGAGGTGAGCAGAGCAGGATTGCCATGGCGCGCATTTTCATTGCCGGTTCGTCCGAAGGTCTCGGTCTGATGGCGACGCGACTCTCGCCGATTGGGACCATCAGGTAAAACTCCACGCGCAACAAGGAACGGGCGACCGATGCACGCCGTTCCCAACGTAATTGCGCCCAACGCACCGCTCCTGCTACGGTCGCTCCTCATAAAGCGCCAACCAGAACGACACGCATCGACATAGCCAACTCCACCGGGACAGAAAACCATGATCGTGCGCGAACGGCCCGACGGGTCGCTCATCCTGATTGCCCAGACCGACCATGCCAAAATGTCGGGGCAATGCGCGGCACATTGGGGCAATGCCAATTTCGCGCGGTTGCAGCCGTACGAGCCCGTGGTCCGGGCCGCCATGTTTCACGACAGCGGCTGGTACGATTACGAGGCCAGCCCCTCGATTGCGCCGGAGACGGGCAAGCCGCTGAATTTTCTTCAGGTCGCGTGGGGGAAACCGCAGCGGCGCGCATTCGAATGGGCGATCGGCTGGATGACCACGATTGATCCCTATTCCGGGCTCCTTCTGAGCAAGCATCGGACAGGGCTGCAACGCGGTCGCTACGACAAGGTCGCGCACCCTAAAATGTTCAATACCCTGAACCTCCCGGACGACAACGAAGACTTTTTGGCGCGCAATGAAGCGGCACAAGCGGGCCTGCTACGCAATTTCGACGAAGGCGAGTTCTGGACCAACTATCAGCTCCTTCAGACCTTCGATTTTATTTCGCTTTTCCTTTGCAACAAGGACACGGTCGATGACTATATCGAGCCGGTACCGACCTCCTATGACGGTCGCTCGGCGCCCGCGAAACTGACATTGCGGACCGTCGAAGCACACCGGATCGAGGTTCATCCGTTTCCCTTCGATCAGCCGGCCCTGCGGATCCAGCTTATCCGGCGCCAACTCGACCGCGGCACCTTTCCGGACGCAGCGTCTTTCCGCGAAGCTTATTTCAAAGCGACGCCTGAAGCCGTCGATTTCACGCTGTGCGGCCGCTGACCGTGAAAGCCATCCGCGTCCACGAATGCGGCGGGCCTGAAGCAATAAGGCTCGAGGAATTGCCGCTGCCCGTACCCGGGCCGGGTCAGGTTCTTGTTGAAGTCAAAGCCGCGGGCGTGAACCTCTTCGATACCCAGCTGCGGAGCGGACTCTACAAACGCGATCTTCCGGTGACGCTCGGGTTGGAAGGTGCCGGCATCGTCCATGCCGTTGGTGGCGATGTGGATGATGTGGCCATCGGTGACCGCGTCGCATGGATTTTCGCTTCCGGTTCCTATGCCACGCACACACTTGCCGCAGCGGAACGGGTCGTACCAATCCCCGACGGGATCGGCTTCGAGGACGCCGCGGCGGTCCTGTTCCAGGGGCTGACGGCGCATTATCTCGCGACTTCGACTTTTCCGCTGGCGCCGGGATCAACCTGTCTCGTCCATTCCGCAGCCGGCGGCTGCGGAATCCTGCTTTGTCAGATGGCGAAGATCCGCGGCGCTGAGGTGATCGGTGCCGTCTCGACGGCCGCCAAGGCTGAAATTGCGCGCAGCGCCGGCGCGGATCACGTTGTCGTCTATGCCGACGAAGATTTCGAAGCTGCCGTCGGGCGCATTACCGCAGGCCGCGGCGTTGACGTAGTCTACGACGCCGTCGGACTGGACACGTACGTGAAAAGCATGAACGCACTGCGGCCGCGCGGCTTGCTCGCGCTCTACGGCGAAGCGAGCGGTCTCGTTCCGCCGATCGATCCCCGCGAGCTATTGTTTCGTAAATCGCTTTATCTCACCCGCACCGGCCTTGACCATTATGTAGCCGATCGCCGGGAGCTTCGTAGTCGCACCGACGAGATTTTCGCATGGATCGGTCACCGCCGCCTGAAGCAGCGAATCTTCAAGACCTATGGACTCGATGAAGTCGCCGACGCCCATCGCGCGCTCGAATCGCGCGTCACGACGGGCAAGCTTCTGGTGATTCCATGACCGCGCCCGCAACACCGCCAGGCCTCCCGCTGGTCGACACGCCAGAAGATGCGCAGGTGCGGGAGCAATTCGAGGCGCTCGCATCGGGCCGCGGGATTCTCAACCTGCACCGGATGATGGCGCACGCGCCGGCGCTCATGAAAGCCTCGGGCGAAATGGCGATGACATTCCGCCACGATGCCATGCTGCCGCGCGCGCTCGCCGAACTTGCGGTTCTGCGGACCGCGCAGGTGGTGGAAAGCGATTACGTCTGGGAGCGGCACCTGCCGCTGGCGCGCGCCTGCGGCGTGAGCGAACAGCAGATCGAGGAGATCGCGAACTGGCCGGACAGCGACGCCTTCACGCTGGCGCAAAAAGCGGCGATCGGCTTCGCGGAGAAGGCAGCGCGGCAATCGCCGGTCAAAGCCGAGGATTTCGCGACGCTGAAACGATACTTCTCGTCTCGTGAAATCGTGGAGATCGCGATGTTGGTCGGCTTCTACGTTTCCACCGCTATATTTATTAGGGCTATGGCGATACCCGCCGAGAAGGCGTGAACCGGACGAGACGCAGTGGCCTACCCCCAAACCCTCGGCGTCGTGCTCGCCGGCGGGCTCGCGCGCCGCATGCGCGGCGGCGACAAGGCGCGCATCCTCGTCGGCGGCACGACCATTCTCGTACGCGTGCTCGACAGGCTTCGCCTGCAATGCGATCGCGTCATTCTCAACGCCAATTCTGATCCGGCACGCTTCACCGATACGGGCCTCACAATTGTGGCTGACAGCGTGCCGGACTATGCAGGTCCGCTCGCCGGCATTTTGGCCGGCCTCGACTGGGCGATGAAGCATACGCCTGACATCGAGTGGGTCGTGAGCGTGCCGGGCGATTGCCCGTTCCTGCCACGGGATTTGGTGGCTCGTTTGCATCAGGCGCGCGCCGACACCGGCGCGGACCTCGCCTGCGCAAGCTCGGGACAACGTCGGCATCCGGTCGTCGCGCTCTGGCCGGTGGCGTTGCGTGAGGATTTGCGGCGGGCGCTCACGGGTGAAGGCGTGCGCAAGGTCGAAGAATGGGCCGCGCGTTACACGCCCGCCGTCGCGGAATGGCCGGCCAGTCCGATCGATCCGTTCTTCAACGTCAACACACCGGATCAGGCCGCCGAAGCGGAACGCATGGCGGCGCTCCATCCGGAAGCCTGAAATCGCCGGGGCGCTATGTGCCCTCGCCTCGCAATGCCTTGATTTGATCGCGCGGCAACGCTTCGGCCTGCAGCGCATTGGCGATGCCTTCGATGTCGTCGAGCATCAGCAGCGGGAGCTGCGCTTGCGGCAACGGCGAGTCGGTCGCGATCGCGACGATACAATCGTCGTCGGGATATTGCAGCGGCTTGCCGACCGCCGCGCGATAAACTTCGAGTTTCGGGTGCGCATGGCGCTTGAACCCTTCGACGATCACGAGATCGGCCGGGCTTAGCTTCGCCAATAGCTCCGCGAGCAGCGGCTCAGGCTCGCCACGCAGCTCGTGAATGAGCGCCCAGCGCCGCCCCGACGCGACCACGACCTCGCTCGCGCCGGCTTCCCGGTGCAGCCACGAATCCTTACCCGGCCGATCGATGTCGAACTCGTGGTGTGCATGCTTGATCGTCGCGACCCTCAGGCCGCGCCCGACCAGAACCGGGATGACCTTGGTGATCAGCGTTGTTTTGCCGGAGCCGCTCCAGCCGGCGAGACCAATGATGCGCATCGGCATGGGCTTTGACTTGAGGATTGGGCTTGCGATTCGGCTCGGGCGCGACCGTCGCCCCTATGATAAGGACAGGTTTGGTCTTTTGCGACCCTCATCCATGGCGGAAACAACCTTCGACCTGCGCGGCCTCAAATGTCCGCTCCCGGTGCTGCGCACGCACAATGCGTTGGCGGGCATGCGGCCGGGCGATATTTTGCTCGTGGCGTGCACCGATCCGCTCGCCGGCATCGATATTCCGAACCTGCTGCGGGAAACGGGCGATGTTCTAGAGGAGACGCGCAACGAAGCGCGAGGCGTAACGTTCCGGATCCGCAAGCGCTAGACCGTTAGGAGCTGCAGCGCACTCACTCGGCGGCCACACGGTGCGCGGCGACGCCTTTTGCTTTCACCACAACCTTGATCGCGTCGTCGACGCGGTCCTTGGCATAGCGGATCGCGGTCGGCAGATCGTCGAGCGCGAAAGTGTGCGTATGGATTTTAGTTGCGTCGAAGCGTTTTTGCGACATCAGGGCTTCAGCGCGGTGGGTGGCGCTGCGGCCTTCGCCGCGAATGCCGTAGAGATAGATGTTGTTGCGCACGATCTGCGCGACGTCGACCGGCGTCTCCTGGTGCGGAAACGCCGCCAGGCAAACCTTGCCGCCGCGGCTGACCATGCGGATCGCGTCGTTCACCGCGTTGGGAGCGCCGGAGCATTCGATTACGTAGTCGACGCCCTTGCCGCCGTTGAGCCGCCGCACGGCTTCGACGGCTTCCTCGCTATGGACATTGACCACATGATCGGCGCCGAGCTCGCGACCGATACGCAGGCGATTGTCGCGCGTGCCGGTGAGGATAACGGGTGACGCGCCAAGCGCCTTCGCTACGGCAACGCCGAGAAGTCCGATCGGACCCGGCCCGGTCACGACGACGCTTTCACCGGCGACGAGGCCGCCCAGCTCGGTAAGCCCGTACGTGGCGGTGCCCGCCGTTACAACGAGCGTCGCTTCCTCGTCCGACATCCCGTCCGGAATCGCGATCAGCGTGTTGATGTTGTTGACCTGATATTCGCAGAAGCCGCCGTCGGTGGTAAAGCCGTTGGCGCGGTGCCCCTTATCCAGCTCGCCGTAGTTGAGTCCGTAGTTGAGACACGCGGTGTACATGCCATCGCGACAGCGTTTGCACTGGCCACAGCCGGCGTGGATTTCAACAGTGACGCGCTGGCCGATTCGATACTCGTCGACGCCGGGACCAAGCGCCACGACCGTGCCCATATATTCGTGGCCCGGCGTGAAATTCTTGTTGAACGGCATGCCGCCCTGAATCAGCGCCGGCGATCCGTGGTCGATGATTTCAAGGTCGGTAGCGCAGATCGCCACGGCGTCGATGCGCACGAGAACTTCCGCACGCTTCGGCGCCGGTACCTGCTTGCGCGTGAGCGCAAGCTCGCCGGCACCGCCCAGCACCCAAGCCTTCATCGTTTCCGGGACGGGAAAATCCGGGCTTGTTTTGACGGCCGCAGCGATATCCATCGCGAAAACTCTTCTCTGGGCTTGTTGTTTATAGTGAATTTCGGCGATCGGCGGAACAGCCAATTGGAAGGTTCACACCGGGACCGTCGTGGCGTCGTAAGTGAAGAGCCAATCGTACCGCTCCTTGACACGATCATCCTGCCATTCCCGCGCGACGTGCGCTTGCGCGGCATCGGCGTCGGCCATGGCGCGGTTGTGGAACCGCGGGATCATGTCGGCAGAGCCGGTCACGGCCCTGTTGGCGCGGTCGCGGCGAACCGCTTCGTACTGCGCAAATGCCCTCTCGTGATCGACCGGATACTTTTCCAGGCAGCGCGCGAGGACAAAGCCGTCCTCGATCGCCATGACCGCGCCTTGCGCAAGAAACGGCACCATCGGATGGCAAGCGTCGCCAAGCAGCGTACAGCGCCCCCTGCTCCACACGTCCATCGTGGGACGTAGCGCCAAGGCCCATTTGTAGGGAACGTCGATATTCCGGAACAGCGCATGCAAATCGGCGTGCCAGCCCTGAAAATCGTTGAGCATTTCCTCGGTTGTGCCGCGCACATTCCAGCCCTCCACCGTCCAATCGGTGCGTTCGCGCAACCCGACGACGTTGAGGAGCTTTCCAGCGCGCAGCGGATAATGCACGGAGTGGCCGCCGGGGCCGATCCAATTGGTGCCGATATTCCACGCAATCGCCGGCGGAACGCGCTCGATGGGCACGACGCCGCGCCACGCAGTGATGCCGCAGAATTCCGGTTTGGCCGCGCCGAACAAACCCGCCCGGATCACCGAGTGCAGGCCATCGGCGCCGACGACCAGCTTCGCCGTGACGGCCCCACCGGTTTCGAAGCGCAATTCGACGTGGGCAGCGGTTTGCGCAAGACCGATGCACTTGCGATTCAAATGAATGGCGCCGGGTTTTGCTTGTAGCAACGCTTGCGCCAACAGGTCGTGCAAATCGCCGCGATGTATGGTGATGTAGGGTGAGCCGTAGCGCTCCTGCGATTCCATGCCGAGATCGAACAACTTCCAGCTTTGCCCGGTATTCCACAGCCGAATCGCCTTGCCGGCCGGCAGCATCTGCACCCTCTCGAGCGCCTCCTTGAGCCCGAGGGCGTGGAGAATGCGGGTTCCGTTGGCGCTGATCTGCACGCCGGCGCCGAGCTCGCGCAGTTCCTGCGCCTGCTCGTAGATCTCGACATCGATCCCGCGCCGGATCAGCGCAAGTGCCGCCGCGAGCCCGCCGATGCCGCCGCCGACGATGATGATTTTTTTGTGCATATCGAGACCCACCTCGTCATGCCGGCTCGCCGGCGGCGTTGCGGCTCAGATCGACCAGGATGTCGTCGCCATTGAGTACGACCTGATAGGTGCGCAAAGGGACTTCACACGGCGACTGCACCACGTTGCCGGTAGGGACATGGAACGAGCCCATATGCATGCAGCATTCGATCACATCGCCATCGAGCATGCCGTCGGCAAGACTAGCGGCCGCGTGCGTGCATTCGTCGTCGGTGACATAGAAGACGCCGCCGATGTTATAGACCGCAAGCGTGTTGGCGCCGACCGCGAAGGCCTTCACGGTCTCCGGTCCCACCTCGGATTTCGAGCACACTCGCACGATTTTCTTAGAACTATCCGCCATCGGTGATCCCTCCATCGCGATTCTTGCCTAGAATAAACCCAGCAGGGACGGAAGCCATGCAGGTTCTCGTTGTTGGCGCAGGCGTTGTCGGGCTTGCGGTCGCCCGTACGGCGGCCGTTCGCGGCCACGACGTGATCGTCGCCGAAGCCACCCGCGGCATCGGCAACGGCGTGTCCTCGCGCAACAGCGAGGTCATCCATGCCGGTATTTATTATCCGGCCGGGTCGCTCCGCGCCCGTCACTCCACGCGTGGCCGGCGCATACTCTACGAATTTTGCGCTTCCCACGGCGTCGCTCATCGCAAATGCGGCAAGCTCATCGTCGCCACCGATGCGGCGGAGCTTGCCAAGGTCGAAACGCTACTGGCGCAGGGGGTCCAAAATGGGGTCGAAGGACTGGAGATGATCGGCGGCAATGCAGCGCGCGCACTCGAGGCGGAGCTTGCCTGCGTCGGCGCACTGTCGTCACCGGAATCCGGCATCATCGACAGCCATGGCTACATGCTGGCGCTGTGGGGCGAGTTGGAGGACCGCGGCAGCAGCATCGCTTTCGAGACGCCGGTCGAGCGGATGTCCTATGCGGCGCCCCATTGGCAGGTGCAATTCGGCGGCCGCGACTCGGGCGTCGTGGTTTTCGACGCGGTTGTGAATTCGGCCGGCCTCGGCGCCCAGCCGCTGGCGCGCCGCATCGGGGGCTATCCGGCCGACAAGGTGCCGCCGCTCGTTCTCGCCAAGGGCAACTACTTCGCCTTCGCAGCACGTCCGGTTTTCTCGCGGCTCATCTACCCGACTCCCGTCGACGGCGGCTTGGGCGTGCATGTCACGCTCGACCTCGCCGGCCGCATGCGGTTCGGGCCGGATGTCGAGTGGATCGATCACGAAAGTTACACGGTCGATCCGCGCCGGGCGGACTCGTTTTATCAGCGCATTCGCGCCTATTGGCCGGGCCTGCCGGACGGGTCGCTGGTTCCGGATTATTGCGGCATTCGGCCCAAGCTCACCGGCCCGGGAGAAATGCCGGCTGATTTCATGATCGCCGGCGAGCCTGCTCACGGTCTGCCGCGGTTGGTCAATCTGTTCGGAATCGAATCGCCGGGGCTCACCGCCTCGCTCTCGCTGGCGGAGGAAGTGGTCGATTATCTCACGGCCTGAATGTCGGCCCGCGGCCGCGGCACGACAATTCCCCGTGCCTCATCGGCAATCGCAGGCTCGTTGCTGCGCCGTGCCAGGTGCATGCGCGACGATCCGGCGTTCAGTTCAGCGGTGATGGTTTTAGGATCGACGGACGCGAACGCTTCGGCCTGTCCGTGCTTGCCGACAAAGGCCACGAAGCCATCCTCGGTCGCGACGATATCGCCGGGCCGCAGCGTCGGATCGTGCGTCAGATCAAATGGGGCAAGCCCGAACGCGTTCTTGCCGTTGCAGGTGCAATTGGGCACCAGATGCTCGCGGTAGACGAACGCATTGTCGAGATTGACGTAACGCGCACCGTCCTTGGCGACGGCCCGATCGATTTCACTGCCGAAAAACACCCTGGTTTCGCTGGCCGGGCACATCGCCTTGCAGGTTTCGACCGGCGTTGCGCTGGCCGTTTGCGCGAGCGGAAAATGCTGCCCGTCGCAGAGCCGCACGCAAAACGCAACAAACCGTCCGGTGCCGCCCGCTTGTGCGCCCCCTTGGTCGCCGGGAAGATGCACTACCGGCGCCGTCGGCTCGGCATAGGACGTGATCGACGGCAACGGCGCTGCGGCTTGCTGGGAGCCGCCAAACAGAAAATCAAAGATGCCGGCGCTCGCGGGCCGTGGCGCGGCGGCGAGCAAAGCCGGGTACAACACGCCAAACAGTACGGCCGCCCGCCATTTCGACCGTTCGTTGTAACGGGAGAAGGCCACGCAAGACCTCACGGTCCGCCGACAGAGGGCGCAACTAGAACGTGCCGTGAGGCACGATCGTTCCAAGGCTTAAGGACGGTGCCGACGGGAAGACTTCAGGACCGCGCGACGGGAAGGTGGCAGGCTCCGGTAAATCCCCGATTTTCCGGCATGCCCAAGTTTCGCCGGACGAGGTCGCGCCTCGTTAGCTCTCTTCCAGTCGAGGCGGGCGGGCGGGAAAGAAGGCGGCGATGCAATTCTCAAAGCCAATCCAGCCCGACCGCGAGGTGGGTTCTTCCTCGTCCACATCGCGGGCGGCTACCAAGCGCCTGGTAGACGTTGGACTCGACCTCTCTTCGTTCTTCTGGCCGGCGTGCGGGGTTTCGACTAGCATCACGCCGCCAGTACGGGTTACGAACATTGCCGGCCTTAACGATGAACCGCGGCGCCAATGGTTCCGATCAAGTCGAAGCCCTGACTGCATCTCCGCAGCTCCAATTGATTTACGAGACCGCGCCGATCGGTCTCGCCTTCCTCAGTACCGATTGCCACTACATACTGATAAATCAGCATTTGACCGAGATTTGCGGCATTTCGATCGCCGATCATATCGGTCGATCAGTCCGTGAGACCGTTCCTCAGGTCGCCGCACAAGTTGAAGATATCGTGCAAACAATAGTGCGTTCCGGCGAACCCGTTACCGGTATCGAGGTCAACGGCCAGAGGTCCGACGGATCGAACGTCGACCGCACCTGGATCACGTACTGGCATCCATTGAAAAACGGAAACGGCGACGTCATCGGCATCAACGTCGCCGCCGAGGAGATTACCGAACGCAAGCGTGCGGAAACCCAACTCGCTGCCAGCCAACAGCGCTTACGCGACCTCAATGAAACATTGGCCGAGCGCATTGAGGTCCAGGCGCAGGAGCGCGATCGTCTCTGGCGAATTTCCCAGGATCTTCTCATCGTGACCGATTTGAGCGGATGTGTTCTTAACGTGAACCCGGCTTGGTCTGCGACGCTCGGGTGGTCCCCGGAGAATCTGGTCGGCCGCAGGGCTGATTGGCTCATTCATCCCGACGACCGCGAGAGTTCGCGCTCAGAACTCGTTAATCTCGCTGCCGGACGTAGTACCCCGCATTTCGAGAATCGCGTCCTCTGCAAGGACGGTTCCTATCGCTGGCTGTCGTGGCTCGCCGTGCTCGACCGCGAATGCGTCTATGCAATCGCCAGAGACATCAGCGACGTCAAGCAAACCCAGGAACAACTTCGCACGCTTCGCCGCCAGCTTGGGAGTGCTTCACGGCAGACCACGATGGGAGCCATGACGGCGTCGATCGCGCACGAAGTCAAACAGCCACTGGGCGCGATCGTAACGCGCGCCAATGCCGGTCTACGGTGGCTGAAGAGATCGGATCCGAACCTGGTGGAAGTGCAGGAAGCCCTTGAGCAGATCGTCAAGGATGGTCACCGAATAAACGACGTGATCGCCAGCGTCCGCGCCATGTTCGGTACCGAGACCGCCGCGGCCGGTTTGGTGGACGTCGGCGCTGTGACAGACGAGGTCCTCGCGCTGGTGCGTGGTGAATTGGAATCTCACGAGATACTGCTCCGCAAGGATATGGACGGCGGGCTGCCGGAAGTAAGGGCAGAGCGCGTGCAATTGCAGCAGGTGCTCCTCAACCTGATCACGAACGCGATCGAAGCGATGAGCGCGGTAAGCGGCCGTGAGCGGCAACTAACAATTACATCTGTCTTCGACGAGCAGGCCGGCGTCAAAGTCACGGTGGAGGACACGGGTGGCGGAATCGACCCGGTTCATCTTGACCGAATTTTCGACACGTTCTTTACGACGAAAACCCACGGAATGGGCTTGGGCCTTTCCATCTGCCGGTCAATCATCGAGGCGCATGGCGGCAGGTTGTGGGCGTCGTCGCGGAGTCCCTTCGGCACCGCGTTCCATCTGACGCTTCCGGTCGCGGCGACCGAAGACCGGACGAACAGGGCAGCGCTGCGAAGCTTACCGGGCCAAGCTACGCAGTGAGAAAGAAATGCTTTAGCCAGGATGAGCGGCAGCCAATCTGCTGGCAGGGTCAAAAATACCGCAGCCACACATAAACCTGGCAGATGGCGATCGACACCAACGCCATCGGCACGCCGTAAGCAAGATACTGAACGAAGCCGAAGCGGATGCCGTTGCGCTCGGCGATGCCGGCCACGGCGAGGTTCGCCGAGGCGCCGGTCAGCGTGCCGTTGCCGCCGAGGCAGGCGCCGAGCGACAAACACCACCATAGCGGCGCGATAGCGGCCGGCCCGCCATAAGCCGGCGCCATGCCCTTGATCAGCGGGATCATGGTGGCCACGAACGGGATGTTGTCGAGGAGCGCCGATAAAACCGCCGAGGCCCACAGGATGATCGCGCCGGCCAGTGCCAGGTTGCCGCCCGTCAACGTGACCAGCCTGCCGGCGGCGAGCGCCAGCAGTCCGCTCGCCTCGACCGCGTGAACCACGACGAACAGCCCGACAAAGAAGAAGATCGTGGTCCATTCGACGTCGGCGAACGTCGCGTGCACGTTGTCTGCCTGCCTTGCACCGCGATGTTTCCAGTTGTCGAGAAGCATGAGCAGAGCGGCGCCGGTCAGCGCGATCGTCGCCGGTTCAAGATGCAACGGGGCGGCGAACATAAACGTCGCGAGCACGGCCGCCAGCACGACGGCCGAACGGCGCAGCAGCACCCAGTCGGTGATCATCCCCGGCGCGTTCATGCCCATGACGAGAACGCGGCTCTCCGGGCTCGCGCGCAGCGAACGGCCCCAGACGAGGTGAACCATCGCCGCCTGTACCGCCAACACCAGTAAGGCGACCGGCGCCGTATTGGCGAGAAAGGCGTTGAAGTCGAGGCCGGCCTGCGAGCCGATCAGGATATTGGGAGGATCGCCGATCAGCGTCGCGGTTCCTCCAATATTGGAAGCGAATATTTCGGCGAACAGAAACGGATAGGGTGGCAATTCCAGCTCCTCGGCGATGACGAGGGTCACCGGCACGATCAGGAGCACGGTGCTAACGTTGTTGAGCACTGCGGAAAGGAGCGCCGTCGCCGCCTGCAACATAAGGAGGATGCCGGCCGGGTTCGCCCTCACCCGCTGCGCCGACCAGATCGCGAGATACTGGAACATCCCGGAGCGGCGCGAGATCGAAACCAAAATCATCATGCCGGCAAGCAGGCCGATCGTGTCCCAGTCGATTCCCCTGACGGCGTCGCTTTGATCGAGCGCGCCGATGATGACGATCACAGCCGCGCCGATCAGCGCCACCACCGCGCGATTGAACCGGCCGGCGATGATAAATCCGTAGGTGACAGCGAGCACCGCCATCGACACCCACATCGGGTCGAAGCCGAAAGCAATATGCGGGACGAACGAGCTGCTCATTCTGGGCACTTTGCCACGGCCAATCCGGGATTGTATTGTGGAACAGAACGATATCAGGCCGACAGCATGTCGGACTTGCAGGGAGGGAGCCGGGGATGGCCGTGCATCGCTTTCAAAATCCGCCGACCATTCATAGCCCGACGGGCTACACGCACGTTGTGGAAGCAACAGGCCCGGGCCGCACCATTTATATCTCCGGCCAGATCGGCATCGCGCCCGACGGAAAAATCGCCGGCGACTTTCGCGCCCAGGCCGTGCAAAGCGTCGAGAATCTCAAGGCGGCCTTGGCCGCGGCCGGCGCCGGTTTCGAGCACGTGGTCAAGATCACAAACTATTTCGTCGACATCTCGCATTTGGCGGTTTTCAGGGAGGTCCGCGACCGCTATTTCGACACCAAATCGCCGCCCGCTTCGACTGCGGTGCAAGTCGTGAAACTCGCGCGGGCGGACCTGCTGTTCGAAATCGAAGCCATCGCCGTGGTGCCGGAGAAATAAGCATCCGCTGGTCCGTATCGGCGCTGCCGGGCCCATTGGATATGTCGCGGATTTGAAAGAATTGCATCGAATCAATGTTCGCCGGCACAAGGTGAATAGCTCGTAGGTCCCTTTTTTGACCACACAAAAGCAGCGTACTCGCTCAATGAAATATTGACTGTATTCTCAGTCGAACAAACTCCTTTACCAGTACTTAAGCGCAGCCAGCAAGAATTGGCCTCGGAAAGCTATTTCAGAGAAATCGCTGCACTTTCAGAGAAATCGACGCGCTTGGGGAGCAAGTAGATCGATGGCAATGATCCACGTAAACGGCACCTCGATTTATTACAAAGATACCGGGGGCGACGCTTCGCCGGTCGTCTTCAGCCATGGGCTTTTGTGGAACACAGAGCTGTTCGCGCCGCAAATCGCGGTCCTCAAGGATCGCTACCGCTGCATCGCCTACGACCATCGTGGGCAGGGCAAAAGCGCCGACGGCACTGGCAGCGCGATCGATATGGCTACCGTGACCGACGATGCGGCGGCGCTGATCGAGGCGCTGGGCCTTGGGCCGGTGCATTTCTGTGGACTCAGTATGGGCGGTATCGTCGGCATGCGGCTCGCGATCGATCGGCCCGATCTGATCCGCTCGCTGGTTCTGTTGGATACAACGGCAGACCCGGAGCCGTCCAAACTGAAATACAAGGCGATGAACGTCATCGTTCGTTTGTTCGGCATGGGCCCTGTGGTCAAAGCCATCATGCCGGCCTTGTTTGGCAAAACGGCGCTGGCCGATCCTGCGCGCGCCGCCGAACGTTCGGCGTGGCAGAAACAACTCGCGGAGAATAGGCGTTCGATTTGGCGCGCGGTGAACGGCGTCCTGGACCGCGAAAGCCTTTTCGGAGAACTCGACAAGATCGCAGCGCCGACCCTTGTCGTCGTTGGCGACGAGGATGTGGGCACCTTGCCGGCACAGAATGCGCGCATTGCGCAAGCGATCGACGGCGCGAATTTCGTGATTATTCCGCATGCCGGTCATGGCTCGACCTTGGAGCAGCCCGCCGCAGTCACGGCCGCGATCGCCGCATTTCTTGATGAACAAGACGCGGGATTGCGCGGAATGGCAAACGCCATGTCCAGACAGCGCGAATCCGCCGCAACATCGCGTCAGGCAAACGTTGGCGGTGCGGCGGCCTGAACTGAGCCGCACCACGATTGCTGAGACACCGCGCTGTCCGTGCTCCAAAATTCGTCGACTTCCTAAAAAACTCCGCTACCGGCGAATTCCTACGGACCTTGGCGACACGCTTTCTTAACTTGCCCGAGAGATTTGGCTTGGTACGATGGCTGATATCGGCAGGTTCGCGCCTGCACAGGATCACGCCAGATGTCCGAACGCTCGTTGCCCTACGTCATTCACAGCGATGAAGAGTGCGAGCGCCTTGAGTTGCAAGCGCGCCTCGCAAATATCCAGGGGCATTTGCGGCACCTGCCAATTTCAGCCAACGATCGTGTCCTTGACGTCGGCTGCGGATCCGGGTCGATGTCAAGGCTCATCGCCCGTTCGTTTCCGCAAGCGGAGGTCGTCGGCGTTGATTTGCGGGAGCAGTACCTTGAGTTTGCCAAGGTGCGGGCGCGCGACGAAGCCATCCCAAACCTCACTTTCCGCCACGGCGACGTATTTGCTCTACCTTTCCCCGACGCAAGCTTCGACGTTGTGTGGACCAAGTATCTTCTGCAATGGCTGAAAGAGCCGAAGAGCGCGCTCGCCGAGCTAAAGCGAGTAACGAAGCCCGATGGATTTGTTGTTTCGTGCGATTACGTCGGCTTTGCGATCGAGCACTTTCCCGCTGCTGCCGAATTCGACCGTCAGATTCGCGACGTCATGGCCGTGCTGGTCGATTGCGACATCGGGCGCAAGGTGGCGCCGTTCATGATCTCGCTCGGTTTTCAGGACGTGCGCGTTGAGATGGAGACTGACACATTATTCACCGTGATCGGCAGCATCGACGCGGAAAGGCGATTGAACTGGGAGAAGCAATTTCAGGCGGCGCGCCCGCACCTCATTCAAATCGTTGGGTCGGAATTGGACGCCGATCGGCTTGTCGATCGTTTCCTGGCACACTATGACGATCCCACGACCTGCAGCTTTACGGCGCTATATTTTACGCGGGGTCGCGTCAGCTGACATCCGCTGCCGTTCAGACGCTGGCGATCAGCACGGATAGGACGATCAGCGCCGCCACGGCGATGAGGCCCTGCAGCAACGTCCCGGCGGTCATCGCGGCCAGCCTGCGCAATGGCGCAAGCCCGGCGCTCGCCGAAACCAGCCAAAAATATTCGTCGTTGACATGAGAGACGGTCATCGCGCCTGCGCCAATCGCAAGCGTGGCGAGCGCTCTTCCATTGTCGTCGCCGATGCCAAGCGGCGCCAGGATCGGCCGCACCATGCCCGCGGTGGTGATGGCCGCCACGAGCGACGAACCCTGCAAGGTCTTTATCAGCGCCGCGATCACAAACGGGACAAGGAGCGCGGCAGACCCTGCAACGTGCCAGCCGAGCAGATTCTCGCCGAGCAATTCCGCCATACCGGTCTCCTGGCAGAGCCTCTGGAGGCCGCCGGCGGCGCCGACGGTGAGAAGAACACCCGAGACATTCCCCAGGACGCGACCGGTCCAGCCGGAATCGGCGAGCAGCTTCGCGCTCAACCGCCACAGGCCGATGAACATGATGCCGGCCGCGACCAAAAAAAGGATCAGCGGGCGGCCGAAACCGAGGATCATTTCCCGTGCCGTCCCGCCGCCGAGCGGCTCGCTTGGAATGTCACCGAGCGATTGGACGGTGAGCATGAGGAGCGGAATTGCCGTCGCCGCAAGTAGTACGATCGCGGGCCAACGGCTCCGCTGGTCCAGGATCACGGGCGGCTGCTCGATCGACGCCGGCGCTGCGGGTCCGACGACTGGCAGCCAGCGGGCCCATGCAGCGCCGAATGCAACCAGGAGAACCGCTACCGGCAGGCCGAACAGCGCGACGCGACCCCAGGAGGCGTCAACGATGGCCGCGGCCGCGATCAGTACCGGCGAAAACAATACGAGACCATGGCTCGCCGAAATCGCAAGCGCCGGTGCGATCATCGCGGCCTCGCGTTTGGGTGCCGTCGGTCCGACGATGGCCCGAAGCAAAGGCGTCAGCAGGGCAAAAGCAGCCACGGGCGACGCAGCGATTCCGGCGATCAGGCCCAAAAACGCCGCCAGCCTGGTCGCTCCGAGCCATCGCCCGCGATCGATGATCGCAATGAGCCACCCGGACGCTGCCGTGCTTTCGGCGAGACCGGCAACAAAACCCGCAGCGACGATCACCAATCCGGGAGAATAGATCGCCTGCGAAAAACCGGCACCGAATGCCTTACCGAGAAAGCCGGTGGTAAATCCGACGCCGAGGCCAAACGCCGACGCGACGACCGCGAGGGCAAGAAACGGATGGAGACGCCGCGAACCCGTCGCGACGGTGAGAACGACGACGGATGCAAGCAAAAGAAGCGCCTGGAAAAAGGGCATACCGGACATCGACTGTTTGACCTCGCTGGCGGGGCGGGATGCGGCCCAGGCTGACCCCGTCGGATTTTCATTGGCGATCGTTTTTCATTTTAGTAGTTTCCCCAGTCTGCGGGTGGAAAACCCTTTTCACGAATGCGCCGCTGGGAAGCGGCTCCCCTTGCCGCCGGCAGGTCGGGATCGGCGTCGCGCTGGCCCTAAAAGGACACGGTTGTTGGGTATCTTCAGTCCAGACGTTCCGGATACAAGTGCTCAGCGTGCAAGTTTTCTCGCTACAAGAGCTTGCCACTATTTCTGCCAGCTCGGCGCACTGCTGCTTGCCATCACCCTGATCATCGGAAACGGGCAGGGCGTGGCGGCTTCGCCCAACTTCATCCATGCCGAGGGGACGCGCCTCGTCGAAGCCGCCGGCGGCGGTTTCGCCGTCAAAGGTATCAATCTCGGCAACTGGCTGGTTCCCGAAGGCTACATGTTCAAGTTCATGCGCGCCCGCGCGCCCGCGGAGATCGCAGGCGTCATCGAGGCGCTGATCGGCCAGGAAGAGGCATCCCGTTTCTGGACCGAATTTCGCGACGGCTATATCGCCGAGGACGATATCCGTTTCATCAAGGCGGCCGGATTCAACACCGTGCGTGTGCCGCTGCATTGGCGGCTTTTCGTCGAGCCCGGAGACGACGGCGCGGACCGGTTCGAAGGGCCGGGCTGGTTTCTTCTCGACCGGCTGGTGGCGTGGTGCCGGGAATCCGGCCTGCGCGTCATCATCGATCTGCACGCCGCGCCCGGCGGGCAGACCGGGGTCAACCACGACGATGGCACCGGCTTCCCGCTGACATTCTACGTGCCGCGGTATCGGCGCCTGACCGTCGCGTTGTGGCGGGCGCTCGCCACGCACTATCGCGACGAACCGACGATTCTCGGCTACGACCTTCTGAACGAACCGATCTCGCCCTATAGCGACGAGGATTATCTCAATCCGCGGCTGGAGCCGCTCTACCGCGAAATCGTGACCGCCATTCGCAGCGTCGACACCAACCATGTGGTGCTGCTCGGCGGCGCGCAATGGAGCACGAGCTTTACCGTGTTCAGCCGGCCGTTCGACGCCAACGCCATTTACACCTATCACAAATTCTGGGCCCACCCGACCCGCGACTCGCTGCAGAGCTATCTGAATTTCAGCAATAGCTGGAATGTCCCGCTGCTCATCGGCGAGACCGGCGAACTGACCGACAATTGGAACGAGAGCTTCCGCCGGCTTCATGATCGCTTTGGCATCGGATGGTGCTTCTGGCCCTACAAAAATCTCGACTCGGACACCACCGTGGTCTCGATTCAAAAACCGGCGGGATGGGATCTGATCGCCAATGCCGGCAGTACGGATGCCGGGGCGCTGGAGCCAAACTCCTTGCCATCGCGCGAGCAGGCGCTGGCAATCCTCAATGCTTATCTCGAAGCCGCAAGATTCGAGAACGGCCGCATTAACAGCGGTTATCTCAACTCGCTTGGCCTCACGGCGCCGTAGCCGACCAAAGACCCTCGTTCTCGCGGCGCATCCGCGCCCAGCTTTGCGACCATCACTAAAAAGATTCGCCACCCTCGCGACAACACCGAGGGGAGCGGAGCGCCGAAAGGCGCATCCAACCAATTTCCGCGCTAACGGGCGCGGATGCGCGCCAGATTCGGGGCTCGCTCGCCTATCGGCGCTTCGCTGCGGCACTCGCCAGCGCAGTCGCAACCGCCTCTGGCTCAGCTCCAGAACCGCGTTTCCTCAGACAAGGCTTGCCGGTTGTTTTGCCCGGTTTTGCCCTGTCCAGTTAAGCGAGCTCCTCGCGGTCCGGTCCTCTTGCCGGACGAGCGGGACCCCGGAGCCGCCCGGGAGCGGATTGCAAATCCGCGCGCGGGGACCGCCCTTGCTCCGCTTTCAGGAGTGCCCTCCAGAAGGCGCCCCTCGGACGAGCAAGGCAGGTTTTCGTAACATAATTGGTGACAATAGTCAAGCCAAAATCTCTAAAACGGCGACGACCGACTGTGTGCTGACATTGCTGAACGCGAGCGCAAGCCAGGTGCGGCTTGCCCGGCGCGCGGCGCGGTCAGCCGGCGTGCTATGACCAAATCGCCGCGCTGAAGCGGGTCGTGCGATCGCGGGGCGACGCAATCTCGGCGCAGAGCACGACGAGCGTCGCGCAGTCCATCGGCATTTCATTGTTCGAATAGACCATGCGGGTGTGGCGTCCGCGCGGACCGAACACCTGATTGACGATGTGCGAGGCGCCGTCGAGCACCGAAGGTTGGTCCCTAAAGCCGGGCGCGCAGCCCATCGTGCCTTCAAGACGAACGATCTGTTTGACCCGGTCAAGGCTGCCCAAGGCTGCCTTCAATTGAGCGATCGCATTGAGGGCGCTGAGGCGAAACGCCTGGTACCCCTGCTCGACCGACAATTCCGCCCCCATCTTACCCTTGAACTTCAGGTCTCCCGCAATCCACGGCAACTGACCGGACATCATCAACAAATTTCCGGTAATGACGGTCGGCGCATAATCGCCGACTGCCGGCGCCGCCGGCGGAAGCTCGATGCCGAGAGCGCGCAAACGTTCTTCGGGCACCAGGCTGGTGTCGAGCTGATCGATTGTCGTAGAGTGCATGGGCTCTCTCCCTGCGAGGCGTTGGGCTTTCTTCTTATAATTTTCCCTTGGAATGTAGCAGCACGCAGGGCGGATTAGCACCAAGATACACGCACGGCGGAAATTTCCTGTCACCGCGACTTCGGCTCGAAGAGGACGCGAAAGCATTGGAAGCGCGCCATGATTTTTCTTGAAGCGATCCTCTCCGGATTCCGCAACTATGTCGATTTCTCGGATCGGGCAGGTCGCTCGCAATATTGGTACTGGCAGCTGTTCCTCGTCATTGTTGTCATTCCGTTTGGGATCATCGACCAGACGCTCAATCCGGGGACGCAGATGGGCGTGTTTAGCTACATAAACATGATCGTCGTGTTTGCTTTGATTTTCCAAGCATCGCAGTCGGCGTGCGCCGATTGCACGATATCGACCGGGCAGGCTGGTGGGTGCTGCTTTCGCTGACCGGAATCGGGGCAATCGTTGTGGTCGTGTGGGCGTGTCTAAGGGGAACGCCGGGACCAAACCGCTTCGGGCCCGACCCGGTGCCGGCGGCGGCAATGGAGTCGATGCGGTAAGATTCCCGGCTTACGGACCGATCGCGGACCGGCCGGCATTTCGCGCCCGCACCTTGACGAGCACCAAATAAGCAACTTGGCCCAACACGACAAGGGACGCCACAGCCGTCACGATGACAAAGGGCAGCGTGTCGGTCGAACGATGTGTGAGGATCATGTCGGTCAAATTAAGCGCGCTTCCGGCCGACATCATCATGCCGCCAAATGCCATCAGGGCGAGCAGCTTGTTCGACATGTTGGCGCCGTAACGCTGCATGCCTTCCCCAAGGTTGATCCTCTCATCGGACGGCTGCAACCCTGCGAGCAAGGGGCGCAGCCGCGACATGCTGTAGACGTGGATCAACCCGATATAGAGGCCGAACAAGCCGAGCGACACGAGAACCGCAAACACCATCACCGCGCGCGGGGCCGCACCGGTCCGGGCCACAAGCCTTGCGCTCCGCACCGTGTGATTCTTGCTGTCGGCCATGTTGATGGTTGTTCCGCCCGAACCGAATTGCAAGACGCAGGGGGCTCCGGCCTTGCCGGTCGAAGCGATCCCGTTGATGGTGACGGTGGCGCCGCCACCGGGCGGACCGCTCACGCGGAAGACCACGCTGGAGCCCTCGGCGCCCTCCAATGTGCCGGTGCTGCCGTGAGGACCGATCGGCTGGTTATATGTGGTTGTTTGGCCGCTCTCCTCGGTGATGGTCACGATGAGCGTCGCGCCGCTCGTGGCGAACCAGAAGATCGAGCCGACCATGATGACCGGGATGAGAATCGCCGCGGCGAGCACAAACGGCTTGAGCCGCTTGAGGGTCTCGCGCACGCATGCAGCGATGTCGGCCTTTTGCGCCTCGTTGACGAAATAGCGGCGCCGCGGACCGATGAGCCACGGATTATTCGCCTGGAACACGTAGCTGCCGGCGATCGGTTTGAATGCAACCTCTTCGAGACCGTCATACAGCCCAGCCATGACCATCTCCTCCAGCGCCGGCATGCGGTGATAGTCATTGGTCGAACAGACACCGCTGGAGGTTCAAAGCTTGCCGTTTTTACCGGCAAGCCGGCCGATTTGTGATTGCCGTTGCACGACGCCGGTTCGGCGCTGACATGCCAGGCCGGTCCCTTAAGACGTGGATCCCCGGTGTGTTGCCGAGCAGGACGGGACAACGCGTCGGTCGAATTGAGCGGCGTGAAATCTTGAATGTCACGAAGCCATTTGTCGGTCGGCACCCTTCGGGGCGGGGCCCGTTGGCGACATCCGAGCCACTTGCTACGCTCCCATTCACCAGTAAAGGATGACTGCGGGAGAACACGCCTCCCACGAGCACCGGCCCTGAGGGGACCAAAGAGATAGCAGCGGGTCACATATTCCCGAGGGGATAAAATCATGTCAACGCGACATTGGTTTAACGCAGGCAAATAACAATGACGCCATTTTAGTTATCGCTTGAAAGCGAACTAAACGTCGAGTGGCAGCGATTTGCCAACGACTGGCTTTTCAAATGGCATGGCATGACGTACCAGGGCGGTGTGACGGACGTGGATGATTTTCGCGGTGGCCGGATTCATTATGGCGGGATCAAAATTTGGAGGTCAGCAACAGCAGATATTCTGGCAAGCCATTGATCGGTACCTGATCCAAAAGGTGCATGAGGTATTCAAACGATGGGACGCTGAGACCGCGACTTATCCCGCCAAAATTCGACGAGCTTCAATAGACGGAATTGAGCGGAGCTTGCGAAAATTCGTACACGGAATTCTCCAACGCGGTTTGGATACTGATCGTCGCTTGCGAGGCATGGGGCACCCTGGAGCGTGAGAATTTTTGATGCATCCAGTAATATGTCGATGGGTGATGCCGAAATGCTTCGTCTTGCGCAGGCTCATCGCGATTTGCTTGACGCGAGAATAAAAGCGGAAGTACCACCAGCAGCGCAATTCTCTCGAAGACAAAAGATCGAAACTTTTCTGTCGAACAAGGGCATCCTGAGCGTGATCGGCATTTTCGTGGCGATTGTTCTCGGCGTGCTGAAAATCTGGTTGGGATAAAATCTCGCCTACCCCTTGCACCACCTGCGTGCACGCACGGCATGATGTCATTCGCGGTCGAAAAATCGCAAAAAGATTCTTCGGAGGAAAAAAATGCCAGAAAGTCCACTGCGCCTCGTTAAACGAAGCGTGGAATTCACTCCCAAAGATCGCTTGAAGTTTCTTCCGAGAGAGCTTCGTGGGGTATACGTCCTTTACAAGGAACGCCTCGATCGCGGCGTCATAAAATATGACGTATTTGTATGTTGGCATGGCAACCGCTGGCCGGCGAGGAGGCATGCGTGGCCGCCTAACTTCTCACGCAAAGTCCAAACGGAAGGGGGAGTTGTGGACACATTTTTCGGTATTCGAGGTTTGGGATAACATTCGCGACGAAGAAGTCGCCGGCCTGAAGGCCTCTTTCGCATATTTACCGCAAGGATTCCGCCGCGAACCGTCTTAATATTGAGAGAGGTTTCAAGAAAGCCCGCTCGGTGCGCCAAAATGGCACAAAGATCGCCGAGCAAAGCAAGCATAGCCGGGCTTTGCCCTTCCATCAGCACGTAATCCCAATTGAGCGCCAGCGAGAACCTGAGATGATTGCTAAGATGG
>Ga0302325_10008101_pt1 | contig 23172 bp, 15 predicted proteins | sample Palsa_T0_2_FD_201948 | JGI IMG/M metagenome (GOLD analysis project Ga0302325, IMG submission 201948) | Peat permafrost microbial communities from Stordalen Mire near Abisko, Sweden - Palsa_T0_2 | ecosystem: Environmental > Terrestrial > Soil > Palsa > Peat permafrost | place: Sweden: Abisko... | reverse complement strand
CCCGTCGCGAACACGCCCCTTGCCGTCGGCAGCCAGCCCATCAGCGTCGCCATCAACACCTCCACCAATATGATTTACGTCGCCTGCGTCGACAGCCCCGACGCGGAGGTAGTCCAAATCGTCGGCTCTAGCGTCGGCACCGTCAGCTACGTTCCCACCGCCTTGGCTTCCAGTGGCGGAAGCCCGGTATCGATTGCCGTCAACCCGATTACCGATCAGGTATACGTCCAGAATATCGAACCCAGCGTCGCGATCTATAATTTCGAAAACAGCGCCAACCCCACACCGTCGATAGTCACCGGTGTTGGCTCAGAGGCGAACTACATCGCGGTCGACGTGGTTACTAACATCGCCTACATCGCCAACGGCACCGACGGCGTGAGTATCGTCAACGGAAACTCCCTCACCGATACCACCCTAACGGTTCCGGGCACGCTGCAAGCAGTGGCCGTAAACCCGGTCACCCACCGCGCTTACGTGGCCAATTACAATTCGCCCGGAACCGTTTCGATCATCGACGGCGACGTCAACTCCATCGCCCTATTCGGCTTCGACAACAGCGCGCCGGCTTACATGGCTATCGATCCGGTAAAGAACGTGCTGTACGTTGCCAGCGCGATCGGCGAAGTGGATGCCGTCAATCTCTCCACCAACACCCAAAGTTATACCCAGCAGGTGCCCACCTCGCCCACCGCACTGCTCGTTGATCCTATCCAGGACGAGGTTTATGACTTGGACTCGAACAGCGGTCTCGCGATCCTCACCCCCGGCGCCAGTAGTTTTACTCTCAGCTTTGATTCGGGCTCCGGGACCGGTTTCTCCGCGCTGACCGAGAATCCAGTCACCGGCACGGTCTTTTTCGCCAGCACCAACGGGGTGATCAACTACTTCAATCAGGCCACCAGCCAAGAGGGCTTTCTCAGCAATTTTGTCCTTGGTCCAACCGGCCTGGTAGCAAATCCAGCCACCGGTCAGGTCTACGGTGTGAGCAGCACCTCCATCTATGACTTAGACCCAGCCTCGAATACCATCACCAGCAACAGCCTGCCCGAGGGCGCCGTAGGCGTCGTGGTCAATCCCGCGACCAACACCCTCTACGCCTCAACCGCTAGTGGCGACATCCTGGTCATCAACGGCGCGACTTTGGCTTCCACCACTGTCTCCAACCCGGGCTTTCCCGCTGTATCGGGTGGCATCGCCATCAACCCGATCACCAACCAGATCTACATTTTGAGCAGCAATGCAACTAGCCCGACGCTCACCCAAATGGATGGCACTAGCCATACCATCACCAACATTTCCCTCGGTGCAGTTGGCGTGGCATTGGCTATCAACCCCACTACGAACAAGATCTATGTCAGCGCAAGCAGTGGGAACAACATATACGTAGTCGATGGGCCGTCGCAGCAGGTGCTCGCCACTGTGAACCCGAGCCAGGGCAACCCCGGCGTGGTCGCAATCAATCCCGCGACGAACTCGGCGTACATCTACAACAGCGGTGCCGAATTTGTGGGCAGTGCGATCTCTGAATTTCAAACCGCCGGTGTCGGCTCCGCGGCCGCAGCCAACGGCGTTAGTGGCAGCAACACGCTCACCACCGTGATCGAGCCGTTTTCTTCCAACACCACTGCCACTGAGGAGCCAGTGTTTACTTTCCACGCCACCAGTTCCTTGAGCTTCACCCCGGACGCGGTTCTTTACCAGGTGGACACCTGGCAAGGTCCGTGGATCAACGCCATTTTTCAAGAAGGCACCGAATGGGCCATCACCCCGTCGCAGCCTCTCACGCCCGGGTTCCACATTATCTACGCCTACGCCACTAGCGGTGAAGACGCCACCAGCACGGATGCAGGCTTTCAAACCAGCCCAGTCATCGGCGCCATGGCCTACTATGGCTTCCTGGTAGCGCCGCCGCTCGGCGTGCTCACTCCCGGCAGTGGGCTCAATTTCGGTACCGCCCAATATGGCTCAGAGGTTGGCCCGCAGACTTTCACCTTGTCCAACGAAGGCGTGGGCCCGCTCGTTTTCAGCGACACCGTGGTTTTTGGCGGAGCAAACTCCGGCGATTTTCCCGAGACCGCGGGAGATACTTGCGTTCAATACATGAGCGGTCTTGCCGCGGGCACGTCTTGTACCCTGGTGCTCGACTTCATGCCATCTGGTTTCGGAACCGAAACCGCCACTGCCAGCGTTTCCACCTCCAACTCGGGCGGCATCCCCAGCACGCTACAACCGATTCCGCTGACCGGCATCAGCTACCCATATCTCGAGCTCAACGTGAGCGGCAGCGGTACCGGCACGGTGACCGACCCGACCAATGGTATTTCTTGCCAGGTGGACCTCGAATGCGGCTACGATTTCCCGGTTGGCACCCAAATCAATTTGACCGCCAACCCCGGCGCTGGCTACGTCCTGGATGGATTCACCAGCCCTTGCTCGCCTTCGTCGGCCACCTGCAGTTTCACAGTGACTGACAACAATACGATCGGAGTCCACTTCTCGCCTGTTTCCGCTACGACCAACACGCTCACCATCACCGAGCTGGGCACCGGTCTGGGCTCCGTCGCGGACAACTTGTCCAATCCGGCGTGCCCGACGAATTGCAGCATTGTTTACACCACTGGGCAGCCGGTTACTTTGACCGCCACACCGAATGCCACGTCCAACAGCACCTTCGGAGGATGGGGCGGAGCTTGCTCCGGTATGGCGCCCACTTGCGTGCTCACCATGTCTGAGGACATGACCGTCTTCGCGTACTTCGTTCCGCCGCCGGCCATGGTCACGCTGACCTACAACCCGGTGGCTCCTTCCAATACCGCGTACTTCAATTGCACGCCGACCAATCCTTCGCTCCCGCCGTCGCCGACGAATCCCTGCACCAATCCCAACGCGCACCAGGTGAACCTGGCGGTTCCGGCGGTTTCCACGCAATTCAATCTGGTGGTGGAGGCGACGGAAGTCTCGCCGCTGCAAGCCGACGGAATCTGCGAAACCGGCAACACCGTTCTCACCGATTTCGATTGCCGCTTTGTGACTGACTTCGCCGGTCCCACCGTGGCCAGCGGCGTGGAAGTGCCGCGATGCGATGCGTACGCCAACGGCGATTGCATTTTCTACAGCGTGTACTACACCACGGATGGAATTACCCGCACCGAGCCCGATCCCAGCTGGTACACGCCGCCGGTCACGTGGAACATTGCGTTCAACGATGACAACAACACGCCGCCAGCCGGTTATTCCTCGAGCGAGCGTCTCTACGACGATCCCGACTACGAGCCTTCGCCGACCACTCCCTACGGCACGAACTGCGCGGCCTTTATGGTCACCGGGACGCCGCCGGGCACTCCCACCACGATCTCGTGCCAGTTCGAGTTCGACATCACCACGTACTTCAATCCGACGGAAGTAGTCGATCGCGGCATCGGCGGCGTGACCCAACAATTCAACGACGTAGTGGTCGCGTTCCCGTTGAGTGCGCCGGCTACACCGCCGCCGAGCTTGAGCGTGGTCGATGAAGCCGATCCGGCAGTAGCTCCCGCAGCAGTTACCGCCGGCGTGAAGGCGATGGCCCAGCCGTTGGCTGGCACCGGAAGCACGATTGGCTACACCGCATTCATAACCAACACCGCCGCGGCCGGCAGCGGCAGCGCCAACAACGTGGTACTCACCGACACGTTGCCCAGCAACGCCGGTCTCACATGGACGATCGCAGCGGCGATCCCGGCCACGGCGATACTCAATGGGACACTCACGAACACCTGCACCATTACGACCTCGAGCCCGCAGGTACTCACCTGCAACTTCGGAAGCATTTCTCCCGTCGTGACCTACAGCGTGAACGTAACCAGTCCCTCCATAATCGGTAGGTTCTCGAACTCGGTGACCGTAACCGCGGCTAACAACCCGACCGTCACTACGCCGCCGACAATCATCAACGTGAGTAAGGCGTCCACCGGCACCGCGATCACTTCGGATTCGGCGAATCCGTCCACAGTCGGACAATCGGTCGCTTTCGGCGTCAGCGTATCCACCGCAAGCGGGACGCCGACCGGCAGCATCATCGTCTCGGCGTCGACGCTGGAAACTTGCACCGTCACGCTGGCGAGCGGCTCCGAGGTGGGAAGCTGCAACATCACATTCAATTCATCAGGACAGCGCACGATCACCGCGGCGTATCAGGGCGACGCGAATTTCAACGGCAGCATGTCCGGCAACCTGACGCAGACGGTGAACTCAGCGACCAAGACCACAACTTTCAGCACGGTGTGCCCGTCGCAGAAGATCAGCTACGGCACCGCTTCGATCACACTCACCGGGCAGTTGACCTCCGGCAGTACGCATCCGCCGGCTGGCGAAACAGTGACCGTCACCATCGACGGGATCGTCAACAGCACCGCCAAGACCACCGGAACGGGATCGAGCGGCGGCAAGTTTACGCTCACCTTCGCGACGTCCACGATCCCGGCATCGAGCACGCCGTACACGATCACCTACAGCTATCCAGGCGACGGCACGTTCGGCCCGGCCACCAACACCAGCACCACGCTCACCGTGAGCAAGATCGCCTCGACCACCAAGATCACCTCGAACACGCCGAATCCAACCACGACCGGCGTGGTGGTGACGATCGCGTTCACGGTGACCGGCAGCAAAGGCACGCCGACCGGCAGCGTAACGGTAACCGCCAGCACTCACGAAACGTGCAGCGGAACCCTCACCGCAGGCGCGGGAAGCTGCACGATCACGTTTACCAGCACCGGCGCGCGCACGCTTATCGCGGCCTACGCCGGCGACACCAACTTCACCACCAGCACGTCTTCAAGCGTCTCGCAGACGGTGAACGCGACCGGCGGCACCGGCGGGCTGACCATCAGCCCAACGTCGCTGGCGTTCGGCAATGTCTATCGCGGCACCACTCCGGTGAAGATGGTTACGCTGACCAACAACACCGGCTCCACGGTGACGATCTCGAACGTGTATCTCGCGGCGGTCGCGGGCGGAGACTCCTACGACTTCGTCGGACTGAATCTGTGCTCGAAGACGCTGGCAGCAGGGAAGAGCTGCCAGATCGAGATGAGCTTCGTGCCGAACACTGCGGTGAACGTTGTGCAATCGGCGATCCTGACGATTGTCGATAGCGCCTCGTCCTCTCCGCAAACGGTGACGATTACTGCGACGGTGATCGATCCGGAAGCATCGCCCAGCCCGTCGAGCCTGAGCTTCGGCACGGTGAAGAAGGGCACGACCAGTGCGACGAAGACGGTAACGGTGACCAACACCGGCCTGACCACCACGACGATCACGTCAGCAGCGAGTAGCAGCAGCGTCTTTGCGCTGACGTCAGCGAGTACATGCAAGGCCAACGCCACGCTGACGTCTGGAGCGAAGTGCACTCTGGTGGTGACGTTCACGCCCGCCGCGAAAGGATCTGCGTCCGGCAAGATCACTTTGACCGACAACGCGCTGAACAGTCCGCAGACAATCACGCTCTCGGGAACCGGAAACTAGTTCCGGACTCGAGTCGCGCGCGCCGCCGTCACAGCGGCGCAGCGAAGTCTGGCGGCGTGGACTTGAAAACTTTTGCCCGCTCGCAATCGCGCCGCGGCGGGACTGCGCCACCACCGCAACCGCTAGACGTTTTTAGCCATGCGCAGGATCGGGAGCGCTTCGCCGTTTGCTAGAGGCACCACCATCGGTTCGAGATCTGCGTAACCCTTGGCGCGATAGAAAGCCACACCGCTCAGCGTCGCGCCCATTTCCAGGCGGGTGAAGCCCGCTTCACGCGCGGCGCTCTCGCACGCCTCCAGGATCAAAGTGCCGATGCCGCGCCGGGCCCAGTCCGGATGGACGAAGAACGCGCGGATTTTTGCGGCGTCGCGGGCCGGATCCAGCAACGAATCCTCGCGCCCGGCAAATTGATCGCCTCCGTAAAGTGTCTTGCGCTTGCTCCACCCTCCGCAGCCGACGATGGTGGGAGTCGGCGCGCCGGTCTCCTGAATCTCCGCGACCAGATAGGTGCCGTCGGCGATGAGCTGGCTATCCACTCCGTAGACCGACGCCAGAGCTCCCTCGATTTGCGCCGGGGTGTAGTCGCCCGCCTGCAGCCCGCGGACCGAGGCGTCAATCACCTCGCGCAGCCGGGGAACGTCGCCGGTCCGCACTTTTCGGATGCGGACGCCGCCATTTACTCGATCCATTGGTCCGCCCACGTTCGGTTTGTCCGGGTCACTCTGGACCCGCCGCGCCAGTTGGAATTCTGCGATTTGTTGCGGTTCGGGAGGAAGTCGGTATTTAGAATCAGGCATATAAGCCAGGGTATCTCTGCAGTGTTGCTATTCAGAATTTGAGGTTTTTCGGGGAGGCGTGGAAAGGCGGGGGCCGCGGTGAGCGGGGTCGAACGGAATACCGCGCGAGGCTCGTTTTTCTGCAATTTGCCGGGATTCGGGAGAAAGCTGGTGTTTGGAATCATGGAAATACGAGGGGGTATGCTGGCGCTGTTGCTATTTAGAATTTGGGGTCTTTCCGGGTGATTCTGCCACCAATTTTCAATGCGGCGGCGGACGCCGGGACTCAGTCGCGACAGGCGTCGTGAGCCAGCGATAAACACTTTCGGAGTGTTCGGAGTGGGTCCCATTTCGTTCTTGTGAGAATTAACGGATAGATCGCCTTTGCTCGTCCATTTTCCGGGGAGCATCGTATACGATTAGTTGCCGCCTTCTACTAGTTCGAGCAGGCGGGACAGGCCGATGCGGAAATCTGGTTCGGGGACGATTAGGCTTAGGACTAAGTGGCCGTCGCACTGAAAGTCGTAGAAGTGGCCGGGATGGACGTAGAGGGATTTCTGTTCTACCAGGGCTAGGGCTAGGTCTTCGTCGGGACGCGTGGCGGGGACGCGGAGGACTACGTTCCAGCCGCCTTCTACTTTTAGGCGGGTGCAGGATTTGGCGGTGAGTAGCTGGCGGTCGGCCTCGGCTAGATTGTTGCGGACGCGGGTGAGCACCTGGGCCTGGAAGGCGCCGCGAGCTGCCAGGAGTTCGGGGACGGCTAGCTGGGGGAGGGTGCCGAGGGAGAGATAGGTGTCGGCGATGACTTCGAGGCGCGCGCCTGCTTCGCGGCGCAATTCCTCGGGGCCGGCTACGCAGAGCCAGGCGACTTTGATTTGCGGGAGGCCGCAGGATTTGGAGAGGCCGCTGAGGGTCATGGTGAGAGCGGCGGACTCGCGGGCAAAACTGCGGGCGCTCTCGTCGCCACCCAATTCAAAATCCAGAAAAACTTCATCGGCGACCAGCACTAGCTCGCGCGCGGCGCAAATTTCGCGCAGGCGGCGCATCTCGGCGAAGTGGCAGTAGTGTCCGGTAGGATTATTGGGATGGACGACGACGATGGCGCGGGTGCGTGCGGTGATGGCCGCTTCGAGGGCGTGGAAATCGATTTGCCAGCCGTGGTCGTAGAAGAGCGGGTAGCGGGCAATGGCGACGTCCTGGATGCCCGCGAGGTAATCGAAGAGCGGATAGCCGGGAGTGGGGATTAGAATCGCGTCGCCGGGATCGCACAGCAGGCGGAGGATGTAGGTGTAGGCTTCGCTGGTGCTGGCGGTGAGGAAAATGTCGTCGAGGCCAATCTTGATTTCGCGCTGGTCACTATAATATTTCGCTACGGCTTGGCGGGCGACTTGCAGGCCGCGCGGGTCAGGGCGATAGGTGAATACGGCTTCGTTGCATAGGGCGCGAAGGATTGCGGGGGTGTCGTATTCGAATCCGCACTTGGTGGGATTGGATTCGGCGAGGTCGAGGATCGCGACGCCTGCGGCGCGCTGGGCGTACAGCGCTACGCTGAGGCGGTTGGGTTCCATTTCCCAGTTGGCGCGTTTGGCGAACATTGCGGGGCTGCCTCAGAGTGCTTACCACATCATACCGTTTGCACCGTTAGCACGGGGCGCAGAAAACCAACGGCAACGGCGACGGTGAATTCGTAACCAAATCGGGAACGCACACCACAGGCGTGGAGAACCCACGTGTGAAGGCGACACGTGGGGCACCCAGCCGCAACGGCGGCGGCCTGCTGCTAAGTCGAAGGCACGACTTCTGGAAGGTGGGCTTGCGCGGGGGGCGCGGGGCACCTAAGATCGTTACGTTTGTCATCTGAATTGAGGCCCTGCCGTGCTCTCCCAACCAAGACCGCTTCGCGTTGCGCTCATCGGTTATGGATTTGCAGGGAAAACTTTTCATGCGCCGCTGATTAGCGCGGCGACGGGGCTGGCGCTCACGCACGTGGTATCGAGCGATCCGGCGAAGGTGTTGGCGGACTGGCCGGAGGTGCGGGTGGTGGCGGCGGCCGAGGACGCTTTTCGGAATCCGGAAATCGACCTGGTCGCTATTGCTACGCCGAACACTTCGCACTTCGATTTGGCGCGGAAAGCGCTGCTGGCGGGGAAGTACGTGGTGGTGGACAAGCCGTTCACGATTACGGTGGGCGAGGCTTCGGAGTTGATTGCGCTGGCGCGGTCGTCGGGGCGGATGCTTTCCGTGTTTCACGATCGGCGATGGGATGCGGATTTTCTCACGGTGCGGGAGTTGTTGGGTTCGGGGCGGTTGGGCGATGTGGTCCATTTCGAATCGCATTACGATCGATTCCGGCCGGAGGTGCGCGTGCGCTGGCGGGAGCTGCTGGGGCCGGGCTCGGGAATCTGGTACGACCTTGGGTACCATTTGGTGGATCAGGCGCTGCAGCTGTTTGGGGTTCCGGAGTCGATTTATGGGGATTTGGCGGCGCAGCGAAAAGGCGGGCAGGTGGTGGATTATTTTCACGTGGTCCTTTCTTATGGAGAGCGGCGGGTGATTTTGCATGGTGGGTCGTTGGTGCACGCGGGATCGGCGCGGTTTGTGATCCACGGGACGCGCGGCAGCTTTGTGAAATACGGGATGGACCCGCAAGAGGAGGCGCTGAAGGCCGGGCACGCGCGCGTGCCGGCGATTGGCGGCGCAGGTTGGGGGCACGACGCGGTCGATGGGACGATTTTTTTTCTGGAGGATGGCGTGCTGCGGTCTGAGACTGTGGCCACGCTGCCCGGAAATTATCCTGCGTACTATCAGGGCGTGCATGATGCGATACGGAACGGCGGCGAGCCGCCGGTCACGTCGACGGAGGCGATCCGAGTGATGACCATACTGGAGCTGGCGTCGCGGAGCGATGCCACGGGGATGGTGGTACGGATGCCGGATGCGAATAATCCGCCGCTCAGCGAAGCGCGCTGAGGGCCTTAGGGGCGCGTTTGGCGTCGGTACGTATACAGAAGACATGGCGCGCAGAGCGCGGCAATTGAAAGAAGGCTGGCGATGAGTTTATCGCCACAACGCAAAAGCCGCCCGGACTGTGAGCGGCTCTTGCGTTAGTGCTCGAATTGAATTGTTGGGCTACTGCTTTGGTGGCTCGTCCTTGTGGTCCTTCTTGTCGTCCTTCTTGTCGTCCTTTTGGTCGGGCTTCTTATTGTTGTTGGCCGGAGGCTTGGATTCTGGCTTCGGCTGAGCCTGCGGATGCCGCTGCGCAGGCGGCGTCGCTGGTCTTTGCGCTGGCGGTGGATTGTTTGGGCGCGCGGCCGGTTGGGTCGCGGGCTTGGCGGTATTGGCCGGGGGAGCGTTGGCCGGCTTCGGCGGCGCGGCTGGTGGCGTGTTCGGCCTGGCTGCGGGCGGCGCGGTCGCCGGCCGGTTTTGAGTTGGCGGCGGCGCGGTGGTCGTTGGATTCGGCCGTGCGGGCTGGACGTTGTTCGGGCGCGCGGCCGGCGGGATCGCGGGTTTGGTGGTATTGGCTGGGGGCGCGTTGGCTGGCTTGGCCGCGTTCGCTGCTGGCGCTGGGGTAGCCGCATTCGGACGGGCCGGTGCGGCTGCAGCCGGCGGGGCGGCGTTCGGACGGCCCGGAACTGGCGAAGCGGGATGTGCGGTGACGGCTGGCGTCGCGGGATGCGGTTGCACGCGTCCCATCGGAGCTGCGTTCGCTGGCGGGGCGATTTTTGTGACTACTGGTCGCGTCGCCAACGCGGCGGGCGGACGGGAAGACGCTGGGGCGACACGGCCCGGTCCGGTTACGCTCGCGCGTGACGGCGCTATCGGCGCGCCGGCGGAGACGTGAGCTTGCGAAAGCTGCTGCGGAGTGGCGCGAATCGTTGCGGCGGCTACCGGGCGCGCGTTCACGAAGGTGTCTCGCGAAACTACGGTTACGGCGCCGGGTGCGGCCTGATTGGTGTAGCGGACGTTGGTCACGCTTACGTTGTTGGTCTGGACGTTGGTGTAATAGTTGGTGACGTAGGTTCGGTTGATGACAGTGGTGTTGGTAATGTTGACGTTCTCTACGTATCGCGGGCTGGTGTGATAGCCGGGAACAAATACGTCACGCGGGCCGAGCGGGAACCATGCAACTGCCGCGCCGCCACCCATTTCGAGCGAAACGCCAAATCCGCGGCCGCCGACAAAGGCGACGAGCGCCGGAGCGTATACGGGCCGCACTGCGACCGGACCAGGTACCCAGCACCAACCGCCGCCGATCACTGCCCATCGTCCGTAATGGAAAGGAGCAAATCCCCAGGGCTCGTCTTCCACCCACGTCCATCCCCACGGCTGGACGGAAATCCAGTGACCGTTGTGATAGGGCGCCCATCCTTCGGGAGTTCCATTGGGAATCCACACGTTGCCGTAATCGGGAACCGCCTGCCAGCGTCCATATTGATCGAGGTCTTCGTAGCCGATCATGTCGCGCGAAACGTACCGCGCGGACATCGAATGATCCTCGCGCATGTCGCGCGAAGTGCACCACTCATCGAAGCCGTCGGGTCCTGGGGCGCCTTGCACGTTGTAGCTCACCTGGTCGGTGCCGGAAAAAGTGGCTTGCTCGCCGGGATTCAGGGGATACGCCTGGCCGCCGGCAGTTGCTTCGCCCGCTCCGCCGCGCACGGTGATCATGGTAGTGGTGCCGTTTGGGTCCACTGAAATGCGGTACTCGCCGGGTCGGAGCAGGGAGAACGCCATGTTGGCGGTGTCGATCTCGTAGGCTTCGTCCTCGCCGATCTCACGAACGCGGACGTCGATGGTTCCTTGCGCCAACTGAATCTGCGCGGTGGCGTCGTTCAAATTCATGATTGCAATTCCGGTTTGGCCCGACAGGCGGATGGCGGTGGCCCCGATGTGGAGTTCCGACCGGGAGTCTTGGTCCGCCCACAGATTGTCGCCGGTGGTCAGTGGGCGGTTGGGATTCGCGTCCACCCAATCCTGGGTTCCGGCGGGCTGGAAGGACACGGAGCCTTCGATGAAATTGAGGCGTGCGACGCGGCCCGGCGGATCGTCCTGCGCGGCTGCGACGCCCGCGAACGACAAAATCATTGTTGCCGCGATTAGAAACAACAAGGACTGAAGGATGGCGCTAGGTTTCGTTTGCATTTGCGATTTTCTCCCCTCAAGTGTGGATCCCCTATCTCTTACCGTTCGTGCGAACTCCCAACTTGACCTTGTACACACTTGCCCGATGCACTGACTGCAGTGAGTGATTGATGACTTCGGTGCGCCGGGAGGCACCCGAAGTTACGGTCGTTCATGTGGACTCGAGCTTAGAGTCTAATTTGACCCGAAAGTTTGCACTGCGAATTCGAAGTGGAGACCCCGATAGAATCTAACCCGGCGCATGTATTTGGGTTGCAGTTCGGTTGTAAGAGCTGCACCATCAAGGACTTACGTGCGACGATTCGGCTCTGGCGGGACACCCAGTGCAGCATAACACATTTCGGTTAGAGCGGTATCACGCCGGGAATGGGTTTACTGCTGTTGCTGGTGGGGTTGCTGCGGGCGCTCTTCTTCGTCCGGCACTTTTGCCTCGCCGGCGTCTAATTCGGATAGCTGCTCGAGGCCGCCGTCGTTCACTACGGGGCGGACGCGTACATCTACGGCCAGGCGCTGGCCTGCATGGCCACGATAAACTCCGCGGACTGGGGCTACGTCGCCGTAATCTCTGCCGAAGGCGATGCGCACATGGCGCAGGCTGACCGGCTTTCCCAGTGTGGGGTCGAAGCCCACCCATCCCGCGCCGTTCAGGAAAATTTCTGCCCAGGCGTGCGATGCCTGCCCGCCAATCACTTCCTCTACCGAGCCGTTCAGGGTGTCTCCGGGAACCAGATAGCCTGAAACGTAACGCGCCGGCAGGCCGCGCTTGCGCACCACACCCAAGAGCATGTGCGCGAAATCCTGGCAAACGCCTGCGCCGACGGAGAGCGCGTCAGAGATCGAAGAGTGCACGTGAGTGGCGCCCTTCACGTAACGAAACCGCTGGTGGATCAAGTCCGCTGCTGCCTGCGCGAATCCCGCGTCGGTGCCGCCGCTAGCTTGCTCGGCAGCCTGGACCAGCGGATCGAGTTGCGGGAGATGGGGCACGTACTCACTGCTCATTAGAAAGTCGTAGAACTCCTCCCCCGCTTCGTCAAGATGGGCGTCGAGTTCAGCCAAACTCGCGCCGCTGGTGGGCGGCAGCGCCACATCGTGCGCCAACACCACCGATTCGGCATGGACGGTGAGTTTGCGATGTTCGGGCAGGACGTTGAATTGGTGCACCCAATTGCCAAAGGAATCACGATAGGCAGTTCCGCGGGAGTCGGGATTGGTGGTCAAACGGAAGGAAACGCAGGTCTGGCGCTCGTCGTGAATGGGACGCAGGCGCACTTCGTTGTAGCTTTCGGAGACCGGGCCGTCGTATTGAAATTCAGTGGTATGCACCAGGTGATAGCGATTCATGCCACCACCTCGTAATAGAAGTAGTTGCGAGCGATAGCTTCTCCAATCTCGTTAGCCATGACCATCAGTTCCTTCAGGTAGGCGTGCAGCCCGCGGTCGAAAATTTCTCCGATAGTGTCATAGCGCAGGCGTTCGAGGACTTTTCCAGTCAAGCGTTCGGCCTCGTTGGCATAGTTTACCGGGCCGCTGCCGCTGATGCCGCGCAAGCTGCTCTGCACTTCGTTCATGCTGAAGCGGATGGATCGCGGATGAAGAGGATTGAGGATCAGCATTTCAGCCACTTTTTCCGGCTCAATCGAAGAATGATATTGCCGGTGGTAAGCCTCGAAGGCCCCCACCGATTTCAGAACGGCCATCCACTGATAATTATCGGCGGCGGGCACGGGGTGCTGCTCGACCGGAGTCTGGCCCTGGCCGTCGACCAGGCGCGCGGTCATCTCGGCGCGTTCGAGGGACCAACCGACGCGCAGAAATTCCCAGCCCTCATCGTGCGGCAGGGTGGCTTCCGTGACTCCGTGGAAACGATGGCTGCCAACTTTTACCTCGGTGCAGAAGCGGTGCGGGCCGGTGCTGATTTCGTCTGCGGGGTTGAACTGGTTCACGATGTGATACAGCCCGTTAATATCCTCCCACATCTCGCGAGAGATGCGGTCGCGAATGGTGCGGGCGTTTTCCCGCGCTTTACTGACGCATTGAACGATCGAGCTGGGATTATCTTCGCGGAAGGCGAGAAACTCGAAAACATTTTTGGCGGTGACTTCGTCGTACATGTGGCCGTACCGCTCATGTTCTCCGGCCATGACGATCAGGGGGTTCCAGCGCAGCAGCTCGGTTTGCTGGGTTTGCTCGAGAAGCATGTGGAAATTGACGTCGAGCAGACGCGCGGTGTATTCCGCACGCTCGATGTAGCGCGCCAGCCAGAATAGCGAGTCCGCGATTCGCGACAGCATTTAGCTCTCCCCGAACAATACCCAGGTATCCTTGCTCCCGCCGCCCTGCGACGAATTCACCACCAGGGAGCCGCGCTGCAGGGCCACACGAGTCAAGCCGCCCGGCACGATGGTTACTTTATCTCCGTCGTACAGGCAATAGGGCCGAAGGTCTACGTGGCGTCCACCCATCGCGCCGGTATTCTGATCGTACGACGGAACGCGCGAGAGCGGCACCACCGGTTGGGCGATGTAGTTTCGCGGATCGGCTTGGATGCACTGGCGAAATTCTTCGATGCGCGCTTTATCCGCGCGGGGGCCAATCAGCATTCCGTAGCCGCCCGATTCTCCGGTGGCCTTAACGACCAGTTCGGGCAAATGCTCGAGGACGTAACGCAGGTCGTCCGGGCGGGAACACAGGAATGTCTCGACCGATCGTAGGACGGGCTCTTCGCCGAGGTAATAGCGGATGAATTCGGGGACGAACGCGTAGATGGCTTTGTCGTCGGCGACGCCGTTGCCAACGGCGTTGGCCAGAGCCACATTTCCGGCGCGATACGCGGCCATCAACCCGGGAACGCTTAGCATGGAGTCGGCGCGAAAGCTCAGTGAATCCAGGAACTCATCGTCCACGCGGCGGTAAATGACGTCGACACGGGAGAGGCCGCGAATGGTCTTCATGTAGACCACGCCGCCGTCGACGATCAGGTCCCGACCTTCGACCAGTTCGATGCCCATTTGCTGCGCCAGGAAGCTGTGTTCGAAATAGGCGCTGTTGAAAATGCCCGGGGTGAGCAAAACGATGCTGCCCTCTTGCCCTCCGCGCGGGGAAAGGGAACGCAGGATGCGCGCGAGCTCGGCCGGGTAATGGCCGACTGGTTGCACCTGGTATTCCTGGAAGGCGTCGGGGAGCGTGCGGGTCATCACCAGGCGATTTTCCAGGACGTAGGAAACCCCGCTGGGAGTGCGGGCATTGTCCTCGAGCACGCAGAGCTCCCCGGTTTTCGAATCGCGGACCAGATCGATCCCGCAGATGTGAGTGTAGATTCCGAGGGGAACGTCGACGCCGATCATTTCGCGGCGGAAATTGCGGCAGGAGTAAACCAAGTGGCGCGGGATGCGGCGGTCCTTCAAGATTTTCTGCGGGCCGTAAACGTCTTTCAGAAAAAGATTGAGGGCCACCACGCGTTGCGACAAGCCGCGGTTGACGTGGTCCCATTCACGCCACGGCAGAATGCGGGGAATCAGGTCGAACGGGAATAGGCGCTCGGTGCCGCGCCCATCGTTGTAGACGGTGAAGGTGATGCCTTGGAGCAGGAAGGAAAGATCGGCCAGCTTTCGCCGTTCTTCAAACTGAGCGGGGGACATGGCGGCCAGACTCTGAAAAAGCTTCAGGTAATGCGGGCGAGGAATCCCCGGCGATGCGAACATCTCATCGTAGAAGCCACCACAGTCGTATCCGCTAAATAGGCCCGGCACCAGCGAATGGGCTGGGTTGGCAGACATAGCCAAGACTGTAGCAAGGAAAGCATGCGACCGGCGCAGTAAATATACGAATCGGATGGATAGACGTTTCGATATCGGTCCAAATTAGCTGATTTTCACTAAAGCATCTGATATGTTGCGGTTAAGGGCGGCGGGAGGGGTTCTCTGCGGAACAGCGCCTTCGGTTCGTCTGGGAGCATCTGATAGACAAGCTGCTAGCGTACTCTAGAAGCACGACATTGCTGGCGTGGGACAAAGACTGGGGTTTCTGACAAATGCTGACTAAGAAGGCTCCCGATCTGTCGTACTCCGAAGTTACGCCGAAGGATGTGTATTTGAACCGGCGCAGGTTTCTTATAGGCGTCGCGGGCGCGGCAGTAACGGGGGCGGCGGTGCTCGGCTATAAGAAGTTCACGTGGGTGGTAAGCCTTCCGGCCGGGCCGGTTACTTTGGCGTCGAAATTGAGCGGAGTGATCCCGGGACCGTACAGTACCGACGAGAAACAGACCACGTTGAATGACGTAACTCACTACAACAATTTCTACGAGTTCGGAACTGGCAAGGAAGATCCGGCAGAGAACGCGCGGAAGTTTGTCACTTCGCCGTGGACGGTGTCGGTGGAAGGCGAAGTGAGCAAGCCGCGGAAGTTCAGCATGGAAGAAATTATGAAGCTGGCGCCGCTGGAGCAACGAATCTACCGGCATCGCTGCGTGGAGGCGTGGTCGATCGTGGTCCCGTGGATCGGATTCCCGCTGAGCGTGCTGATCAATCTGGTGCAGCCGACGTCGAGGGCGAAGTACGTCGCGTTCGAGAGCTACTACGATGTGAAGCAAATGCCGCTGGGTCCGGACGCCGGCATTTCGCTGCCGTACGCCGAAGGGCTGCGGCTGGATGAGGCGATGAACCCGCTAACGTTATTGACGGTGGGAATGTACGACCAGACGCTGGCGAACCAGGACGGCGCGCCGGTGCGAATCGTGGTGCCGTGGAAATACGGGTTCAAGAGCGCGAAGTCATTGGTGAAAATTAAGTTCGTCGATTCGCAGCCGGCGACCACCTGGAACGATGCCAACTCGCAGGAGTACGGTTTCTACTCGAATGTGAATCCCAACGTGGACCATCCGCGCTGGTCGCAAGCTACGGAGCGCCGGTTGGGCGAATTCTCCAAGCGGCAGACGCTGATGTTCAATGGCTACGCGGATCAGGTGGCTAGCCTTTACAACGGGATGGACCTCAAGAAATACTACTGAGCGCGGCATTGCACCCTCCCTTCCATGACCCTGACCCGAGTGCTGACCAGCAAATGGACAAAAGCGATTGTGTTCGCGATTTGTCTGCTTCCGCTCGCGTCGCTGGGCTGGCGGGCGCTGCACAATGGGCTGACCGCGAACCCGGTTGAGTTCATCACGCATGCCACCGGCGATTGGACGATTCGATTCCTGATCATCACTCTGACGATCACGCCGCTACGGAAGATCACTCGGGTGCCTGCGTTCATCCGGCTTCGGCGGATGCTGGGGTTGTTTGCGTTCTTCTACGTTTGTTTGCACTTTACCACTTACATTTGGCTGGATAAGTTTTTTAGTCTCTCGGAAATTTGGAAGGATATTCACGAGCGGCGGTTCATTACGGTGGGATTTGCGGCGTTTGTGCTGATGATTCCGTTGGCGGTGACTTCTACTGCCGGGGCGATTCGCTGGTTGGGTGGGAGGCGGTGGCAGGCGCTGCATCGGTTGATTTACGTTAGCGCGGTGCTGGGTGTGATTCATTACTACTGGCTGGTGAAGTCTGACGTTCGGAAACCTTTGGAATATGCGTGGATGGTTGGGGTGCTGCTGGTGTTTCGAGTGGGGGCTTGGATTGTTGGGCGGGGGAAAAATTCTGGGTCAAGTTCAAGTTCTTCACTGCCGGTGACTGCGGAATCTGGCTGAGGTCGCCGAGGACCCTTCGCCCCTCCTTTCCGTCTGCCCTTGCGCAAAGGCGGCGCTACGGCAGACGTGGAGAGAGTGGGGCAGCCTGAAAGGATTAAGGCTTTAAACCCTAGCGGCGGAAGTCCAGACCCCCACACGTAAACCCGACGTGTGGGGCACCCACCTTCAACGTCAGATTCAAAAACGTAACGAGTAAATCAAGACATGAGAGAAAGAGGACGCGACGATGGCCGATCCTGACCCAAATCACACGCGCGATTGGAAAGAACACGGTATTCGAATCGTTCGCCACGGCGAACTGGATGCAAACACACCGCAAACTCCCGGCATGACTCGCGCCGAAGCCATCTCGCATGCGAAAGTAGGCGCACAGAAGCTGTGGGCCGGGACGGTGATCGTTCACCCGAACGCGAAGACCGGCCCACACCACCACGGCGACCTCGAGACCGTTATTTACATCGTGCGCGGCAGGGCGCGATTCCGTTGGGGCGATCGTTTGGAGTTCGTAGGCGAAGCCGGCCCGGGTGACTTCGTCTTCGTGCCGCCCTATCTGCCGCATCAGGAGTTGAACGCGAGAGCCGATGAGCCGGTCGAGGCGGTCGTCGTGCGTAGCGGGCAGGAACCCATCGTTGTGAATCTGGATATCCCGACACCGGAAGAAGCGGCGGTTGAACGAGAACCTGATCCTTTCCATTCCGGCCCGGGGAGATCGTGACCCCGGTCGCCCTCAGACTATAGAGTCCTACCCAGATACGGTCGCGCATTTCGTTGCCTCCACTGTGCGAGGGATTTCTCGTTGCATCTGGTGTTTCTCCCAATAGATTTTTTCCTGTCCGCCGAAAAGTTCGGCGTGGAAGTCAAAACCTTCAACGATCAAAATCCAAGACACCCCAGCCACCAAGTTCAAAAACACCCAAGAGAATTCAAAGACGAAATTCAAAACACCGGTCTCGTGAGGGTACGGATCGGCGATTAGTTGGTGTCGTCGTCTTCGGTGGTTTGGCCGCCGCCGTTTTGTTGGCCGGCTTGCAGGGGGCGGAGGCATAGGTCCTCTTGGTGGGGGACGCAGAAGCCTATTTCGTAGAGGGGCAAGTCTTCGGGGCGGACTTCGTACTCGCCGGCTTGGGTGTCTGCGGCGTCTTGGCCGTCGGCTAGGACTTCTGGATTTTCCGACTGCACACGAATGCGGAAGGCTTGGGACGCTGGCTCGTAATTGCCGTAACTGAAGCACCAGCCAATGCAGGCGCGATCCAGCATATGGTCGATCAGGACGCGGGAATCCATCGGTTTTGGAATCGTCCCTACCACGCGCTGGCCTGGCGGGAGGGTGTGGACCAGATGCTCTGCTTGCTGCTCCATGCGATTCAGCGCGGCGGTGTCTTGATAAAGGAAGCTGAAGAAAACCAGGGCAATCGCCGTAAAACCGGCGAGATGCCATTTTCTGGGCTGCATCACCGCTAAGATACAGATCAGGCAGATCGCGGAAAGGGAAGTGAAGCGCGGGCTGAGCAGGGAAAGTCCGACGGCGTACTGGGGAAGCCGGAGTTCGTCGGGCAACAGCGCGATTACGGCGGCGAGGAGGAGGTAAAGTTGAAGCGCTACGGCGTATTTTCCCCAGACTCCTTTTTCGCGCCTGCGCAGGATGATATCTGCGGCGAGGCAAATCGCGGCGAAGACTAGCCATGCCTCGGAGGGAAGGCGATAGCGATTGCCGAAGAGCAGCAATTGGTCAGCGCCGTTGAAAAAATAAAATGGCTGGCTGGAGCGGACCACGGCGTAGCGGGTCCAAAAATAGCGATGCAGGCCGAGCAGTGTGGCCGCGGCTGCGGAAGGTACGGCGACTGCAAATCGCCTGGGCAGTTTTTCATATAGGCGGATGTACGCTGCGCCGCCTAACATCCAAATCAGGCCCAATGGATTGGCCAGAACGATCAGGGGCGCCAGAGCCAGCGGTATCAGCAGTTCCCATCTTGCCCCTTTCCACAAAATTGCCAGGCCTGCGGTGGAGAGGCCCAGCGCCAGGAAATAGTTCAGGAATCCCATTTCGAGCGTCCAGCCGTAGGCGACCATTGCCAGGCAGGGGACTAGATACCATGAGGGGCGGCCGGAGGCGGCCGATGCTAAAGCGAAAGCCCCCCAGAAGAAGATCAGCACGGACAGACCGACAGCGATGATTTGAGCGGCGGTCCAGCCGAAGAGCGGGGCGAGGGCGCTCAGTTGGAAATCGAAGAGGACGTTGGTCCAGGGATGCGCTATCGAGAGCCCGGGGGCGGCGCCTTGATGAATTAGTCGTGCTAGCCAAGCGTTGTAGACGTGGCTTCCCAGGTCTCCTGCGGCGATTCGCCGGTGCCAAAGGCAGGGCCCCAGGACCACCAGGGAGATTGCGGTAAGGCGAAACCAATTTTCATGGATGAAGACCGCGCATTGGGGCAGGACGGCTTGGGTTTGCGCGTGGCGTGTTGTGGATTGAGGATTAGAGAGCGAGTTCATGGGAACCGCACAAAAGCAAAGTTGGATTCAAAACAAAATTCATCAAACAAAATTTAAAACACCCACCCTTCCCAGAAGCGAAGAAGAGTGGGGCACGCAAAAAGCACGGAAGCATGGGGCAACATCAAAAATAAGACCTGCTGATCTTGACGTGGAGCACGTAGCTCTCAACTGCCTCAGACTAGACGCCCACCCTTCCCAAAAACCGGGAAGAGTGGAGCACCCGGAAAAGATAAGAGCGTCGAACCGTAGAACCAGAGCTTACGGCAAATATGACGGTAAAATTTAACACGGCGGGGTAGCACAGGTTGGCTGAACTTCGCTACCATTCTGCGCGTTGCCAGGAGTTGGACATGGCTGAGCCGAAATCGTTTCACATGACGCCGCAGGAATTTCGTGAGCAGGGACGAGCGGTGGTCGATTGGATTGCCGATTATTACGAGCGAATCGAAACGTTTCCGGTAATGTCGCAGGCCAAGCCGGGAGAGATTCGCAAAGAGCTGCCAGACGCGCCTCCGCAGACGGGCGAGGCGTTTGATGCGATCCTGGCGGACATCGCGCCCAAGATTTTGCCGGGGATCACGCACTGGCAATCGCCTAATTTCTTTGCTTATTTTTCGTCGAACACTTCGTTTCCGTCGATCCTGGGGGAACTGCTTTCGGCGGGGTTAGGGGTGCAGGGAATGCTGTGGGTGACCAGCCCGGCGTGTACCGAGCTGGAAACGCATGTGCTCGATTGGCTGGTGGAAATGCTCGGGCTGCCGGAGAAGTTTTCCTCGCGCGGATCCGGGGGAGGGGTAATTCAGGATACGGCGTCGAGTTCAGCGTTATGCGCGATGCTGGCGGCGCGCGAGCGGGCGACGTATTTTGTGTCCAACGATCGAGGGTGCGATGGGCGGTTGGTCGCTTACACTTCTTCGCAAGCGCACTCATCGATCGAAAAGGCGGCGATGGTTGCCGGGATCGGCCGCGAGAACCTGCGGGTGATCGATGTGGATGCTAATTTCGCGATGAAGCCCGAGGTGCTAGGGACGCAAATCGCTGCGGACCGGGACGCCGGGCGAATCCCGTTTTTCGTTTCGGCAACGGTGGGGACCACGTCCTCCAATGCCATTGACCCGGTGGCGGAGATTGGGCGGATTTGCCGCGAGGAGAAAGTGTGGCTACACGTGGACGCGGCGATGTGCGGCACCGCTGCGCTGGTCCCGGAATTCCGGTGGATTCAGGATGGCCTGGAGCTTGCGGATTCCTACTGCTTCAATCCGCACAAGTGGATGTTCACGAATTTCGACTGCGACTGCTTTTACGTGGCGGATCGCGAGGCTTACGTTCGCACGCTGAGCATACTGCCGGAATTCTTACGGAATCAGGCCACCGCTACGGGGCTAGTGATCGATTATCGGGATTGGCAGATTCCGCTGGGGCGGCGGTTCCGGGCGCTGAAACTTTGGTTCGTGATCCGGCACTATGGGGTGGAGGGGCTGCGCTTTCATGTGCAGAGGCACGTCGAATTGGCGCAGGAATTCGCAAAATGGGTGCGCGCGGACGACCGGTTTGAACTGATGGCTCCGCCGCCGTTGAACTTGGTGTGCTTCCGTCATCGTGGCGGGGATGAGGCGAACCAGAAGATTCTGGACCGTCTGAATCGGAGCGGCGATGTCTACCTGACGCATACGCGGCTAAACGACCGGCTGACGCTGCGATTGTCGGTGGCGCAGACGCAGACGGAGATTCGGCATGTGGAACGGGCTTGGAAGCGGATTTGCGAAGAGGCGGCTGGTTTGTAGGTGTTGGGGCCTGGCGGTGGCATCCGGGAGTGGCTGGCCACTACGTTGTGGGTGCTGGACGACTGCTGATCGCTTACAATAGCGGCCGCGGTCGCCGGGAAGACCGCGAAACTTCATTCGGGGGAACTCGCCATGGAAGCCGCCAACGAATCTGGACGTCAGATGCTTCGTCATACTGTCGCTACGCTGGCTTACCGCGGGGCGAAGGTGCTGCGAGGCGTGCCGCCGGGCTTCGCGGATTTTCAGGCCTGCGAATCCTGCCGGACTCCGGGAAAACTGCTGGCGCATTTGGGCGACTTGCTGGATTGGGGGCTGAGCATGGCCAGCGGGAAACCCAACTGGCAGGAGGCTCCGGATGTTCCATGGGAAGAGAGCGCGAGGCGTTTTTTCGAGTCGCTGAAGAAATTCGACGATTACCTTGCCAGCGCCGCGCCGCTGGAATACTCGGGGGAAAATCTCTTCCAGGGGCCGGTGGCCGACGCGTTGACGCACGTCGGGCAGATCGCGTATCTGCGGCGTCTGGCGGGCGCGCCGATCCGCTCTGAGAATTATTTCAAGGCCGCCATTGTCGTTGGGACCGTGGGGGTCGAACAGCCCACGCCGAAGCTGGAATTCTAACGACTGACATTGAGGATGGATCAACCCTGCGCCTTTCCGTCCGAAGGGTGAGCGACTCACGCCAAATTCAAACCGACGAACTTGGCCGCACGATCGGCCGCGTGCCAGCAACATTTTGAAGAGTAATACAGGAGAGACCAGCCATGTTAATCCGTGAAATGCTGTTGCCGGAGTTTGACCGTGAAATGGCGAATACGCGGAAGACTCTGGAGCGCGTGCCCATAGAGAAGTTCGCGTGGAAGCCGCACGAAAAATCCGGGACCATGGGATGGATGGCCTCTCACGTGGCGACGGTTGCGCGCTTCGCCACAATCGTCATTACCACGGACTCATTAGATCTGGCTGTACCCAGCGCTACGCGCGGGGTGCAAATCGTGGGATCACAGGAGGAACTGCTCAAGTCGTTCGATGATACGACGGCGGCAGCCCGGGCGGCGATCGCCGGCGCGTCCGACGAGCATTTCTCGAAGCCGTGGAGCCTACTATTCGGCGAGAAAAATCTGATGACCCTGCCGCGCTACGATGTGGTCCGCAATTACATGCTGAACCACCACATCCATCACCGTGCACAGCTCACTGTCTATTTGCGAATGAACGATGTGCCGCTGCCTGCGCTGTACGGTCCGTCGGCTGACGAGAGCATGTAGGGGAAGCGCAGTTCGTGGCGCGCCACAAAAAAGAAGCCCTCCCGGACATCGGGAGGGCTTCGGTGTTTTGGATTCGTTGGTAAGACTACTGGTTGATCTTTTTGCGCAGCTTCAAGACGGTTGCGATTCCGGTGCCTACCAGCAACAGCGAGCCCGGTTCCGGCGTCGGCGTTACAGGTCCCGTCGGCGGCACTGGGGGCTGCGAAGGCGGAGGCATACCACCCGTTGACCCGGTCGGTCCAGATCCACCGGTCGGTCCCGATGGGCCGGTTGACCCAGTTGGTCCTGACCCGCCAGTCGATCCGGTGGGTCCTGACCCGCCGGTCGAACCGGTCGGCCCTGACCCGCCGGTTGATCCAGTCGGTCCCGATCCGCCGGTCGATCCAGTCGGTCCGGTTGACCCCGTTGATCCGGTAGAGCCAGTTGATCCTGTAGATCCAGTCGATCCCGTTGAGCCAGTCGACCCTGTCGATCCGGTTGGCGCGGTGGCCGGCGCTTTCGAGGGTGCGTTGGGAACC
>Ga0302325_10008100_pt1 | contig 23173 bp, 24 predicted proteins | sample Palsa_T0_2_FD_201948 | JGI IMG/M metagenome (GOLD analysis project Ga0302325, IMG submission 201948) | Peat permafrost microbial communities from Stordalen Mire near Abisko, Sweden - Palsa_T0_2 | ecosystem: Environmental > Terrestrial > Soil > Palsa > Peat permafrost | place: Sweden: Abisko... | reverse complement strand
GCGACGGACTGCTAGAGTCAGCAGATGTCGAGTATTCCAATGGAGGCACTGGATCGAGGCTTGTTCAAAGGTTACCAGCCTGGCATTTTCTACGACGAGATGTTCAGCGCGCCCGGGTCGCCGCGCCTGCATTACGCGAAGCTATATCAGAAGCTTGCGGGCATGGAGTTGGCCCAGTTCGAGGAGCGACGCAAACTCGCAGACCTCTCGTTCCTTTTGCAAGGAATCACCTTCACGGTGTACAGCGACGGCCGAGGCACCGAACGCCTGTTTCCCTTCGACCTGATTCCGCGCATCCTGCCGCAATCGGAGTGGCGGCACATCGAGCGCGGCCTCGCCCAGCGCGTCATGGCGCTCAATCTATTTTTGCAGGACGTTTACGGCAAGCAACGGATCTTCAAGGACCGCCAGATTTCACGGTCGTTGGTCTATTCCTGCCCGCATTTCAGGCGCGAGATGATTGGCGTGGAAGTGCCGCGCGGAATCCACACGCACATCTGCGGCATCGACCTGGTGCGCGACTCGAAGACCGGCGAATTCTACGTCCTGGAAGACAATGCGCGGACGCCGAGCGGAATATCTTACGTGCTGGAAAACCGCCTGGTGATGACGCGGACGTTCCCGGATGCATTTCAAGATTATGAAGTCCTGCCGGTGGACCACTATCCAGCGGAGCTTTCTCGCATCCTGCGCAGCCTCTCGTCGCATGGCGACGAGGAGGCGCAAATTGTGCTGCTGACCCCCGGCATCTACAACAGCGCCTATTTCGAGCATAGCTTTCTGGCTCAACAGATGGGCATCGAGTTGGTCGAGGGCCGCGATCTGGTTGTGGATGGCGACGTGGTGTTCACCAAGACGATCCACGGACTAAAGCGCGTGGATGTGATCTACCGCCGGGTGGACGATGAATTTCTCGACGGGCTGAGCTTCCGGGCGGATTCGCTGTTGGGCGTGCCGGGGCTGATGGGCGCCTATCGAGCCGGCAACGTGGCGCTGGCAAACGCGGTGGGCAACGGCGTGGCGGACGACAAAGCGGTCTACGCATACGTTCCAGCGTTCATTCGCTACTACCTTGGGGAAGACCCGATCTTGCGCAGCGTGGACACCTATCTGTGCACGCGGCCAGCGGATTGCGCGTACGTGCTTGATCATCTCAATGAACTGGTCGTGAAAGCCGTGGGAGAGTCGGGCGGTTACGGAATGCTGATGGGTCCGTGGGCGAGCCAGGCAAAGATCGAGGAATTCCGCGGAGCGATCGCGGCGAACCCGAGAAACTACATCGCGCAGCCGGTGATTCCTCTGTCCCGCGTGCCCTCGCACAATCCGGCGACTGGGGGCATGGCCGGACGGCACGTCGATCTGCGGCCTTATTGCCTCTACGATGGACAAAAGGTGACGATCGTGCCGGGCGGATTGACGCGTGTGGCCTTGCAACCGAATTCGATGGTGGTGAATTCATCGCAAGGTGGCGGCAGTAAGGACACCTGGGTGCTTCGCGGAGAAGGAGCGGAATAACAAAATGCTATCCCGCATCGCAGATTCGCTCTTTTGGCTGGGACGATACATCGAACGAGCCGAGTACACGGCGCGCATCCTGGACGTGAACTACCACATGCTGCTGGAGCAATCGCAACAGCCCTACCGCCTGCACTGGGAGCCGCTGATCGCCATGGCGGGCGAACAGGAGCGCTTCGCGCAATTTTACGGAGAGGCCACCGCGCAAACCTCTTTCGAGTTTCTGGCGTTCCGGCCGGAGAATCCCAGTTCGATCGTCGAGTGCATCGCGAAGGCGCGCGAAAACGCGCGCACGATTCGGGACCGCATCTCGCGCGAGATGTGGGAGGACATTAACGGGCTGTACCACACCGTCACGCGCTTTGATGCCGCCGAGGAGATCGCCACCGGTCCGCACCGCATCTGCGAAACGGTGAAGTTTGGCAGCCACCGATTTCACGGCGTCACCGACGCAACGCTTCCGCATGACGAGGGCTGGGAATTTCTGCGCGTGGGCTGGGCACTCGAGCGCCAGGAGATGACCGCGCGCCTGGTGGACGTTCAGTACCACAATTTGCTCGATGGTCCGGCGCACCTCGGTCCGCCCGACAAGCACCAATGGATGGCCGTGCTCAAATCGGTGGGCGCGTACGAGGCCTACCATCGCCAGTATCACTCTCCGATCGAACCGGAGCGGGTGGCCGAGATGCTTATTCTGCATCCGCAGCATCCTCGATCGATCCGTTTCAGCACTGCCGAGGTGCACTCCGGCCTGCGGGCCATCAGCGGCAGCCACACCGGTTCCTACTCAAACGAAGCCGACCGACTGGCCGGAAAAGCGCTCGAGCGGCTGCGCTACGACACGATCGACGAGATTTTCAAGCAGGGGCTGCACGCTTACCTGAACGAGGTGCAGCAGATGTCCTGTGCGATTGGCGAGGCCATCGCGACAACCTACTTCTACTATCGGGTGGCGGCATGAACCGCTATCACCTGGTGCACGTGACCGACTTCGCCTATGACGGGCCGGTGTCGGAAAGCTACAACGAGGTGCGCCTCCGGCCAATCCACGACGATAAACAGAGCTGCGTTTCGTTTCGCTTGACAACGACGCCCAATTCGCGGGGCACCGCCTATGTGGACGCTTTTGGCAATTGGGTGCACCAATTCAACATTCTGGCGGAACACCGCCGCCTGCAAGTGGAGGCGGAATGCGTGGTGCTCGCGCATGAGCCGGCGACACTGCTGCCGGACGAAACCTCGCTCGCGGAACTGGACGCCCGCCGGGAGGAACTGCAAGACGAATACTTTGACTTTGTTGCGCCATCGGCATACGTCCCGCATCTGCCTGAGCTCGACGAACTGATCGAGGACGCCGAATGGATCAGCGGCGGGACCGTGGCAGGCTTTGCACAAGCCGCCTCGGACACGATTCACGACCGGTTTCGCTACGTGAAAGGCGCGACGCACGTGCAATCTTCGATCTCGGATTCGCTTTCGATCGGGGCGGGCGTCTGCCAGGATTTCGCGCACTTGCTGCTGGGCGTCGCGCGGAAGCGGGGACTCCCGGCCCGCTACGTCTCGGGTTACATGGTGCCGGAAAGCGCGGCAGGTCCCGACGCCCGACTCGAGGAAGTCATCGGCGGCCACGCGTCCCACGCCTGGGCGGAAGTGTACCTGCCAAATGCCGGCTGGGGTGGACTCGACCCCACACTGGGAAAGGCCGTGAGCTTGCGACACGTGCGCGTGGCGTACGGACGGGATTATGGCGATGTGGCTCCGGTGCGCGGCATGTACCGCGGGCTTTCGGGGCAGCGGCTCTCGGTCGACGTGCGCGTTCGCCCGGAACTGAACGACGAAGGACACGAGCAGCTTAACCGGCCTCCGGATGGGGAGGTCGAAGAGGCTGTGGTCACCGAGCGGCCGCAACAGCCGGCGCAACAGCAGCAGCAACAGCAACAATAGTCGTCCGCCGTCGCCGAATTCCTACCGCAGTTCGAACCGACAAAGCCGCGCCCTAGCGCCAATCCGGAGATTGGCGTTCCCAGGAATACCCTTCCGTCCGCGACTACTCCTGAAGACGGTCACTCCATCAGAATGGGCAGGCAGAGGGGCGGCTCGACGTGGAAGTCCATGCGAGCGATTTCCTCGAGTGCGTTACCGAGTACGGCGCTGCTGCAGGGCTCGAGCGTCATGATAAAGGGTAAGGCATCGACGGGATAACCCGGCTTTTGCAGCAGAGCGTCGATGCCAACGCAGTACTTGGAGAGAACGGCGGCTATTTCGGCCACGATGCCGGGGCGATCACGGACCACGAAGCGAAGATAGTGCGGAACGGTGAGCTCTCCGGTGACGCTCACCGGAACTTCGGAGGTCGCCTCGGAAGCGGACGGACGCGCTCCGGCTCGCCGCGCGATGGCGTAGAGATCGGAAACAACGGCAACGGCCGTGGGGTCGCCACCCGCTCCGTAGCCGGAAAGCGCGATCTGGCCGGCAAACTCGCCGGTGGCCATGACAATGTTGCGATTGGCCTGCACGTGAGCGATGAGCGAAGTGAGCGGCACCAGCGCGGGGCGCACGAAAGCGAACAGCTTCACTCCCCCGCTGGCACGTTCCTCTTTCTTCGCGAGCGAGATTTGGCGGATGGTGCAGTTCAGCTCGCGCGCGTAGAGAAAATCGATCGCTTCGATCGTGGAGATCGGCAGGCAGAGAATCTGCTCGCTACTAACCTGGAGGCGCAAGCCAGTCTGCGTCAGAATCACGAGTTTGGCTCGGGCATCATAGCCATCGATGTCGCCCCGCGGATCGGCTTCGGCGAAACCCAGCTTTTGCGCCTGCGCCAGCGCGTCGGCGAACGTGGCGCCCTTGGCTTCCATGCTTGTGAGGATGTAGTTGCAGGTGCCGTTCAGGATGCCTTCGATCTTCTGAAGACGATCGGCCATCAGCCCTTCCTGGATGGCGATGATGGCAGGTATGCCTCCGGCGACCGAGGCACCGAATTCGATGCGCTGGCCCATCTCCTGAGCCAGCTGCACGAGTTCGGGACCGCTCTCGGCAATGAGCAGTTTGTTGGCGGTGACCACGGATTTGCCGGCGCGCAGCGCCTTGCGAACCCAGTCGCCCGCGGGGGCGACGCCGCCGACGAGTTCCACGACGATGTCCACATCCGAGGAGAGCACCTCGTTGACGTTCTGCGTCCAGTGGACGTCCGGCAGCCAGTCAACTTTCTTGCGCTTCACGTCGCGATTGAAGACCTGCGTCAAAACGAACGGGCTGCGCGCATCTTGTAGGAGCAGCCTGGCCACGGCGCTGCCGACGGTGCCGAAGCCGAGCAGCGCCACCTTGAGTTTGCGCGTGGCGCGCGGCTGGGGCGTTACCTTCGCCGGCGTGGCTTCTTGCGACGTGGGCTTGGAGCTTGCTTTCGAGCGAGGCTTTGCGAGTTGCGCCACCGGACTGGTCACCTCAAACGGGAGTATCGTGCTGAGCCAGCATGGGAGTTTACCCTAAGACGGCGCACCGCTGCGCGCGAGATCGGAGTCGGAGCCAGGCGAATTTTCCGGTCATGCGACTTCTCGGGACTTGCGCCGTCCAAGGCGAGTGCGTCGCTCGGGGGCGGAGTGTGGTCAGCCTCGACAGAGGGCTTATTTTGACGCGGTGGGCTTGACGGCTTCGGCGGACTTTTCCATATCGTCAACGACGGTGGGGTCGAGTTGGTAAAGGAGCGGCTCGCCTTGGCGCTTGGCGACATCGTGATCGCCGGTCTTCGAGATGGCAACTGTTTCGACGTGCTTGCCGCCTCCGGGGGTCACCGTGATCGTGATCGTCGGTGAGGCGAAGCCGGAGTCGGGGAATTTGGTGGCGACCAGGCCGCGCAACCTGCCGACCAATTCCTGGGCGGCGGTGCTGTCGACTTTGTCGCCTTTGTCGCTGCCCACGTGCCAGTCGTCCCCAAACTTCACGAGGACGTAGGTTTTCTGCCCGTCGTGCAGCTCGACTTTGTCAGGATCATCGGTACCGAAATCGAAGAGTTTCTTGTCGCGGAAATCGTCGGGCGCCTTAACGATCCCATCGCTGGTGGTCGGCGAGACCTTGTAAATGCCCGCGCCGACGCTGACTTTCGCGTAGTAGTCGGTTTTATTTTTGCGAAGCTCGAAGCTCTGCGTGCCGGAGTCACCGGTGACCTTGACGGTGGCCACCGGTGTGCCACCGGCAAAACCGTCGTCGGCCTGCTTGAACGGCTGGCTGATCGCGGAAACATCCATCTCGGCTTGCGTGAGATTGCCGACGTAGGTGTCGATCGCCATGGAGTCGGTTCGGGGGAGCTTGGGCTGGTCCATGCGCCACTGTCCATTGTCGCGGACGAAGACCAGGGGCTGCTTGGCGCTGACGTCGACGCGGTTGATTTTGTCCTCGGGCATGGTGATCAGGCGCTTGTCGCGCAGGTCGCGCGGCGTGCGGTTCACGATGTCCTTGATGTAGCCGGGAATCGTGAACACCCGCGGATCGCCCGCGAGCATGGCATAGGTGGCTTGGCCAGCGGGCGCGTCTTCACCAATCAACAAGTCGCGCGTCTTGCCGTCCTTGGTGGTGATGTCGGCTTCGAATTTAGGTTTGTCGAGACCGAACTGCGTGAGGTCGGTGGCCTTATCCTCCACCAGGCGGTTGGAGGTCAGCTTGGCCATCGTGGTCATGAAGCTAGAAACAGCGTCCGCGGCGGCTGGAACGGAGACGGGAGAGGTAACTTGCCAGTTGTCGGAGGAGCCGTCTCTGGCAATGACCGCCTGTTCCACGCCGCCCTTCTTGAGATCAAACTTGACGATGTCTTCCTGCTTCAGGTCGAACAGCACAGGCCCGAGATCGGGCGCTCCAGGCGCTTTCTCGGCGTCGGCTGCGGCCGGCTGATGGCGATTCGACCAGTACAGCGTGCCCGAGAGGGCCGCGAGAAGAATGACAGCGATGAGCAGACCTTTGTTTTTCATGGTGCGAATCCCAGCATGATTTGAGCGTGAAGACGAACGGGGACGGAGTTCGTGCTACCTCCTGCGCCACCAAACCGAGAGGCCCACAAACACAATCGCCAGCGGCAGCATGAACTGGCTGAAGATACGAATCATGTTCTGCTGCGCGGCCGTCAGCGTCACGCGGCGGTCTTCCTGCTCCTTGGGGCGAATCGAGATCAAATCCTCATCGTTGGAGAGCCAGTTCATGGCGTTCAACGCGAAATCGCTATTCCCATTGAAGTCGATGAAGCCGTTCGCGGCCCAAGAGGAGCCGCCGAGGACCACGAAGCGCCCCTCGGAATTTTCTTTGTTCGTATTGTAGGTTCCGGCGGCACCCAGAGTGAGCGGTCCCTTCTTGTTTTGTGGGTCATTCGGGTTGACGTTCGGCGAATCCAGTTTGGTCGTCGCCAGGCTGGTGGCCGAGGAATCGAAAAGCTTCTCCACCGTCGTGTTGTCGCCATTTTTGATTTCGAGCGAACGCGATAGCGGGAACCCGGTCGCATGCCCCTTCAAGTCGGCGACGATGGGCTGCGGCCCGTACTCGGTCACCAAGGCCACCTGCGGCCCTACCCCGGCAAGCTGGCCGATCGGATTCATGTCCAGAATCAAATCTTTATCGAGCGTGACGCCCCAACTCTGGAGAAGCCCAGCCAGCAGGTTGTTGTCGGCGATGGGAGAGTGGCCCAGCTTGAGCGGCGGGTCGATCATGAATAACGCGCGTCCGCCGTTTTCGACGAATTTCTTGATGGCGTCGACTTGCGGCTGCAGATAGTCGCTTACCGGCCCGCCCACGACGACCACGGTGCAGTCGCTGGGCACATCGGCTTGCTGCAGCAAGCTGATCGATTTGGCCGCATAGCTGTCCTTGGCGAGCAGATCTTTAAAGTTCGAGAAGCCGTTGCGATCGGCGTCGGCAATCTGGCGCTCACCGCTGCCCTCGACGAAGCAAACCGTGCGCGTGTTTCCCTTAAGGTCCTGGATGACGGCGCCGGTGATGCCTTCTTCCGTGATGGCCTTGGCGTTCTCCTTCTTGGGGCCGACTTGAACAACGGCGGTACCGTAGTCGCGTATGTTGGCATCGCGGGCCAGTTGCGGACTGTGGTCGGGATCAACGTAGACGACATGAACCTTGGGGGAAAGGCTGGCGTAACGGTCGAGCAAGTCCTTGGCCTGCGCGAAGTGGCTGGTCTGGTCGAAGTAGGTGATGGTGGTGTCCTGCTTCAGTCCCTTCACGACTTTGGCGGTCTGGTCGGAGAGCGTGTAGCGCTTGTTGGCGGTGAAGTCGTGGGACTTGTTGTAGCGGTTGGCGAGCACGTTCACGACCGAGACGATCGCCAGCACCACCAGAATATAGACGGTGGCGTAGGCCGCGTATTTCGTTTGCCGGGCATGCAGCCACTGGCGATTCATTTACGACCTCCACCGCAAGGATTCCATGGAACGCGCGGTGAAGAACAGTCCCAGGAACGCCAGCGAAACGTAAAAGATGATGTCCTTCGTGTCCAAAACGCCCTTGGAAAATGAATCGAAATGGGTGATGACCGACATGTACGAAAGAACTTTTGCCCAGGTCGCCTGGTCGTAGCCGCTGACCCAGTCGAGCACCCACAGCAGCAGGCAGACGCCAAACGTAGCCGCGCCGGCAATGATCTGGTTACGCGTCAGCGTGGAAATAAAGGTGCCGATCGCCAGCAGCGCGCCGGCCTGTAGCAGCAAGCCAAGATAACCGATGGCCAGCGGCTTCCAATCGGGATTGCCGTAACGGAACAGGAAGGAAAAGTTGATCGCCGTGACCAGCAGCATCACGGCGTAGAGGATCACGGCCGCCAGCCATTTCCCAGTGATGATCTCGACGTCGGTTACCGGCGAAGTGACCAGCAACTCGATCGTTCCGGAGCGCTTCTCTTCGGCGAACAGGCGCATGGTGATGACCGGAATCAGGAACAGCCCGATGACGCTCACGTTCGAGAGCACAGGCCGGATGATGTCTTCGTTGATGTTCATCGGCTGGGTCTGGCCACGCAACTGCGATTCCATAGCGGAGAGAATGAAATAACCAAGCGCGTTCCAGAAGAAGAAGCCGACGATCACGGCGAACATGGTCAGCAGCAAATAGGCCACCGGCGAGACAAAGTAGCCGTGCAATTCCTTACGGCAGATAACCCAGACATTTCTCATTGGGCCGCTCCCTTTTCCGCCATCTCTACGGGCGCGGCGTGCGCCGGTGCTTCTTCGCGTGTGAGTTCGAGGAAGACTTCTTCGAGGCTCATGGCGGCCGAGCGAAGTTCGTTGAGATCCCATCCAGATTCGACGACCGCGCGCGCCAGGTCGCTGCGGATGGAGCGTTCCTTGCGATTTTCAACTTCGAAGATGCTGCGGTCCGAGCGCGTCTCTTTCACGATCACACGGCCCGAGCCGGCCACTTGTTCGAGGCAGCGCTGCACGGTCAGAGGATCGAGCGCGCCGTTCCGGCCGGCCACCTCGACCAGCACGGATTCGACGCCGCGGGCGCGGTTTTGCAGGTGCTGCACCGAATCGGTGGCCACCAGCTTGCCTTTGTTGATGATGATCACCTGCTCGCAGGTCTGCTCGACTTCCGGAAGGATGTGGGTGCTGAGAACGATGGTGTGATCGCCAGCCAGGCTTTTGATCAAATCGCGCGTCTCGTTAATTTGCTTGGGGTCGAGACCCGCGGTCGGCTCATCGAGAATCAGTACGTCGGGATTGTGAACGATCGCTTGCGCCAAGCCGACGCGCTGGCGATAACCCTTGGAAAGCTTGCCGAGCAGCTTGTGCTTTACGTCGTCGATGTTGCAACGGCGCGTCACGTAGTCGATCCGCTGGCGCAACTCGGAGCCGGAAAGCCCCTTGAGCTTGCCGACAAATTCGAGGTACTCAGCCGCGCTCATCTCGGGGTAGAGCGGCGGCGTCTCCGGCAGGTAGCCGATGCGGCGCTTGACCTCGAGCGGGTGCTCGAGCACGTCAAACCCCGCCACGACGGCGGTGCCATCGGTGGGCGGGAGAAAGCACGTGAGCATGCGCATGGTGGTGGTCTTCCCGGCGCCGTTCGGCCCGAGGAAACCGACAATCTGGCCCTTCTGTACCTCGAAGGTAATGTGGTCGACAGCCGTATTTCGCGCGTATCTTTTGGTCAGACCTGTGACAGTAATCATAGGGAATTAGTTTGAAAAATGGGGATGTAGTGCTGCCAACCGCTCCACAGTCCAAAGAATTTCAAACTTCCATGGCATATTCTAGGAAGTCCTCCGTGCCGATGTCAATCGTTCCGGCAGACCCGCAAAAAGTCTACTCTTATAGACGCATGGCGAGTTAAACGGTTTCGTCCATCGAAACTCTGCTCGCCGAGCGGAATTGTGAGAGACTGTACAGGGAGTAGGCGCGTCGGAAGCTGGCCTGAAGTCACCTTGTTTTGTTCACAATATCGATGCCACACACTCGTCTACAAGAATGGATGAGTGCGGTCGATAGACGCGTAAGAAACGCCTCGGTCGACGCGTAGAAATATCTCGCGTAGGAATATCCATGGATATGCAGCCCGCTGGTGGACTCGAACTCAAAGGCGAAGCCGTCGCGCAACCCATGGCCGAATTTGCGCCCAGAACTGGCGTGCGTCGCGTCATTCGCACTGTGCTGTGGCTGGCTGCCACGCTGGCGATTTGTGGCGCGATTGCACTACTGGTTTACCGGCGCGCCCATGCGCTGCCGGACGTCCAGTACGAAACGACGCCGGCCGACCGGGGCACCGTGGCCGCTAAAGTTGCGGCCACAGGAAACCTCTCGGCGCTGCTCACGATTCAGGTCGGTGCGCAAGTCTCGGGCAGGATGCAGGAGTTGTACGTTGACTACAACTCGCCGGTGAAAAAGGGCCAGGTCATCGCGAAGCTCGATCCGCTGCTGTTTGAGGCGGCTGTGGAGCAGGCCCGGGCGCTCGAACTGAGCGCGAAGAGCACCATCGAGAAAGACAAAGCGCAAGACATCAACATGAAGATTGCCTACGAGCGCGCGGTAAAACTGCGTGACGCACAGGTGATCGCGCAGTCCGATTTCGATACAGCGAAAGCCAACGTTGACGCCGCGCACGCGCAAGTAGCGGCAGATCAGAGCAATCTGGCATCGGCGAGCGCATCCCTGCATCAGGCGGAGCTCAATCTCAGTTACACCACCATCGTTTCGCCGATCGATGGCATCGTCATCTCGCGCAGCGTGGACGTCGGGCAGACCGTGGCCGCCTCGTTCCAGGCGCCCACGCTCTTCGTCATCGCTAATGACCTGCGGCACATGCAGGTGGACACCAATGTCGGCGAGTCGGACGTCGGGGAGCTGACGGCTGGAATGCCGGCGACCTTCACCGTGGACGCTTATCCCGGCAGGCCCTTCACCGGGAAATTACGGCAGATCCGCAACGCGGCACAGACGGTGCAAAACGTAGTGACCTATGACGCCGTGATCGACGTCGAGAACCCGGAGCTGCTACTGAAGCCCGGCATGACCGCAAATGTCGTGTTCGTCGTCGCGCAGAAGAACAACGTCGTGCGGCTTAGGAACGGCGCGTTGCGCTTTGCGCCCGACCCACAGCTGCTCGCGAAAATCGGCGCAGGCGACCCCCCGCCAGCGGCGCCATCCTCCCCACAGGAGCCGAGCCACAAGGCGGTTTGGGTGCTTCGCGACGGCAAGCCGATGCGCGTGCCCGTTTCCATCGGGGTGAGCGACGGAACGTGGACCGAACTCCGGCAGGGAGACGTACGCCCAGGCGACGCGCTGATCACCGATATGACGGTGCGCCAGCGGCGTGGCCTCTTCTGATCGTGGTCATCCTGGGGAACACCCTTTGCCGCCACTGATTCAAATCGAACACGTCAGCAAGGCCTATCGCATGGGCGACGTCACCGTGACGGCCCTGGAAAACATCTCGCTGGAAATCGCCGAGGGCGAGTTCGTGGCCATCATGGGCGCGTCGGGCTCGGGAAAGTCCACGCTGATGAATATCGTCGGCTGCCTGGATTGGCCTACGTCCGGCCGCTACCGTTTAGGCGGGCATCTCATCTCCGATTTCAATCGGAACACGCTGGCCGAGGTGCGCAATCGGATGCTCGGCTTCGTCTTTCAGAATTTCCACCTGTTGGCGCGCACCAGCGCCATCGAAAACGTTGAGCTGCCTATGGTCTATGCTGGCGTTCCCACCTCCGAACGCCGCCGGCGTGCGACCGAAGCGCTGGCCCGCGTGGGACTCGGGGACCGCTTGGGTCACCGGCCCAATCAACTCTCCGGCGGTCAGCAGCAGCGCGTGGCGATAGCCCGCGCCCTGGTGATGAATCCCAAGCTGATTCTCGCCGACGAGCCCACCGGAAATCTCGATACCCGGACCAGCATGGAAGTGATGGCCCTGTTCCAACAACTGGGCCGCGCGGGAATCACCATCGTTTTGGTTACGCACGAGGCCGATATCGCCGAGCATGCGGCGCGCAATATCGTCCTGCGGGACGGACATATTCTTTCCGATGTGCTGCGCGTTCCGCGGCGCGCCGAGGTCTTCGCGGCCACCCAGCCGGAGGTTCTGGCAGAAATGAGGAGCCCCTCCTCATGAACCCGTGGCACACGGTACAGATCGCGCTGCAGGCCCTGCGGCGCAACAAGCTGCGCTCGTTCCTGACGATGCTCGGCGTGATCATTGGTGTCTTCGCGGTGATCGCCATGGTGGCCGTGGGCGACGGTGCCACCGCTCAAGTGCAGAACCTGTTTTCCTCGATCGGCACGAACATGCTGATCGTGCTGCCGGGCGCGAGCCAGCAAGGAGGCGCGATTGGCGGATTCGGCACCCAGCCAACGCTGACCTGGGATGATCTCAAAGCCATGCGCGACGAGGTGCCAACGGTACGCTACGCTGCAGCCACCTTGCACAAAGCCATGCAGGTAGCCAGCGAAGACCACAACTGGAACACCAGCGTTACCGGAACCTCGCCCGATTATTTCGCCATTCGCACGTGGGACGTCGCTCAGGGTTCGTTATTTACCGACACGGAGCTCGAACGCCAAGCCAAGAGCGCCGTTCTGGGCGTGACAGTGGTGCAAAAGCTCTACGGAACGAGCGTTGACCCCGTCGGGCAAACCATCCGCATCAACGGCGTGCCCTTCGAGGTGATCGGCGTGCTCCAGGCCAAAGGTCAGTCGATGAACGGCCAGGACAACGACGATGCGGTGTTCATCCCCGAGACGACCTACCAATCAAATATTCAAGGCGGGATACAGAAGTACATCAACGGTGCGATCATGATCGGCGCGGTTTCCGAGGATGCTACCACACGCGCGCAAAACCAGGTGACCGCGCTTCTGCGCGACCGCCATCACATCGAGCTTGGCGCCGACGACGACTTCAACGTTCGCAACCTCACTGACATCGCTAGCACGGTCACCGCTGCGACGGGCGCGCTCACACTGCTGCTCGCGGCGATTGCGGCCGTCTCCTTGCTGGTCGGCGGCATCGGCATCATGAACATCATGCTCGTGAGCGTCACCGAGCGCACCCGCGAGATCGGCCTGCGCATGGCCGTCGGCGCGAAACCTCGCAACATCTTGGCGCAATTTCTGGCGGAATCGCTGGCACTGTCGGTGGCCGGAGGGATTGTCGGGATTATCCTGGGCGTGACCAGCACGCAGCTGCTAGCCCGGCGTTTCGGCTGGGCGATTCCGGTTCGCCTCGAAGTGATTGCCGTGGCCGTCGGGTTCAGCGTGCTGGTGGGCGTTGGCTTCGGGCTATTTCCGGCGCGCAAGGCCTCGCGCCTCGATCCCATCGAAGCGCTGCGTTACGAGTGATCTCGTCGCGAGGGAAACGCTGCGCCGACGAACGGCGCAGTTAAAATGCGCGGCACACAGGCTGGCTCATCCGACCGTGCACGCTTCGGTTTGACCGCGTAGCCGAGCGCAAGAAATCACAATACGCTAAGGATGGGGAACATGGCCCAGATTAAGCACTCCATTCTGATTCAGGCTCCTGCGGAGCGAATTCACCCTCTGGTCGCGTCGGCGAGCGGCTTTACCCAGTGGTGGGCAGCAGACGTCACCGAAACGGGCGGAGTCGTGGAGCTTGGCTTTTTCAAGCGCGCCACGATCTATCGCCTCCAGCCCACGCGCACCGACCCGCCGCGTGAAGCGCAGTGGCTCTGCCTATCCGGCCACGAGTGGCAAGACACCAAGCTGCTGTTTCATTTGGCGGTGGGCCAACCCGGCCAAACGTTGCTGCATTTCACGCACGCCGATTGGCGCGCGGAAACCGATTATTTCGTCTCGTGCACCACGACGTGGGGCGAATTGATGTTTCGCATCAAAGCGGTCGCTGAGGGCAAAGCCCCTGGTCCACTCTTTTCCGCCACGGGAATGGGCTATTGAGGATGGGGCCATTCGGCAGGCTCCGCCGCATGAGGCCCGTCAAAACGGAGGTTTGGTTACCGCTATTTTTTCTGCTGATGGGGGCTTCCGTACTGCCGGCGCGCGGTGCGGCACGCGGAGAATGCCGGACGGCTCCTAGCCGCATCCTGGGCCGCACGGTTCCCTACTGCATTCTGTTGCCGCCCAGTTATGACGCCGATAAGACGAGCCGCTTCCCCGTTCTGTATTTCCTGCACGGGTTGGGCGACAACGAGCAGATGTTTTTTCACTCCGGCGGCTGGGACCTGGTGCAGGACCTCTGGGAGAGCAAGGTGCTTGGCGAATACCTGATCGTCACGCCGGCCGGAGGCGAGAGCTTCTTCATTAATTCAGAGGACGGCCGCACGCGCTACGAGGATTTCCTAGTGCAGGAGTTCCTGCCCTTCATCGAGGGGCATTACCGGGTGCGCGTGGGCCGCGCCTCTCGCGGGGTAGACGGAATTTCGATGGGGGGCTTCGGCGCGTTGCACCTGGGATTTCACCATCCCGAGCTGTTCGCTTCGGTGAGCGCGCACAGCGCCGCGATCATCGAGAAGCCGCCGGCCATTGCCGTCGCCGATTCGCCGGAGAGCGGCCGGTTGCGCATCTTCGGCACCGTCTTCGGTTCGCCGCTCGACCGCGCCTACTTTGATCGCGTCAGCCCGCTGACCCTGGCGCGCACGGCGGACCTGGCGCACGTGGCCATCTACTTCGATTGCGGCGCGCAGGACGACTACGGTTTCAACGTCGGCACTGCGGTGCTCGACCGCGCACTCGAAGGTCGTCACATCCCGCACGAGTTCCACATCTACCCGGGCGGGCACAACTGGGCCTACTTCGCTGAGCACCTGCCCGCTTCGTTCGAGTTTCATTCCCGGATATTTGCTGAGGCGGCGACGAGCCGCAAGTAGCGCGGGGCCTCAGAATTCGAGGTGTAGGCGCAGGCCGGGCACCAGAACTGGTCCGCGGTCTCGGTTGTATCCTGGATTTTGCACGTGCTGCAGGTCGAATGCGCCGTAGATGCCGCGCCAAAAATGAGCGTTGTAATACACTTCTGGGATGTTTTCGCGGCCGTAGTTGAGATTTCCGTCTCCCAACAGGAATCCTAGCCCGCCCAGCTTCAAATACTCGCGGTGGTCGCCAGAGATGCCGTTGCTGACGAAGGCCACGCCGACCTTGTCCAGTTTGCGCCGCCACGTTCCTCCCCGCAGCCAGCCTCCCAACTGGAACGTTTGGTCGTCTTCGGTGTACGCGAAGGACTCGGTGTGCCCGTCGTCCCATCCATAGCGGCCGAAGACACCGAACTGCTTGGTGAGTTCCTGCTCGAAGTTGAAGTCAAAGCCGTATTTCACGCGGCCCTGACGCCGCGTCGCGACCATGCTTGGTGTCGGCGTTATCCCTTCGAGAAAATCATCAATCGCTTGCCGATAGCTGCCCATATTGGCGTGGTTTACATACGCAAGAAGGCGAACGACTCCGGCTCGCCCGGGCAGCCAGTTCTCGCTGAGATCGCCCTCCAGATTCTCCGCGCGGGCGCGAGCCAGATCGGCGTCCAGATAGATGCCGTTGGCAACCTTGGGCATCAACGCCTCGGCGAAGCGTATCGACAGTTGGTGATCGTCGTATTCCAGCAAGGCGCCGTCGGTGTACCCGCGCGTGTTCGCGGCATAGTCCCAAGCGCCGTCGTTGACGATCGTCCAATTCAAAAATTGCAAATGGCTGTCGCTCCCGCCGGAATTGTTGTCGAAGAAATCCGCGAGGTCGAATTTGCCGATGCGGAACTCGATGCGCCGCGCCGGGAGCGAAGTGGCCAGACCCATGGCCCCGCGATCGGACGAGACGCGTTCGCTGCTGAGGGGAATGATCTGGTGCAGCATCAGTCGCGCCAGATACGGCGCGATGGAAAGCTGCACACCCTGAACGGTACGAACGTCGTCGAGGTCGTTGATTCCAGCCAGACCAACCGCGCCGCCGAGGCCGTTGCCGCTGGCCTCCTCGACGTCCACCAGGACCTCGGTCGTATGTGTGAGTTCGTAGCCCGTATAAAGAGTGAAAATGTGAGTCGTCGCGTACTGGGCTACGGGGTTCAAGCTGTTTGGTCCGCTATATTTCGCGGGAAATGCAGGGTGGTACTGGAAGACAACATTGATCTGCCCGGAGAGCCACCAACGTGAGTTTTCGGGATGCGGGAAGAGGGTGGTGGCTTCGCCGGGATCGTCGGTTTCCGCAGGCTGCGCCGCGGCGGTCTGTGGCGCGTCGGCCTGCGGCGCGGCGGATTGCAGCGCAGCGGGCTGCGTTGCGGCAGGCTGTGGCGCCGCGGGCTGTGGCGCCGAAGACTGCGCCGTGGCGGCGACCGGCAACAACAACACGAGAATCGCGAGCGAGCCACCAGCGCACTTGGCACGGCGGGGATTTACAATCCCCCCAAGTACAAGCCGTAGGACCCAGTGGGGCCCGCAGCGGCGCGAATCGGCGACAGTAGACGAAGAGAAAATCACGGCAGAATCGGTCAACCTAAATGTAATCGGCTATTGCACCATACAAATATGTACGGAGTGTGAAGCCTGCGTGCCGTTTTCTAAAGGGACCGGATCTGCCTCCAGTGGCTCCTGGTCCTGGGGCGCTCCCTTTAGCTCGGCCTCGAAAGCGCGCATCTCCGGATCGATCCACACCGCGACGAGAGGACCGCCCTTCCCCCCGTGTCGATGAGTCCAAACGCAATATAGAGATTCGCGCGTGGAAATGTACGGCAACGCTTTTATCTGTCGGCGCATGGTTCCCTCCCTGGGCGGAGACAATGCGGCCAGCCCGCGCCTGCTTGTCTACGCTGCCAAATTTAATTCGTGGGTGGGATCCTCGCAGAAGTCGCAGAGATTCCCACTCGCTCGATCCTTCCTGCCGCGAGAGCGAGCGGGTCGAGGACGGAAAGCGCCCTGTCTAGTCTCGTCCTTCGCGGAGGCCCGGGAAATTGCCTCTGGCCGGGGGTTCTGGCTCCTGCACGAGCTTTCCCATGTATACTTTCTGCCTCCAGGACGTATCGTACTCGTTCGTGGGTGTGATACCATACCCCCTATGGGTAGTCAATTAAAATGTCACATTTAAGCCGCGAAAAATTGGACCTGCTCAACCGCACCAAGAAGATCATCGGCCAGATGGAATCCGTCGAGCGCGCCCTGAACGAGCACGCCACGTGCTCCGACCTGCTGCAGCGGCTGTCGGCTGCCCGAGGAGCGATTAACAGTCTGATGGCGGAATTGATGGAAGATCACATCCGCAATCACATGCCGCAAAACGCGAAATCGTCCGACGCCGCCGAAGACCTGATCGAGATCGTACACGCTTATCTGAAGTAGCGTAGGCCCTCGCGGGCCCCCGCCCGCTTTAAGACGACACTCTCTCCGTGGGATGGGGGCATTTTGTCTCGACCATAACGTCCGCCGGCGCACGAAGGAGATCGCCGCCGGCCCCCCTCACCGCGCCGGAGCCCTAGCACTACGCGACGAGTCCTACCTGAATTATGGTATGACCTCATAACGTGCAAAACGCCAAGTTTCCGCTACAATGGAGCGTGCTTTCACATGGGAAATTGCGGTTCCCTTCCCTGACCCCAGCGCGCGGCGTAGGGCTTATTCCAACAACGCTCGTCTTGACACTGATCCTGGCATCATCCGCATTCGGCCAGGTCTCAGCCGGCTCCGACGCCCCGGCGTCTCCGGCACATCCGGGCAATGCCTTGAACGAGCCGAGCAGCCAAAACCAATCGGCTACGAACGGAAACGTTGCCGGCAGTCCGCAGCAGACTGAAGCCGAGAACGAAAAGTCACGGCTGGCTGTGAACCCGGTAACGGGGATGGCCACCTCGCTAGCCTCAAACTATAAACCGCTGACCGGGAAAGAACGCTGGAAGCTCTACTGGAAGCAAAACTACTTGTCCATCGGCGCTTACTTCGGTCCTGTTTTCACGGCTTTGGTACTCGATCAGACCACGAACTCCCCCTCGCAGTGGGGCGGTGGGCCCCGCGGCTATGGTCTGAGGCTAGCCTCACGAACCGGAAGCAGCATTATCCAAGGTACCGTTCAAGCGCCGGTCGCGGCGCTCTTGCACGAAGACGTTCGCTATATTTACAGTGGCCAGCATGGATTCAAGCGGCGTACCCTCCACGCCATCATTTTCAGTTTTGTAACCTACAATAACGAGGGCCATATCACCCCGAACGTTGCCAATCTTAGTGCGTACTATGCATCGACGGCGATCTCCACAACGTGGCTTCCCGGCCCACGCTCCAGAATGTATACGCTCAGCAATGGAAGCGAGCAGATTGCGCTGGCCGTCCCCGTTAACTTCCTGCAGGAGTTTTGGCCCGAGATTGTTCACACGGTTCGGCGCCAGCACTCCCCGTAACTACTGCCTTGCGAATGAGCGCAAGTAGTCCACCATCTGCCACAGATGTTCCGGACTATCCCGATCCGCGTAGCCAGGCATAGCCCCCTTGCCTTTGTTGAGGATGTAGAAGAGTTCGCCGTCGCTGAAGCTGCTGAGCGCGGCCGGGGCTCGCCAATCACGCGTGTTGTACTTCAAGTCGCGGGATAGCGGGCCCTTGCCGTCGCCCGCCGCGCCGTGACAGAGAGTGCAGTCCGAGCCGTCATAGAGTTTTTTCCCCGTCGCAATCACATCGGGTGTAGCCGGGAAGGGATTTGGGCGGCTAGCTTCTTCCGGGGCAATCGCAAAACTGGTGGTCGAGTTCCTGCATCCCGCCGCTCCGAGGCACGCAAACGCACAGATCAATGCCGCTTTGCGCCACAGGGCCACCCCTATGACATCGGGCTTGCAGCCGACACCACACCATCGATCTTGGTCCATGCCACCGCCGGTCTTATCTTCCATATCTTCGTCGGCCATCCGCGTCAAGCGGTGACCGCGAGAACCCTTCGGACACACCACAGCGCGATTTCCCTGGGCCGCGCGTCGCTACCGTGTTCTGCTCGAAGGCGTGGGGTTTCGCCCCGCAGCCGTCTGACAAGCCGGCGGCTGTGGCTCTACTTGGAGCCCGCCTTAGGGAGAATTCGCAAATGACAAGACATCTGATCGCGCTAGCTGCGGTTGCGGTGCTCATCGCATGGCCTGGCGCGCGGGCCAAGGCGCAGGCCAAACCTGCCAGCGTTAACGGAGCCTGGCAGGTGAGCATGCACGGCCAAGGTGCCGCAGTGACGATGCAGGCGCTGTCCATTGTACAGAAGGGCGGCACGATCAGCGGGACGCTCAAGGCTCCACAGGGCGGCCCTGTTGCCATTCATGGAACGGTTAACGGCACGACCATCGCCTTCACCGTGAAGCGCCAAACGCCCGACGGCGATGTCACCCAGCAATTTGCCGGCACGGTCAACGGCGACGCCATCAGCGGCACCGTCACACAAGGAGAGTTTCACGTGAACTGGACCGCGGGGCGCGCCAAGCAGCAGGCCGCGGCGCACTAATCCCCGAATTTCAGAAACCCTCAAGAACGGCTCACGCATCGGTGAATTATGGTATCTCCCACGCCAGCGCGAATCGCATCGCTTCCGTCTTGACGCCCACTACCACCGCGGGTCTACTGTATGTCGTACGATTTGCGCGCCCGCATTCGGGCTGCGTGCCCATTCTCGGGCGGAGCTTCTACGATGAAAATTTTCCTCACTGGGGCCACGGGATATATCGGCTCCGCGGTCGCGCGAGCGCTGGCCCGTCAAGGCCACTCCTTGCTGGCGCTGACGCGCTCTCCCGAGGCGGAGACAAAGCTGATCCCGCTGAGCGACGCGACGGATTGTGAGTTCATCCGCGGCGACGTGCACAATGCCACGAGCATCCGGCGCGGCGCAGAAAAGGCCGATGGCGTGATTCATGCCGCGTCGCCGGGAAATGAGACCTACGCCGCCGCGGACAACAACGTGATTAGCACGGTGATCGGCGCCCTCGCGGGATCAGGGCGGCCATTCGTCTACACCAGCGGCATCGCCGTTCATGGCAGCACGGGCGGCAAGATGGTGGACGAAACCGCGCCGTATGACCCTTCGCCCATCGTCGCTTTTCGGGTGGACTGCGAGCAGCGCGTGAAGGCGGCGGCCGAGCGGGGGGTGCGGTCGGTGGTGCTGAGTCCGAGCTTCGTCTATGGCCAAGCGGGTGGACTGGCGGCGCTGTGGTTCGAGTCGGCGCGCGACTCCGGACTCGTGCGCTACGTCGGCGACGGCGCCAACCATTGGACCACGGTGCACGTCGACGATCTCGCCGATCTTTACTTGCGCGCCGTCACCAGCGCCGCTGCCGGATCAGCCTACTTCGGCGCGGCGGGGCAACCAGTGCGCGTACACGATGCCGCGCTAGCGGCCAGCGAAGGCGCGGGAATCCCCGGCGAGGTAGAAGCCATTCCTTACGAAACGGCGCGCCAATCCATCGGGCCACTCGCCGACCTTCTCATCCTCGATCAGCAAGTTTCGGGCGAAAAGGCGCGGCGCGATCTAGGCTGGCGCCCGTCAGCTCCCGACTTCCTCACCGAGCTCCGCAGCGGCTCTTACGCCCGGCCACACTCGGCCGCCGGACGCGCCTAGAGCACTTTCTCGGATCGAGCAAGCGCGGCGGTGTGAATTGCGCAGCGGCTTGCAAACCGTGGCACGCCGTGGCGGCAAACCCTCGACTGGAGTTCGAACCAGAAATGTCGCATACTTAGGCATCCCCGCCAGCCCAATAGTAGAGGAGAAATCATGCGCCACTTCCCTTTTCCCATTGCGATGTGCGCGGGGTTTGCAGCTGTTGTGGCAGCTTCGCTGGCCACGCCCACGCCAGCGCGCGCGCAGGACGTGCCGACCGTTTCACAGCAGGTCGCCGCGAACCATGTGTGGACCAACCAAGACATGGATCGGCTTCGCGCAGAAGGCTTGATTTCCACGTTTAGCCCCGCGATTGGGGCCCCCGCCCCGGAGCGAGCGCAAGCGCCTGAGGCCGTCCCGATGCCGCAGCCAATTCGCGAGGAAGATCCTCAGTGGTACGCCGACCAGGCGGCCAGGCTCCAAGCGGAACTGGCCGAGCGCCAGGCGAACCTGCAGCGATACCTTCAGGCGATTCAGGATACAAAAGAGCACCAGGATATGATGAGCGGAATATCGCTCGATGCGCCCATCGTTGGAATCACGCCGCAAGACGGCGTTGAAATCCTCCAGGCCGGCGTCGACGAAATCCAGGCCGATCTCGACGACCTCGCCAACCTGGCGCGCGAGCACGACATCCCGCCCGGCGCGCTGCGCGGCTAACGCCTGAACGAAGTCAGGTGCTCAGAGCTTTAGCTCTGACATCGACCGGCCAGTTACCTAGAAGCTTTAGTCCCTGAAGCGAGCCAAGAACGCCGTCCTCGGGATGAGTTAGTTGGCCCGGCCGGACTGCGACGGCTGGAATTGCGCGGCGTGGTGCAACACAATCAGCCAGCGACCGTCGGCCTGTTTCATGAGGATCCAGTTGTAGTAGCCCTGGCTCGGCATGTCCCGACCTTGGATGTTGAGCACCCAGTAATCGTCGATCGAAGCGATGTTTGGCGCCAGAAAGCGCATGCGCCGAATGTCGTCGGTTCGCGTGCTGTTCTTCATATTGCCGGTGAAGTTGTTGCCGAACATTTTCTCCAGCGCTTCGCGACCGTGTGTGTTGCCGCCGCCGACCACGGTGTAGTCGGCGTCATCGCTGAATAGCTGCGCCAGGGTGTGGGGATCGGAGCGGTTCCAGGCCTGCGTGTAGGTGTCGAGCACGAGCTTGATGGCGGCGGCGTCCGCGTCGTTCCCATTGATGGCTGCAGCCGCCTGACCGGCCTTCTGCTGCGCGGAAATCGCGGGTGGCCCGGCAAGCAGCAGCGCCAGCGCGCAGGCCACGCCTGCAAGCAACGTTCTCGAAGGAAGGTGTGGAAGGGTCATAGGTCCTCCTGGGCTGAAGATACTACCGCAGAATGCATTTCCCCGTTGCCCCCTTTGCTACGTTTGCCCGTTTCCCCGTCCCCGCGCATGGTGTCCGCGCACGTCACGATTCCGCTCAAAACAGCCAGCTTCGCGGAAACGCTCGTTTGAGGATGCAATCCAGGCCCCACGCGCGGCCTGCCGAAGCGGCGACAAAGATCAGGTGCAGCAGGATGAAGATGCGATTCAGGCCGTACGTCGCGCCACCGGCGGCAAAGCCGAGCGTGAGAAAAATATTTGCTTGATAGAAAGCGCCAAACGACGAAGCGACGCGCACTAGGCATCCGGTCAGCAGCGAAAGCGCGATGGCCAGTTCGCCGAACGCCGTCAGGTAGGCGAAGAGGTGAGTGTGCGTCAGCACTTGACCCTGGATGAACGCGCGATGCCAAGCGAAGGGATCCTTGACGACGCCCGCGGCCAATTGGTTGGCTAGCCCTTTGCCGTTCAAATAGCGCGCATTCAGCTTAGGGATGTCGACCGCCATAAAGTGGTAGCCCACCGCGATACGGATTAGCGCCAGATAACCCAGGTAGGTGGGCTGCTTGAAGTTTTTCACCAGGCCCATTCGTCTGCCTCCCAGTCTTCAGACCACTCAGCACTACCGCAGCATGGTCCATCTCGTAATTTCAATGGGACCGTCAAGAATTTCCGGAGCGATGCGGAACGCTTCCTGCACGTGCGCCGTCTTCACATGCGCGTCCAGGTGCGCTGCGCTGGTCCAGTTTTCGTAAAACACAAATTCGCGCGGATTCTCGAGCGACTGACGCAACTCATAGTACAGGCAGCCCGCTTCCTTGTGTGTGGGAGCTGTCAAGCCGAGAAAGGTCTGGCGAACGCGCTCCTCCATGCCGGGCTTAGCGCGTAACTTGGCGATGATGGTGAGCTGTTCAGCCATTGTGGGTGCCTCCGGTTGCTCTCCGCGCGCTTCTCCGTAGCTTCGCGCGCCACACTTCTATAACACTTCGGTCCTCACAACTCGGTGGCACGCGTCTCGCGTGGTCCACCGCGCGTGCATTTCATGGCCGCCTACAGAATCGCATTCGCCATGCAGCCGGAAGCGAACGGCGCTAAGATAGCAGAAAACCATGTCGGTTCGAGGGGCACAACGGCGCATCATTGAAGCGGCCGGCCAGTGGGCCGGGGTCGAGGTCAAGCCGCACCGATTCGGCGCGCTGGAATTTCGTCTCGGCCGCCGGGAACTCGGACACATCCACGGCGACCGGCTGCTGGACATCCCTTTCCCAAAGAAGGTGCGCGACGAACTGGTCGCCTGCGGAGACGCCGAGCCG
>Ga0302325_10008099_pt1 | contig 23173 bp, 18 predicted proteins | sample Palsa_T0_2_FD_201948 | JGI IMG/M metagenome (GOLD analysis project Ga0302325, IMG submission 201948) | Peat permafrost microbial communities from Stordalen Mire near Abisko, Sweden - Palsa_T0_2 | ecosystem: Environmental > Terrestrial > Soil > Palsa > Peat permafrost | place: Sweden: Abisko... | reverse complement strand
TCGGTCGATCGGTGCGTGGAGCGCTATCTGGCGCTGTATCACGAGCTGCGGGGGCGGTGAGCGTGGGCGTGGAGCGGCGGACGCGGGGGCGTCGGCGCCGCACTAGTTTCTGGCGTGATGAGAAGTCGACAACTATCGTCGACAAGTCATCACGACCTCGGCGAACGGGCCGTTCGGAGCCGCTCCGGGCCCGGCGGAGCCGCCTTGGACATCGCCCGGCAGAATCTTGGGCGTCGTGAGGAGCCGAATAGAGATTCGAGCCCGAGGCCGTGGTTCGAGCCCGAGACGGCGGCTGGCGCCGACCGGCCTCGCGCTCTCCGTCGCGCTCGCGCTCACCGGCTGCGGCGGGGCATCGACCTCCACCCCGACGCCGCACCCCGCGACCCTGAAGCCGATCGGCGCCGGCATACGTGGGCCGGCCGGGCTGAAGGCGACCGTCTACGCGACGGGTCTGCCGACCGTGGCGACGCTGGCGTTCGATGCGCGCGGGCGGCTGTGGGCGGCCGCCGCCGGGCTCAGCACCCATGGTCGTGACGGCGTGTACCTGATCACGAGACCAGGCGCGCGGCCGCTGCGCGTCATCGGCGGCCTGGACGATCCGCTGGGGCTGCTGTGGGAGGGCGGCACGCTGTATGTGGCCTCCGTCGGCCGGGTCGACGCGTTCAGTGGCCTACGCGGAACGCACTTCACCCGGCACCGCGAGATCGTCGTCGGACCTGTCGCCCACGGCGAGAACAACGACCTCGTGCCCGCGGCGGGCGGGCGTCTGCTGCTCGGCATAACGGCCACGTGCGATCACTGCCTGCCGGCATCTCGGTACTCGGGCTCGATCGTCTCGTTCCGCACCAACGGGCGCGGCCTACGTCTCTACGCTGCCCGGATCCGGGCGCCGGTAGGGCTCGCCTACTACCCGGGCACGACCGACCTGTTCGTGACGATCAACCAGCGCGACGACCTCGGCGCACGCACTCCTGGCGACTGGCTGGCGTTCGTGCGCCCGGGGGAGAGTTGGGGCTTCCCGCAATGCTATGGCCAGGGAGGACCGGTCTGCGCCGGCGTCCCGAAGCCCGTCGCGGTGCTCGATCCCCATGCCGCGGTCGGCTCCGTCGTGATCAACGCCGCCGGGTCGGTTAATGCCGTCGCGAAGTCGACGGCGCTGGTGTCGCAATGGAACGTACCGAAGGTCCAGGCGGTGGCGCTCAGCCGCGTCGGGTCGAGCTATCGCGGATCCGTAAGGCCATTCCTGACCGGACTCGAGCACCCGCTCGCGCTGGTGCTCGCACCCGATCACGCGCTGCTCGTCGGCGACTGGGGGACGGGCCGGATCTACCGGATCGCCCGGGCGCCATAAGTGTGGCGCTGCGGGATTTGGCCGAGCCAAATCCCGCCGCTCCACGCGCATCCGCGCTAGCTGCCGGTTGGGGCGGTTCCCATGTTGGGGCAGGTGTGGGCGCCGCTGGTGTGTGAGCGGCTCGCACCAGGGGCTCCCAGCGGCGGGGTGGACGGGGCGCTATTGGTGGTCTTGGCGCCGCTCGACGTCGACGTGGACGACGTGGCGGCATTCGCGATTGCTGCACCACCGGCGGCGAGTGAGCCGGTGATCGTCAGCGCCGCGATCGTGGCTGCAATTCGGTGTCGCATCTTGGTCCGATCCTTTCTTGGGGGACCTCCAGTCAACTCGGGCCGTGTCGGAAGACCGTAAGACTGACTTAGGAACTCGCTCAGAATCGGCTGTCATACACTCTGTCGCGTCATGTCCGGACATTCGAAATGGCATTCGATCAAGCACAAGAAGGCGATCGTCGACGCTCGGCGCGGTCAGCACTTCACGAAGCTCGCACGCGCGATCACGGTGGCCGCGCGCGAGGGCGGAGGCGACCCTGAGGGAAACGCAGCGCTCGGCCTGGCGATCCAGAAGGCGCGCGACGCTTCGATGCCGAAGGACAACATCGAGCGCGCGATCGCCAAAGGCACCGGCGAAGGCTCCGAGGGCGACCAGATCGAGACCGTCGTCTACGAGGGTTACGGCCCCGGCGGCGTAGCACTGCTGATCGAGGCGCTGACCGACAATCGCAACCGCACGGGTGCCGACGTGCGGCATGCGCTGTCGAAGCACGGCGGCAACCTCGGCGAGCCAGGGTCGGTCTCCTACCTGTTCGACAAACGCGGCGTGATCGTGGTCGACGCGTCCCGCTACGACGAGGACGATCTGATCCCCGCGATCGACGCGGGAGCTCTCGACATCGCCGTCGACGAGGATGTGTTCGAGGTCATCACCGAGCCGGGCGACCTCGCTGCCGCCCGAGCGGCGCTGGCCGAGGCGGGCATCGAGATCGAGAGCGCCGACGTCACCCAGCTGCCACAGGTGAAGGTCCCCGTGCAGGAAGCAGACGCAGCACGGCTGTTGAAGCTGATCGATGCGCTCGAGGAGTCAGACGACGTGGGCGCTGTGCACGCCAACTTCGACGTCGACGCAGAAGTGCTCGAGCGGATCGCCGGATGAGCCACCGGGCCTGAGACAGTGGCAGGAGCGTCCGGACCGGTACCCTGGCCGATCTATGACGAACCGAACTCTCGCCGCCCCTGCCCTGGCCGTGGCCGCGCTCGCACTCGCTGGTTGCGGCAGCTCGGCCGCCCCAGGCATCGAACCTGCACCGTCCGCCGGGATCACTCAGGCTCCGGCGTCGACAACACCGACGACGACAACGCCTACGACCGCCACCACGCCGACGAGCACGACACCGCTGCCTGCGGCGCTCAAGACCGAGCCGACGGTCGCGGTTCCGAGCGGCCCGCCGCCGAAGAACCTCGTGATCAAGGACCTGATCAAGGGCACCGGTCCTGCGGCGACGCCGAGCTCCACCGTCACCGTCCAATACGTCGGCGTCCTGTACAACAGCCACAAGCAGTTCGACGCCTCCTGGACCGACCCGGGTGGCGGGCCGGCCACGTTCTCGCTCAGCGGCGTGATCCCAGGCTGGCAACAGGGGATCCCGGGCATGAAGGTGGGCGGTCGGCGCGAGCTGATCATCCCGGCGAGCCTGGCGTACGGAAAGCAGGCCAAGCCGGCGTCCGGGGTGAAGGGCGACGTAGGAATCCCGGCTAACTCGACGCTCGTCTTCGTGATCGACCTGCACGCGATCTCCTAGCGTCGGGAGACCTTTCCGCGCGGTTCACCGGCGGCCCGTCCGGCTCCGCCTCGGGGTCGGGGAGTCGTCGGGCGCGGTGGAGGGGCACCGGATCGGACACCCCCTTGAGCCTGAAACGGCCGGCGAAGGACCACGCGAAGTCCTCGCCTGCCGCGTCACGGATGTCCTGGGTGGCGAGCACGCTTCCCGGGCGGGCGACGCCGGTAACGCGGCTGGCGAGGTTGACGGTGTTGCCGTACCAGTCACCGGCGCGATTGAATGCGGGTCCGGCCGCCAGCCCCGCGCGGAGACTCGGCAGCTCGGCCGCCTCGACGGCGTCGACGAGCGTCAATGCGGCCTCGACGATCGGCGCCACGTCAAGGCTGACGAACATCGCGGCGTCCCCGATCGTCTTGACGAGGCGAACCGGGGGAGTGGCCACGTCGGCCGCGAGCTCCGCCAACGTCGTGGCCACGATCCCGAGCTCCGCCGCCGCGACGTGCCCACCGAGCGAGGTGAAGCCGACGAGGTCGGCGAAGCAGACGACGGTCTCCTCCTCCATCGAAAGGTGGCCGCGCTCACGCTCTGCTCGCCCGAGGATGCCTCTTCTCGCGCTTTCGCGCACATGCGCCGCCAGCGCCGCGGCGAGCATCGGCGTGGTCGCCGGGCTCAGCTGCCGCGCCATCGCCGCGTAGCGCAGCGCGACGTCGCGCTCGCTGTCGCCCGGGTGCAGGAAGGTGTCTGCGAACGTCTGCGCGATCGTGGCCGCGAATCTGGCCATGCCCTCGCCGAGCACGCGCGTCAGTTCGATGATCGACTCCTGCGTGATCCCGGCGTCCAGCGCCAGCTTTACCGCGCCCGCAGCCGCCACCTCCTCCTCGCTGAAGACGCGGTCCTCCGTCCCCGGCTCCGGCAGGCCAAGGGCGCGCCGGATCTGGATCACGAGTGACGCAGGTAGCCCCGCGAGCTGCTCGACCTCGGCTGCCGTGTAGCGGGCGCCGAACACGCGCTCGACAGGTAAGAGCGCCAGTCGATCTTCGGCGACTGCGGCCTTCAGCTCCTCCAGGCCGACGCCGTCGGCGGCGAGGCGCTCGAGCAGATCGAGCCGAGCCGCACGCTCCTCACCGTCGAGCCCGTCGAGCAGTCCAGCGGCCTCGAAATCCATACGGCAATCTTCTCTCAGCGCGAGGCAGAGCGGTCATCGGCTAGCATCGCCGCCCTCGCGGGCGGACGGTCGAACGAGCCGCCTCCATTCAACCCGGCCTACCGCTCACACTCATGCTCTCGATCCTGATGCCCGTATACAACGAGCTCGAGCGGGTCGAGGAGGCGATCGCGGAGGTCCTGGCGACGAGGCTCCCCAGCGACTTCGAGCTGATCATCGTCGACGACGGCTCGACCGACGGCACGCGCGAGCTGCTCCGCGGGCGTGAGTGGGACGAACGCGTCAGGCTCTACGAGCACGAGGTCAACCAGGGCAAGGGCGCCGCCGTCAGAACGGCGCTGACGCATGCGGCCGGCGATTACGCGGCGATCTTCGACGCAGACCTCGAGTACGACCCCGCCGACCTCGCGGTGCTGATGCCGCCGCTGCTCGACGGGCGCACGAACGCCTCGTTCGGCGTGCGCGCATTCGACGGGTACACCAGCCACTCGTTCCTGTTCGTGATGGGGAACAAAGGGGTGACCCTCGCATGCAACATTCTCTTCAACGTGTACCTGCACGACATCATGACCTGCCAGAAGATGATCCGGACCGACGTGTTCCGGAGCCTCCCGCTGCGCTCCCGTGGATTCGCGATCGAGCCCGAGATAACCGCCCGTCTCGTCCAGCGCGGTGAACGCATCTTCGAGGTGCCCGTGCACTACCGAGCGCGGTCGAACGAAGAGGGTAAGAAGCTCACTGCCGCCGACGGCTTCCGGGTCTTGGGGACGCTGCTCCGCTGCCGGCTCGAGCGCGGGTCCTCATAGGGTCGATCTGCACCGTCGCGCGGTAGGCCTGCTGCACCGCGGCGAACGACGGTTTGGGATCGCCGTGAAGGCTGATCAGCCCCTTCTGGAAGATCGGTGGGTCGGGAAAGGGGTTACCTCCCGCCCAGCCTGGTCGGCAGACGAAATCCTGGAGGGCCCAGTACACCGCGCCGGCGAGATATGGCCTCTCGGCGAAGATGCCCAGGTGGTAGGCGATCGAGTTCACCTGGAAGGAATACGTGCCCGGATCCTCGACCGGCCCGTCGGTGCTCGCCTCGAACCCGAACTCACTGACGAACATCGCCTGGTGGGGATAGCACGCGTGGAACGAGTCGAGATAGGGCCCGAGGCCGGCGCGGTCCGAGGTCGCGCCGTCGTTCTCGTCGTACCAGCCGAAGTACTCGTTCAGCCCGATCACGTCGAGTGGCGCGTACGCCGCCTGGCAGGCCACACCGGGCCAGCCCTCCACGGCAAGGCCGACAGGGCGGGTCGGATCGAGCTGATGCGCGAGCTTCGCAGCTCCGGCGATGTATTTCGCCTCAGGACGGTCCGCGGGCGTCGTGAGCTCGTTGCCGATGCTCCACAGGAGGATCGAAGGGTGGTTCTCGTTATCGAGGATGTTCTGTTCGAGCATCGTGTGGGCGAGCTGGACCGTCCTCGGCTGCGCGAGATACGCGGGTTGCACCTGGTAGACGGGAATCTCCGACCAGATCAGGATCCCGTACCGGTCGGCGAGCTCCTCGAGCAACGGGTCGGCCGGATACTGCACCCGGATCAGGTCGGCGCCAAGCGAGCGGACCCATGCGATCAGCTGCCTGATCTGGACCGCGTCGAGCGCCCCGCCGGTCTTCTCGGCCTGCTCCTGGAGCCCGACGCCGCGCAGGTGCAGCCGGCGTCCATTCAGCTCGAGCAGGCCGCCGGTCACTTTGATGCTGCGGATGCCCGTGTAGGTGACGTACCCGGCGAGCTGCTGCCCGGCCGATCCGGAGAGCGTGAGGCTGGCGCGGTAGAGGGTGGGACTCCCAGGAGCCCACAGGCGGGGACGGCGGACTCGGACCGCGGCGTGAGCGTTCCAGGTGGCTCCGGCCGGAATCGTGGCGGCGCCGAAGTCGACCGGAACGCTGCCGAACCGGCCGTTCAGCCGTACCCGGATCGGCCCACTGGTCACGTTGACAACGAGCGCCTGCTCGTCGATCGTCGCCGCACAGCTCGGGCACCGCAGTACAGGTCTGACGATCACCTGCTCGAGGTTCGCCTGGCTCACCGGGCGCAGGTAGACATCGCCGAGGATGCCACCGTAGTTCCACCAGCCGCCGACCTCATCGGACCCCTTCGACCGGTACGGGCCGGGCGGCAGATCCGACGGCGTGAGCCGGTCGTCGACGCGGACGATCAGACGGTTGACGGCGTGCTGCTTGAGTCCGCGTAAGTCGATCTCGAATGGGAGGAAGGCGCCGACGTGGCGACCGATCAGATGCCCGTTCAGCCAAACCTCGGCGCTGTAGTTGACCGACTCGAAGCGCACCAGCCACCGCTGCGCCGCTTGCCGGGAAGGCACGTAGAAATCCTTTCGGTACCAGCCGACGTAGCCGATGAAGCTCGCGGTCGAGTCGTCGCCGGCGTTGTAAGCGTTCGGCACGGCTACCGTGGACCAGCCGGCCGTCGACGCCGTGTCCCGCCAGAAGCCGCGGCTCACGCCGACGTCCAGCCCGTCGGCGCGGTACAGCCAGCCGCCGTCGAGCAGGTAACGGTCGGTCCAGCCATCCCGGGTCAGGGCGCGGAGTACCGGCGTCGCCGCGCGATACCGGGGTCCCTTTCCGCTGATCTGCGCCCTGGCGGCCGCGTCGGCTGCAGTGGCGGCGCCTGGCATCCGCGCGGAGGCCGGAGCGACGAACGCGGCGGCGGCAGTGGCCGTCAGAAGTACGACGACGGCCAGTGAGCGGGGTGTGGAGATGGGCAAGAGGGGCCAATGGACGTGCGCGGTGGGGCAGATCGCTGCCCGTGCTCGCGTCCGGCGGAGAGGAGCCCGCGGATTAAAGCGAGTCGCGATCGCGTAGCACGCTGGTGGTCGGAGCGCCTCGCTACAATCGGCCCGTCTCATGCCCGCTCGCGAGTTTGCGGGAGGCCAGATCGTTGCCGACCAGCCGCCCGCGCGGTCGCACGGTTCTGAGTCTTCCACCGATGCCCCTGCGGGCGCCCGCACCCGTTCGGTGTGGTCGTCTCCGACGCTGATCGGGCTGGTCGCGTGCGTGGTCTTGGGCCTGGTGTCGGTTGTTACGCTGCCGAGCCTGCCGAGCTACGACCCGTTCTCATGGGTCATCTGGGGCCGCGAGCTCGCCCACCACATCATCGGTCCGCACGAGGCGTTCATCACCGGCGGCGGGCCGTCGTGGAAGCCGTTCCCGGTGATCTTCACGACCGTGTTCGGGTTCTTCGGTGCGGCGCCCAAGCTGTGGGTGGCAGCCGCGCGGGCAGGAGGTTTGTTCGGGCTGTTCGCGGCATACCGGCTCGGTTCGCGGCTCGGTGGGACGCCCCGGTGGCGCCTCGCGGGGCCGATCGCGGGCGTGCTGTCGGCCTGCGGCATCTTTCTCACGTCCGAGTGGACCCACTACATGTACCGCGGAACGTCCGAGCCGATGGTCATCGCGGCGACGCTGTTTGGCATCGAGCGGCATCTCGCGGGGAGGCGAACGACGGCGTTCCTGTCAGGAGTGGCACTCGCGCTGATGCGTCCCGAGGCGGGGCTGTTCGTCGGCCTGTACGCACTGTGGCTCTTCTTCAGCGACCCCAAACTGACGACGCGCCTCGTGCTCGTCGCCGGGATCCTCGCGATCCCGGCAGGGTGGTTCGTACCGCCGTGGATCGCCTCTGGGGAGCCGCTTTTGTCCTCCCAGCACGCTCAGCTCTATAACGGCCAGCTCGGTGCGCACCCCGAGCTCGAGGTTCTCAAACGGGCGACCAACCTGACCGTGTGGCCGGTGATCATCGGCGCGCTGGCCGTCACCATCCTTGCGATCAGGAAGCGCGACTGGCTGACCGTGACGCTGGCCGGCGCCGGCCTCGCTTACGTCGCCGTCGTCGAGGCGATGACGGCGGGAGGCTATCCCGGCCTCGAGCGCTTCATGCTCCCCGCCGCCGCGGTCGCGTGCGTGCTAGCGGGCGTGGCGGTTACGCGCTTCGCCCTGATGGCCGGCGGCGGGGCGGCGTCGCTCGGCGTAGCCGTGGTGCTCGTGGCGATCGCCGTTCCCTTCTTCGCCGGTCGTGTAGCGGCGGCCAAGCCTGAGTATCGGGTCTCGGCGGATGCGGTCAGGATCTACAACCAGATGGTGGTGGCCGTTCACAAGGCCGGAGGGCCGAAGGCGATCCTCCCGTGCGCGCAGAGTCGCGCCGCAGTCAACCACTCGGTGCAGTCCAGCATGGCCTGGGTCCTGAGCGTCCCCCTGACGCACGTGCTGACGGTGACCAAGGTCGACTCGTCGCTGCGCCGGCCGGCACTGGGATTCTTCGCCCGGCGCAACCAGATCAACGGCGGGGCGCCGAAGAAGATCGTGGGTGGCCTCCGCGGGCAGCTGCTCGCACGCGTTGGCCCCTGGAAGGTGATTCGCGTCACCAGGCCGGGCGACACGGTTCAGAACGCCTGCGTGGGCAGGTAGCGTTTGGGGTCAAACCGTCATCAGCCCCGACTGTCGGCGGCCGTAAAGGTGCCCGATCAGGGCGGCGGTGACGTCCGGATCGAACTGGGTCCCCGCGCACCGGACCAGTTCCTCGACAGCGTGCTCATGCGACTTTGCCGCCCGGTAAGGGCGGTCGGAGGTGATCGCGTGGTACGTATCGGCGGCGATGATGACCCGGCTCCCGAATGGGATCTGGGTGCCGCTCAACCCGTCGGGGTATCCGCGGCCGTCCCAGCGTTCGTGCTCGTGCCGCACCATCCGAGCCACCGCGCCGAGTCCCGGGAGCACGCTCAGGATGCGCTCGCCGATCACAGGGTGCTCGCGCATCAGCATCCACTCCTCGTCGTTCAGAGGGCCGGCCTTGTTCAGGATCTCGTCCGGGATCGCGACCTTTCCGATGTCGTGCAGGAGCGCTGCGGAGCGCACGCGCTCAACCTCGACTGAGCTGCATCCCAGCGTGCGCGCGACCGCGGCAGACATGTCGATCACGGCCTGCGAATGCTCGCCCGTGTAGCGGTCGCGTTCGAGCAGCGCGACCGCGAGAGCGTCGATCGCCTCGCGCTGGGGAGGCTTGGCCGGTTCGCAGATCGCGTCGTTCCCGTCCGCGACCGTCGCCCGGCCACCCCCGGTCGCCCGCGATTGCGCGAGCGCGTGGCGGGCGCTCGCGAGCAGCCCCTCAGCGCTCATCGCGCGTTCCAGCGCGGCGATGCCCATCGAAGCGCCGATCGCCGCTTCGCCTGCCCGCTCGAGCTCGACGAGCAGCCGCTCGAGCCCAGGCAGTGCGGACGAGGCGTCCGTATCGGGGAGCAGGACGGTGAATTCGGCATTTCCTGTCCTGCCGACGACATCATGGGAACGAGTGGATGCACGCAGATGTCTGGCGACCGCGACCACGATCTCGTCGCCTGCCTTGAAACCGTGCTCGAGCTCGAGCGCCTCGAAGTCGTCTACTCCCAGGACAGCGACACACAGTCCCCGCTGGTAGCGCCGCGACCGCTCACACTCCTCCGCCAGACGTCCCCGCAGCGCGCGGGACGAGAGCATGCCGGTGACCGAGTCAAGCCGGAGCTCGCGGGCATGGTCCGCCTCGAGCATCCGCAAGCGCTCTCGTAACTGCTCGACTTCTTTGAGCAAGGCGTCGTGATGCCCCCATGCGAACATTCGCTTTGGTATCGGCAAATGCGGGCCGGGGCTGGAGGGAAGGCCGTTGGCGCACTCTTGTTCTCACGAGTTCTCTGACCGCGGGCGGAAGGCGTCCGGCAGTCGACGCAGAATGTCAACCAATGATCGTCCTCGGTATCGATCCCGGCACCGCGAGCACCGGCTACGGCGTAGTGCAGAGCGTCGGCTCGCGCCTGCGCGCGCTCGACGGTGGCGTGATCGAGACGCCGGCCGCCCTCGCGCTCGAGCGGCGGCTGGCGCAGATCCACGCACGCGTTGGCGAGCTGCTCGATGAGCACAGCCCGGATGCGCTCGCGATCGAGCAGCTCTATTTCGGCGCCAACGTGCGCACGGCGTTCGCCGTCGGGCAGGCACGCGGGGTTGTCCTGCTCGCGGCGGGGATGCGAGAGGTGCCGTGCCGCTCGTACACGCCTCAGCAGGTGAAAGGCGCCGTGTGCGGGAACGGACGGGCGGCCAAGGACCAGGTGCAGCGGATGGTCGGCCGCCTGCTCGGATTGGCCGAGCCACCTCAGCCGGACCACACAGCCGACGCGCTGGCCGTGGCCATTTGCGACGTGAACCGGATGCCGCTGATGCAGGCGGTCGCGTCGCTGTGATCGCGCTGCTGTCCGGGCGGGTCGCCGTCCGCCGCTCTGATCATGTCGTGATCGACTGTGGCGGCGTCGGCTACCGGCTGTCGGTCTCCAGCGAGACGCTCCGGCACGTGCCTGCGATCGGCAACGACATCGTGCTGCACACGCATCTCGTGGTGCGCGAGGATCTCTTGCAGCTGTACGGGTTCGCTACCGAGGAGGAGCGGGAGCTGTTCCTGCTGCTACTTGGCGTGCAGTCAGTCGGCCCGAAGGTCGCACTTGCCGTGCTGTCCGCGGGCACGCCTCGTGACCTGTTCGCGGCGCTGGCGGCCGGGGATGCGGCACGGTTCCAGGCCGTGCCAGGGATCGGTAAGCGAACGGCTGAGCGCATCATCGTCGAGCTCCGCGAGAAGGTCGGGGTCACGCTCCCGGAGAGCTCGTCGGTCCGGGTCGCCCGCCTCGATGACCCCAGATCCCTCGCGCGCGAAGGTCTGCTCGGCCTCGGCTTCGCCCCTGCCGAGGTCGACGAGTTACTCGATGGTGCCGAGGGCGATCGCGCCGAGGACCTGATCGCGTACGCGCTCAGGACCGCGCGCCGGTGATGTCGGGCGGTCCGCGGATCCAGGCGCCGCAGGCGCTCGCCGACGACGACGAGCTCGAGCGCTCGCTGCGGCCACGGCGGCTCGAGGACTTCGTCGGCCAGGAGCGACTGAAGGATCAGCTCAGAGTGTCGATCGCTGCGGCCACTTCGCGAGGCGAGGCTCTCGACCACGTCCTGCTCGCCGGACCGCCGGGACTAGGCAAGACCTCGCTCGCGCAGATCGTGGCGCTGGAGCTCGACGTCCCGTTCGTGCAGACTGCGGGCCCCGCGCTCGAGCGCAAGGGCGACATCGCGGCTTTCCTGACGGCGCTGGAGCCGCGGGCGGTGTTCTTCGTGGACGAGATCCACCGCCTGCCACGCGCGCTGGAGGAGACCTTCTATCCCGCGATGGAGGATGGCTGCCTGCCGATCACCGTCGGCCAGGGCGCAGGCGCCAGGGTGGTCACGCTCGACCTGCCGCCGTTCACGCTGATCGGCGCGACCACGCGGACGGGGCTGCTGACAACGCCGTTGCGTGACCGGTTCGGGATCCAGCATCGGCTCGCGCATTACGGGCCCGACGAGCTGGCGCGGATCGTGCGGCGATCGGCCCGGCTACTGGATGTCTCGGTGCAGGAGGACGGCGCGCACGCGATCGCCTCGCGCAGCCGCGGGACTCCGCGGGTGGCCAACCGGCTGCTCAAGCGCGTGCGCGATTATGCGGAGGTCCGTGGCGATGGGGTGATCACCGGGGCCCTCGCGTCAGATGCGCTCGACCTGCTCGAGGTCGACATGCTCGGACTGGACCGCCTGGACCGCGACATCCTCCGGGCTCTATGCGAGAAGTTCGGCGGCGGGCCGGTTGGTCTCTCCACGCTTGCGGTCTCGGTCGGCGAGGAACAGGACACGATCGAGGACGTCTACGAGCCGTACCTGCTCCAGTGCGGGCTGCTCGAGCGCACCCCTCGCGGTCGCGCGGCCACAAGGCGGGCGTTCGACCATCTCGGGCTGGAGGCGCCGGGACCGTTGACGCTGATATAGGAGGCCGTCCGCGGTCGGCCGCCCGGTCCACAGTCGCCGCCGTCTATCCTCACGCCGATGCCACACGAGTACCACTTCATCTGTCCACATTGCGGGCACCGCATGATGGCCGCCGACCGGACCGCAGGCTTCCGCCGTGAGACCAGGGGCTGCGAGAAATGCGGCTTCGGCTACATGTTTGAGCTGCTCGACGACTACTACCCGGCACCCAACGCCGCGTTCTTCGCAGTCGATGCCGACGGCAAGCTGCTCGACTGCGGCAAAGGCTCGTTCGAGCTGACCGGCTTGAAGACCGAGCACGTGATCGGGCAGCCGGTCGCCGAGGCGCTGGGGCTGAAGTTCGAGGACGGCACCGACCACGTCGGCACTGCGCTCGAATGGGAGGTGCGCGTCCAGGGAAAGCCGGTGGAGGTCACCGCCGGCCCTGCCGTCGGCCACACGACCAAGGCCGTCGCCGACCTGTTCCCGGCATACGACGACGAAAACGGTGGGCTGCTGATCGTGCTCACACCGGCTAACCACCACTAGACGGCCCGGCGGTGGAGCGACGAGCATCGGCTAAAGTGAACCTCCGCTCAGTCATGAGTCGCTTCGCGGCGGCGAATGTTCGGCTGGCGACACGCCAGCCAGGCGCACCAAGCCCACCCGTCCTTCGATCCCCGCGCGCGAATCGCGCCATGACCTCCCCGGACGTTCGACCTTAACCCATGACCGACCGCCAGCGTAACGGCTTCATTCTGCTCGTCGTCGCCGCGTTGGTCGCCGCGTCGCTGGTGGTGATCCTGACGAAGCCGACCGTGCTCGGCCTCGATCTCAAGGGAGGGGTTGAGCTCGTCTATGAGGGCGAGCCCACCGCGCAGGGAAAGGTCACGGCGACCAACCTCGGCCAGGCCGTCAACATCATGCGCGAGCGGGTCGACCAGCTCGGCGTCACCGAGCCGGAGATCCAGACCACCGGCGGTACGCAGATAACGGTCAGTCTTCCCGACATCTCCGACCTGCAGCGCGCCCAGCAGCAGGTCGGCTCGACGGCGCAGCTCTTCTTCTACGACTGGGAAGCGGATGCCCTCATAACGAGTGGTCCGGAGATCGGCAAGACTGTCGCGAGCCAGCTACAGACGCAGGATCCGACCGCGGTCCTGATCAGCCAGGGAGACACCGCCCTCTCGCCTGGGAGCCCGGGAGCGGGAAGCATCGCGCTCTACCAGGCGGTCCAGCTGGCGCACAAGCAGCCGACGGCTCCCGCGAGCAAGACCCAGAGCCACCTCGGACCGGCCTACTACCTGTTTGGCGCGGCCGGAAGCGCCGCCTGCAAGGCCGAGGCGCAGGTGCAGCACACGACCCCGGTGGCCGGCGAGCACTGCCTCCTCGCCGGCCCGGAGAGCAGCCTGGGCTACATCAAGGAGGACTTGCTGACCGCGTACGGCAAGAAGGTGACCCTCTCCGACGGCCAGCTGATCACCGTGCCCAGGGGAACGGTCGTGGTCCAGGCGGTGTCCCCCAGCGCGACCAAGCAGACGCCGATCAACAGCCCACAAGCCCAGTTCTTCGTGCTCAAGGACAACTTCGCGCTCCAGGGCAAGGACATCACCAGCCCGACGGAAAGCACCGACCAGGACGGGAACCCCGACGTCCAGTTCTCCTTCACGTCGACGGGAGCACAGGAGTTCGGGAACGTCACCAACCAGATCGCCAAACGCGGGTTCCTAAGTCCGCCGGGCCAGACCTACAACCAGCACTTCGCGGTTGCGCTCGATGGCAGCCTGATCACCGTCCCGTCGATCGACTACAAGGAATATCCGGACGGGATCAGCGGCTCTAACGGCGCCGACATCACGGGCGGCTTCACCAGCACGAGCGCACAGGACCTCGCGACGCTGCTGCAGGACGGTGCGCTGCCGATCACTCTCCGCCTGATCTCCTCATCTCAGGTGTCGGCCACGCTCGGCAGCCAGGCGCTGCACGAGGGCCTGATCGCGGGGCTCGCGGGCCTGGTGGTGATCATCATCTTCTTGATCGCCTTCTACCGCGTGCTCGGGCTGATCGCGACCGGCGCGCTGTTCGTATACGCGATCTACTTCTACGCGCTGCTCAAGCTGATCCCGGTGACACTGACGCTGCCAGGGATCGCCGGCCTGATCCTCACGATTGGCGTCGCCGCCGACGCCAACATCGTGATCTTCGAGCGCGTCAAGGAGGAGGTGCGGGCGGGCCGCTCCGTCAGGGCCGGCATCGTCGAGGGTTACAAGAAGGGCCTGACCGCGATCGTCGACGCCAACGTCGTTACCCTGCTGACGGCGTTCATCCTGTTCGTGCTCGCCACCTCGGACGTCCAGGGCTTCGCGTTCACGCTCGGCGTCGGCACGATGGTGTCGCTCTTCACCGCCGTGATGGCGACGCAGGCGATCCTGATGACGATGGGCAACTCCCGCGCGATCGGGACGCCCCTGGCGATCGGCGCCGCCAAGCCGAAGCGGACCTGGCGCTTCGACTTCATGGGCAAATCGAAGTACTTCTTCACGATGTCCGGCTGCATCCTGCTGATCGGAGCACTCGCGATCGGCGCCAAGGGGCTGAACCTCGGGATCGACTTCACGTCGGGGACGCGGATCACCACCAGCCTGCAGAAGCCCGCGACGCAGAAGCAGATCGAGGCGATCTTGGCCAAGCTCGGAGCCGGCGACGCCGAGGTGCAGCAAGTCAAGAACAAGTCGCTCGGCCCATACGTATTCCAGATCTCGACCAAGAAGCTGGCTCCCACCGCCACCGGGACTCTCGAGACCGACCTCGCCAACAAGTTCGGCGGCACGCCGAAGACGTTCGACCAGACCTCAGTTGGGCCGACCTTCGGCAAGACGGTCGCCGACAGTGCGATCGAGGCGATCATCGCCTCGCTTCTCGTGATCTCCGCTTACATCGCCTTGCGGTTCGAGTGGAAGTTCTCGGTCCCGGTGCTGATCGCGTTGATGCACGACCTGCTGATCACAGCCGGCGTCTACGCGCTGACCGGAAGAGAGGTGTCCACAGACACCGTGGCCGCGCTGTTGACGATCCTCGGGTACTCGATGTACGACACGATCATCGTCTTCGACCGCGTGCGCGAGAACATCCCGCGGATGCCGCGCGCTGCTTTCTCGCAGATCGTCAACCGATCCATGTCAGAGGTGCTGACGCGGTCACTCGCGACCACGTTCTGTACGTTGATGCCTGTCGTCGCGTTGCTCCTGTTCGGCGGCAACCAGACGCTCCAGGACTTCGCCTTCGCGCTGCTGATCGGCGTCGCGTCCGGCGCGTACTCGTCGATCTTCATCGCGTCGCCGGTGCTCACACACTGGAAGGAGCGCGAGCACCAGTTCGTCAACCGGCGCCGCCGGATCGAGAAGGAGTTCGGCGAGGTGCCGCCGTACGCCGATGCGCGCCAGGATGTCGATCCGACGCCGAAGAAGGTGGGCCGGACGGGCCGCCTGACCGCGCCCCAAGCTGAGACGGTGTCGGCGGCCGAGTTCGAGCAGATGAAGCGCGATCTCGAGCTCGAGGAAAGTCGCGGGCGGAGCACCTCGACGCTGACGAAACGGCTGGCGCACACGCCGGACGCCGACGCCCCGACGCCGGGCTCGAAGCCGAAGCCGCGGACGAGCTCATCGCAGCCGCGTACGAACGGGCCCCAGCCTGGCACGACCTCGATGCAGCGCAGCAACAGTCCCAAGCCCGGCGCGGCGCCCGAGCCAGGCCGTGGAGCGCCGCTGGATGCGGATAACGTGGCTCGGACCGAGCCGGCCCCGCCCGCCGCCGAGCATCCCGCTCCCGCACCGGACATCGCCGAGAACGACGGTATCTCGCCGGTCCCGAAGGGCAAGCCGCCGCAGCGCAAACCAGGGGCCCGCGGCCGGCGCCACGGGAGACGACGCTGATGCGCTCGCTCGGAATCCACACACGCCGCCGAGGGGACGACTGATGGGCTTACTTGCCTGGGTAATGATGGGTCTCGCCCTGTGGCACTTCACGGTCTGGCTCCCAGACCACTACTGGGGCGGCATCGTCGGCGCGTTCGTCGGCGCCCTGCTCGGAGCGATCTTGTTCGGGTTCATCGTCAGCGGGTTTCACGTTCCTGGGCGTCACGCAACCCACCTGGGTACCGCGCTCGAGGCGATCCCGGGCGCGCTGATCGGAATGGCGATCATCTATCTCGAAGGGTCGCGGCGCGAACGCGCCCACCAAGTGACCGAGATCGGATTAAGCTAGGCGCCGCATGCTCGACATGGTCAAAGGCACGCTTCGCTCCGCAATCGGCGCGGCCGAGCACGTCGAATCAGACGTTCAAGCACACTCCCCCGCGGGGGTGGAGGCAAAGCTCGACGAGATGATCGCTGTGATGCACCGGACTTGCGAATCCGCCGAGCGCCACGTCGAGGTGGTCGAGGCCCTTGCGCAATCGCTCGTTCCGCTGACCGACTCGGTCTCGAAGCTCACTGACCAGATCAACCTGCTGCTGCAGGTCACCGCGCCGCTTGCGGCCGCCGAGCGAGACATCACTCGAGTCCAGGGACTGTTTCACAGGCGCCGTCCGCAGGATCCGCCGGACGGCGGCGCGGGGGCCTAGCCGCGGCAGTGAGGGTGTCGCCTGACGCTGGGGTTGTAGAAGGGGTGGGGAGCACACGGCAACAGGGGCGGTGTTCTTTTACGCACCAGGGGTCCGTTAAAGAACGCCGGCCCCGCCCGCCGCGGCAAAAACGCCTCGGGGGGGATCCGTCCCCGGTCGTGCCTAACCTGCTGACATGGTCGTCCTCGCCAATCCACCCGCCGCGGCCGCGCCGCCCGCCGCGGGCGCGGCGCCCCTGCCCGCCCGCGCCGCCTCCCCGGCGCCGCCCGCCCCACGGCTAGAGATCGCGCCGTATGACATGAAGGCTGCGCTCGCGCTCGAGCGCGAGCTCGGCGTCAGCCATGTCCTTGGCCAGGTGCTGGTGCGCCGCGGGTTGGGTGACCTGCCCGCCGCGCGGGCGTTCCTGGCCGCGGACGAGTGTCATGACCCGACGGCCTTCAACGGCATCGGCGCCGCCGGGGCGCTGATTCATCGCCACGCGCGGGCAGGTACCAGGATCACCGTGCACGGTGACTATGACGTCGATGGGGTGTGCGCGACGGCGATCCTCGTTCGAGCCCTTCGCGCGCTGGGTGCGAGTGTCGACTGGTTCCTGCCAAGCCGGATCGATGACGGCTACGGACTGGCTGCGGCGACCGTGGAACGCCTGGCGGCTCGGGGCACCGGTCTGCTGATCACGGTGGACTGCGGAATCACGGCTGTCGAGGAGGTCGCGGCTGCTCGTGCGGCCGGGATCGATGTCATCGTCACCGATCATCACAGCCCGCGCGCCGACGGACGCCTCCCCGATGCGCCGATCGTGCACCCAGCGGTCTGCGGATATCCGTTCCCGGAGATCTGCGGAACCGCGGTCGCATTTAAGCTCGCGCAGATCCTAGGCTCACCCACCGCCGCGGCCGACATCGAGCTGGTCGCGCTCGCCACCGTGGCGGACGTGGTCCCGCTTCGACGCGAGAACCGGCGGCTTGTGCGGGAAGGGTTGCACGAGCTGGCGAACACGGCCAAGCCGGGCCTGCGCGCGCTGATGGCGGTCGCGCGTGTCGATCCCGGTGACCTGGACGCCGCAGCCCTCGGCTTCCGTCTCGCGCCGCGGATCAATGCGGCCGGTCGGATCCGCCGCGCCGACGCGGGGCTTGAGCTGCTTCTGACGGAGGATCCTGCGCGCGCGGAAGAGATCGCAGCCGAGCTTGACGGCGCCAACGCCGAGCGCCGCGCTGTCGAGCAGCGGATCCTGTGGGAGGCCGAGGCGCTGGTCGCGGAGCTGGGCGAGCGCAGTGCGTACGTGCTCGCCGCGGAAGGATGGCATCCCGGCGTGATCGGAATCGTCGCGTCGCGAGTCGCGGAGCGCCATCACCGCCCGGCGATCCTGATCTCGCTCGACGGCGGCTCGGGTACGGGGTCCGGCCGCAGCATCCCCGGGTTCGACCTGCTCGGCGCGCTACATGCCGCCGCAGGGGAGCTGACGCGGTATGGGGGCCACCGCGCCGCTGCCGGATTGACGATCGAGCGCGAGCGGGTGGACGCATTCCGCGAGGCGGTCGAGGAACATGCGGCGCTGACGCTCACCGCTGACCAGCTGGTGCCGGTGGAGCGCGTGGACGCGGTAGCCTCGGGAGCGCAGCTGGGCCTGGCGCTCGCGCAGGAGCTCGAGCTGCTGGAGCCCTGCGGAGCGGGGAACCCCGCCGCGCGGCTGCTGGTCCCGGGCGCCAGATTCGAGGATGTCCGTCCGATGGGGGAGGGCAAGCACGCCCGCTTCTCGGTGCGGTCCGGTGGCGGGCGCGCGGGGGCGGTCGCGTTCGGAGGCGGTGGAGCCCTGCCGGTGCCGTGCGGGGTGCCAGTAGACGGGACCTTCCGCCTGGAGCGGAACACGTGGCGTGGAGCGGTCGAGCCGCGGCTGGTTCTGCGTCAGGCGCGGGAATCGGGCCGGGGGCCGATCGAGGTGCTGGGCGAGCCGAGCGAGTACGTGGCCGCCGCCCTATCCGAGCTCGACGGCCGGATAGTGATGGATGAACGCGTCGTGATCGACGGCCGCCTGCTCGACGGTGGCGGCGACACGGCGACGGCGCGGAGCGACGGCGAGTCGCGACGCATCGTTCTCGACCGCCGCGGCGAGAGCCCGCTGGCGGTTCTCGCCGACGCGTTGGCAAGCGGCCGGCCCGTGCTCGCAGTCTGTGCCGACGTGCCTCGGCGGCTCGAGGGGCTGAGCACGCGCAGCGGCGGCTTCTCGCTTTGCTCGTACTACGCGCTCGGGAGCGATCCGGAGCTGGCCGAGCGGTTCGCGCACGTGGTCGCGCTCGATCCGCCGCTGGCGGCGAGTAGTGACGAAGCGCTGCGCCGGCGTTTGGATCGCGTTGTGCCTGGATACACGCACCTGACTTGGGGCGATGCTGAGCTACGCTTCGCGGAGCAGATGCACGAGCTGGAGTACGGACTCCGCGCTTCGCTCGTCACCCTCTACCGGGCCCTCAGGGAACTCGGGAGGGCGGCCGGTGAGGAGCTCGAGCGCCTGCTTCGCGGCGATGGTCAGCATGGCCGTCCGGCCCGCCTGGCCGGTCGGCTGATCCGGGTCCTCGCGGAGCTTGAGCTCGTCAGCCTCGACCGGGATCTGCCGGCCCTAGCCATTGCGGGCGCGGCACCCACCGCGCTGGAGCGCTCGCCGGCCTTCAGGGTCTACTCTCAACGATATGAGGATGGACGGCGATATCTGAGCAGCGAAAAAGCCCGACGAAGCGCCTAGGCCGGTCGAAGACCGCGCCGGGTGTGGCCGCGGGCGGCGGCGGTGGGGATCGGCGGCCGGACGGGCAGGGAGGCCGCAGCGCGACTGAGGGACGGCTGGCCCGGACGACGCTGCTGCCGAGCGGCTGGCGACAGGTCGACCGGGTCGAGCACCAGGCGCCTGGTGAGGTAGATCGCTCCGAGCTCACCGATGAGGAGCGCGGCCTGCTCGGCGACCTCTTCGCCATCGTCGAGGAACACGCCGAACAGGCGGCGGTGTCGATCGACCAGGCGAAGGTGGAGGAAGCATTCGTCTTCGCCTGCGTGCACCACGCCGATCAATTGCGCCGCTCGGGCGAGGACTTCATCACCCATCCGGTCGGGGTCGCGAAGATCTGTGCGGGGATGCGGCTCGACACCGAGACGCTGTGCGCGGCACTGCTGCATGACACGGTCGAGGACACCTCCGCGTCGCTGGAGCAGGTGACGGAGGTGTTCGGCGAGGAGATCGCCGGACTCGTCGACGGGGTGACGAAGCTCACGGGACTGACGTTCCAATCGCGCGATGAGGCGCAGGCGGAGAACTACCGCAAGATGATGGTGGCGATGGCCACGGACATCCGGGTCATCCTGATCAAGCTCGCCGACCGCTTGCACAACATGCGGACGATCGGGGCGATGCCGAAGCAGAAGCAGATCGACAAGGCCCGCGAGACGCTTGACATCTACGCACCGATCGCGCACCGGCTCGGCATCCATGCAATCAAATGGGAGCTCGAGGACCTCGCCTTCCAAACCCTCCATCCGCGCAAATACAACGACATCAAGGGGCTGGTGGCGCAGCAGCGCACGGAGCGAGAACGCTACGTCAACCAGGCCGGCGAGTATCTGGGGAAGGAGCTTGCCGAGCTGGGGATCGAGGCCGACATCTCCGGCCGCGCCAAGCACTTCTACTCGATCTACGCGAAGATGACGAAGAAGGGGCGCGAGTTCAACGAGATCTACGACCTGACGGCGATGCGCGTGATCGTCTCCTCGGTCAAGGATTGCTACGGCGCGGTGGGCGTGATCCACTCGCTGTGGAAGCCGCTGCCCGGGCGGTTCAAGGACTTCATCGCGATGCCGAAGTTCAACCTGTACCAGTCGTTGCACACGACCGTGATCGGGCCCGAGGGGCGGCCGCTCGAGATTCAGATCCGAACCGGCGAGATGCATGACCTTGCCGAGTTCGGGGTCGCCGCACACTGGATGTACAAGGAGGACGGGACCGGCGGCGGCGCGGCTCAGCGCGACCAGGACGGCAAGCTCAAGTGGCTGCGCTCACTGCTCGACTGGCAGCAGGACATGTCCGATCCACGCGAGTTCATGGAGACCCTCAAGGTCGACCTGTTCGAGGACGAGGTGTTCGTGTTCACGCCAAAGGGCGAGGTCAAGTCGCTCGCCGCGGGCGCGACACCGCTTGATTTCGCCTATGAGATCCACACCGACGTCGGGCATCGCTGCGTCGGCGCGAAGATCAACGGCAAGATCGTGCCGCTGTCCTACCAGCTGCGCTCCGGCGACATCGTCGAGGTCCTGACGTCCAAGCGCGAGCGTGGTCCCTCCCGCGACTGGCTCGCCCTCGTCAAGACGACCCGCGCCCGCAACAAGATCAAGCAGTGGTACAAGGCCGAGTCGCGCCGGGACACGGAGCACACAGGCCGTGAGCTGCTGCAGGAACAGCTCAGGAAGCAGGGGCTGCCGGCGCAGAAGATTGTCGGCTCGCCGCTGCTCGCGGACGTGATCCGCGAGATGGGCTTCCGCAAGGCGGAGGACTTCTACATCGCCGTTGGCGGCGCCAAGGTTTCGAGCAAGGTCGTCGTCAACAAGATCATGCAGCTGCTCAAGCAGGGGGAAGCCGCCGAATCCGAGCCGACCGCGGCCGACGACCTGATGAAGACGCGTCGCCGCCGCGACCGTCCCGCCACCTCCTCGGCGCGCTACGGAATCGCCGTCGACGGGATCGACGAGGTCATGCTGCGAATGGCCAAGTGCTGCCTTCCCGTTCCCGGAGATCCGATCGTCGGCTACATCTCGCTCGGACGCGGGATCACGATCCACCGCGAGGACTGTCCTAACGTCGCGGTGCTGAGGAAGGACCCTGACCGGTTCACCAGCGTGTCATGGGACGGCGATGCCGACACCTCCTTCCGGGTCGAGGTGCAGGTCGACGGCTGGGACCGCCACCGGCTACTCGAGGACATGTCGCGAACGTTCGCCGAGGCGGGGATCAACATCCTCGATGCGCACTGTGCCGTGAACCATCCGATGGTCAGCAACAGGTTCGTGGTCGAGGTGGGCGATACGCGCACGCTGGACCAGGCGATCAACCGGCTGCGCAACATCGACGCCGTGTTCGACGCCTACCGCGTCACGCCGGGCAGCGGCTAGGGCCCGCTGTCACGGGCCCTTAGCCGACCGGAACCACTCCGCCGACGATCCCGTCGTCGTACAGGCGGCCGATCTCGGCGTCGGTCAGGCCGAGGACATCGGCGAGCACCTCGTCGGTGTGCTCGCCCAGCAGCGGTGCGCGGCGCGGGGGAAGCCGCTCCGAGCTGGCGAAGTTCAGCGGGCTGCTCGGCATCAGGTACGTGCCGATGCCGGGCTGCTCGACCTCCTGGAACATCGGGTTCGCAGGTGAGCAGCGCTCGTCGTTCTCGACGAGCTCCATGAACGTCCAGTACGGACCCCAGCAGACGTCGTTGGCGTCGAAGATGGTGCGGATCTCCTCGAGCGTGCGCGAGATCGTCCACGGCTTCAGGATCGCCCCGATCACCTCGCGCGCGACGAACCGGTCGCCCTCTTTGGTCAGGTCGACGTCCAGCATCTTCTCGCACGTCGTGAACGCTTCCGCCAGGCCGGTCGCCTTGACCAGGTTCTGCCACTGGCGAAGCGTCAGCGCGACGACCATGATCCGCCGGCCTTCCTTGGTCGTGAAGTCCCTGCCGAACGCTCCGTAAAGGTAGTTGCCGTCCTTCGGGCGCTCGCGCTGGTTGATCTGCGCTTCGGCGATCTTGCCCAGGTTGCCGACCATCGCAAGTGCGACGTCCGAGAGCGCGACCCGCACCACCTGTCCAGCGCCCGTGAGCCGGCGGTGGCGCTCGGCGGCGAGCAGACCCGTGGCGGCGAGCGTGCCGGTGATCGCGTCCCACGCCGGCAGGAGGTGGTTGAACGGAACCGCAACGTGGCGCGGGCCGGTCGCCCAGGGGAAGCCCGTCGCGGGATTGACCGTGTAGTCGACGGCCGAGGAGCCGTCGTAGTTGCCCGTGATGTTGACCGTGATCAGGTCGGGACGCCGGGCCTCGAGCTTGGCGTGGTCGAGCCAGCCGCGGAGCGGGAAGTTGGTCAGGAACATGCCGGCGTCCGGACCGGGTGCTGTTACCAGCTCGGCGATCAGCTCGCGTCCCCGGCCGGTGCCAAGGTCGATCTGAATCGAGCGCTTGCCCTTGTTCAGCCCGGCCCAGAACAGGCTCTTACCTTCGTCGGTGATCGGCCAGCGGGTGTAGTCCAGCCCGCCACCGATCGGGTCGAACCGGATCACGTCGGCACCGAGCTGGGCGAGCGTCATCCCGCCGAGTGGCGCGGCGACGAACGCCGAGCCCTCTACCACCCGCATGCCGGCGAGGATGCCGGTCATCCGGTCAGCCCCACGAACCGCCAGTCGAGCACCG
>Ga0302325_10008098_pt1 | contig 23174 bp, 18 predicted proteins | sample Palsa_T0_2_FD_201948 | JGI IMG/M metagenome (GOLD analysis project Ga0302325, IMG submission 201948) | Peat permafrost microbial communities from Stordalen Mire near Abisko, Sweden - Palsa_T0_2 | ecosystem: Environmental > Terrestrial > Soil > Palsa > Peat permafrost | place: Sweden: Abisko... | reverse complement strand
TCGTTCGCATCGGGCGTCGAAACCGGCTCCGTGACATCCGGTATCGTTCCCGTATACGCCGGCCCCTCGCTGTCTTGTGCAGCTTGACCGGGAACCGCAACGGCCGCGGTTTGGGTGACGTCGACCGTGATGGCGTCGACCGGTTCAATCGCCGGCGCCGGAGACGCATCGGTCGCGGCTTCGGCGCTGATCACCGGGATTGATTCCGTCGCCGATGGCTCCGATATCGATCCCGTATGCGCCGATTCCTCGGTGTCCCCTGCGTCTTGACCGGGAACGGCAACAGTCACGGTTTGGGCAATTTCGAACACGATGGCGTCGGCTTCGATGGCCGGCGCCGCCGCCGCGTCGGTCGCGGCCTCGGCATCAACCGCCAGGACCGGTTCCGTCGCCGGCAGTTCCGTTATCGATCCCGTAACCGCCGCTTCCTCGTTGTCCCCCGCGCCTTGGCCGGGAACCGCGATGGTCACGGTCTCGATCACTTCGACGACAACGGCGTCGGCGGATTGGATCGCCGGTGCCGGGGACGCTTCGGTCAAAGAGGCCGCGGTAGCAGCCGGCTCGATCGTGCTGGCGGGGGACGACGGCTGATCGACCTCCGCGAGCGGTGCTTTGACGGTGCAGGTCTCGGCACCCTCATCGTAAGATGCGCAAGGCAGTGCGCCGACGCTCTCGGTGCCGTTTGCATCGGCATCGGGGGCGAGGGTCTGCATCGCGGAAGACGTTGCCTCGAGGGCATCGGCATAAACGAGAGAGCCGCCGCATGTGAACGAGGCCACGAGCACGGCCAAGCCCAGGACTCTGGCGAGTTTGGTTTTCATTTTTTCTTACTCCACGCTAGATTTACTCCACGCTACTTGGGCGAGAGGCTGCTGCGGACGACAGCCGTTCGCAGGCGAGGTGCGAGCCCGCCTGGCACAGTCGAATTAATTGTCGAGAACAGCCCGAACCCCTCGACCGCATCGTGAGGCGGGCCCGGTTAAGGAACCATTGCGACCCGTCGCGGCGCGCTAAAAATTAGGCGGCGGATGCGTCGAATGCGGCAAAAAACAGGCGGCGACGAAATTCCGCCCCAATGAAGAAATTTGCGGCCGAACCACCTCGTCTGCGAGCAAATGTATTCCGCCGCTCCCTCCGTCTCCGCGACATTGCGCTGTCCGTCGGACAGCCCTTCGGCTCGATCGCATTCGAGCCCCCAGCGCGGGGCAAGACTTTGCACGCGTCTCATCGAGATGACACGCGGGAAACATTATATGAGTCTTATTGACAAATAATCTGTACGCCAATTAATGTAGCTTAGGCTACATTGTGACGCCGATGATGGAAACAGGCAGGGGGCTTGGCCGTGACCAAACCGCTCGTCCGAAAAGCGTCGCTGACCGAACGTACCGTTTCGACCGGCCGCGAGGTGTTGACCGGCCGGCGCCGCGGAATGGGTGCGTACTTGGCGTTCGCCGGCCCGGCGGTGGTCGCCTCGACCGCCCACAATCCCGGAGGCTTCGCGTCCGACATCGAGGCAGGCGTTCTGGGCTCCGATGCCGGTTGACCGCGCCTCCACCCGCACCTCATCGGCTACGCTCCGCGTTCGCGCCGGTCTTGCACGCGCTGCCCTCTTTTGCCTGGGCGTTGCGCCGGCTGCCCTGTCCACGATCTCCGCGCGGGCGGCCGACCTGCCGGGTCAGTCGCCATCGCCCGTGTTGGCGAAAGCACCGATCGCGGACGACTGGTCCGGCTTCTATTTCGGCGGCCATATCGGCTTTGCGTCGGCGGGGTCCGACTTCACGGCGACGCAGCCCGGCAAGGGTCCCAATCTGACCGGCACGCTCGATCTGTTCCGCCCCTACGATTTCTTCATGGGCGAAGGCAGCAATTTCGGTGGCTTCCAGGCCGGCTACAACACCCTCTTCAAGTCGGGCCTCCTGGTCGGAATCGAGGCCGACATATCATTTCCCGGCTATATGTCCGGCACCGGCGGCTTGGCGACGCCGTCGATCGGCACGGCGACCTACAGCGACCAGGTGGACATGTCGGGTTCGGTGCGCGCCCGGATCGGCTATGCCTTCGACCGCTGGCTCTATTACGCGACCGCCGGCTATGCCTGGACGCAGGATAATTTGACCCGCACCCAGCTCGGCGACAACCCCGCCGGAGCGACCGGGGGCACCGTCGAAAGCAAATTCCCCGCACGGAGCGGGTGGACGGTGGGGGCGGGGGTCGAGGCGCCGCTGGTGCCGCATTGGACCACGCGGCTGGAATATCTCTATTCCGATTTCGGCACCGCCAGCGTGACGTTTCCCCTGGCCGGACAGCGGTTCGACTCGAACCTTTCCGTGCAAGAGGTCCGCGTCGGGCTGAACTACAAGCTGGGCGACAGCGGTTCGAACGCGAATAGCTTTTTGACGGCGCCGGCGGCCCCGGAGGGCGACAATTGGGCCATTCACACCCAAACCACTTTTGCCAGCCAGTACGCACCGCCGTTTCGCGCGCCTTATCGGGGGGCCAACAGCCTCGACCCGAACGCCGGCCGCGAGACCTGGGACGCCACGCTCTATGCCGGGCTCAAGCTTTGGCCGGGCGCCGATGTCTGGATCACGCCCGAGACCAACCAGGGCTTCGGGCTCAGCAACACCCACGGCATAGCCGGCTTCCCCAATGGAAACGCCTACAAGGTCGGCGCCGACGACCCCTATCTGCGGGTGCCCCGCATCTTCATCCGCCAGACCATCGACCTTGACGGCGAGACAGAAAAGGTGGAGGCGGACCTCAACACATTCGCGGGGTCGCGATCTTCCAACCGAGTGGTCGTCACAGTCGGAAAATTCGCGGTGTGGGATTGGTTCGATGGCAACAAATATGCGCATGAACCGCGCAGCGACTTTTTCAATTGGGCGCTCATCGACACCGGCACGTTCGACTACGCCGCGGATTCATGGGGCTATACCTACGGGGCAACGGCGGAATGGTATCAAGGCCCCTGGACATTGCGCGGGTGCCTCTGCGATCTCTCGGTCGTTCCCAACAGCCCGGAATTGGACCCGACGCTCAGGCAGTTTCAGTGGGTCGGTGAACTCGAGCTTCGCCACGAGCTATGGGGAGAGCCCGGGAAGGTTATTGCGACCGGCTTCTTGAGCCGCGGACGCATGGGCCGTTACGACGACGCTCTCGAACTCGCAGCGTCGACCGGAAGCATACCCGACACGTCGTTGGTGCGCCACTACGCCAGCCGAGGCGGTGTCGGCCTGAGCGTCGAACAACAGGTCTCATCGGATCTGGGCGTGTTCGCGCGCACCGGCTGGGCTGACGGCGATATGGAACCCTACGAATTCACCGACATCGACAGGACCGTTGCCGGCGGCCTCTCGCTCACCGGCCAGCGATGGGGCAGGCCAAACGACACGTTTGGTCTTGCCGGCGTCGTCAATGGCATCTCCGGCGAGCATCAAGCCTATCTCAACGCAGGAGGCCTCGGCATCCTGGTCGGCGACGGACAATTGCCGCATCCGGGGCTGGAGCAGATCATCGAGACGCTCTACAGCTTTCCAGTGGGCTCGTGGCTGGCGACCGCCGACTACCAGTTCATCGCCAATCCCGGTTACAACCGCGATCGCGGACCGGTTTCAGTCATCGCGATGCGGCTGCACGCGCAGTTCTAATCGCCGTGCGTGCCGCCCTCACTGCCCCTTGCGGGCCGCGCTCGCGAACCGGCGGGCTTCCTCGGCGGCGCGGAACAGGGCCTTGGCCTTGTTGATGCATTCCTGCTGCTCGCTGGCGGGGTTCGAATCCGCGACGATGCCGGCGCCGGCCTGGACGTACATCTTGCCGTCCTTGACGAGCGCGGTGCGCAGCACGATGCAGCTGTCCATGTCGCCGGTGGCGGAGAAATAGCCGACGCAGCCGGCATAGAGCCCGCGCTTTTCCTTTTCCAGCTCGTCGATGATCTCCATGGCGCGCACCTTGGGGGCGCCGGAGACGGTGCCGGCCGGAAAGCCCGCCGCCAACGCGTCGAGGGCATCGTGGCGGGCATCGAGCTTACCCTCGACATTGGAGACGATGTGCATGACCTGGCTGTAACGCTCGACGAAGAACTGGTCGGTGACCACCACGGTGCCGATCTTCGCGACGCGGCCCACATCGTTGCGGCCGAGATCGAGCAGCATCAGGTGCTCGGCGCGCTCCTTGGGGTCGGCGAGCAGTTCTTCTTCCAGCGCCTTGTCCTCGTGGGGCGTCGGCCCGCGCGGCTTGGTGCCGGCGATGGGCCGGATCGTCACGGTGTCGCCGCGCGCGCGCACCAGGATTTCCGGACTGGAGCCGGCGACGGCAAATCCGTCATAGTCGAGATAGAACAGGAACGGCGCCGGATTGACCCGGCGCAGTGCCCGGTAAAGCGCGAATGCGGGCAGCGTGAACGGCGCCTCGAAGCGCTGCGCCAGCACCACCTGGAAAATGTCGCCGGCGGCGATGTACTCCTTCGCCCGCGCCACCATGGCGTGGAATTCCTGCGGCGTGGTGTTGGAGACGGCCGCCACGTCGAGCGCCGCCGCGAGGTCGCCCGCGGGCTCCTTGGCGAGCGGCCTGTCGAGCGCGTCGACCACCGCGGTGAGCCGCTCGACCGCGCGGCTCAGGGCGCGCTCCGCGTCGAGCCCGGCGGCCGGCCGCACCGGGGTGACGAGGGTGATGGTGTCGAGCACGGAATCGAAGATGATCACCACGGTCGGCCGCACCAGGATGGCGTCGGGAATTCCGATCGGGTCGGGATTGGGCGCCGCCAGCTCTTCCATCAGACGGACCATGTCGTAGCTGAGATAGCCGAACACCCCCGCCGCCATGGGCGGCAGGCTCGCGGGCATGTCGATCCGGCTCTCCTGGACGAAGGCGCGCAGCGCCGCGAGCGGCGGCTCGGCGCAGGGCGCGAAGGCGTCCGGCTCGGTGCGTGCCTTCCGGTTGATCTCGGCGCGCATCCCGCGGGCGCGCCACACCACGTCGGGGTCGAGGCCGATGATCGAGTAGCGCCCGCGCACCGCGCCGCCCTCGACGGATTCCAGGAGGAAGCTCAGCCTCTTGCCGGCGCCGGTCTTGAGGAAGGCGGAGACCGGCGTGTCGAGATCGGCGACCAGCGTCGTCCACGCGACCTGGGTCGCGCCCCGCGCATAGGTTGCCGCGAAGACGCCGGCGGAAGGCTCGATCTGCATGGACGCGAGGCCGGCCCTAATTGTTGGTCGCGCGGCCGACGGCCTGGCTGAGCGCCTGCTGATTGATGTCGGTGCCGAGGTCGGTCTCCAGCTGCGTCACGTACTGGGTCAACAATTCGTCCCCATAGGAGTTGCGCAGCTGGTCCTGGAGCGGCTTCGCCGCCGCCCCGCCGGCTTCGAAGGTCGGCTCCTTGATGTCGGTGACCTTGAAGATGATCCGCTCGGTCGGCGTCTTGCCGTCCGCGGTGCCGACGCCGTCCTTCGGGGTACGGAACACCTGGGCCACGACCGCGGGCGGCATGATCGCGGTCCCTTGCCGTTTGAGCCCCCATTTGGTCTCGACCATCAGCTGATCGGCGGCGGCGATGTCGGCGAGCGTCGTGCCCGCCTTGAGCTTGTCGACGATCTCCGTGGTCTTGGCGTCGAGAGCTTTGGTGACCTCGTCCTCGCGCCAGCGCGCCTCGACCCGGTCCTTGACCTCGTCGAGCGTGCGTTCCCGCGACGGCGTGATGCCGGCGACCTCGTACCAGACAAAGCCGCCGCCGGGGATCGGCAGCGGATCGTTCTCGGCTCCGACGTCGGCCGAAAAAGCGTCGTTGATGAGATCGACGCCTTTCGGCAGCCCGGTGATCGGCTGGTCGGCCGGCGAGCGGCCGGCGCGGTCGACCGCGTCGATGGCCGTCACCGGAAGATTCAGTTTCTTGGCGATGTCCTCCAACTTTGTGCCGTTGGCATATTCGTCCTCGATCTTGTCCCTGATCTTGTTCACGTCGCCCTTGGCGCGATCGACCGCGATGTCGTGCTTGATGTCCTTCTCGACCTCGGCGAACGGCTTGGTCGAGCCCGGTTCGATCTTGACGACCCGCACGATGGCGGTGGCGAACCGGCCGGTCACGGCGCCGCTGACGGCGCCGTCGGCCAGCCCGAAGGCGGCATTGGCGATGGCGGGATCGATCATCTCCGCCCTGGTGACGGTGCCGAGATCGATGTCCTTGTCGGTCAATTTGCGTTCCGCGGCCACGGCATCGAAGCTCATTCCGCCGGCGATCTGCTTGGACGCCGCCTCCGCCTCCGCGGCATTGGGGAACGATATCTGCTGGACCTGCCGGCGTTCCGGAACGGCATAGCGGCTCAGGCGAATCTCATAGGTGCGCTTGGCGTCCTCGTCGCTGACCTCGACGGTTTTGGCGAGTTCCTCGGGCGACACCGTCAGCACCGCCAGCTTGCGATATTCCGGCGCCCGGAACGCCGCCTTGTGCTCGTCGAAATAGGCGGTCAGCTGCTCCGGCGTCGGCGCCGGGATGTCGCCGAGCTTGCTGCCGTCGAGAACCACATAGTCGATGCTGCGTTCCTCGTTCTGGTAACGGTCGAGCACCTCGGCCGCGGTCTTGGGCGGCGTGAATTCGCCGCCGATGGCGGTCGCGAGCTGATGGCGCAGCGTCTCCCGGCGCTGCTCGCCGACGAAGCGCTGCTCGGTAAAGCCGGCCTGGCGGATGAGCTGCTGGAAGCGGCTGTCGTCGAACTGCCCGTTGAGGCCGCGGAACGCGGGATCCTCGGTGATCCGCTTGGCCACCTCGGCGTCGGAAATGCCGAGCCCGAGCTGGCGGGCGCGCTCGTCGAGCGCGGCCTCCGCGATCATCTGGCCGAGAATCTGCTGCTCCAGGCCGAGCGCGCGGGCCTGGTCGGGCGTGATCGGACGGCCGAGCTGCTGGCTGAGGCGCTGCAAACGCTCGGTGTACTGGTTGCGGAACTGGTCGATCGAAATCTCGGTCTTGCCGATCTTGGCCACGGTGAAAACGCCGAAGCCGCGGAAAATGTCCCCGATGCCCCAGATGCCGAAGCTGATCACCAGGAACAGCACCACCGCCGCCATGATGATGCGGCCGAGCCAGTTGGAGGAGGCTTGTCGTAGACCTCGGAGCATGGGCGATCACTGAATTTGAGTGCGCGGGAACGGCCGCAGCCGGACGATCAGGCCGGCCTTATAGCCGGCTTCATAAGTCGACGCATCATAGGGTTCGCGCAAGCCCATCGCAACCGACCGCCCTGTGGTGCGCGACCGCAGGGCGCGATCCGGCGGCCGGCGAGCCCCTTCCACCCGCCCCCGGCGTCTGCTAACCGCCTCTGACGGAGTGGACTTCAATGCTTGGCCGACCCTTCAGGCGGGGTCCAATTCTTCTCCCTCCCCTTGAAAAAGAGAGGGTTGGGGAGGGGATCGCGGTCCGCATGCTCGGCGCCTGCCATACGCCCGCGGACCCCCACCCCGACCCTCCCCCTGAAGAAGGGGAGGGGGCAACACTGTCCGTTGGGGAGTACGATGACGGCACCGCGACGGCCATTGATCGCCGGCAACTGGAAGATGAACGGGCTACGGGCATCGGTGTCGGTGCTCGAACAGATCGTCCGCGATTCCCGCGATCTGCGCCGGCGCGTCGACCTCATGATCTGCCCGCCCGCGACCTTGATCATGTCCTTCGCCGCGGTCGCCGACGGCATCGCCATCGGCGGCCAGGATTGCCATACCGAACCCGCCGGCGCCTATACCGGCGATATCTCGGCCGAAATGCTGGCCGACCTCGGGGCGAGCGCGGTGATCGTGGGGCATTCCGAGCGGCGCTCCTATCACCGCGAGACCGACGACGAGGTGCGGCGCAAGGCCATGGCGGCATGGCGCGCCGGCCTGCTGGCGATCCTGTGCGTCGGGGAATCCCAGGTCGACCGGGTGGCCGGGCGCACCCTCAAGACCGTCGGCGCCCAGCTCCAGGGGTCGCTGCCGGACCGGGCGCATCCGGACAATCTCGTCATCGCCTATGAGCCGGTATGGGCGATCGGCAGCGGACTGACACCCACCCCCGCCGATGTGGCGGAGGTCCACGGCTTCATCCGGGCCCAGCTTGGCGCTCGGCTCGGCGCCGCGGGGCAGGGCGTGCGTATCCTCTATGGCGGGTCGGTCAAGCCCGCCAATGCCGGGGAATTGATGGCGGTCCCCGATGTCGACGGCGCACTGGTCGGTGGCGCGAGCCTCAAGGCGGAGGAATTTCTGGCGATTGCCGGCGCCTGCCGGTAAAGGGTTGCCGTCGGATTGCTCGGCTGGGCCGGAATTCTACTTCGCACATGGGGTTGTTTTCTACAAAAAGTGAAATGGCGGAGGAAAACATGAAGTTCAATTCACTGGCCACGACGGCGCTCATCCTGGCGACGGTGATCGCCACGCCCGGCCACAGCCGCGCGGCCGAGATCAAGGTCCTGTGCTCGAACGGATTCCAGGCTGTGATGGCCGTGCTCGGCCCGCAATATGAAAGGGCGAGCGGCAACAAGCTCGCGGTCAGCTACGGCCTCGCCGCCGTGCTGGGCCGGCAGATCGAAGGCGGCGAGAGCTTCGATCTCGCCATCCTGGCGCCGCCCCAGATCGACGGCCTCATCAAGCAGAACAAGATCGCGGTGGAGTCCCGCCTGGTGCTCGCGAGATCCGGCATGGGAGTGATGGTGCGCACCGGCGCGCCGAAACCCGATGTCAGCACCGTCGACGCCTTCAAGAAGACCCTCATCGGCGCCAGATCCATCGCGTTTCCGCCGCAGGGCCAGAGCGGCATCTATCTGGTCGGCCTGATCGAGCGTCTCGGCCTCACCGCGGCGTTGAAGGACAAGCTCAAGCCGATTGCCAGCGGCCCGCTGACCGGGGAGACCGTCGCCAAGGGTGAGGCGGAGATCGGCATCACGCCCATCGGGGAGCTGCTCGCGGTCAAGGGCGTCACCCTCGCCGGGCCGCTGCCGCCCGGGGTGCAGAACTACATCGTGCAGACCGCAGGCATCAGTCCCGCCGCCGCGCAGGGGGCGGCCGCGCGCGAGTTCCTGAAGTTCCTGGCGGCGCCGGAGAATGTTCCCGTGATCATCGAGAAGGGCATGGAGCCGGGCTGAATGACAACTCTGATGGTTCCTTCAGTTTCAGCGTCATGCCCCGCGAAAGCGGGGCATCCAGTATCCCCGGCGCCATCGGTGGAACCGATGCCGTTCCCCAATCGCAGTCCCGTGGTTACTGGATCGCCCGGTCAAGCCGCGCGATGACAACGATGGGATGGAGCGTCGGCGTGACAGCTCTCGCGCAATGGTCGAGAACCGGCTTGGCGCGGCGGGGAGATAATTCTACGATGATGCGGAGAAGCAATAATTCGGGAGGAGACCATGGCTGACGATCCCATCGAACGGCGTCGATTCCTGCTCGGCGCCGGGCTCGCCGGCACCGCCGTCGCGGCGGGGCTCGCCCCCGGACTGCCGGCGCCCGAGGCGCAGGCGCAGGCCGCGGCGGCCCAGGCGAGCAACACCGAGCCCGACACCTTCCTGGTGCTCACCGCCACCGAGCAGGCGTTCCTCTCCGCCACCGCCGACACCATGATCCCGGCCGACGAATTGTCGCCCTCGGGCACCGCGTGCGGTGTCGTCATCTTCATCGATCGGCAATTGGCGAGCGCCTGGGGCGGCGGCGCCAAGATGTATCGTGGCGGGCCCTTCCAGAAGGGAAAGCCGGAGCAGGGCTACCAGCTTTCCCTCACCCCGCGCGAATTCTTCCAGGCCGGCATCGCCGCCGCTAATGATTGGTCGCGCGCGACCCACGGCAAGGATTTCGACCGGCTCTCGGTGGCCGACCGCAACGCGGCGCTGACGGCGATGCAGGAGGGCAAGGCGGAATTCCGCGGTTTCTCCTCGCGCGCCTTTTTCGGCCAGCTCCTCGCCATCACCATGCAAGGCTTCTTCTCCGATCCGATCTACGGCGGCAACCGCAACAAGGTGTCGTGGCAGATGCTCGGCTTTCCCGGCCTGCCCGCCACCTATGCCGACAAGATCGACGCCTATCGCGACAAGCGCTATGTCGCGCCGCCGCAGTCGATCTCGGACTTTTCATAAGGGAGCCGCGTCATGGCAACGCGATTGAAGGAAGTCGATGCGGTCATGGTCGGCATGGGCTGGACCGGGGCCATCCTCGCCCGCGAGCTGAGCAAGGCCGGCCTCGACGTGGTCGGCCTCGAGCGCGGGCAGGACCGCACCCCCGGCGAGGATTTCATCCTGCCGAGCGTGCGCGACGAGATGAAATATGCCCAGCGTCTCGAGCTGATGTCGGACAATTCCATCGACACCATCACGTTCCGCAACGCGCCCGCGGAGACGGCGCTGCCGATCCGCCGCTGGGGCGCGTTCCTGCCGGGCGAGGGCGTCGGCGGCTCCGGCATCCATTGGGGCGGGCTGCATTGGCGCAATTTGCCGACCGATTTCCGCATCCGCTCCGCGCTCGCCGAACGTTATGGCGCCAAAGCGATACCGGACGACATGACCATCACCGACTGGCCGGTGAGCTATGACGAGCTCGAGCCCTATTACGACCGCTTCGACAAGCTGTGCGGGGTGTCCGGCAAGGCCGGCAATCTGCGCGGCAAGATCATCGCCGGCGGCAATCCGTTCGAAGGGGCGCGCAGCAACGAATACCCGAACCAGCCGATCAAGTCCTCCCGCGCCGGCCTGATGTTCGCCGATGCCGCGAAGAGCCTCGGCTATCACCCGTTCCCGATCCCGTGCGCGATCTCCAGCGCGGCTTACAAGAACGTCGAGGGCGTCACCCTGGGCGCCTGCGAATATTGCGGCTACTGCAACCGCATGGCGTGCGAGACCAACGCCAAGGCCTCGGCCAACTCGACGGTGATGCCGGTGCTGCGCTACGAGCCGAAATTCGAGTTGCGCACCCGCGCCTTCGTCACCAAGCTCATCTACGACAAGCCGGGCAAGAAGATCACCGGCGTGCTCTACACGGATTTGCGCACCGGCGAGGAATACGAGCAGCCGGCCGGCATCGTGGTGCTGTCGTCATTCGTGTTCGGCAACACCCAGCAGCTGCTGCTCGCGGGCATCGGCGAGCCCTATGACGCCACCACCGGCAGGGGCGTCGTCGGCAGGAACTACGCCTATCAGTTCGAGGCCGGCGCCGAGGCCTTTTTCGAAGACAGGGAAATGAACCCGTTCATGGGCAGTGCCGGCATGAACGTGGCCATCGACGACTTCAACGGCGAGAATTTCGACCACGCCGGGCTCGGCTTTTTCGGCGGCGGCTATTTCACCTGCGGGCAGGCGGGCGCCCCGCCGATCGGGGGGCGCGCGGTGCCGCACGGCACGCCGGCCTGGGGCTCGGATTGGAAGCGCGCGACGGTGAAATGGTATCACCACTTCGCCCGCTTCAATACCCAGGGCTCGGTCTACGCCAACCGCAGCAACTTCATCGACCTCGACCCCGTCTACAAGGATGCGCTGGGCCGGCCGCTGGCGCGGCTCACCTATAACGGCACCGACAACGACCACGCGATGTCGCGCTACCTCCTGGCCAGGCTGGAGGGCATCATCAAGGCGATGAACCCGACCCATTACGAGATGCACTCGCGGCCGCGCAACTTCACCATCGTGCCGTACCAGTCGACCCACAACACCGGCGGCACCATGATGGGCGCCGACCCGAAATCGAGCGTGGTGAACCGTTATCTGCAGTCGTGGGACGCCCACAATCTCTTCATCCAGGGCGCGTCGGTATTCCCGCAGCAGCACGGCTACAACCCGACCGGCACCGTGGGCGCGCTCGCCTACTGGTCGGCCAACGCCATCGTGTCGCAATATCTCAAGAAGCCGGGCCCGCTGGTTGCGGCCTGATATCGGGAGCGAAGTGAAGATGACGACAGTAATGTTCCGTGCCGGCGCCGCCGCGCTGATGTGCATTTTCGCCGGCGGGGCGGCGCTCGCCGCCGATGCCGATCACGGCAAGCAGCTGTTCGTGGCCTGCGCCGCCTGCCACAACGAGAAGTCGGACGGAATCGGACCGAACCTCAAGGGCGTCTACGGCCGCAAATCCGCCGCGCTCGATGATTTCCGCTATTCCAACCCGATGAAGCGCGCGAACCTCGTGTGGAACGCGGAGAACCTGCGCGCCTATCTGATCGACCCGCAGTCCAAGGTGAAGGGCAACCGCATGCCGTTCGGCGGCGTCGCCAATCCGCAGGAAGCCGACGACCTCGTCGCGTACCTCGCGACCTACAAATAGTTGGGCGGGACGGGCTTGGCCTTACCATCCCGTGAAAGGAAGCGGATGAAACCTCGATCCATGCGCCGGCGCGGCTTTGCCGCCCTGGCAGGTTCGCTCGCGCTCTGCGCATCGTCGTTCCCTTCACTCCGGGCAGCCGGACCGAGATTCTCGGCCGCGCCTATGCCGAAAAGCTGCAGGAGAGGGGCGCAAGCCACAGGCACGCTTGCTCGAGCGCCTCGGGCACATCCTTCGAGGCTCGCGCGAAGAGCGCGAGCGCCTCAGCATGACGAGTCATGGGTAATGTTAAAGGCTGGTTTGCGCAGCCGACTTCGAAAGGGACAGCCATGGTCAAGCTGACGCGGCGATCGCTGGTCGCCACCGCTGCGCTCGCACCGTTCGCCGCGCGGGCGCAGGGCTGGCCGTCCGGCACCATCCGCCTGGTGGTGCCGTTTCCGCCGGGCGGATCGGTCGACGCGATCGCGCGGATGGCGCAGACCGGGCTGCAGCAGCGGCTCGGCGCAAATGTGATCATCGAGAACCGGACCGGCGCTTCCGGCAGCACCGGCACCGGCATGGTCGCCAAGGCGCCGCCGGACGGCATGACCTGGCTGTTCGTGTTCGACACCCACGCCGTCAACCCGTTCCTGTTGCCGAACCTCGCATTCGATACCGAGAAGGACCTCGACCCCGTCCTCCTCATCGGCACCGCGCCCAATGTGCTGTGCGCCCATCCGTCACGGCCCTACCTGTCGCTCGGCGACGTGATCACGGCGGCAAAGGCGAAGCCGGAGACGATCACCTACGGCACCATCGGCGCAGGCAGCATCGGCCATTTGAGCATGACGATGCTGTCGAACCGGGCAGGGGTGAAGCTCGTCCACGTGCCCTATCGCGGCGGCGGCCCGCTGCTCAACGACACCATCGCCGGCCACGTGGACCTCACCATGGCCTCGACCCGACTGCTGGGCCCGCATTTGTCCGGCGGCAAGACCCGCCCGCTGGCCCACACGGGAAAGACGCGGCTCGCCGATTTCCCCTCCATTCCCACCGTGATGGAGGAAGGCTTTCCCGGTTTCGAGACCTATGCCTGGTGGGGCGTGTTCGCGCCGGCGGGGACGCAGAAGCCGATCGTGGACCGGTTCGGCGCCGCTCTCGTGGCCTCGCTGCGCGAGGAGCACGTCGCCCGGCAACTCGTCGAAACCCAGCTGATCGCCCTGTCGCTCGGCGGACCCGAGACGCTGCGGACGTTCCTCGGGGAACAGATGCGGTTGTGGAGTCAAGTCATCCGCGACAACAACATCAAGGGGGATGCGTAGGCCCCCCTTTTTCCCCTCCCCGTTTTCGGGGAGGGGTGGGGTGGGGTGGGGTGGGATCTTCCTCGCCAAGCACGACGCCGTGGAAAAGCCTCCACCCCGGCCCTCCCCGAAAACGGGGAGGGAGTCCGGCTGGAAATGGCCGGGCGGATCGTGTAATGACCCCGGCAGCTTCCTATATGATCCCGGTTGGCGGCGCCGTGGCGCGGCGCTGCCCGCTGGCTGAAGAGAAAACAACGCAATGCTGACGGTGGTTATCGTAATTCATCTGATGATCGTGCTCGCCCTGATCGGGGTCGTGCTCCTGCAGAAGTCGGAGGGCGGCGGCCTCGGCATGGGCGGCGGGGGCGGCGGCGGGTTCCTGTCCAGCCGCGGCACTGCCAATGTCCTGACCCGCACGACGGCGATCCTGGCATTGGGCTTTTTCATCACCAGCCTGATGCTTTCGGTGCTGGCGGGGCTCGATCGCAAGCCGCGTTCCATCATCACTCCGGGCGGAACGCCCGCCTCGGCACCGGCCCCCGGGTCGCCCGCGCCGCTGGGGGGGGGCGGCGGGCTGCTCGATACGTTGCGCGGGGGCGAACCGGCGCCGCCGGCTCCTGCCGGGGCGCCACCTTCGGAACCGCAAGTTCCGCGGTCACAATAGTCCAGACGCCAAAGGGCCGGGGTTCCGGCCCTTCGGTTTTTGCGGGTCAGCCAAGCGTTCCCGCTGGGCCTCGGGCGAGCCGGCAAAGGCTTGATTGGTCAACAGAAAGGCAGCATGTCGAACAACGCATTGGATAACGTCCGCATGGCGCCGGTTTCGCTCTCGTCGAATCGCCGGCCGCGGGATAGAAGTTAAGTCCCATGGCGCGGTACATCTTCATCACCGGCGGCGTGGTCTCCTCGCTCGGCAAAGGTTTGGCCTCGGCGGCGCTCGGCGCGTTGCTGCAGGCGCGCGGCTATTCGGTGCGCCTGCGCAAGCTCGACCCCTATCTCAACGTCGATCCCGGAACCATGTCGCCCTACCAGCATGGCGAGGTGTTCGTCACCGACGACGGCGCGGAGACCGATCTCGACCTCGGCCATTACGAGCGGTTCACCGGACGCCCGGCGACCCGGCAGGACAACATCACCACCGGGCGCATCTACCAGGAGATCCTCGCCAAGGAGCGCCGCGGCGACTATCTCGGCGCCACCATCCAGGTGATCCCCCACGTCACCAACGCCATCAAGGACTTCATCCGCGACGGCAATGACGGCTTCGATTTCGTGCTGGTCGAGATCGGCGGCACCGTCGGCGACATCGAGGGCTTGCCGTTCTTCGAGGCGATCCGCCAGCTCGGCAACGAGCTGCCGCGCCATCACGCCGTCTACATCCATCTCACCTTGCTGCCGTTCATACCTTCGGCGGGCGAGCTCAAGACCAAGCCGACGCAGCACTCGGTCAAGGAGTTGCGCTCGATCGGCATCCAGCCGGACATCCTGCTGTGCCGCACCGACCGGCCGATCCCCAAGGACGAGAAGCGCAAGCTGTCGCTGTTCTGCAACGTGCGCGAATCCGCGGTCATCGAGGCGCGCGACGTCGACAACATCTATGCGGTCCCCGAGGCCTATCATGCCGCCGGCCTCGACACCGAAGTGCTGGATGCCTTCGGCCTCGCGTCCCAGGCGCTCGAACTCGAGCGCTGGCGGCTGATCAACGAACGCATCCACAATCCCGAAGGCGCCGTGACCATCGCCGTGGTCGGCAAATACACCGGGCTCAAGGACGCCTACAAATCGCTGTTCGAGGCGCTGTCCCATGGCGGGATCGCCAACAAGGTCAAGGTCGACGTCGACTGGATCGAGAGCGAGGTGTTCGAGCGCGAGGACCCCACGCCGTTCCTGGAGCACGTCAACGGCATCCTGGTTCCCGGCGGCTTCGGCCAGCGCGGTGCCGAGGGCAAGATCCGCGCGGCGCAGTTCGCCCGCGAGCGCCATGTGCCTTATTTCGGCATCTGCTTCGGCATGCAGATGGCGGTGGTGGAGGCGGCGCGCAATCTGTGCGGGATCGCGGACGCGAACTCGACCGAGTTCGGCCCCACCTCGGAGCCGGTGGTCGGGCTGATGACCGAATGGCTCAAGGGCAACGAACTACAAAAGCGCGGCTTGACCGGCGATCTCGGCGGCACCATGCGGCTCGGGGCCTATGAGGCGGAGCTCGAGCGGGGCAGCAAGGTCGCGGGCATCTATGGCGCCGGCGAGATTTCCGAGCGCCACCGCCACCGCTACGAGGTCAACACCGGCTACCGCGACCGGCTGGAGCAGCACGGCATGCGGTTCTCGGGCATGTCGCCGGACGGCCTGTTGCCGGAGATCATCGAATACGCCGACCACCCCTGGTTCATCGGCGTGCAGTTCCATCCCGAACTGAAATCGCGCCCGTTCAAGCCGCACCCGCTGTTCGCCTCCTTCGTCGAAGCGGCGGTGGTGCAGAGCCGGCTGGTGTAGGCGCCATCGACCGCTTATTGACCGCAGCTGCTCGGACCGCCAAGGTCTTCGACAACGTACGTTGCTGTCATCGCCCGGCTTGACCGGGCGATCGAGCAAACATCGACCGTGAGTACTGGATTGCCCGGTCAGGCAATGACAGCAATGAGGTCGGTTCATCTCGGGACCCGTCGAATGAACGTGCTGGAAACGCCTTCGCCCAACCCGATCGTCGCCGCCGGCGCGGTGCGGTTCGGCAACGACCTGCCGCTGGCGCTGATCGCGGGGCCGTGCGCGCTGGAGAGCCGCGGCCATGCCCTCGAGATGGCGGCGGCGCTCAAGGAGATCGCGGCGCGGCTCGGCATCGGGTTCGTCTACAAGACCTCGTTCGACAAGGCGAACCGCACCAGCGCCGCCAGCGCCCGCGGCATCGGCCTCGACGAGGCGCTGCCGATCTTCGCCGAGATCCGCGCCTCGCTGGGCATTCCCGTGCTCACCGACGTGCACGAGCACGAGCAATGCGCCCGCGTCGCGCAGGCCGTCGACGTGCTGCAAATCCCGGCGTTCCTGTGCCGGCAGACCGATCTCCTCATCGCCGCCGCCCGCACCGGCAAGATCGTCAACGTCAAGAAGGGGCAGTTCCTCGCGCCCTGGGACATGGCCAACGTGGTCGCCAAGATCACCGGCGCCGGCAATGCCGACGTGCTGGTGACCGAGCGCGGCGTCACGTTCGGCTACAACACCCTGGTCTCCGACATGCGCGCGCTGCCGATCCTCGCCCGCACCACCGGGGCGCCGGTGATCTTCGACGCCACCCATTCGGTGCAGCAGCCCGGCGGACGCGGCGGCAGTTCCGGCGGCGAGCGCGAATTCGTGCCGGTGCTCGCCCGTGCCGCGGTTGCCGTCGGCGTCGCCGGCGTCTTCATCGAGACCCACCAGGACCCCGACCGCGCCCCCTCGGACGGGCCCAACATGGTTCCCTTGAAGGAGATGGAGGGGTTGCTGCGCCGGCTGATGGCGTTCGACCGGGTCGCGAAAGACGCCAAACGATGACGGTTCCGTCCGGGCCTGCCGGCCCGGCAGCGGCCGCGGTGCGGCGGGTGCTGGTCGTCGCCGCCTTCGCGAATTTCTCCTCGAGCCTGTTCATGCGGGCGATCGATCCGCTGGTGCCGCAAGTCGCCGCCGACATGGCGACCGATCCGGCGACGGTGGCGCTGCTGACCACGGCGTTCGCCTTGCCCTATGCGGTGCTGCAGCCGGTGCTCGGCCCGTTGGCCGACATGATCGGCAAGACCCGGCTGATGACGATCTGTGTCGCGCTTTTGGTGGTGAACGCCTTCGCCGGCGCACTCGCGCCCAATTTCGCCTTCCTGTTCGCGACGCGGGTCGCGACCGGCGCCGCCGCCGGCGGCATCTTCCCGACCGCGCTGGCGCTCGCCGCCGATCTCGTGCCGGTCCAGCAGCGCCAGGTCGCGGTCAGCCGCCTGCTCGCCGCGGGCATGCTCGGCAATCTGCTCGGCACCCCCGGTGCCGGCCTGATCGGCGATCTCCTGGGATGGCGGGCGTTCCTGGTGTTCGTCGGCATCTTGTGCGCGGGCGCCCTGGTGACCGCCATCATCGGTTTTCGCCACGTGGAGACCAAACACTCCGGCCTCGACCTCGCCGCCGCGGCGAAGGGCTATCGCACCATCTTCCACAATCCGCTGGCGAAGTTCTGCTTCGGCGCGGTGTTCCTGGAAGGCGTGTTCCTGACGGGGATATTCCCCTATGTCGCGGTGTTGCAGCAGCAAAGCGGGGGCTCCTCCCGTGCCGCCATCGCCGGGCTCATCATCGCCGGCTTTGCGCTCGGCGGCGTGGTCTATTCGCTGACGGTGTCGCGCCTGCTGACCCGCATCGGCGAAGTCGGGCTGATGCGGACCGGCGCCGGCTTCATGGGATGCGGTCTCATGGCGGTGTCGCTGCGGCTGTCGTGGCCCTATGAGGCGGTCATCTTCATGGCGCTGGGCTGCGGCTTCTACATGATGCACGGGGTCATCCAGATCTATGCCACCGACCTCGCGCCGGCGGCGCGCGGCTCCGCGGCGGCGATCCATTCCGGCTTCTTCTGCCTCGGCATGGCGATCGGCCCGATCTATTACCGCTACGGCCTCGGCTACGCCGGCCTCACCGTAAGCGTGATGGTGGCCGCGGCCGTTATTTTCGTGACCGGCTTTGTCTGCTCGGTCAAACTGCGCCGCGCCGTCGTGCGACGGGTCGGCGCGTAGGGTGCGCGATGGCGCCAAAGTTTCCCTGGCGGGGACCTTTCAAGCGCAATGGGAGATCGAAGGAATCTGGTTCCGCGTCCGGGCCGCGACAGGCCACGACGATTCGGTGTGAGCGGCAAGTGCTCCGGCGGCTTTTGCCGCGCGGCGGCAGGAGGTAGTGGCTGGTGCAGAAATTCGGGATTGGTCAGGCGGTACCGCGTTTCGAGGACCCGAGGCTGGTCAGGGGCGGCGGCCGTTACGTCGACGACATGGTGCTGCCGGGAATGGCGTTCGGTTATGTGCTGCGATCGCCCCATGCCCACGCACGCATTCGCGCGATCGACCCCGGCAGAGCCAAGGCGGCACCCGGCGTACTCGCGGTGTTGACGGGAGCCGACTGGGAGGCTTCCGGGTGGGGCGACCTCCCCGTGCCCGGGGGAATGAAGCGCCGCGATGGCGGCCCCATGTACCGTCCGCGCTATCCGGCGCTGGTCAAGGAGCGGGTGCGCTGGGTCGGCGACTGCGTCGCCTTCGTGGTGGCAGAGAATTATCTGCAGGCGGTGGATGCCGCCGAGCTGGTCGAGGTCGACTACGAACCGCTCCCCGCGATGGTCTCGACCGCGGGGGCGGTGGCGCCGGGCGCGCCGCTGGTGTGGGACGACTGCCCCGACAACATCTGCTTCGTCCATCTGGAGGGCGACAAGGCCGCGACCGACGCCGCCTTCGCCCGCGCCGCCCATGTCGTGCACGGGCATTTCGTCATCAATCGCGTGACCGCGGTGACGATGGAGCCGCGCGGCAGCATCGGCGACTTCAACCGCACCGACGGCCGCTACACCATCTACACCACGCTGCAGCGGGCTCACCCGTTTCGCGCCGAGCTCGCCCACAATGTGCTGAAGGTGCCGGAGAGCCGGGTCCGCGTCGTCGCCGGCGACATCGGCGGCAGCTTCGGGATGAAGTCGGCGGTCTACAACGAGGTCGCGCTGGTACTGCTGGCCTCCAAGACCATCGGCCGGCCGGTGAAATGGGTCTCCACGCGCTCCGAGGCCTTCCTCAGCGACGCCCAGGCCCGCGACAACGTCACCGATGCCGAACTCGCGCTCGCGGCCGACGGCACTTTTCTCGGGCTGCGGGTCAAGACCATCGCCAATGTCGGAGCTTATCTGCAGATGGGGATGCCCGCCATGGTCGGCAATCTCGGTTCGCTCGCGGGCGTCTATCGCACGCCGGCGATCCATGCCGACGTCACCGCCGTGTTCAGCCACACCAATCCGATCCGGCCCTACCGCGGCAACGGCCGTCCGGAGGCGGCCTTCGTGATCGAGCGGATGGTCGACCTCGCCGCCGACCAGCTCGGCATCGACCCCGCCGAACTGCGCCGGCACAACAACATTCCCCCCGGTGCGATGCCGTTCAAGACCGGCCTTAGCTTCACCTATGACAGCGGCGAATTCGCGGAGAACATGGAGATCGCGCTGCGGCTCGCCGATGCCGATGGTTTCCCGGCGCGGCGCGAGGAGTCGAGAAAACGCGGCAAGCTGCGCGGGCTCGGCATCTCGAATACCATCGAGCGGGCAGGGGCGCCGAGCTTCGAAGGCGCCGAAATCCGGTTCGACCGCGGCGGCACGGTCACCTTATTCACGGGCTCGATCAACCAGGGGCAGGGCCACGAGACCGTGTTCAAGCAGATCGTCTGCGACCGTCTCGGCATCGATCCCGACGACATCCAATATCTCCAGGGCGATACCGACCAGGTGTTTTTCGGTGAGGGCACCGGCGGTTCGCGCTCGGCGACGCTCGGCGGTTCGGCGGTCGCCGCGGCGGCTGCGAAGGTGATCGAAAAGGCGCGCGAGATTGCGGCCTTCGCCCTCAAGGCCGATGCGAAAGCGGTGACTTTCGCGGACGGTGTGTTTTCCGCCCCTGCAACCAACGCGACCCTCACCATCACGGATGTGGCAAAGCTCGCCGCCAATCCGGCGCGCCTGCCGGCGGGCATGGAGCCGGGATTGATCGCCACCGCCGTCTATCGCGCCGAGCGCGAGAATTTTCCCAATGGCTGCCACGTCTGCGAGCTGGAGATCGACCGCGACACCGGCGAGGTCGCGATCGCGCGGTACAGCGTCGTCGACGATGTCGGCACGGTGCTCAATCCGCTGCTGCTGCACGGCCAGATCGTCGGCGGCATCGCCCAAGGCGTCGGGCAGATCCTCAAGGAGGATATCCATTTCGATCCCGCATCCGGGCAGCTGGTGACGGGATCGTTCATGGATTATGCGATGCCGCGGGCGGGCGATCTCACCGCGGTGCAGGTCAGGAGCAATCCGGTCCCGACCAAGACCAATCCGCTGGGGGTCAAGGGCGCCGGCGAGGCGGGAACGGTGGGCGCGATGCCGGCGGTCACCAATGCCCTGATCGACGCGTTGTCGGAATTCGGCGTCCGCCACATCGAAATGCCGGCAACCCCGGAGCGCATCTGGCGCGCCATGCGGCGTCCGGGATGAACGGGCGGCGGGACGCCACGGCGCTGTCGTCATTTTGAGCTTTTGTCCGAAAATTCCGCTCCTGTTCGGGATTACACCCTAAACCTAGGAATTATAGACAGGCTCCCCGCTCCAACCTAGCATTCATTGCTGCGGGGATGAGTTAGATGGCTCGGAGTGCTGAGCGCGTGTGCGCTCGAGATATACTCAATTGGTTGCCCATCCCCTCGACCGGCGCCCGGCCCTGGTTGCGGGCCGCCGGCGTCGCCGCCCTCGTGCTGGCGGTGCCCCTCGATGCGTTCGCAGCCACTTGCCGGCCCAAGCGAGCGCTGCCTGCCATCGTCGTGACCTCGATGGGGCCCTGCAATTTCGATCCGGACAGCTTCGGTTTTGCCGGCGACCCGGCGCAGCAGGCAGCCTGCCTGGTCCGCCCGGTCGAGAGATGGGCGAAGCTCGGCCCCGTGCTGTCAAGCCTTCCGCAGGTGTTCGCCGATCGCGTCGGCCGCAATTCGGGCTTGCCAGATCGCGGCGCGCTCGGTGCGCTGCTCACTGAGCTTCACCTCGATGGCCGGTTCGGGGAAGGCCTGCTCGATCCCGTTTCCAGGGCCAATGACGACGATCCGCTCGCCCCGGCGGCGCGATATCTCGTGATCCACGACACCAGCGGGCCGAAATTGAGTTCATTTCCGGTCAACCTCGACAGCGACCGCAAGATCAACAATCTCGCCCGTTTCCATTGCTCGGACTCCCATGAGATCGCCCATGTCATCGTCAATCGCCTCGGCGACCTCTATGTCGGCCATGATCTGAGCGTACCGTGGCGCGCCACCAAATTCGAGCGGGCCTTGAATTTCGGTGTCGCGCTCAAGGGGCTGTTTCTGCATGTCGAGTTGATCCAGCCCCGCCGCGGTGCGCCGGGCCATCGCAGAAACGACATCGCGGCGCCGACGCCGGGATTCAGCGCCGCGCAATACGACCGGCTGGCGCTCATCTATACGCTGGCCAGCGTTCGCGCCGGGCAATGGCTCGTCCCAGCCTTCCACGCCGTGATCGACAACGACATTCGCGGTGGCCACGACGATCCCCAGAATTTCGACCTGGAGGCGTTCGCCCACAGCCTGGAAATGCTGCTCGACCGGTTATCGCGGACCGAGGAACCGAACGTCCTCCTCATTCCCGGGACGGATTGAAGAGCTATCGGCGTTGTCCCAAAGGCATCGTGCGCCCGGCGTTTGTTTTGCCCCGGCCCGCGGTCCAAGAGGTCGGCACGCGTTGGCGCTTGCCGGCGTGTTTTTACTGCGGCCGGCACCGGCGCGGGCTCGTGTGCCCCCGGTTACTTCAATTTATCATTAAATCCATTGGGCCCGCGCTCGTTCTTTCAAGCGGCGGAAGGGTCGCCTATATCTGCGTATTCCCGGACCGTCGAGGGTAAAGATGTCCGTGCCGCCGAGAGTGCGCAGCCGCCTGATCGAGGAGACCGACCTCGAACGCGTCGTCGACCTGCTCGTGCGCGGCTTCCCGACGCGCGGACGCACCTACTGGCAGCGCGCCCTCGGCCGCCTCGGTGCCCATGCCGGTCCGCGGGGTCTGCCGAAGTTCGGCTACCTCCTGGAATGCGGCGGCGCGCCGGTGGGCGTCGTGCTGACGATCTGCTCGTCGCTTCCCGGCGACGGCCGTCCGGCCGTTCGTTGCAACTTGTCGAGCTGGTTCGTGAAACCGGCGTTTCGAACCTTCGCGCCGCTGCTGATTTCGAGCGCGATCGTGCACAAGAACGCCACCTTCGTGAACGTCTCGCCGGCCCCCCATACCGAGCCGATCATCGAAGCGCAGGGCTTTTCGCGCTACAGCGATGGACAGTTCGTGACCGTGGCGGCTTTGGCACGGCCCCCCACCGTGCCGGGCATTCGACTGCTCGACGGCTGCCGCGTTCCCGATGTCGCGTTCGAGGCGGCGGAGCTCGAACTTCTCCGCGCGCATGCGTCTTATGGCTGCATCGCCCTGTGGTGCATGACACCGGAGCGCGCCGCGCCGTTCGTGTTCCGGCCGCGCATGGTGAACGGTGTCCTGCCATGCACGGAATTGATCTACTGCCGCGATCTCGGCGAATTCGTCCGGTTCGCCCGCCCGCTCGGCCGCTTCCTTCTCAAGCGGGCGAGGCCCTTCGTCATCGTCGATGCGACGGGGCCGATCGAAGGGCTGGCCGGGTTCTTCTTTCGCGGCAAGCGGCCGAAATATTTCAGGGGGACGCGACCCCGGCTGGGCGATCTCGCCTATACCGAAATTCCGATGTTCGGGCTGTAACGCTCGAAAACGCGGCGAATTGAGCCGGCGAGAGGCCGTGCCGCGGCGCGGTTAAGGTTAACGCGGCTTTGGTGTCGCCCTTAAAATTTTCTTTAACTAATTTCGAACCCAGCACGACATGGGTTGAAATGATGACGTGG
>Ga0302325_10008097_pt1 | contig 23174 bp, 25 predicted proteins | sample Palsa_T0_2_FD_201948 | JGI IMG/M metagenome (GOLD analysis project Ga0302325, IMG submission 201948) | Peat permafrost microbial communities from Stordalen Mire near Abisko, Sweden - Palsa_T0_2 | ecosystem: Environmental > Terrestrial > Soil > Palsa > Peat permafrost | place: Sweden: Abisko... | reverse complement strand
CCGATTGTATCGTTGCGCTGGCTGCAGGTAAAGTTTGGGCGCGCTTGTTGAATCCTGCAAGAAGCCCGGGCCTGAAGGCCAATCTGTTCGCGGCTCTCTTTAGAGGCATGAATGCCCCTGCTCCCTCCGCCGATGCTCCTGCTTCTTCTGCCGATGCCTGTGCTCCCTCCGCATGAAATCCGGCTATACTGCTGCTCATGCACGACAACCCTGCCGCGGATTGGCAAAGTCTCGCCGAGCACTATCGCTCGATGTACGACGAAGAGCTCGAGAACCTGGCCGACGATTTTGGAAATCTGACCGAGACGGCGCAGCAGGTTCTGCGCAACGAGCTCAGCAATCGCGGTCTGCCTGGGCCGGGGGAAAAGCCTGCCGCTGCTGCGAGGCCGGAGTCTTTCGCGGGGCAGCGATGGGCAAGCAGCGTCGATGCGGATGCTGCCGTCATTCAATCAGGCACCCGATTAGACGACGTCGGCCAGAGCGGGGAAGATGATCGAACTGAGGATGGCCGAGCCGAAAATGACCGGACTGAAGATGACCGGCCTAACGAATTCACCTGGAAGACGCTGCTCTGCGAATGTGAAACCACGGATCAGGCATACCAGATTCGCGAGATGCTGAAGCGCGCGGGAATCGAGAGTTGGGTGGAAAGGCCGGGTAGTCGCTCGTCCGTCTTCACGCCCCGTGTTGTGGTTGCAGCGGATCAGCTTGACGAAGCGATCGAGATCGCCAGGCGGCCAATTCCGCAGGAGATCATCGACGAAACCAAAATGGAAGTGCCGGAGTACGAACCGCCCCGATGTCCGAGCTGTGGCGCTGAAGACCCTACCCTCGAAAGCGCCGAGCCCACTAATTCCTGGCTGTGCGAAGCTTGCGGCAAGCAGTGGACAGAGCCGGCAATCGACGCATTAGGCGAGCCGGAAAAGGCTGGGCGATGAGCCCAAATAAAAACGGAAAGAGCCGCCCGGCAACAGGGCAGCTCTTCCCTCAGGGAGAATAGTTCCAACGGAGGCAAAACCATCAGAACTTTCTGGCTGCATAGTAGGGGCGGGGAAAGGGAGTGTCAAGGAGAAATCGAGAGCGAAATAAAGGCTTTTATTTCAGATATTTGCAAATCTTTTTCCAGACGAGGCGCGCGCTCGATCTTCGACGGCTGTTCGCCTTAATTTGCCCGTGTATTCTGCCTTTTTCTCTGGGTTTCTTGGGGTTTATGTCTTGTTTTCCACAGGTTTACGTCCACGTTAACCCTTCGGATGCGGACCGTCCAGAGCGGGCGCCGGTTCCACCCAATCTTCCCGCAGGTCGAGATGGATGAACTCCTGTTCGTAGACCGAGGAAATAGGCTTGCCGCGGGCCACGCGATAGAGGGCGCGGCCGCCGCCGAGAAACAATCCCAGCAGGATGGCGGCACTGCAGCCGATGATGACAATCACGGCAATGCCCATGAGCAGCTTGGCTGTCTTGGCTACGTCCGACTCACCGGGTGGCACGGGAATGGTGGTGAGGTCAGCATCGAAGTGAACCTTGGCCAGCAGCTTGTGGCTTTCTTCGGGGGTGGCGGCGCCGCTGACCAGGGCGACCAGCGGGCCGCTGCGGCGCACCTCGAGCGATGCCGGGTTGGATTCCTGCAAGAGCTTGGGCCAGGTCGGATTGGCCTGGTTGGAGCTGGCCGGGCTGGAACTACCTGGCTTGATGTATGCGCGGATCTTGCTCTCCTGCGCGGCAGCCAACTGCGGGGTGGGGTAGTTGATGATGGTGAGCGTTGCCGGGTGGGAGCGCAGGGAATAGGTTGCAGTCACAGTTTCCTCGGCGCCGCGATCGAAACCCACCAGCTCCGCAGGCAGCACGCCACCCGATCCCGCGTAGCCCACCGGTCCAAGCGCGTAGTGGGTGGTCTGGCCGTCGAGTGAGTCACTGGGCAGATTGCTCAAAATGGGTGGGGCAATCGCGCGGTTTCCCTCGGGAACCGGTATATGGCTGGCCAGCTGGCGCAGCTCAGACGCTGACCTAGGGCCGATGGGTGAGAAGTTTGCGTCCACTACGACGTTGCCAACCCAGAACAGCACGCGGTTGTGGTTGGATGTGGCGCCACTGCCGATCTCTTCTTTGGGCCAGCCGTTCTGGCGGTAAAAGGAATAGGCGCCATATGCGCCGCTGGCGTCGTGAAAGCGCAGAGCGCGCAGGCTGAGCGTATCGCCGTTGCGCTTGTAATTGGCCAGCATGCCATCGCTGAAGCTGTACTCCTTGAGCGCCTCGGTGTTGGATGGGTCAGCTTGAGCGGGGTCGCTCACTGTCGTTTTCGGTGACGCAGTTGCGACCCAACCGGCAAAGGAATCGGGCAGAAGCGCGGCGGGCGCGGCGGATTGTTGAGCCGGGGTGCTCTGGGCTGGCGCCTTGGCCGGCGCAGTCTGCGCACCTGCGGAAGGCAGGCTCAAGAGCAGCGCTGCGGAAATGGCCAGCGAAGTGATCCAACGCATCAATAGACTCCGGACTTCAGGGTACACGACGCACACCTTCCCCTTGCGGTGTGACCCTACCCTCTGTTGGACACTGATGGAGCCGGAAAGGTTCCTGGAGCCGCGCCAAAGCACGCCAGCGCCGCAACAGCAAAGCGGGCATTTGCCTACGTTTGATCAATCGACCAAGTGTGCGGTCAGTCGAGAAACACGTCCCGCAGCGGCTAAAGGCGGATTCATTTTGCGGCGTTCCCCGGCACGACTGAAGTCGTGCCCTTTCAAAACAATATCGAGAAAACCGTTCCCAAGCAGGTTCTCAAACTTCGAATCGATCGTCTCGATCCTCCGGCCGCTGGTTGGGAAGCAGGAACCAGGCCGCAATGGCAGCCAGCGTTACCAGCACGACGGCAAGAATATCGCCGTGCAAGCCGAAGATCTGGACCGCGATAGCTGTGGCAACGATGAAGCATCCGCCCCAGAGGCAGAAGCAGGCCAGTCCGCGGACGACGGGTTCCAGGAGCCGCAGGTCGACGATTTTCGGCGCCGACTTGCGGAAATAGCCGGTGGGATCGGCATAGAACTTGCGCGCCATATAGGCTATATAGGCGCCGAAGGCGACCCGGAGACCGACAGACACAAACGTATTGGACATCACTTGTGCTGGGTCAATCATTTCCGTCCCAAGTCTCCAGCGAGCCGTATCGCGCGGAGCGGCCGGTCGCGGTTGGAGCTTCTCCGGCCCTCACTCTTCTTTAGACACGCGGAGGCTCCAACAGGTTCCCGAGCGCTTTGTAATGGCCGCCGTAAAAGAACAAGGCGTAGCTGCGCATGAAAACTCCGAGCGGTCCGCCCAGGCTGATGGCAAGCACCACTCCCACGCCCAGTCCGAGGATGACGAATACCCACTCAATGACCACGCGGATGAACGCGCGAAGACCGTTGAACCCCTCGAGCATGGCATTAAACCCCGCGGCGGAGATGCCCAGAAGACCGAAAACGATATGCCCCACAACCCACCCGGCAAACCACAGCAACACACCAGCGGCCATCGGCATGGCCAGTCGCAGGATAAAGAATTTCAGAAAATCGACCTTGTTTGCGGCGATGTGAGCCCTGACGGCGTCCCAGGCCTTGGCGAAGGACGACGCTTCAATGGCCATGTGCGGCAGGATGAGGTCGTTGAGTAAAATGTGCGCGACGCATGCCGCAAGCAGCAGGACCAAAGCAATGGGAGAGCTGAGAAAGCGTGGGAACGCGAAATGGAGAGAATCCGACTTTCCCTGCGCGTTGGCATTGGCGGTACTGCCGTAGGCTGCCAGGAAGTAGAGCACGAACGCCACCACGGTGAGAACCAGAAAAGCGAGCCAGACAATCATGCTGGCCGTGAAGTAGCGCTCCGCCTCTGCGCGATAGAGCTTGGCGGCCGCGCGAATCTCCCGGGTTTGGTGAATCAGGCAATGGACGAAGGCGAAGCGGAGCAGCGTGACCAGGAAGTAGCCATAGATGGCGATGAGAAAAATCGCAGTGGCCCAGAGAATCGCAACGGGCAGGAACTCCGGATCGAAAAGAAAGGCTGCCAGCGCGGCGGGATCGATGTCGACGGGAAATGCATTCGGAACTGCAACCCGGTAGCTGACGATGAATCCCTCGCTGACGGTGGCAACCGCTGCCAGCTTGAGGAATGTCTCGCCTTTGAATGGCCGGAAGAGGAAGCTGTAGGTCCGCTCCAGGGCGGGCCAGACCGCTTCCGAGGCCGAATAAATCTTCATTGAGCTTGCTCCGGGTCTGCTCAGCGTAGCACAGAGGACGAAAGCAATCGGGACCGGGGGCAGCACTAAATTCAGGCAAGCGCGTGAATCTGTTTTCGGGTCCCGCATGGATGTCGCAGCGCCCCTCTGGGGCGCGAGGCCGAATATGAGGCGCTCCCAGGGCAGCGCTTCGCTCGCCCTGGGCTACTCTCACGCGGTCCCTCCGGGACCTGAGACGGTCTTGCATTCTCACTTGGTCCCTCCGGGACCTGAGACGGTTTTCCATGCGAAATGAGGGACCGCCAGGAATAGGTTTGAGTTCATGCGATTGCGCTGCGTCCGAATTCCGCGGGAGGGGAAACGATGCTTTGCTTCGATGCGCCGGCGCAGCTTTGCCGGTCAAGCAGACCGGAGAACCGGCGGGTAGAGTATGTCTCCCAGCGCCTGGTAACGGCCGCCATAGAAGATAAGCGCGTATTCCCGAACGCCGGTGCTGATAGGCCCTCCCAGGCAAATTGTCGCCAGCAACGCGAAACCGAACGCGAGCACGCCGAAAAAAACCTCGAGAAGTATGCCCACCAGAGCGGATGCGCCGGTCGAATCCGCGAAGGCGGAGTGAAGACCGAATTCAACCGCAGCAAGCGAACCGGCCAGGGCCAGCGCAGGCAGCAGCAGCACGATGAACACAGCGATCATCGCAATGGCCGGCAGCACGATCCGCAGCAGCGCGTATGCAATAAACTGCCGCTTCTCGGCCATGATGCGAGCCCATACCTGGCTCCACGCCTCGCCGGCTGTTGCGTTGTCCAGCGCGTAATGCGGCAGCATGCAATCGCGCATGATGAGGTCGGTCAGGAATCCAGCCAGCACCAGCAGCAGGATGATTGGAAGCAATGGCAGTAGGAGCGACAACAGCAATTTGACGTCGAACGGGCCGCCTAGTTGAGTCTCATGAAAAAGGCGCGCAAAGCCCCCAATGAATGGAATCGCGATCAGCACCACCAGCAGCAGAAAGCAGAATCCCACCGTTACGTTCATCCAAAAGAATCGCGACGCCTGCTCGCGATAGAGCCACCAGCCTGGCCGAATCATCTTGGTGTTGTGGATCAGGCAATTGAAGAAAGCAAAGCGCAGCCGCGTGATGAGATAAAAGACAAACATCAACAGGACAAGCGCCAGCAACAACGCAGCGATGCTTTCCGCGATCAACACCGGCGGAATGTCAATCGGCGATTGGATCATCGGTCCGTGTCCCTGCGATGACTGGTCGTGCGACCGGAAATTGTTCCCCGAACCCTCCGTGATGATTGCCACCAGGCCGAGCTTCAGATAAGTTCCCCAATTGAAGGGCCTGAAGAGGAACTCCCTGGTGCGTTGGACGGCGGGTGAAATGGCATCGGCAGCAGAGATGGTGCGCATGGGAGTCCTTTCCGGAAAGCAACACCGTACCACAGAATACGGAAATTCTATGAGCGAAGTTCCGCGACCGCAAGCGGCATCAACTTCCACCAGGCGTCGAATGCGGCCAATGCGCGCTCGCACACGATGCGGTGCCGCTCCTTCTTGTCGCGGATTTTCTTGCGCAGTTCTTCTTCGAGCGGTTCGAGCAGGTCGAAGGTGATGTTGGCGGGCTGAAAATTTTTCGGATCGGCATGCGTGATGTAGTGCACCAGTGAGCCCAGAGCACTGGCGCGCGGCGCCGGAACAGGCTGCTCGCCACGCGACAGCGCAGCCGCATACATTCCCGCCAGCAGCCCGGTGGCGATGGATTCGGTGTAGCCCTCGACGCCTGAAAGCTGCCCGGCAAAGAAGAGCCACGGAGCCTTCTTCAGTCGCAATATTTCGTCCAGCAGCAGCGGCGCCTGGATGTACGTGTTGCGATGAATCTGCCCGTAGCGCAGGAAGCGGGCATTTTCGAGGCCGGGAATCAGGCGTAGCACTCGCGCCTGTTCGCCAAACTTCAGGTGGTTCTGAAAACCGACCAGGTTGTAACTGTCGGCACGTAGGTTTTCCTTGCGCAGTTGCACTACAGCCCAGGGCGTCCTGCCGGTACGCGGATCGCGCAGTCCCACGGGCTTCATGGGGCCGAAGCGCAACGTATCGCGGCCGCGCCGGGCCAGCACTTCAATGGGCAGACAGCCTTCAAAATATTCGAGCTTCTCCCACTCTTTTGCTTCGGCTGCCTCGGCGGCCAGCAACGCTTCGAGAAAGCGGTCGTACTCCGCGCGATCCATGGGGCAGTTGATGTAGTCGGCGGTGCCCTTGTCCCAGCGGGCGGCCATATACACGCGGTTCATATCGATGGTTTCGGCGTCGACGATGGGCGAGATGGAGTCGTAAAACGCCAGGTGGCCTGCACCGGTGATGCGCTCGATCTCGCGGCTCAGCGCGTCGGATGTGAGCGGGCCGGTTGCGAGGATGGTGCACTTCGCGCCGTTCTCGTCCCGGTTGAGAGTCGTCACTTCTTCGCGAATCACGCGGATCAGGGGCTCGGCGGCGATTGCCTCGGCGATGCGCCTTGAAAATTCCACGCGGTCCACGGCCAACGCGTGGCCTGCTGGAACAGCCGATTCGGCCGCGATGCGCAGCAAGGCTGAACCGCCGCGGCGCATCTCCTGCTTCAGCAGCCACGGCGCGGTGTTGGGTGACTCGCTCTTGAGCGAGTTGGAGCAGACCAACTCGCCAAATTCGGTGGTCTGGTGCGCCGGCGTCAGGCGCGGCTTTCCGTCTACCATGGCGCGCATCTCGTAGAGGTCAACCTGGCAGCCAAGGCGTGCGGCAGTCAGGGCGGCCTCCGGGCCGGCAAGTCCGCCGCCAATCACTTTGATTTTCATTGCGCGGATCCTGCGGAAGTGGAGGCTGGTTGGGAATCCTCGTTTCCCACCCATTCCGCTGAAAGACGCGGAATGGATGGGGCACGGGGATTTTTTGGCTGATTCATTGCTTTGCGGCCTCGACGCCGGCTAGCCGCTTCAGCGCCGGGCCGCTCACGCGCACCTTGCGCCATTCATCCAGGAACTCGCCTCCCTTGGCGCGATAAAAGTCGATGGCCGGCGTATTCCAGTCGAGAACCGCCCACTCGATGCGCTGACATTCCTTCTCCACTGCGACGGCAGCGACACTCTCGAGCAGCGCTTTTCCGATTCCCAGGGCGCGGAACTCCGGCTCAACGAACAGGTCCTCCAGGTAAAGTCCCGGCCTTCCCACCCAGGTGGAATAACTGAAGAAATAGAGAGCAAACCCCGCCGGACGCCCTTGATGCTCGGCTATCAGGCAGAAATAGAATGGGTTGGGGCCAAACCCATCGCGCATCAGATCGGCCTCGGTGGCGATCACCTCTTCCGGCGCGCGCTCGTATTCGGCCAGGGCGCGAATGAAGGCCAGAATCTGCGGAATATCAGCGGCGGTTGCTGAGCGAATCGTGGGCGCCATGGTTCTATTCTAGTGTGGTGTCTTGGAAGTTCATTGAAGAACAACTGCAGATCCTTCGACTCACCACCCCCAAACTGGAAAGCGTTTGGGGCCCCGTTCGCTCAGGATGACAGGTCATTTTTTGATATGAGATTTGGAGACGGGACACTAGATTGTGATCCGTGCCGCACGCGGGCGCAATCGTTCCCGTTAACATGGAAGCATGCGCGCTGGGTGCACTCAGCGGGAGATGCGCGGCCTATCGGCGGTCGCACATACTGCCGTGCGCCCTTGTGTTGAGTAGCGGATAGGATTTACCTTGTTTCCTGCTGAGATGAATCGTCCGCGAGCCGGTTTCCTTTTTAGGAGAAGAACATGAAACGCACACTTTCACTTTCCATAGGCCTGCTGGCATTTGCCGTTTTGCCCGCACTTGCGCAGACGCCTGCCCCGAACACAGGCAAAATCCATGGCCACGTGACCAACCCGTCCGGAGCGCCGCAGTCGGTGGGCTCGGTGAGCCTGTCGACCGATGAGGGCAGAAGTTCCAAATACACTTTCCCAGTCGACGCCAACGGCGACTATAAGGGCGACGCGAATCCCGGCACCTACACCGTCGTGTTCCGCCAGCCCGATACGCCTCCCGACAAGATGGTCGACTCGTTCGACAACGTCAAAATCGTGGCCGGGCAGGACGTGAACCAGGACATCGACATGTCCCGGAAGGCATTCATCGACAAGCTGCCCAAGGAACAGCAAGACAAGCTGGCGGAGATGAAAAAGCACAACTCCGAAGCCTTGAAGGCCAACCAGATTATCAAGCAGGTCAATGCCGACATACAGACCGTGGCTCAAGACATCAAGGACGCCGACGCCGCGGCTGCTACGGCGAAGAACACCCTGGGAGCAGCGGCTGCCAAGGCGGATCTCGATGCCAAGGCGGCGGAGATCAAGACCGCCAAGTACACCGAGGTTGAGAAGCTAATGACCACGGACACTGCGCTCAAGCCCGATGCCTCCATCCTGTTTGCTGAACTAGGGCAGGCCCAAACCGGGTTGAAGGAATATGACCCGGCCCTGGTGAACTTCAAGAAGGCCCTAGATTTGGAGAACGCCCTACAGGCCGCCGGCAAGAAAACGAATTCCGCCGTCCAGGGCCTGTGCCAGGCCGGCATTGGCGAGATTTATGCCCGCACCGGCAAGGTCCAGGAAGCGATGGATGCCTATGACGCCGCTGTCAAGGTCAACCCGTCTCAGGGAGCTTTCTACCTGACCAATGAAACGAAGATCTTCTATTCGACCAGCCAGGCGGATGCCCAGGTGGCTGCGGCTGACAAGGCCATCGCACTCGATCCAAACGCTGCGATCCTTTACTACCTGAAGGGCAACGGACTGGTGCAGAAGACCACCATGGATCCTAAGACGAACAAGCTGGTCGCCCCTGCGGGCTGCCTGGAGGCCTACCAGAAGTATCTGCAACTGGCGCCCGACGGCCCCTATGCTGCCGACGTAAAGGGCATCCTTGCAGGCTTCAGCCAAACCATTGACAACACCTACAAGGCTCCCAAGAAGAAGAGCTAGCCAAGAATTCTTCCGGCAACACGAAGGGCGTCCGCAACCGTGGGCGCCCTTTGCCGTCTGTCGTTCAAATGCATCCAACCCCCGAGTTAAAACCAACCCTTTTCGCGACGAATGGCTGGCGCGTCGTGGGTATATACTTTCCGCCAAACCAGTCTTGATGAAATTGACCGTGGGGAGAGAGTGTGACGGGAATGGAGAGCTGCGCCGTGAGGGTAACGAAATTCCTGCTGGTTTTTTGTATAGCCGCTGGTGGCCCAGCGTGTCGTTGTCAGCAGCCGGATTTCCCCGACACGCACCTCAATCTGGGCGTCACGCTCCAGCTTAAGGGCGACCTGGACGGGGCGATCGCCGAGTACCGCCAAGCTTTGCGCCTGAAGCCGGACTATGCCAAAGCGCACTATAATCTCGGCGGCGCGCTCAGGCTGAAGGGCGACCTGGACGGGGCCATCTCCGAGTTTCGCGAAGTCCTGCGCCTGAAGCCGGACGATGCCAAAGCGCACTTTAATCTCGGCGGCGCACTCAGGCTGAGGGGCGACCTGGACGGGGCCATCGCTGAGTACCGTCAAGCCCTGCGTCTGGAGCCGGATTACCTCGAAGCGCATAACGATCTCGGCGTCGCGCTCGAGCTGAGGGGCGACCTGGACGGGGCTATCGCCGAGTACCGCCAAGTGCTGCGTATGAAGCCGGATTTCCCCCAAGCGCACAACGATCTCGGCAGCGCGCTCAAGGATAAAGGCGACCTGGACGGCGCCATCGCCGAGTGCCGCCAAGCTTTGCGCCTGAAGCCGGACGACCCCAAAGCGCACTATAATCTCGGCGGCGCGCTCAGGCTGAAGGGCGACCTGGACGGGGCCATCGCCGAGGACCGCGAAGCCCTGCGCTTGAAGCCGGATTTCCCCGACGCGCATCTCGATCTCGGCGTCGCGCTCAGGCTGAAGGGCGACGTGGACGGGGCCATCGCCGAGTACCGCCAAGCCCTGCGCCTGAAGCCGGATTACCCCCAAGCGCACAACGATCTCGGCGGCGCGCTCAAGAATAAAGGCGACCTGGACGGCGCCATCGCCGAGTACCGCCAAGCTTTGCGCCTGAAGCCGGACGACGTCAATGCGCACTTCAATCTCGGCGTCGCGCTCAGGCTTAAGGGCGACCTGGACGGCGCCATCTCCGAGTACCGCCAAGCCTTGCGTCTGAAGCCGGATTTCCCCGCAGCACAGAACAATCTGGCAATCGCGCTCAGGCTTAAGGGTGGCGTGGATGGCGGCCATCACTGAGAACCGCCAACCATAAGATCGTCTCAAGTTCCAGCTTTTCCAGAGCAGAATCAGAGTAAGAGTGCCCTCGGCAAGATCATCGAAGGTGGCTTTTTCTTGAGGAAAACGCCACTGAACGGGAGTGCCTCTGGGTGCATCTACTCTGATTCTGCTGTAGACCGCGAAAGCCGTTTCCAAAAGGACCCTTTACAATCCACTCCATGAGTTCAGCTCTTCCCAGCTACCAGGAAGCCGCCGCCGTTGTTGCCGGCTGCGCGGCCAGGCTGGTTGAGCGGCGCCCTCCCGTGGAGTGTGTCGGGCTTGACGCTGCTTCAGGCCGGGTGCTTGCCCAGCCCCTTTGCGCCGACAGCGACCAGCCTCCCTTCACGCGCTCCACGCGCGATGGATTCGCATGCCGGGCCGCCGAGGTTTCCACGCATGAATTTCTCCCTATCGCAGGCGCTACGCGTGCAGGAGAAGCTCCAGCCGGTCCGCTGCCTCCGCGCGCGGCGTGGGAGATCATGACCGGCGCGCCCGTTCCCGCAGGCGCCGATGCGGTGGTGATGATCGAACACGTGGAGGTGTCCGAGGGGCGGATCAGGCTGCTGCCATCCCGCAAGATTTCTGAAGGTGAAAACATTGTTGCGCAGGGCGCCCAAGCCCGCCAGGGCGATGAGTTGCTCGCAGCCGGGACTGCGATCACCTACGCGCAGATTGCCCTCGCCGCCTCATGTGGATACTCGGCACTCGACGTCTTCCAGCGGCCGCGCGTAGCGATTCTCGCAACCGGCGATGAACTGGTTCCCGTCGACTCATCACCGGAACCCGGCCAGATCCGCAACTCCAACGCGCCCATGCTGGCGGCCATGGTTGCCGCAGCAGGCGGAGAGCCGTGGGTGCTGCCTACGGCCGCTGATCGCGCTGAGTCGCTTGATGGTGCGTTAGCGGAAGCTGCGCGGGCCGACATGCTGCTCATCTCCGGCGGAGTTTCGGCCGGAAAATTCGACCTGGTAGAGCCGGCGCTGGCCCGCGCAGGCGCGCTTTTCCACTTCACCGGCGTCCGTATCCAGCCGGGCAAGCCGCTGGTCTTTGGAGAACTGCCTGTCAGGAATGCGCGGACCATCGTGAACGGCATGAAATGCTTCTTCGGGCTGCCCGGCAATCCCGTCTCTTCTGCGGTGACGTTTCTACTCTTTGCAGCGCCGGTGCTGGCTGCGCTGGCAGGCAGCCGGGAATGCGGCCCGCGCTTCGTTCTTGCGCGCCTGTCCGAAGAGACCGACCGACGCGCCAAGCCGGGTCTAACGCGCTTTTTGCCCGCGCATTGCAACTTCAATCCGCCTGCCGGACAGCTGCCTGAGGTAGCGTTAGTCCCATGGCAAGGCTCGGGCGACCTGGCTGCGCTGGCCCGCTCGAACTGCTTTCTGGTTATTCCTGAAGAGACTGCCGGTCTCTCCGCGGGTGAAACCGTCCGCATTTTGCTTTGGTGAAGTTAACCGCAACATCGAGGAGCTACAGTGTCTGAACTCTCGCACTTCGACGCCTCCGGCAAAGCCTCCATGGTTGATGTCAGCGTCAAGAAGCCCACCAGCCGCACCGCAAGCGCCTCGGCCTTTGTCGAGCTATCGGCAGCCGTGCTCGCCGCCTTGCCTGCCAACCCCAAGGGAAATCCACTGCAGGTCGCTCGCTTCGCCGGCATTCAGGCCGCCAAGCGCACCGCCGACCTGATTCCCATGTGCCACCCGCTGCCACTCACCCATGTGAACGTGCAGGCCGAGATCGTTGCAGGCGGTGTACGTATCATCGCCACTGCCGCGACCGTTGGCCAGACCGGCGTGGAGATGGAAGCTCTCACTGCAGCTTCTATCGCCGCACTCACGGTCTACGACATGACCAAGGCGCTGGACAAGGGAATCGTGATCCGCAACATTCAGCTTGAATCTAAATCCGGCGGCAAGAGCGGAGATTTCAGGCGCGGCAACAGCTGATGGACTGAGCAATTTGAGACACCCAATTCGTTCGGGGAAGAAATGAGAGCAACTTGCTACATAATTTTGGTGTTCAAACCGATATGAGTAGTAAAGGGGTGCAACATGACAAACTTCCCCAATCCCGAATTCCCCATCAGCAGTGCCGATTGCGCCGCCATCGAAGCCATCTTCATTGAATTGATGCGCGCGCGCGATGCCGCCACGCAAGGTGAAGCAGCCGATTCCGTGCTGCTGTTCAGCGATCCCCCCAGCAACGCGCACGACCTGCGAGCGGATTGGGGAATGTAGCAGGAGCATCAGGCCCTTTGCTCTCTGAGCGGGGAGAAAAGCCGCGTGGACTTTCCGCAGCCTATGTAAATGCACTACGATTCTCCTTCCTGTTCGAAGGAGGCATCATGGCTCGCTCTGCCTTGTTCACATCCTTGCTGACGTTCACTTTTATTGCCGCCAATTGCGCCAGCGCGCAGTCCATCTCCGTTTACCAGACCACGCCCGACTTGCTTGAAGCTCTCTCCGAGCGCGCCACGCTGCATTTTTCGGACGGCGCCGGCTCAAGCGCAAAAGCTCCGCTGATCACGGTGGACGATGCGCAGCGCTTCCAGGAGATTGACGGCTTCGGTGCTTCGCTCACCGACTCCGCTGCGTGGCTCTTCGCTAAGAAGCTGACCCCGGCGCAAACCGATGCGGCTTTCAGAACCCTCTTCAGCCGCAGGGACGGCATCGCGCTTAGCATTCTGCGCGAGCCGATCGGATCCTCTGATCTCGCGGTCACGTTCTACTCCTTCGACGACCTCTGCCAACAGACCTCCAAAGCTTGCACCACGCCGCCGGGCGTCGCAGACCCCAATCTTGATCACTTCTCGCTGGCGCACGACGAGGAGTACATTCTTCCGCAGCTCAAAAAGGCGCTGGCCCTCAACCCTGCTTTGCACGTGATGCTCACACCGTGGAGCCCGCCGGGATGGATGAAGACTTCCGGATCGATGCTTGGCTCGAACGCTGAAACCAAGGAGAAATCGAGTTTGCGGCCCGAGTTCTATCCCGCCTTTGCCGGCTACCTGGTGAAGACCATCCAGGGCTACCAGGCTGCCGGCGTGCCTGTGTGGGCGCTGAGCGTGCAGAATGAGCCGCTGTACGCGCCGCCCACTTACAGCGGCATGCAGATGCTGGCCGCCGAGCAAGCGGCGTTCTTCGGCGGCGCGCTGGCTCCGGCTCTGGCTGCCGCGCGGCTGACGCCGAAAGTGATGGCCTACGATCACAACTGGGATCACCCCGACTATCCCGAAACCGTGCTCAAAGACCCCAAGGCCGGCGCGCTGGCAGCGGGAACCGCATGGCACCACTACGGCGGCGATCCATCTGTGATGACAAAGTTTCATGCGCAGTTTCCGCAGAAAGACCAGTGGGTAACCGAATCGAGCGGCGGAACCTGGCAACATGGCATTGGAAGAAATGGCAACATTTTTGCGGAGGAAGCGGCGGAGTTGATCGCCGTCACGCGCAACTGGTCGAGGGGCTACGTGCTCTGGGCGCTGGCCACCGATCAGAACCACAAACCCTTTGTGGGCGGCTGCGATACCTGCCGCGGCCTGGTGACGATCGATCTCTCCAATCCCGATCGCGCCGTGGTAAAGCCTGAGCTCGATTACTACGTCCTCGGCCATGCAAGCAAGTTTCTGCTGCCGGGAGCGGTTCGCATCGCGTCCGATGAGCCGGCGGGAACGAGCCTGAAAGATGTGGCTTTTCGCAATCCCAACGGGACGATTGTGCTTTATACGCTGAATGAAGGCGACGCCAGCCAGGACCTCCGCATCGGCTTCCAGGGGAAGACAGCCGCCACAACGCTGCCCGCTGGCAGCGTGGCCACGTTTGTCTGGAAGCCGTGACCGGGAAATGAGCCAGGCCTCGCCAGGCTCACTGCGGCGGCTTTGCGCCAGCCGGCGGCTGCCCGTCGGGCTGACGCGGCCGGTCGTGATCTTCCTTTGGAATCTCGAACGGCTCCGGCCCCAGATGTCCGCGATGACAGGTGCCGCAGGTGACCGGCTCGTCGGAACTCGGCACCTTGGACACGTAATTCACGTTGATGTCTTCGGTCATGGTGTACATAATCCGTGCCGTCCGTTTCTCTTCCTTAGAGTCATCGGCAAAGTTGAGCTGGGGACGCCCATTGGGGCCCTTTCGAGTCGGGTCCGGCGTGTGGCAGGTGCTGCAATGTACTCCCAGATAGCCCTCCCACTGTTCCATGATGTCGCGCACTTGCTGCCCGGTCAGGTTCTTGGGCAGGACTTTCAGGTTTGTCGGCGCGGGATAAGTGCGCGGCGGCAGAGGCGGCGGACCGCCTGGTTGAGGCTGCTGCGCCGGAGCGGCTTGCGGGGCCTGGGCGATAGGGGTCATGGCCAGGACGGCGGAAGTGAGCAGGGCAAAAGCAGCGGCGGGGGGCAGAAGGGAAGAGATCTTCAAGCGGCGGATTTCCTCGTAATTGGGAATGGTTACAGCTAATGGACGAAATTCTACCTGAGAAGGATGCGCTGGCCGGTTAGACTCCTGGGTCCGGAGACGCAGGGATTCCCGGCAACCGCGAAGCGGAGCGGCCAATCCGCCGCATGCGTGATGCCGATGCGAACCGTCACCAGCACATCCGGCGGCACCATACCATCATCCCGCATCTGCAGCGGCGAGTCCTCAGCAGTCAGGTCGAGCCCGTTATGTTTCATTCGGTTGAGTCCCAGCGCCTCGCAGAGTCTGCCTGGGCCTGAGGTCAGCAGCCGGACCGGAGCGCCTGGCGCAAGGCCGCGGTTCTTCGCCATTTGATTCGCGCCAGCCACCGGCTCCAGCGCACGAATCAACACGCCGCTGCCCAGGCCTTCAGTCTCGCAGGACACATTCGCGCAGAAATACCGGCCATAGATCGAGTAGATGTAGGCGAAGCCCGCCGGGCCGAAGAGCACCTGGTTGCGCGGGGTGGGACCGCGATGGGTGTGAGCAGCCGGGTCGGGAGGCAGGTTGTGCGGGCCGAGGTAGGCTTCTACCTCGACGATGCGTCCGGCCAGGATGCCAGAACGCATGCGATGCACCAGAATCTTGCCCAGCAGACGCGGCGCCACGAACTCCGGCGGCGCTTCAAAGAAGGCGCGGGGGAGCAGGCGGCCGGGCATGCGCTTGGCTTTCATCGGACTCATGTCCTCTTACAGTGTGCTTCAAGAATAGCCATCGCAACCTGGCGCAATCGCTCAGGGGTTAAAACCCCCTCGTCTTTCCGGCCTCTTTCGGCACGACTGAAGTCGTGCCCTGACACAAAGCAAGTTTACGAAACACGCTGTAAGAACGGGGCATGTTCGTGGTGGCGAAGCCGGAGGGTTTCCCACCCATTCGCCAGAAAGAAGGCGCGACCCAGAGGGTACCCCGATGGGGCGCGGGCTTCGTGCGGAAACTCAAGCCCCATCCTTCGAGCTTCCTGGCTCGTAGGGTGGGAAGCCACTGCAACTTACTTGTGCGCCTTTTTCCATTCCTTAATTAGCGCCAGCACCTCTTCCGCGTGGCCCTCGGGCGTAACCTTGGGGAAAATGTGCAGTAGTGTCTGGTCCGGGCCGATCACAAAGGTGGTCCGCTCGATGCCCCATACTTTCTTCCCATACATGTTCTTTTCCTTCATCACGCCAAACTGATTGCATACTTTCTCGTCTACATCAGCAAGGAGCGTGTAGGGCAGGTCGTATTTGGCGCGGAATTTTGCCTGGTCTCTGGGCGTGTCGCGGGAGATGCCGAGCACCACGGCGCCGGCAGCCTGGAGCTTCTTGAAGGTGTCGCGGAAGCCGCAAGCCTCAATAGTGCAGCCAGGAGTATCCGCTCTAGGGTAAAAGAAGAGTACGACCGGCTTGCCGGCATAGTCTGAAAGGCTGGCCGTCTTGTCCTCGTCGGTTTGCAGGGTAAAGTCGGCGACTTTCTGGTTGAGTTCCATGGAAACTCCTCGCATGCTGAAGATAAGGCCTGAAATGGCCGTCAGGTTCGATTATTCCCGAGGTGGGCGGCAGATGTCATTGTGCAAGACGGATCGATTGTCGATGGGACGGGCGGCGTGGGCCGTGGTGTTTGGTTTGCTTGCTGCTCTGCCGGCGGCCGCGCAATACGTGGGCAAGGTGAGCAGCGGCGAGAAGGAAACACCTGAACTGCGCTCCATCGCCGTGCTCGAGTGGACCGGCGAAGAGGGAAAGCCCAAAGCCAGCCGGCTGGTTCCGGTAGCCGTGCTCGATGGCGGCCAGCTCCAGGATGGAGGCGTCTACCTGGCTCGTCCTGAACCCCTCGCTCTTGCTCCGCAGGTAGAGTACGAGTTGCAAGCGGACGGCAAGCCACTGGGCCTGTTTGACATCGACAACGCGGGCCAACAACTGGGCACGTGGGTGGGCTTTGGCTCATGGAAACCCATGCCCGCGGCGCGCCCCAAGCTGACAGCGGCGCAGCTCGCGAAGGTTGATACCGACGACGACAACGACAAGAGCGATGAGCCGGTGCTGCATCGCAAACGCCACGCGGATGACGCGCCTGCGGCAAGCTCGGGCGGCAGCTCCGGCAGCAGCACAGATTCGGGCAGCCAGACGCAACCCAGCGACCCCGACCGGCCCGTCCTGCACAAGAAGACCGACAGCACGGATAACACCAGCGCCGGTTCCGGCACGGGCGCTGCAACCTCCGGTTCTGCAACATCGGCCTCTGCAACGCCCGCTTCCCCGGACCCCGCAAGCAGCGGCGGACCCGTGCTGCACAAGAAGGATTCCGGCACCGACACTTCCGCAAACGACGCGGGCGCCAGTACCGCATCGACCGACGATCCTGACCGGCCAGTGCTGAAGAAACCCAAACAGAACCCGCCGCCAGCCACAGCCGACGCTGATTCCGCGACCGGTGAAACGGATCCCGACCGGCCGCTGCTCAAGCGCGGCAAGGCGAGCGGCGATGCGCTCGTAGTGGCGCCCAGCCTGATGGGCATTCCCCCCGATCTGCAGCAAACCGTCGCCGTGTCCGATGCTAAAAAGCACGCCGAACATCCCTGGGACTACGCCTGGACCAACCCCGACGATGAAACAAAAATGAAGTCGTCTCTCGAAGACATGGCGCGGAATGCCCTGGGCCTGAATCCGCCGGCCACACCTGCGCCAAAGCGGACCTCGACGGCAAGGAAGAGCACCAAGCCGGCTCCTCCTCCACCGCTTCCCGCGCCGCTTGATGGAGAGCAGTTCCAAGTGTTCGAGCTGGCATACGGCTCCGGCGCCACGCTGGTGCTGAGCGCGCATACCACCGGTCCCGCCGCCCAGCAGAAGTACGTCACCCTGATCGCACAGCCCGATCTCTACGGCAATCTGCTGGTGCTGAAGAAGAGCGTGACCGATGGCGCGCATCTGGACGAAGCACCGCGCATGCGCCTGGTGGACGCCGTGGATGCCATGGCCGATAATCGCGGCGAACTTCTCTTCGAGCTGCGCGGCGCAACCCAGCGCCAGTTCGCTCTCTACCGCGTGCTGCGCGGACAGGCCGAACAGCTATTCGTAACTGGAAGCGGGCAGTTCGGCGGCGCAAGCAGCGAATAGGCGAGCCGGCAATTCCAATTTCGGCAAGAAGTTGATCAATCTTATACGCTTTTTCCCGAAATATTATCGTTATCGGCTACCGTAACGCGTTCGGGTTATTTGCCTGTGTACTACCTCCTATACAATGGAAACTAGAGTGGGCGTGCTGCCACTCTGTAGAGGATGTCTCATCGAATGTCTTCCGTGTTAACCGCCTCCGTCGCTCCTGCCGTCACAACTGAAGGTCTAACTCTACCCATTCCAGAAACGCCGGAATCTCCCCCTGCGGCTGCGGCAATTCACGCGGTCCCGGAGCGGAAGGAGATTCACATGGGACGCGCGGTGTTCATCGGCGAGGGAATTAACTGGATCACGCTCTCGGTGGTGGCTGCCTTTCATGTGGGCGCGGTGGCTGCGCTCTTCTTCTTCACCTGGCAGCGTCTGGTGGTAATGCTCGCACTTTATGTTCTGTCCATCAATGTGGGTATTGGCATGTGCTATCACCGCCTACTTACCCACCGCGGTTATCAGGTTCCCAAATGGCTGGAGTACATCATGTCCATTTGCGCCACGCTGGCTCTGGAGGGCGGCCCCATGTTCTGGGTGTCGACGCATCGCGTGCACCACCAGAACAGCGACCATGACGGCGACCCGCACACCCCACGCGAGGGCGGATGGTGGGCACACACCGGCTGGCTTCTGTTTGGCAATTCGCTGCATGCGCAATCGGATTTTCTCAACCGCTATTCGCCCGATCTGGGCCGCGACCGCTTCCACGTGTGGCTGAGCAAGTATCACTGGATTCCACTTACGGCGAGCGGCGTGGTGCTGTTCGCAGTGGGCTGGCTGGCGAGCGGCTTCACCGGCGCCATTGGCTGGGTACTGTGGGGAGCTTTCCTGCGCGTAACGCTGGGCCTGCACGCCACCTGGCTGGTGAACTCGGCCACGCACATGTGGGGCAGCCGTCGTTTTGAAACCCGCGACGACTCGCGCAACAACTGGTGGGTGGCGCTGGTAAGCGGCGGCGAAGGATGGCATAACAACCACCACGCGCATCCCGTTTCCGCCAAGCACGGCCAGGCCTGGTACGAGGTTGACCCCAACTACTACGGTATCTGGCTGCTCTCCAAGCTCGGCCTCGCCAAAAAGGTGCGCCTGGCGAAATACGACCGCAAGAACCCCAAACCTGCCGGAGCCTCCCAGCCCTATTAAGGCTCAAGTTCGATCCGACAAAAAGGCGGCCATCCACATCGGATGGCCGCCTTTTTCGCATAAGCGGCTCCGCCAAGCTCACTGTCTGAAGAGATTCCGCCTTTGCTTTAGGAACAGTATCTCGCGCAGGACGATCGTCAAAACTTCAGCTTCCTATTTCTCCTGCGCCATCCCCGCAACCACCGCAGCAATCTTATCGAGGATCTGGCTCCAGCCCTCCATTTGACCGCTATTCTTCGCGCTCTCCATGGGCTCATTTCCAATGAAGGTGAGTTTCGTCCGGCCGTTCCCAAGATCCTCAAAGAGGGTTACATCGTACGCACCGTCGATGGCCTCATGTTCTATGCCAAGTTGCGCAGGGTCAATCTTGTTTCCCTCCGCGTCGGAAAAGTACATGAGGGAAACGATTTTCTCGTGCAGAACAATCTCGTGGTATTCAATCGCATTCCAGAACTCCTGCCCATCCGGCGTCTTCATGCAGCAGAGAGATTTTCCTCCAACGCGAACATCCATCTTGCAATCGGGCGCAGTAAAGCCCTTCGGTCCCCACCACTGCATTACGTACTTCGGGTCTGTCCACGCCTTCCAAACCAACTCACGTGGGGCATCAAAAACTCTTGTCACAACCATCCGCTCAATTTCGCTAACCGTGTTTTCTGTCATCTCTGACCTCCTCTTTCTTCATTTGATTGACAACCACTTCCAGCTTGTCGAAACTCTCTTCTCAGAATCGGCGATAGCTGATTGCCCAGTCACTGACTTTCTTAATCGCCGCTGGCCTGAGCGTGCACACACTCTCTCGTCCACGCTTCGTCTTGATCACAATCCGCGCCCGCACCAGGTAGGCGATATGTTTTGAAATCATCTGCTGCGAGAGTGCAAACGGTTCCGTCAATCCATGCACAGTCGCAGGCCCACGTGAAAGCCGTTCGAGCATCGCTCGCCGGGTTGGATCAGACAAAGCCGCAAATGTTGTACCCAATTTATCCACAACCATATGGTAGTGGATTGTCGGTCGCTGTCAAGTGTGAATTTTGCGATTCGTGATTTCTGTCCCGTGTCTCTTACCCTGACGCCTGCGCTGATTGACACTCTGCGCAGGAGAGCGAGCCGGCAAGGGTTATGGCGCTGGCCATCAGGTGCAGGAGGAATGCGGATCGTCTTCGGTATCTTCTCGGTGTCTCACCGCCCTGTTGGGCAAGTGATCTTTGCCAGACGACTGGCTAGGACCTGCGCGGTGAGTGAAAAATCGCCAATGCACTCATCGAAGCAAAATAAGTACCGAAAAGTCTTAGTGTCCAGGAATTCAGGAATTCTGATCGGGCCTCAACGCCGGGATACTTGGACACTAGGGCGTTTGTCGTTACTTATCCTTGCGGGCTACAGGACGAGGCCCATCTTCTATGATAGAAGGTGGAGGAAAGATGGAACTCAAGCAGTACGAGATCGCTGCGAATGGCATCTCTTTGCACGTAACTGAGGTTGGGGCCGGACCGGTCGTTCTTTTCTGTCATGGGTTTCCGGACACCTCTTATACGTGGCGACAACAGATGACGGCCGTCGCGTCAGCCGGCTTTCGCGCGATTGCTCCAGACATGCGCGGATACGGGCGCAGCTCAGCTCCATCCGACTCAACCTTGTATACGCCGCTCCAGACGGCGGGAGACATGGTCGGACTCCTCGATGCGCTGAATATTCCCAGCGCCGTGATCGTGGGTCACGACTGGGGTGCAACCCATGCATGGAATGCCGCCATGATGCGTCCGGATCGATTCACAGCGGTGTTCTGCCTGAGCGTGCCTTACTTTCCGCGCGGTGATGTCAGCGTCTTCGAGCGCATGCGTACATCTGGACATGAAAACGATTTCTACATGTTCGAACAGATCAAACCGGAAGCCGATCAAATTTGGGCCGATGCTGCAGTAACTATTCCGGGGGTTTTGTATTGGGCATCAGGTTCTGCTCCGGCCGACACGCGATGGAGCCCTCTGGACCCTGCACGAAGTCTTCATCGTCCCGCTCCCGGGCCGTTGCCGTCGTGGGCGCAGCCAGATTACGTCGCTCACAACGTAGCGGAGTTTACGCGAACCGGTTTCCATGGCGCCTTAAATTACTATCGCGCCGCCGAACCGTATTTCTATATGTCCGCTGCCTGGAAGGGTGCGAAGATCACTCAGCCTTCGTTTTATATCTCGGGTAAAGCTGATGGCCTGGCGGCGCTTTATCCCCCTCTTGAAAAGCTTCGCACCGGTCTTCCCGGTCTCGTGGGGAATCTCGAACTCGACAATGTGGGCCACTGGATACAACACGAAGCCTCTGCCGAAGTCAGCGAAGCGCTTGTGAAGTTCCTGCGCACGGTAAATCCTGCCTAAAGGAGCGCGATGGCAACAGCTTTGACACTAACCGACGCCACTTTCCACTCTCCACGCCATACGACGCACTACTGGGAGGCCGGACCAGCAGGCGGCCCATTGATGATCTTCCTCCACGGCTGGCCCGAGGTTGGTCTGGTGTGGCGCGCGCAGGTCGAGGCCTTCGCGACCGAGGGCTGGCACTGCATCGCGCCGGACATGCGTGGCTATGGCGGTTCATCTGCGCCTTCCGCGTCGGAGGCCTATGCCCTAAAAGAGATCGTTGACGACATGGTCGAGCTGCATGACCATCTCGGCGCCAGCCCGGCAATCTGGGTCGGGCATGACCTCGGAAGTCCCGTGGTCGGGGCGCTGGCCGCGCATCACGCGAAGCGAAGCCGCGGCGTCGTGTTTATCTCTGTCCCCTATGCACCGCAGGCCTTCGCGTTGCCCGGTCTCCTGCCGCTCATCGACCGCAAGCTCTATCCGGCCGAGCAGTATCCGGACGGACAATGGGACTACTACCGTTTCTACCTGACCCACTTCGACCAGACGGTCACCGATTTCAATGCTGACATCCCGGCGAGCCTCGCGGCGATATACCGCAGCGGGAGCCCCGAATCAGTAGGCAAAGTGTACCGGTCTGCGATCATCACCCGCAATGGCGGTTGGTTCGGTTCGGCGCATCATGCTCCCGCGATAGAGCCTGATCCCGCACTCTGGCCCCACGCTGACTTTGACGCGCTTGTCGAAGCGTTCCGCGTCACCGGATTCCAGCCGGGCAATTCCTGGTACCTGAACGATAGCGCCAACATCGCCTACGCTCATGGGGCGCCCGATGGCGGGCGGCTGCGCCAGCCCGTGCTGTTTATTAACGGCGACTTCGATGGGCTCTGCGATATCACCCACAACCGCTTCGGTGAGCTCATGCACAGCGCGTGCCACGACCTTACCGTGACGAATCTTCCTTCGGGCCACTGGTTGCCTCTCGAACGCAAGGCAGAAGTTATCCAAGCTGTGCGTTCCTGGCTGAAAACGAAAGCGCTGTAATTTGGAGATCTGCAGCAATACCAAAGGAAAACAATGACTGCATTAACTACACCCCATGCCTCCAGCCCACTTGCTTCCCTGAAGATCAATCACGTAGCCATTCGCGTGCCGGACTTTGATATCGCGGTTGCCTGGTATGCCGACAAGCTCGATTTTCGGTTGAAGCAATCGGTTCCCGTTGCCGGGCTTACCTTCGGGTTTCTTTATCCCGCTGGAGACGATAGTTTCCATTTCGAGCTGATGGCCGGGCCGGGCGCAGCAAAACACGCCCGCCCTATCAGGATTTGCATGACAGCTACAACATGTCTGGCTGGCACCACCCGGTTTCAGCGTCGATAGTGTTGACGATGTCATCGACGAATTGAAGCACCGCGACGTGACGATCGCCAGCGAGCCACACGATGTACCCGCAATGGGCCTTCGCGTGGCCTTCTTTGCAGATCCCTGGGGGAATCTTTTCGAGGTTATCCAGACCATTACCCAATAACGCTAAACGGGCAATGCCCCGAATCCTTCGATTTGATGTGTGAAGCAGTCTGGCGGTGGCTCGTAGTGGGTACCGTAGC
>Ga0302325_10008095_pt1 | contig 23180 bp, 20 predicted proteins | sample Palsa_T0_2_FD_201948 | JGI IMG/M metagenome (GOLD analysis project Ga0302325, IMG submission 201948) | Peat permafrost microbial communities from Stordalen Mire near Abisko, Sweden - Palsa_T0_2 | ecosystem: Environmental > Terrestrial > Soil > Palsa > Peat permafrost | place: Sweden: Abisko... | reverse complement strand
CCGTTGCTCTCGAAGCTGTGGCTCAAGCGCGCGTACAACCCGGCAATATCGCCGCCATCGGCATCGCCAACCAGCGCGAGACCACCATCGTCTGGGATCGCGCCACCGGCCGGCCCATCTGCCGTGCCATTGTCTGGCAGGATCGCCGCACGGCCGCTTTTTGCCGGCAACTCAAAGCGCAAGGTCAGGAAAATTTGATCCAGCAGCGCACCGGCTTGTTGATCGACGCATATTTTTCCGGCAGCAAGATTTCCTGGATGCTCGAACACGTTCCCCACGCCCGGCAACTCGCCGAAGTAGATCGTCTCGCGTTTGGTACCGTAGATTCCTGGCTGGTTTGGAAGCTGACCGGCGGCCGCGTCCATGTAACCGATGCCAGCAACGCCTCGCGCACCATGCTTTTCAATATTCACTCAGGAAAGTGGGATCAGGATCTTCTCGATCTTTTCCGGATTCCTGCGTCGATGTTGCCGATGGTCCGGCCATCCAGCGAGGTCTACGGAGAAGTAAACTCTGTCCCGGGCCTCAACGGCATCCCCATTGCCGGCATCGCCGGCGATCAGCAGGCCGCACTCTTCGGGCAAAGATGCGCACGCCCTGGCCTGACCAAGAACACCTACGGCACAGGTTGCTTCATGTTGCAGAACACCGGCAAACGCCCCGTGGCGTCTACCCATCGTTTGCTTACGACCGTAGCGTGGAAAATTGGCGATGTAACAGACTATGCAATCGAAGGTAGCGTATTTGTCGGCGGCGCTGTGGTCCAGTGGCTGCGCGACGGCCTGGGAATCATTGCCTCTTCCGCGGACGTGGAAGCATTGGCGAATTCCGTCCCCGACAACGGCGGAGTTTATTTCGTCCCCGCTTTCGTGGGGCTGGGTGCACCGCACTGGGACTCCTACGCGCGCGGGGCAATCTTTGGGCTCACGCGTGGCAGCAACCAAGGCCACATTGCCCGCGCTGCCCTCGAGAGCATTGCCTACCAGGTCGCCGATCTCATGGATGCAGTGCAAACCGACGTCGGCGCCCCGCTCCAGGAATTGCGTGTGGATGGCGGCGCTTCCGCTAACCACAGCCTCATGCAATTTCAAGCAGACATTCTAGGGGTACCGGTGCTGCGTCCCGCGATAACCGAAACCACCGCACTGGGCGCCGCATTTCTAGCGGGTCTGGGCGTAGGATTCTGGAAAGAGGTCGAGGCAATCGCTAACTTGCCACGCGATGAACAACGATTTGAACCTCGGCTCCCGCCCGCCCGGGCGAACGCCATGCGCCTGCGCTGGAATGAGGCCATCTCCCGCGCCAAGACCTGGGAGCGGATTGCGGAGAACGAATCCCGCTCTTAGCTTATTTCGCGGGTCTTTACTTTGCGAGCTCTCCGACAAAAACTCCGTAAGGCCCGAGCGAAACTTTGTTTCTCTGCACCGTAGTTTTCTCGGTGGCAAGAATACTCTTGGCCGAAGCGAAGCCTTGACTCTTCAAATCAAGATTAATCGTCCGCGGAGTACCGGACATATTCAGCGCCACGACAACGCCCTGGTCCTGATACTCACGAACATACGAAAGCACGGTTGCATTGCTCTCATTGATCGCAGCATAGCTTCCATCCAGCAGCGCCCGGTTCGTGTGCCGAAGGCTAAGTACGCGCTTGTAGAACTCCAGCACCGATTCCGGATCTTTTGATTCAACTGCAACGTTATGCGTCTTGTAAGTCGGAGGGACCGGAAGCCACGGTGTGCCTTTCGAAAAGCCCGCGTTTTCGCTGTCATCCCACTGCATCGGCGTGCGCTCACCATCCCGGCCTTTCTCTTCCGGCCATCCCGTGCGCCCGATTGGATCCTTCACATCTTCTTTGCGCGTCGGCGGCGTGGTCTCCATTCCGATCTCCTCTCCGTAATACATGATGGGAGTCCCGCGCAGCGTCAGATAAAGCGCGGCCATCAGCTTGGCGATCGCATCGTTGTGTTTGCCGTCGCCATAACGGTCATAAGAGCGGACGATGTCGTGATTGCTGATCACAAACGTGGGCCAGCCGGAAGCCTGATTGACACCCGCGATTTGCTTGCGGAAAGCGGCGGGCGACAATTTGTTCACGGTGGTGAAAAGAAAATCCATGGGCATCTGCAATTCGTTGTTCCCCTCGCCATAGTAGCGATTCAGCTCCGCCACATCCGCTGTCCAGGTTTCTCCGATCAGTACGGCGTTGTATTCGTCCGCCACCTGGCGCAATCCGCGAAGTACATCGTGCACCTCGGGCAACTTCGTGTTGTACTTGTTTTCCAGGATTGGATCCCCGAAGGCGTTCTTGCCCGGCTTCAGCATCGGGTTATCTTTGAGGTTCGGGTCCTCAAACAACGTCTCCACCGCGTCCAACCGAAACCCCGAGACACCGCGCTTGTACCACCACTGCGACACATCGAACATTGCTTCCTTCACCGCCGGGTTACGCCAGTTCAGATCCGGTTGCTCCGGATAAAAGAAATGGTAGTAATACTGGTTCGTCGTCGGATCAAATTTCCACGCCGACCCGCCAAAAAGCGAGGTCCAGTTGTTCGGCGGCTCTCCCGGCCCTTTTCCATCTGTCCAGATGTACCAGTCGCGACGCGCCGATGTCCGTGAAGACCTCGAGTCTACAAACCACTTATGCTGGTCGGACGTGTGGTTGACTACAAAATCGAGGATGATATGAATGCCTCGCTCCTTGGCTTGGCGCGTGAGTTCGTCGAAGTCCGCCAGTGTCCCGTACATGGGGTCGATGTTTTCGTAATCGGAAACGTCGTAGCCGAAGTCAACCTGCGGGGAAGGGAAGCAAGGCGAGATCCAGATCGCATCCACTCCCAGATCTTTCAGGTAATCCAGCTTCGACGTGATTCCCTTTAGATCGCCCACGCCATCGTTATTACTATCGGCAAAGCTGCGAGGATAAATTTCGTAAAAAACGGCGTGCTGCCACCATTGACGACCCTCTTTGTCCACAGCATGAGTTGCGGCCTGGGCGGGAGCAGTTGTTCCCAAGAAGCAAGCCCCAACCAAGATCGCGGATATCCATGAAGCAATCTTCTTCATCTCAGGATCCTCCAGGCAGACCAGGCAGCCTAACCTATCCGGGGTTAACTCATCTAGCGAAGCGCGGGCGATTCTGCCACGCCAATGTACTTATCTGCACCTCCGTAATAAAACAAGAACCGTTTGTCTTGCCCCAACATGCCTTCCACGAACACCACATTCGGAACCTGCCCCACCTTCTCCCATTCTTTCTCGGGAGCGAACAGGGCCGTATCCGTTCGCGAGATTACTACACGTGGATCGTTTCGGTCGAACACTGCCACGCCGGTCGAGTAGACCAGTTTGTCGTCCGCGCCGTTGTAGATCAGGACGATTCCCTTCGGCGTTACCATCGGCGCCGGGCCTGGTTCGGCCACGCGAGAATCAAACTTCCCCGGCCGCACCGGCAACACCGGAGCATCCGTTGCATCGCTCCAATGCAGCAGGTCGGTCGAAGAGGCCAGTCCGATCTGGTCGTTGTTATCCGGCATCGTCCCCAGAAAATACATCCAGTACCTGCCCGCAATCTTTTCCGGAACAATCGCCCCCGACTTCGTCCAGCGAACGTTCCAGCGTCCTTTATAGGCGGGAAGAATCACGCCTCTGCGCTCCCAATGGAATAGATCCTTGGAGGTCGCAAGACACAACTGCGCGTCCTTTTTGTTGTACCCGGTATAAGTCAGATAATACGTATCGCCAAACTGCACCAGCCGCGGGTCTTCCACTCCACCATCTTTTTCGTAGTCTGCTTCAGGCGAAAATACCGGCTCGCTCCACCGCGTAAAGTGCACACCGTCCGTACTCTCGGCGTAACCCAGGCGCGAGGTGCCGGCCTTGTCCTGGGCTCGATAGAGCATCACGATCTTGCCCTTGCGAAGAATTACAGAAGGATTAAATGTGCCCGCCGACTCCCATCCATTACCCTGAGGCGAGATGATTGCACTCTCCGACGCACGCCGCCACGCCCCGAAGGGCAAATTTGCGCTATCCTGTGAGGCCAGCGCCAGCAGCAGCGCGAACAACTTAATACACCGCCCGGAATAAATGAAATGGATCATTGCGACGGGATCTTCAATGTTGATCGATCTTGCAGCCTCGCCTGCACTCGCACAACGCCTCGCTCTCGATTCGTGCCTTCCGATTCTCCGCCAGTTCGCTCATTCCTGCAACTCTCCGCGTTACGGAAAGTTTTATGCTGAGCAAGAGACACACCGTCGTCGGTCTCGGCGAATTGCTTTGGGATCTGTTCCCAGCCGGAAAGCAGCTCGGCGGTGCACCCACCAACTTCGCTTACATCACCTCTCTGCTCGGCGACGTTGGAATTCCAGCCAGCCGTCTCGGCCACGATGCCCTTGGCGCGGAAGCGCTCCGCCGCCTCGGAGACCTCGGCCTCCCAACCCAATTCCTTCAGACAGATCCCGAGCATCCTACTGGCACCGTAAAGATCGAAGTCGACAGCGCCGGCCAGCCGCGTTTTGAGATCTCCGAGTCGGTGGCTTGGGATTTCCTGGCTTGGACCGCGGAATGGCAGACGCTGGCACTACAGACCGATGCCGTGTGCTTCGGATCACTGGCCCAGCGCCGCCAGCAGAGCTGCTCCACGATTCGTGGATTTCTTCAGGCGACACGTCCCAGCGCGGTACGGGTCTTCGACGTCAACCTCAGGCAGAATTTTTATTCCCTGCAAGTCCTCGCCGAATCGATGAAGCTGTCCACGGTTATCAAACTGAATCAGGATGAACTCCCGAGAATCATGCATCTGTTCGACCTCGAACATCGTAACGAGAAGGAGTCAGCCCAACGCCTGCTGTCTCTGTACGATCTGAATCTGGTCTGCGTTACGCGTGGCAACTGCGGCAGCCTGCTTGTCTCCGCCGCGGAATGCAGTGAACACGCGGGCTTCCGTGTGCGAGTAGCCGACACCGTCGGTGCCGGCGACGCCTTCACCGCTGCTCTCGTGCACGGATATCTCCGCGGCATTCCGCTCCCGCAAATCAATGAGGACGCGAACCGCGTCGGCGCCTGGGTCGCCAGCCAGTCCGGAGCAACCCCAGCACTCAAGGCAGGCGACATCGAGCAAACCCTGAGGGAGATTGCCTAACTCAACTTTCTTTACCGAATCGAGCGGTGCAAGCAAGAACTAGCGGGGCACTCGTCCTTCTCACTTGGTTTATTCTGTATAGTTTGTTAATTCTCAGGGGGCCAATTGATCAGATACAAGGTGGTCTTTCGACTGCTTACCTGCGTTACCGTTTTCCTATCCACCGCATTCATTACTGCACAGCAAATTCCAGAAAATACATATCAAGAGTTGCATTGGCGGATGATCGGCCCATTCCGCGGAGGCCGCACCCGCGCCGCGACCGGCGTCCCCAGCCAGCCGAATGTGTTTTACATGGGTCAGGTGAATGGTGGCGTATGGAAGTCGGATGACTACGGCCGCACCTGGAACCCCGTTTTCGACCGTGAGTCCACGCAGTCGATCGGTGCGATCGTCGTAGCTTCCTCGAATCCCAACATCATTTATGTGGGTACCGGCGAAGGCCTGCATCGCCCCGACCTTTCGATTGGCAACGGAATCTACAAATCGATCGACGCCGGCAAAACCTGGACGCATCTCGGCCTGCGCGATGGCTTCCAGATTCCTGCGCTCGCCATCGATCCTCGTGATCCCAATCGCATCTTTGCCGCAGTGCTCGGTCATCCCTACGGTCCGAATGAAGAGCGTGGTCTGTTCCGTTCCACCGATGGCGGCCAGACCTGGCAAAGGTCCATTTACAAAAATGAAAATACCGGAGCCTCCGATGTAGAAATCGATCCCACCAACCCAGACGTAGTGTATGCCTCAATGTGGGAAGCCCGCGAGGGGCCGTGGGAGGACAACAACGGAGTCAACGGAACCGGTGGCGGATTATTCAAGTCCAGCGACGGCGGAAACACCTGGCGTCCTCTGACCAACGGCCTGCCGAAAGATCTCTCGCAAATCTATGTTGCGATTGCGCCCTCCGATCCGCGGCGTTTGTATGCCACGGTTGCCGTCGCCTCGGGTCCGTTGGCCATTTATCGTTCGGACGACGCAGGAGAGAACTGGTCAAAAACCACAGATGATCCGCGCCCCTCAGGCCGCATCGGCGGCGGCGACCTCGCCGTCCCGCGCGTCGATTCGAAGAATGCGGACGTGGTCTATTGCGCCAGCACCGTGACGATGCGATCTGAGGATGGAGGGAAAACCTGGTCCGGATTCCGCGGAGCACCCGGAGGCGACGATTACCAGAATCTCTGGATCAACCCCAACGACCCACGAATCATCCTTCTCGTCAGTGACCAGGGCGCGATCGTGACCGTCAACGGCGGAGCTACCTGGAGTTCCTGGTACAACCAGCCCACGGCGCAGATCTATCACGCAGCTGTGACCAACACATTTCCCTATCGGGTTTGCGGAGGCCAGCAGGAAAGCGGTTCCGTCTGCATCCTCAGCCGCGGCAACGACGGCGCAATTAACTTTCGCGACTGGCATCCCGTGGGTGTCATCGAATACGGCTACGTCGCGCCCGATCCGCTTGACCCGGACATAATTTATGGCGGCGGCCGCAGTGAGGTCTCGAAGTTTCACTGGTCGACCGGCCAGGTACAGAACATTTCGCCGATTCCGCTTCGCAGCTCGAAGTACCGCACCGATCGCACCGAGCCGTTGATGTTCTCGCCGCTCGACAAGCACGTCCTCTACTACGCCAGCAACGTGCTCTTCAAAACCAATGATGGCGGAAGTTCCTGGCAGATGATTAGCTCCGACCTGACTCGTGAGACTCCAGAAATTCCAGCCAGCGTGGGCAACCTTATTCCAAAAGGCGCGGAGAAACAGCGCGGCGTCATCTACGCCCTCGCGCCTTCGTTCAAAAACATCAATACCCTGTGGGCTGGCACCGACGATGGTCTCGTTTGGCAGACTCGAGACGGCGGAAAGAAGTGGAACAACATCACTCCGCCAGATCTCACAGCGTGGAGTAAAGTTACGCAGATCAGCGCCTCGCGTTTCGATGATGATTCCGCATATGTTTCCGTAAGCCGCTTCCGCATCAACGACGAGCAACCTTATATCTACCGAACCCACGATAGCGGCAAAACCTGGAAGTTAATCACCACCGGCCTTCCCGCCATCGGCCCCGTCGACACCGTTCGAGAGGATCCAGCGCGCAAAGGTCTGCTGTTTGCCGGCACGGAGAATTCAGTCTGGGTTTCCTTCGATGATGGTGATCATTGGCAATCCATGCAGCTGAATCTCCCCCACACCTCCATGCGTGATCTCTGGATTCACGACGACGACCTGATCGTAGCCACGCACGGCCGCTCGTTCTGGATTCTGGATGACATCGCCCCGCTGCGCGAAGCCGCGACTTTGCCAGGGGGCGCAGAAGCTCGCCTTTTCACTCCAGCGCTCTCCTATCGGATTCAGCGCGATACCAACCCGGACACGCCACTTCCCCCCGACGAGCCCGCTGCGGCCAATCCGCCGGATGGTGCGATCATTGATTACTATCTTGGACATTCCGCACCTGACGCCGTAACTCTTGAAATCCTCGACGCCCGTGGACACTTGGTTCGCCGATTTTCCAGCGCGGATCAGCCCGACGATACGCAGGCCGATTTGAACAAACAACTCATCCCTCTCTACTGGCTTCGTCCTTTTCGCGCCCTGTCGTCCGAAGCCGGAATGCATCGCTGGGTCTGGGATCTGCACTATCCCGCGCCCGATGCCATGCGCCACGAATATCCCATCGCGGCAATTCCGGGGGATACTCCTCGCGCCCCGCTCGGACCCACCGCCGTGCCCGGTGTCTATACCGCACGGCTCTCCGCAAACGGAAAAAGTTACGCCGCGAACCTCACGGTCAAGATGGATCCTCGCGTGAAGATAACGGCGGCCGCCCTTCAGAAAAAATTCGAGATGGAAACTCGCCTGGCGTCCCTGCTTAGCGAAACTTCTCAGGCTGGCACGCGCGCGGGCTCAATTCGCGAACCGCTGCAGAAACTCAGCCAGCAGGCGAGCGGCGCAGCGCGCACTTCTATCGAGTCTTTCCAAAATAAACTGATTGCCGTTCTCGGAGCGCCAGCTACTTCCCCCGCGCCGCTTTCCGACGAAATCACTCTCGCTCGCGTGAACCGGGACGTTGCCGCTCTATACGGCCAGGTGTGGCAGGTCGATGCCGAACCGACCGCTGCACAGGCCGAGGCGGTCGCGGCAATCGAAAGAAAGGTCTCAGATGTGATGAAGCGCTGGAACGCGCTGCTGGTGATGGATCTCCCTGCCCTCAATCGCGCACTCCACGAAGCCAACCTCCCGGAAGTGCATCTGGAATCGCATCCCCATCAGCCTGAAAGCGGCGTGGATGAAGAATAGAGCTGCGCGGGCGGTATGTGCCTTACAAGGCTTCCACTGCTCCCTGTAAGTCGCGTGCGATCTGCTCTGGCGACAAGTCGGCGCCAAACGTTATCGGCCTGCCGATGCGCACGCGAATTTTCCAGGGCGCAGCAAACTTCCTGCCCGCTTGCTTCACTTCGAACAAGCCAACGATCTTCATGGGCAAAACTGGAATGGCCAAATTCCTCGCCAGCAAACCAATGCCGGCACGAAAAGGGTGGATCGTTCCATTCACCGTGTGGCGTCCTTCGGGAAAGACCAGAACACTGTATCCACGGTCGACGGCCTGGCCGGCGTAAGCGAAACTTTGCCGAAAACCAGCCTCGCGTGGTAGCGGAAACAAGTTCAGAAACGAGACGCCTACTATCCATTGGGCTCGATCATAAAGTCTGCCGAAAGGCCCTCTGCTGGGATTTGGTGTGTGCAGCGCTTCCAATGCCTCGCCGCCAGTCGCGGTGGCGATGTGATGCCGCAGTCGTGCCGGCAAGGCAGTCTGCACGAACCCAACATCCACGTCAGCGATATGGTTGCAGACCACCAGCAGCGGCCCATTCCATCCCCGCAGATTCTCTCGTCCTTCGATGCGGGGCCACCCCAGAAGAATGATTGCCGGCCTCATCAACGAGTAATGTGCGAGCCATCGGACCCAGGTCACCGGCCACCGCAATGCCCAGGCCGGATAGTGGTATTCGATCCGCTGCACCGATTCGCTGCGCAGCATCTTTTCTATATCACCAACCGTAAGCGCGGCGCTCAGACGCGTCTCGCTAAGGTCCATCTGATACCGGTCTTCGAGCGTGCCAATCAGTTCCACACGATCCAGTGAACTCAATCCGAGATCAGAAGCGAGACTGGCCCCGGCCTCAAGTCCACCCACGCTGCGCCCCGCGATACGGCCGATCAGCTCCATAACAGCGCTGTGACTGTAGCTCCCCTGTTTCCTCTCGGCGGTTTGCATCAGTCGCTTCGTGGCGAAGTCGGCAAGCAATTCTCGGCGAGGTTTCTGGGTGCTGGTGCGAGGGAAATCCCCCTCCGGCCACTGCACCCACATGCGCATGCGCTGGAATTCTGCGAGCGACTGGTTCGCCCGTTCGACTACGTCTTGAACGCTCGCGCCTTCGCTCAGAATCAACACCGCACATGCCTCCGCATTTCCTCCGCGCTCAATTCCCACGACCACACAGTCCCGCACTTCCGCTTGGCGACGCAGCGCAGCCTCCAGGTCTTCGGGATAAATATTCAGCCCGCCCGGGGTCACAATCACTTCCTTCTTGCGGCCCTTGAAATAAAGATTTCCGGCATCGTCCAGCGCACCCACATCTCCCGTGCGGTACCAACCCTCTTCGTCCGCAACTCTTTGCAGTTGGCCGGCTTCCCAATAGCCTGCGGCAACCCCCTGGCCGCGAACCAGAATCTCACCATCGTCCCCCAGCTTTATTTCGCGACCGGGCAGCACCTTCCCGATCGATCTTTTCCCTAACTTGAAGGGGTGATTCACGCTGATCAGCGAGGTCGTCTCTGTCAGTCCATACCCTTGAATCGCGGCATAGCCCAGACGAGACCAGAATTCTTCGGTCTCGCTGTCGAGCGCCGCTCCTCCGGAAATAAATGCCCAGAACTTCCAACCGAACTTTCTGTGAATCGAACGAAAGGTCCACCAGCGGCGCAGCAAGTGCTGTGCCTCGGCAGCGAGGAATCGCCGCCGAAAGTCATTGAGATTCCCCGTGTCTGCAAGATCGCGTTCGATCTTCTGTTTCATCGACCGCAAAATCCGCGGCACGCTCACCAGCACTGACACTCGCTCGCGCTTGATCGTGCCGGCGATCTCTGAAGGCTTCAGCTCTTTCTGAAAAATGACAGCCCCGCCCAACAGTGGCGGCAAAAACATTCCCAGGAATTGTCCGAAGACGTGGCTCAGCGGCAAAAGGTTCAGGAACCTTACCGGATGTACCCAGCGCTCATACTTCAAGTACTTATGAATCTCCTGCTCCAGAGGTGCAAGATTCGCCAAGACATTTTTGTGCGTGATGACCACCCCCTTGGGTTCCGCGGTGGTGCCTGAGGTAAAGACGATCTGGAGAATGTCATCGCGACCATTCGTTGCATCGCAGGCCAGCGCGGGCAGTTGATGGCTCAGGGTTTGCCTAAGGTCTTCAAGAATTATCGTGATTGACTCGAACGAGGATGACTCGAACGAAGATGACTCGAACGCTGAAGTGCGGGTGAGATCAACGTGCTTTCTTGAACAGACCAGCATCTTAGCGTCGACCTGTTTGAAGACGCGCGCCGCGAATTCGGGAGAGGCCGCGTGATCCATCGGCACTACGACTACGCCGCATAGCGCGCATCCGAAAAAGGCTGCGACCCATTCGGCACAGTTCTCTCCCCAGAGCATGATGCGATTACCCCGTGTGATGTTGCGGGCCTGCAGTTCGCGGGCGAAGCGAAGCGCTGTATCGCGCACCTGAGCGTAGGACCACCACTCCATGCGATAGCCGCGGCGGCGGCCGTAAGCTCGCTCGCTCGCGTGGGCCTGAAAATTCGTGAGGAAAAAGTCGGCTAGCGATTCGGCCATGGGATCACGGACCAGCATTGCTCCAGCCAGTGTAGCGGAGCAGGAAAGCTGAACTATTGGCGGAATGTTCCAGCCGGAACATTTAGAGCAGTTTTGCCGAAACGCAGTGGATATTTCGGAAAACTCGGAAAACAACCTTAAAGCCATAGTTGGCAGGCTTGAAATGGCTGAGAGGGATAGGCCTACAGCCACGACGGGGAAAGTGGCAGAAAAGGCAGAGGGGAACGATAAGGAGACGAAAATCAGCTCTCGAGAATGGCACTCGGCTGTGGCGAGTGCTGATTCCATGGAGTTGCAGGAGAGAAACCTTCCCGTTTCCTCTTTATCCTTAGAAGGCAAGCTCAAGGTGGGCGGTTCCGCCCCCCGAAAGCAAGATAAAGCGTGAGGGATGTATGCGAAGGTTTGGTTGAAGCCAGCCGCAGAGGAGTGATTTCGCACCCTCAGCAATGGTTTGAACATTACGAACTCGGAGTGGGTTACGAGGGACACGACTGGAAGCTATTTCTGAATATCAGAAGGCGGTTTAGATGTCGGGTGGTGATCAGGATGCCATCACTTCGCTGGCGCACGCCTACGCCGTGATCGGCAGAAGGGCCGAAGCGGAAAAGATCCTTCACGACCTGGAACAAAAAGCCAAAAAGTGTCTACGTCTCTCCTTATGCGATCGCAACGGTATATGCGGGGCTGGGCCAAAAGGATCGAGCCTTCGAACTACTGGAGAAGGCCCACAGCCTGAGATGTTTGGAGCTTTCGTCGTCTCTCAAGGTTGATTTACGGATTGATGACCTTCGCTCCGACCCTCGTTTCATGAACCTGCTTCGCCGAGTCGGCCTGAATAACTAGAATTCTCCCAAGTCCGGGTGCTTGCCTAGCGGGCCCAACGCCGTCACTCTCTGCCCACACCCAGCGCGTCCGCCACGCGATTGATGTAGTTGAACCAGGAGGCGATCAAGGTGATCTGAAGGATTCCGCGATCGTCGAAGCCTGCGGCCCGGAGGTTGTCGATATCACCTTTCCAGACTTTGGTCGCGTCCTTGGTTAACTTGACGACATAATCAACCATCACGCGTTCCTGGGGCGTGATGGGAGCGGTGGCGTAGTCTTTCTCGAGCGCCTCGACCAGCTCCTTATCCAGCGTGACTCTACGCAGAAACTCTGCGTGTGACTCGATTCAATACTTGCACCGGTTGGTCACCGAGACCATGGTCGCGATCATTTCGTGCTGACGGCGGCTCAGGGGTAGTTCCGGGGACATCATCGCGGCAAACGCGCCGAAGGAATGATAGAGAGCGTCCGGAATGAGGGTGTGCGAAGCTACGATCGACGACCCTCCCGACTCATCGGGGTGCACTGGATCGGCGTACTCTTTGGGATACAACGCGCGCTGGGCTTCGACGGCTTGGCGCAGCTTGTCGTTGTTACCATTACTATTGCTATTACAGATCTCAGAAAGAGGAACGGTTCGAATCCAGGTCATAGGAACGGTCCTTAGTGCTTCGCTATCGCGGCTTCTGCAATTTCGGAAGGGTACACGGTCCGATGAGATCGCCACATAGTGCATTTCTACTACACTTCAGAACCTTGAAGGCGGCAAGACCCTTAAGGATGCTCCGGCAGGGGCGTGTAACTGCTTTAGCATCCTGGTTTACAGCCTGATTCCCTTGGTAACTCGTTCGTACACTCCCTTTTGGTAACCCTTGGTAACCATGCGATTCCACCCTTCCAGCCGTACAATTGCCCTTGTCCGAACGGCCATGTCTCCTTACAGCAGTTTGGCCGCGTGAGGTTGGACTGGGGGCCAGCACTTCCCAGGAGCGGCTAGCGGTTTCTCGGAGCCGACGTTCGCGGTGCAGAAGTTTTGGTAATAAGTTTTTGAGAAGCTTTTCGCAGGAAGTTTTTGCTGGGAAGTTTTTTCCGTAAGAAGTTCCAGGTAAGACCAGGGGCTGGAGTTCGTATCCTTATGGCTTTCGGTTTCGGGTTCAACAAACAGAAAGTACTCAGCGCTGCGGAGAAGTATGTCCAGCAGGGCAAGCTGCAAAACGCCATCTCTGAGTACGAGAAGGTTATCAAGGCCGACGCGAAGGATCTCACGGTCACCAACACCGTGGGCGATCTCTACTCCCGCCTCGGCGAAGCCGACAAAGCCACCGAGTGCTTCAAGACCGTAGGCGATGCCTATGCCAACCAGGGTTTCACGGTGAAGGCCATCGCGATGTACAAAAAGATCAGCAAGCTCAAGCCTTCGCTGGAGAGCGTGCTGAAGCTGGCCGAACTCTACAGCCAGCAGGGGCTGTTCAATGATGCTCGCGCCCAGTATCTGCAAGTCGCCGAAGAGTTTCTGAAGTCAGGCGAACTGGAGAATGCGGTGCGCATCTTCCAGAAAATACTGGAAATGGATCCGGAAAACACCGCGATGCGGGTGAAATTGGCGGAGGTTTATGTCCGGCTGGGGAAGAAGAACGACGCCTGGCAGATCTTTTCCGCCGCGGCCGAGACATTGCGCTCCAAAGGCTCGCTGACAGGAGCTGAGGAAGTTCTGCAGCGCATGCTGACGCTGGACCCGGGCAACGGATATGCGCTTTTGATGCAGGGACGCAACCTGCTCGAGGCCGGCGATGCCGAGGCGGCGATCGGATCGCTCGAGAAAGTTCCTGATCTCGATTCCAATCCGGATGGCCTGCGCGATCTGCTGAAAGCCTATCTGAAAACTGGGCGCCTGTCCGACGCCGGTACTCTAGCCAGCAAACTACTGACGGTGCACAACGATCTGGAAGCCATCTCAACGTTTGCCGACGCCCTGATGCACGCCGGGCAGTACGAGAGCGCGCTCCAGGTTTATGACCAGCATGCCGAGCGGCTGTTGGCCGAAGACTCCGACAAAGTGCTCAAGAACCTGCACACCGTCATCGGGCATGTGCGCGACAACCCCGCGTCGCTCGAGAAACTTCTCAACCTCTTTCAGAAGGCTGGAGAGACCACACATACCAGCGAGGTCATCGAGTTGCTGGCTCATGCCTCGGTGCAGTCCGGCGATCTGACCCGGGCTCGGGATCTCTACCAGAGGCTTGCGACCGTGGAGCCCGGCAATCCCCTGCACATGAATAATTATCAGCAGGTGGTCAGCCAGCTTGGGGGGGAGGCTGCCGAGAAGCTCATTTCCGCGGAAGAAGCTGCTGTGATTGTGGACGAACTGGAGGCCATCGCTCCGACGGTTCACCAGCACTATTCCGATGCGATTGCCCTGTCAGTCCGCTCGGCGCTGACCGACGCTGAACTTTTCATCTCGTACAACATGCCTGCCAAGGCTCTGGGTCCGCTGATGGCGGCTCTGCCTCTGGCTCCGACCGACCTCCGCCTGAACCAGCGGCTGGCCGCCCTGCACACCCGGGCGGGCCGTTTTGCCGACGCGGGTGTCTGCTGCCGGACCCTGCAGAATGTTTACTCCGAAGCGGGATATCCGGAGGAAGCGACACGTTACGGCGAACTTGCTACACGCTATGAAGAGCGCTCGTCGGTGGCTGTCGTTGTCGCTGACCCCGCGGTGGACGCGCATTCTGCTTCCCCCGAAGTGGCGGCGGAACAGTCTGCAGAAGAGGACGCCGCCGATACCGCCGCGGCCTGGCCCTCTGGCTTCCAAGCTGCCCAAGGAAACGAATTTGCCGTGGTCGGTGAGGCAGCCGACGAGGTTCGAGACGAAGAGGAGCACGCTGCTCCCCAGATTTCTGCAGCCGCTCATTCTGCGGTCGCTCATTCTGATGTCTCTTCCGAGGAGATCGATCTGTCCTCGGAGTGGGATGATGCCATCACCATCGAGGCCGACGCGCCTGCGGCCCAAGGGGCGGAAATCGGAATCGCGGATGGCGTAGCCGACCAGGATGCCGTCAGCGACACGGTGGAAGACGACGAAGAAAAGACCACCGAAACGATCGAAGAAATCCGCTTCTACCTGGAACATGGTATGCCCGAGCAGGCTGCGGCGGCTTTCGAGAGACTTCAAACGTTCACTCGTAATCAAGCCGTTATAAAGACGCTTCGAAGCGAGATCGAGCTGGCTTCGCAGCAATCGCCGGCGGCCGACGAAGTAACCGCCGTAGAAAGTGTTGCGGCTTTCGAGATCGAAGAACCTGCAAGCGAGCCGGCCGCCGAACTGGCGGTTGAAGAAATTCCCGTCGCGGCTGACGAATTTTCGGTGGACGTGGAACCGATCGTCGAATCAGAGCACGTGCCCGCCGCGGAGTTGGCGATTCCGCCCGAGCAGGGGGCCGCTGTCCCCGATCCCGCCGAGCCTGCGCAGGTTGAGCCCGAGGCGCTCACGCCCGAGGCAGTGTCGGAGACCTTGGCACCCGAGCCTCAATCCGGCGTGCTCCAGGAATTCGTTGCTGATCTGGAGTCGTCGCTCGGCGATAATTTTATTCCCGGAACGGTGGCCCATGAAGTCGAGCCCGAAAGCGCAGGGCCTGATGGCCAGCCGGGGCACGAGCGGCTTGAGTTGGAGTCGGTTGGGCAGGCTGCTCCTACTGTGTTTGGAGTGCCCGAGTCCGGTGCATCTGCTGTGCAGGAGACTGAAGTCATGGGCGGGTTTGTCGCCGATCTTGAGGCTTCGCTGGGCGACGACTTTCTCAAGGATGCTCCGGTCGTAGAAGGTGAGGCCGCATCCCAGGCCGAGACCGCTGAGGATGCGGAGGTGCCCGTCGCTGCTCCTGTGCCGCAACGGCCCATAATCGCTGCAGTGTCTGCACCGGCTGCCAGCGCTCCTCGTGCCGCAAGCGCTGCCGCGGCGTCTTCCGGCGCTACTGCAGTTGCATCGGCGGCGCCCAGCCCGATCTCACAGCTCGCTCCGCCATCCCATGTCTCGCCCCTTGTTCCCAGCACGCCAGCGGCGGCGGCGAAGTCATCGCCGTTCGGCGAAGATGCGGGCGTCGACCTTGCCGAGATGTTCGGCGAACTCAAACACGATCTCGAAGCTGGAGGTACGGCGATCGAAGAAGATCCTGAGACTCATTACAATCTCGGGATCGCATTCCGGGAGATGGGGTTGCTCGACGAAGCCATTGGCGAGCTGCAGAAGACCTGCCAGGCAGTCGAACGCGGGCATCCCTTCCCGCAAGCTATGCAGACTTACACTTGGCTGGCGCAGTGCTTCCTGGATAAAGGAGTGCCCGAAGCCGCGATCCGGTGGTACGAGAAAGCTCTCAGCGCCCCCGGAGTCGACGAAGAAACCCGCACCGCTCTCCATTATGAACTTGGCGCTGCTTGTGAAACCGCCGGCGATAAACCCTCCGCGCTGAAGCATTTCATGGAGGTTTATGGCCGCAACATCGATTATCGAGATGTGGCCGAGCGAATCAAGCCCCTAAAGTCGTAGAATAGCGCGATGGGTTTTCTCCTTTACTCGCTTTTTTCGGGCGACGGTGGATCTTTCTTCCGCACCCAGCGGAGCGCCCAGTGACCGTCGATCCTAAGCTGCCTGTCGAGAACGGCCCGTCCGCGCCTGCGCCGCAGCCTGCGCCCGCGCACCGCGATACCGGCACCGCGTTGCTCGACTCTCAGTCTCCAAGCTTGTCTCCCAGACCGCACAGCTCCCTGCAGCTCTGGCTGCACCGCGCATCGGTCTTTCTTTTCGTGCTGATCAGTGCGGTCGCCGGGGTGTTGCTCGTGATCCTGCCTTGGACGCCCCAGTGGACCGACAACTATCTGCTCTTATCGTTCCCCTGGCTTCGCACTCCAGTCTCCACCGGGTTCTTTCGCGGACTTTGCAGCGGGTTGGGACTGCTCGATATCTGGATCGGCTTCTGGGAAGCCCTGCACTACCACGAACATGAATGAGTCCGAACGAATGAGTCCGGAAAAAACAATTCGAAAGACGATCTCCTTGAGAACGATCCCATGCCCGACAAGCTGAATCCCGCGCCGCTGGCCTATCGCAATCAGCCTTTTCTCGACAGCCCGGACGGACGCATTCTTCGTATTCTGGCGGAATATCAGGAACCGCTCGCCCGCTTTCGCCGCGAGCAGATTCAGGATACTGTTGTCTTTTTCGGATCGGCTCGGTTTCAAGGTCAGACTTTCGCAAAGGACAATCTCTCGGCTCTCGAAAAAAACCAGAGTGACGCCTCGAGCGCCCAGCAGGACGAACTGAAACGCGCCCGGGCTGCGGTCGACATGGCTCGCTATTACGAAGACGCGCGGCGCCTGGCGTTTCTTCTGACGGAGTGGTCGATACAGATTCCCGCGCGGCGCCGCCGCTTTGTCGTCACTACCGGCGGAGGTCCCGGCATTATGGAAGCGGCAAATCTGGGGGCACACGAAGCCGGGGGCAAGAGTATCGGACTCAACATCAATCTTCCTTTTGAGCAGAATCCGAATTCTTACATCACGCCCGCGCTCAACTTCGAGTTTCATTACTTCTTCATGCGCAAGTTCTGGTTCGCGTATCTGGCCAAGGCGCTGGTGATTTTCCCCGGCGGCTTCGGCACCATCGATGAACTCTTCGAAATCCTGACCCTGGCTCAAACCGATAAGTTAGCCAAGAAGATTCTCGTGGTTATCTATGGCAGTGAATACTGGCACCGCATTATGAATTTTCAGGCCTTCGTGGACGCCGGCACGGTCGCTGCCGAAGACCTGGACTTGTTCAAGTTCGTCGATTCTCCCGAGGACGCGTTCTCATTTCTTCGCGACGGCCTTACGGAATATCACTTAGGCGGCTCGCCCAAAAAGGAGAAGGAACAGGAAGTTCTGCCTGAGATCGCCAAGACCAGACCTTGAGCCCGGGGAACACTTGCCTTTCGGCGTCTGCCTGAGATAGTGATGGCACAAAACTGCCTCTTGTATTACATCACCAGCCTCGCAGGCTTTCCCGGCGACGAGCGGGCTCGTCGATTTCGTCTCCTCGACAAAATCGAGGAAGCTGCTGTCTGCGGCGTCGACTGCATCCAACTCCGTGAAAAGAATTTGCCCGCGCGCGAATTGGAGTCACTTGCTCGTGAGGCTGTGAGTGCTATCTCGAGGGTTCGGGTGGAGAAGGGAAGAGCTGGAACTGTACTTCTCATCAACTCTCGCACCGACGTTGCACTCGCCACCGCCGCCGCAGGAGTCCACCTGCCCGCCGGCGATGTCTCGCCAGCGGACGTTCGAAAAGCGTGGAAGTATGCGGCAGAAAAATGCGACAGGGGCACTCTGCGATCACAATGGGCAGCCTCAAACCCTATCGAACCGCTAATCGCTGTCTCCTGTCACTCGCCGCAAGCAGTGAATGAAGCTGCGGCCAACCAGGCCAAGTTCGCGGTGTTCGCTCCCGTTTTCGAAAAAAAAGACGCGCCCGGAACACGACTTGCCGGCCTCGACGCTCTTCACCAAGCTTGCCGCGCCAGCATCCCAGTGTTCGCCTTAGGAGGAGTGACCCTGCGGAACGCCGAGTCTTGCCTGCGGGCCGGGGCTTCTGGAATTGCAGCCATCCGACTTTTTCAGGAAAACGATATTGCCCCAGTTGTGCGCGATTTGCGCGGAGACTGAACCCGATTCAGTACAGATTCCCGCTGCTCAATGCCAGATTTAGATGAGCGATGGTTGGCAGGGCTGAAGTCGCGTTCGTTTAAAGATCCGGAGCCGAGTGTTTCTTGTCGCCAAAGACTTCGGCGGTAAAGGTCTGGATGTTCGCGCCAGTGCGCCAGGCATCCAGCGGCAGCCCGGCCTTGCGGCAGGTTTGATCGAGAAAAGTTGTGCGGTCCCAGGAGTGCTCAACCGCGACCTGGGGTAAAAGCAAACCACGACGCCCGTGCAGGGCGATGAGTAGTCCGTGGCGTCCGACCTCCACAGCTTCGGCGGGAACGGTCTGGGGGTGAGAGAGAATACTAAGCTCGATTTCGAGATGAGGAGCCTCGTCGGCCGAGACCGGTGGAAAGCGGTTGTCGTCAAAGGCAGCGGCGCGGGCGGTTTCCACAACGGCGCGGTAGAGCGGGCAGGTGGGCAGCACGTAGCCGACGCACCCCCGAAGCTCTCCGCGCAAATAAAGCGAAGTAAAGACGCCGCGATGTTCGTTGAGGTGGGGGCAGGGGGAGTCGGCAGAAATGTCGAGGCGCTGCAACGCGGAGCAAATCGAATCGTGCGCTAAGCGCAATAGCAGAGAGCGTTCTTCATGGGAGAAGTCCTGGGCGGTTGCTGTGGCAGTGGCGGTGTCGAGGGATTCAACTCTTCGATGGGAAGAGTCTGCCGGGGCTGACGAATTATGTTGTAGGGGCGGCATCGGCCGGGGCCGGTTGTGCTTTCTTCCGACGGCTCAGAATGAAGGCGCGGCGACGGCGCTTCGAAGCCCGACGGTCAATCTTCGACCAGAAGGCCGCGAAATAGTCGATGGCGGAAACCAGCGAGACGCACACGACAAACCAGATCGCGAGGGAAGCGATCCAGTGAATGGGGAAGATGAAGTTTCCGTAAACCGGCCATTCTTTCCAGCGATGATCGAGAATGACCGCGACCACGGAAACGATCTGCACCACCATCTTGAATTTTCCCAATTCACTGGCTTCGATGGTGAAACCGCCGGAGGCGGCGATCGAGCGCAAGCCGCTCACCAGGAATTCGCGGCCGATAATGATGACTGCGATCCACGCGGGGACCAGGCTGGGATTGAATTGCACCAGAACGACGAAGGCGGCGGCGATCAAAAGTTTGTCAGCCATGGGATCGAGCAGAATACCCATGGTGGTGATCTGCCCGCGCTTGCGGGCCAGGTATCCATCGATGCCATCGGTCATGGAGGCCGCGATGAATATGACCGAGGCCAGCAACTCTTTTGCGCCGTGTTCACTGCTGAATTGGTTCGACGACAAGATCCAGATCAGCAAAGGAATGCTGCAGATTCGAATCAGCGTGATGGAGTTGGGCAGGTTCACCGCGGCTCAGCAATTTTCCCGAGTCCGTCGGGAAAGATTAGGTTGATTATCCTCCACGAGGAGAGGGAACGCAATTTAAAGGAATCCGATCGTAAGGGCCTATGGCTTCTCGGGTCGAGTCTCAGCTCATCGATTTCCGCCAATCTCTCTTCGCGGGCGGGCCTATGCCCGAGAGATGGTAGACGGCGAGAGCCAGGAGTCCCCAATCAAGGCCTACAGCGGCTCCGAACGCCAATAAGGGGAGGCCGGACCGGTGTAGAAAAAGAAGCCTATACCCACGAAATGAATGATGAGAATTGCAAGCCTTATGCCCCAGAATCCGAAGTGTTTGCGGGCCCGCCCATAGGTCTTCAGGCAGTACACAACAAGGAAGATCGTGACCACGGTGAATCGTGCCCACTTCCAGTTGATGTGGCGCTGCCTGGGAAACAGCCACGCGGCAGCGACGATCACGGGAATTGCTGTCATGGCCACACCTGTTGCCGCAACACCAGCCGACATCGATTCTTTCGCCTCAGGACTCGGCGGCATGAGCGCCTCCGTGGCGGTCTTTCGGGAAACCAGCGAGCCTTGATTATTTCGGAGCGGCCGGCGTCATTCCGTCCGGCTTCGGCTGTTTGGCGATGATCTGGTCTTTGATTTTGTCGTAGGTCGCCTGGGGAACGATCTTTTTGTGAACCAGGTCGAGTTTGGTGCGGTAAGGTCGGCCAGTGATGATCTTCTGCGAGTAGGCATCGCCGATGCCGGGCAGGGCTTTGAGTTGATCCGCGGTGGCCGTATTGAGGTCGAGCTTGTCAGCGGCCGCTGCGTTCGCCATTTGAGCCGGAGACGCCATCGCCTCAGGCTTTGAGGCCGGCTCGGTTCCTTGCGCTGCGACGACGCTCGTCAACGAAGTTGCGAGCAGCAAAGCCAGAATGCGTGCGGTCAGACTTCTGTAGACCGATTTCATAAAGCCTCCGAAGCCTCAATGATGGTCAAGCGTAAATGCCCCGCTGGCGGATGGTATAGGCCACCCGGTCAATGGCTAGCATATAGGCTGCGATGCGGTTGTTGACGCGATGAGTCTCAGCGTAACGGACTACGTCGCCGAAGGACGAGATCATGATCTCTTCCAGTTGCTCGTTGACTACAGATTCTTTCCAGAAGTAGCCCTGGCGGTCCTGCACCCACTCGAAGTACGAGGTGGTTACGCCGCCGGCGTTGGCCAGAATGTCGGGAATCACAAAAACACCCTTCTCCGTCAAAACATCATCCGCGGCGGAGGTGGTGGGACCGTTGGCGCCTTCGGCCAATATGCGGCATTTCACGCGGTCGACGTTGCGCGACGTGATGACGTTCTCGGTGGCGGCAGGAATCAGGATTTCGCAGTCCGTGGTAAGCAGGTCGGCGGCATCGTATGCTTCCGCGTTGGGAAAGCCATGCACCGTTCCATTTTTTTGGCGAAATTCAACGAGCGCGTTTAGGTCGATGCCGTTCTTGTTGTAAAGGCCGCCACCCACTTCAGCGATGCCAACAACTTTATAGCCGCCCTGGTGCATGAGCTGTGCAGCGTTGGAGCCGACGTTGCCGAAGCCCTGCACGATTACGCGGCTGCTCTCGCGCGACAAGCCAAGCTTCTTAATGGCCTCATCGCACACCACCATTACGCCTCGGCCGGTGGCTTCGCGGCGACCGCGAGAGCCACCGATGTTGATAGGCTTGCCGGTCACACACGCGGTCACGGTTTGCCGCATGTGCATGGAGTAGGTGTCCATCATCCAAGCCATGATTTGTTCGTTGGTATTGACATCGGGCGCCGGGACGTCTTTTTCCGGTCCGATGAATTCGATCAGCTCCGAGGTGTAACGCCGGGTCATGCGTTCGATTTCGCCCATGGACATTTTATGGGGATCGCAAATCACACCACCCTTGGCGCCGCCGAACGGAATGTTGACCACGGCGCACTTCCAGGTCATCCAACTGGCGAGGGCGCGCACCTCATCGAGGGTTACGTCGGGGGCATAGCGGATGCCGCCTTTGGCCGGGCCACGGGCAATCGAGTGCTGCACCCGGAATCCCGTGAAGACCTCGAGGTGGCCGTCATCCATCTGGACGGGGATGTAGACCGTGAGTTCCCGGTTGGGGTAGCGCAAAACTCGCCATAAGCCGTCATCCAGATTGAGCTTTTGGGCGGCGAGGTCAAAGCGCGCCCGCTGCGACTCCCAAGGGTTGCTTTCCTTGTCAACCTGAGGAGGGGTAGTCATCGTGGTCATAAAATATGTCTCCGGGATGATTGCGATTCAAGGCGTCAGCCGTGACGGGACGACTTCCCGAGGTGATCAGGCAAACGTTCAGAGTATATGAGGCGGGCGGTGGAGAAGCAAGGCAGCCTCGAGGTGGATCGAGGTGGTTCGTGCGCAACATGATTTGCGCAAACCTTTTTTGGGATGCCTCGTTCGTCGGCAGTTGGCGCGTACCCCTGAGCCAGAGCATCGCAGCGTCGTATCCGAGCCCGGCTTTCCACTGTATATACTGTCCCGTTCTGTATTTGATCGGGGGCATGCCCCTCAGTATCCGCAACTGGGGAGGTGGAAGGCCTCGCCAGGTCCCTCTCTCGGTTGACGGGCGAAGGCCTGACGCAGACGATTCTGCAGGCTCTGCGCGAGCGCTGCCAGCGGATACGCGGCGCGCGTCAGGGGGAACGACTGGTGAGGACCTTACCGTGATCGACCGCCGCGCCGCGTCCCTTCCCAAGCGCGACCGCCGCAGCCCCGATGAGATTACCGGCTACGACGAGCGTGACCTCCGAAATAAATGGTGATCGACACATCGGCGCTGCTTGCCATTCTGGAGCAGGAAGCTGATGCTGAGGTACCCAGATTGAGGTCGAACCCGTGACCGCCGGGCAAGTCCGGGTCGCGCGCAAGGCCTGGCGGCGTTACGGAAAGCGCAGCGGTCATGCTGCCCGGCTGAATTTCGGCGACGGCTTCAGCTAAGCTCTCGCTCACAGCTTGGGAGAGGAACTGCTGCACAAGGGCGCCGACCTTGCCCACACAGATGTTGCGCGCGCTCGCGATTAGCGTTTCGGGCTCTGCAAATCAATCTCCAACCCCTCGGATGCGGCTCTTACTTTGGGATAGTAGTTGCGGGCTTCTTGGACGACCTTGTCGATGATGGCGTCGGTGTGGTCGGGGTCGTGGTGGAAGAGCACTAACTCTTTCGCGCCGCTCTCCATGACAACATTCACGGCTTCGCGCCAGTGGCTATG
>Ga0302325_10008094_pt1 | contig 23181 bp, 19 predicted proteins | sample Palsa_T0_2_FD_201948 | JGI IMG/M metagenome (GOLD analysis project Ga0302325, IMG submission 201948) | Peat permafrost microbial communities from Stordalen Mire near Abisko, Sweden - Palsa_T0_2 | ecosystem: Environmental > Terrestrial > Soil > Palsa > Peat permafrost | place: Sweden: Abisko... | reverse complement strand
CTGAACCTGCCGCTGCGGACCCGCGCCGTCCAGGGGAAAACCACGCAGAGAGTTGCCGCCGCCGGTGAAGTACGCTTCACTCAGGGGTATACGGCTATTGGAGTAAGGCTGCGCCAGGCCGATGCGAATGCTGTTCGCCCAAACTATTTTGTGAAAGGTCGGCCGGTAGTAGGCCACTTGGCCGGTGAGTTTTGCGAAGTTTACGCTTGAGCCCAGCTTGGTGTTGTTAAAGTCGAGTTCAATGCTTTGCAATGTCCCTTTTTTCGCATCCAGCGGGTTGTCGCGGGTATCGTGGGTGAGATTGGCCGCGATGGTCGAAAGCCGCACATGCTGATCCTGCGGCAGTACCAGGGACGGAATTAAAATTCGCGTCAAGTCGGTCTGGCTGAAGGTATAGCGCATGAAAAAGACGTCATGCTTCTTCTTGTCGATAAATCTCTGCAGCTGGACACTGCCGTTTTCCACTTGCGATGAAAACACCGGATTCTCTTCATCCCGCTCGGCCAGCACAGAAGTGGTCGCACCCCAACGTGACCACCGGAAGTTCGGGTCGATGTAATAACCCGCGACCCGCTGGTCCAACCGCCCGGCAAACGCAGTAGCCGACAGCGATTCACCTTTGCCGCGTACATTGTTGCGCGTGTATTGAAAAGTCCCTCGCGGCCCATAGTACGTGGTTTGGCTGGTAGTGAAGTTGGATGGTAAGCCCACCGGAGGAAGGTTGGGCAGAGCGACGGTACCGCTGGGAATGCTGCCCCCACGATTAATCAACTCGAACCCGATGCCGTAGGTCATAGTGTTCCTCTTGGCCTCGTGCACCTTCACCAGCACATTTTCAGTTGTCTGGGTGGTGATCTGGCGCTCGGGATCCACCTCAGCCCAGTCGAATACGCCGGTGTGGTTGTAGAGTTGGCTCTCCGCAGTGAGCAGCTCGCTCTCCTTAAGCGGGCTCTTGGGAACAATGCCGGCCACATCCCTGTCGATAAGCCGTTGCTGCGTGCGTACCCGCCCTAACGTGACCACGTCATGGGTGTGCACTTGCGGACCCTCGTAGATGTGATAAACCACGACGATGTGATGAGGGTCGCTCTTCGATGCCACAGTTGCGGTTTGGCGAAAGCTGGAGGTGAGATAGCCCGCCTGTAAATAATGGACAACGATAGTGGCGCGGTCGGCCGCGACCAGCTTTTGCGAATAGGGCTTGCCTGGAGCAAGCTTCAATCCATTGGGCGCAAACTGCGATTGCGGGAACGTGTCGGCGCCTTCAATCTTGAGCGAACTCACAATATCCCGCGGTCCTTCCACAACGTGGAAGGCGACGCTTATGTTGCCATCTTGCTTGCTGACCGACGAGGTGACCTTGGCGCTGCTGAATCCCTCGGATTGGTAAAGCGCGGTCAAATTCTTTGTGCTGTTGCGAACCAGCTGCTCGCTGTAGTCACCCGGAGAGAACAGGTGCGATTTTTTCACCGTGACCAGCGCCTTCAGATCCGGCGTTTTCACCTGGCTATTGCCGGAAACGTCCACCGCCTTCACTTTGTGCTTCTTTCCTTTGCTGATGGTGTAGACCACGTTGTCCACCGCGCCCTGACTCTGGAGCTGGGCATCTACGTTGACGTCAAAAAATCCTTTGTCCTGAAAGTAAGAGACGAGCGACTGGCGGCCTTCCTGCACCAGCTCGGGGTCTACGCCCACCCCCTGGTAAATCGGGAGTAGGGATTTGCGTGTCCAGCTCCACAGGTGCGCCCCCTTCACGTCGACATGAACGGTGGGGCCCTCCTGCACGTCGTAGTGGATATCGGCGCGGTTGGTTTCCGCAGTATAGGCGGCCCCGGCAAGTTTTACCTGTGCCGATAATTTTCCCTGTTTCTCCAAACGCTTTTGCAGGTACTTCTGGGCATTGGTTAGGGTCGCGCGGCGATAATTCTTTCCCGGGCGGATGGCCGCTCCCCTGGCGCGTGCCAACACTCCCTGAAGGCTCTTGGTCATCTTGTCCGCTTGTTCCGGTGTGATACCGGCAATCGCGACTGTGCCGAATTTAGCCTTGCGATTGAGGCTCACGATGAAACGTACATTGGCTACGTTGTGATTTGGGTCGACGTTTACCTGCGGACGAACCTCGACCTCAAAGTAGCCTTCCTGCTGAAAGAAGCGAAGCAGCGCATCGGTATCCTTTTGAATATCCCCGGTATTAAACGGGGCCTGCGGCGGATAATTCGCAATTTGCACCAGTTTGGAGTACGGAAACCTCTCGGCTCCGGGAAATTCGAAGATGCCAAACCATATCGCGGGTTCCGCGATCAGCAGCACCCGTACCCCGTTGGCTTCGGGTTCAACCTGAAGCTGCACTTCATTAAATTTGCCTTCACTTTTCAGGGTGGCGATGCTTTGATCGATTTTTTCTCTGGAGAACGGTGCGTTTGCACGCTGTTGCAGCAGAGGTATCAGCTTGCCGGTGTCGAGATTCGGACGCCCCGCAATGTCTACCGCGGTGACGTTCTGCCCCTCGTAGGACGACAACATCGACTGCCGGTCGGGAGGCGTTTTGGGAAGTTGACTGGGCTCGGTGGGATTCTGAGCCTTTAGCCCTAAGCAAAGGACGAGCAAAAGGAAACCCGCCAATACCGTGGGACGAGCCTTGGTAATAAGCGATTTCACAGACAGCCCGACTCCTGTTTTCTGCTCGTGAGATGCAGGAATGCGGCGCGCGGTTGATCCGGTAAGTGAGACAGCGTTCAGGTTTAGGACGCCGCAGGGGTAACAAACTCCGGTTTCAGCGCTCCCCCCGCTGCAAGCTTCTTTTCCTGCACCGCGGCCTCGATTTCGCTATTGATTTCGCCTCCGAGCAGCAGCATGAGACCGCAAAGATAAAACCAGGTGAGCAGGATGATGACCGTGCCCAGCGAACCGTAGGTGGCGGAATAATTATTAAAGTAATGAACATAGAGGCGAAGGCCCATTGAGCCGGCGAGCCAGCCCACGATGCCCAGAGCCGAGCCAGGCGTAAGCCAACGCCATTGGCTCACCTTCACGTCGGGTCCGAAATAATAGATGACCGCAAACAGCAGCGACAGAAAAGCCATGGCGATAAGCCATCCCATCGTCCTTATTGCGACCTCAGCGCACGATGCCAAGAAACGGTCATAAATGTGTAGGTGCGCGAGACGGGCAAAGAAGTCCGCCCCCAACAGCGTGGTCAGCATGAGCGTGACCACAATGGAGAGCACAAAAGTGATGCCGATCGCCGATAGCCGCGCCCTCCAGTACGGCCGCGTTTCCTTCACCCGGTAGACAACATTCAGAGTCCCCTGGATGGCAGAAAACCCTACCGAAGCAGACCATAAGGCCGCTACCAGGCCAAACGTCAATTTGCCGCTGCTGGCCGCGGCGGTGGTTTGGTTAAAGGCTTCCATGACCATCCCTAAGGCGCCGGGAGGCACAACGATGGAGAGATATTGCAGAAGGTGCTCGTAGATGTTCACGGCCGAGCGGGCTGCCAAGCCGAGAATGGAGCAGGCCGTCAACAAGGTGGGAAAGAGCGCAAAGAGGAAATAAAAGCCGAGCTCGGCGGAACGCCCCAGCAGGTTATCGTCAAACATGGCGCGCCAGGTGTTGATTGCGATGACCCGTGGGGATACCCCTTCCAGGTTCCACAAAGATCGCAAGGGAGAGCGCGAGACGTAACTCCAGACTTGCCGGTGAAAACCGTGCGCAAGCTCGTGGGGCAAGCCGCCGTCATATCCGCTTGGCTCATTGGGCCCGATGTGGCGAACGCTGGTCATGATGACAGAGATATGTTTCTAGCCTTTGGCGTTGCTCGCTACCCGTGAACAACATGTAATTTTGTTGATGCCGCTCAACAAGACGCGTTCAGGCGCCCTGTTTCGGCTGGCCAATCAGGTAAACAGGCGTGAGCCAGCCCCCTTGAGCGTAGCCCGCGATCCATTCATATTGAGGAAAGCTGCGGGTAAGCGCCAGAAGCTCGTGTGGAGTCCGGGTGCGAAAGCAGGAGACGATCCCATCCCACAAAACCACCAAGGGCACCAATGGAAGCAGATAAGTGAGCAGCAGTCTTGACCAGCGGAACGGGCGCATGCCCGGAGTGAGAATCCAGGCCAGTATCGGCATCAACAGCATGATCGCGAATGCCCGCGGGGTTCGTGAAGTAACCTCGGCCATGGCAAAGCCCTCCCCGTGACAGACCGCGTCCCCCAGAACTTCCCACGCGACGGAGTCGGGGAAATGGTGGAATGAGGAGAAAATCGTGCGAAAGCCGCCGAGGGCTTCAGGGACGTGGGCAGCGTCCACCGTAAAGTCGACACAACGGACATCGGGGTCTGCACCCAGCCGGGAGGAAAGGGTAGCACTAGGAAACTTGTCGGTCAGCAACACGCTGAGCGGGGCATGCTCGGCCAATGCGGAACGCCATGCGGGACTAAGCCAAGGCCCGCCGCCGCCGGCGCAGAGGTCGACTACGCGCGTCGCACCGCACTGTTTGATGGCGTGGAAAATTTCCCCGCGGATGGGGCGATAGATATCCGCCCGGCCGGTGATGGCCTCGAGGTAGTCGGTCGCGCCATGGCGCACAGCTTGCGGGCACCACGCCTGGTCCAGGAACTCAAAGAGTTGAAGGCGCCGCAACCGCTATCGATCTCTCCACAAAGCCATGGCCCCCAACAGACCCTCTTCATTGGAAATGATCTTGATCTCAGGTCCGTGTTTGAGAGTCACCTTCTTGGCGTTGCCGCCCCCCAGGTACAAGGTGTCCCAGTTGAAGGTGGCAGCAGTTTGCTCGATCGCGAGCTTGAGCACCTTGTTCCAGCGTTTCGCGCCCAGCTTCTGCAGCCCGCGCTTGCCCAAATAGGTTTCGTAGGTTTTGTTGCGCCACGGATGATGTCCCAGCTCGAGGCCGGGGCACAAGACACCCTCGGTAAACAGGGCCGAGCCCATCCCGGTACCGAGGGTAATTACAAGCTCCACGCCGTGCCCCTGAATCACCGCATAGCCGCCCACGGCGGAGTCGTTGGCCATGCGCACCGGTTTGCCCCATCGTTTTTCCAGCTTTTTGGCCAAGGGAAAACCGACCCATCCCGGGTCCAGGTTAGCTGCTGTCAGCGTCTTGCCCTGTTTGATGACGCCCGGGAAACCAACAGAAACCCTATCGAACAGAGGAACCCCTACCTTGAGTTCATCCAGTGCGGTCAGAATCGCGCCAGTGGTCGCCGGATCGGGTGTAGGGACGCGAAGCCGGTCGCTGATCGGCTTTCCTTCCGGACTTAGCGCCTGGACTTTTAAGCCGCTTCCCCCGATATCAATTGCCAGGGTAATTGGACCCGAGGTATTGCCCGTAGAATCCGGATTGGTCTTGCTAACCGCTCTAGCCATAGGCCTCCGTAAATGACACTTGCCATTGTAGATGCCCGAATCGTTCCGCGGTCGCATCCAGGCATGACCGGGGTCACCAGGGTTGAGATTCGGGAATATGGTTTTGCTTTTTCGTTTCAGGCTGACGACAGACATCCCATTCATCACCTACCCGTGAGCGAAACTGTCGTGGGTAAATAGGGGGTGCCCCATATCTGGCGCTTTTCGCGAGATTATGGGTGGGATGTCTATCATCAGCCGTGCCCGCGGTTTGGGATCCCCGCCTTATGTTGTCAACGCGCCCTTTTCTCGCTCAGCCGGCTTCACCGCGACTTCCTTCTTCTTAGCGAGGCGAAACCCGGCTTCCTCCGCCTCCTCGAGGGCTTCCTCAACCGCCCTCTCGATCGCCTTGATTGACCGGCCAACCCGCGTCTTTTTCTCAACCGGGGCGGCGAGCTGCAGCAGATCAGGTAACTGCGTCCACCACACAAGCTGCTGGTGAAGCTCCTTGTTGAAGTACCACTCTCCCGTCACCTCGTGCAGTTTGATCAGCCAGCGCGCGTCGCCATCCTCCCACAGCCCGCGCGAGAAACCGGCGAAATCCGTTGGGCTCGACGGAAGCGACTGGCAAAGGAAAGCCACTCTCACCCGTGACGCGGCGCGCCAGCCGTCTTCAGTAACCTCGCCGCCAACAGAGAACGCTCGAGCAAGAGATTCGCGCAAACGAAGACGATCGAAAAGCTCCAAAGCTGAAACCGCCGTGTCTTTGCTCCCCACAGATTCGGCCACACTCTGCAGAACACAGAACGCAAGCGCCGGGCCCCAAATCTCACTTGGGCTCAGCCGCGGACTGCTGCTCGGCAATACCAGCTTGGCTTCGCTGGACCACGCGGTGGAGAATTCCGCCTCGATTGCCGGCAGGGCGGCAAGTGCGTGCACCTTGCGGCAGATCCCCAGCCACAGGACCTTTTCATCCACGCTCACCGCCACGCCGGTCTTGCGCGCGTAGATGGCAAGTGCCTCTCCGGCGAAACGCAGGCTGACAGCCTCCACTCGCTGCAACAGCCGGGCCGCCGGGGTGGACTCCGTAGCCTCAGCCCCGCAGACCGGTAACGGCTCGGAAGTCGCAGCCAGTTGAGCGATCAAATCGTCCTGCAACAGCGCAACCAGGCTGGCATGCAGCGGTGCCAATTCAAGGGACAGGAGAGCCTCGTCCAAGCTGGGCTCGCCGCGTCCGTTCAGGGAGTCGCACAGCAAATCCCACCGATGTTCCTCGTCCGGCCGCAGCTCTCGCCAATCGAGGAACACATGGCAGTTGTACGCCTGCAGCTCGATAGAGAAGCCGTTGGAGACAATCTTCGACGCCCGCTCCAGATGCTGCAGGCCGGTTGTCACATCGCGGAATGCTAGAAACAAGTTGCCGTCATTGGGCAACCCAAACGCGCCACCCAGCGACTGCTGGCGCAGGTGGCCCGCCGCCTTGTCAGCATAAGCGGCGGATTGGTGAACGGTGCCATAGGTCGTGGCAAAGCGGTTGTGGTAGATGATGAGTGCCCGGTGATCGCCGCGACGGTTGGAGTAGGCGAACACGTTCTCATCCACCGCACCGTCCGGCCGGTAAAAATCGTACAGAAGAAAGTTTTCGCTCTCCGCAAACAACCACCGCTGGTGCAGCAGCGGCGCAATCTCGCGGTCATGGCGCGCTACCAATCCACTATCCGGATCTTCCTGGTACCGGGCGCGGCGAAATTCCATACCATACTTTTCCGTAAATCCTTCGATCTGGCCATGGCCAAACATCGGCAGCCCAGGGAGCGTAGCCATCATGGTCGCCACCCCAAAGCACTTGTCGCCATTGCCAAACTGGTCGATGGCCGTGCGCTCGTCGGGATTGCTCATAAAGTTCACGTACCGCTTGAGAATATCGGGATCGAACTCAATGGTGTTCTTGATCACGGTGCGATATTTTGCATTTTCTTCGTCACGCATCATGTTCATGAAGGCACTGTTGTAAACCCGATGCATGCCGAGGGTGCGCACGAAGTACCCTTCCATGAGCCAGAACGCCTCCGCCAGCAACAAGGTGCCGGGGACCTCCTGGGCTACCCGATCCACCACTTCGCGCCAGAACTCTTCCGGCATGGCACGATCGAAATCGGCCTTGCTCATGCTGTACTCCGCACGCGATGGAATGGCGCCGCCGGTGCCGGGTATGGGGAACCACAGCCGCTGAAAGTGGCGCTTAGCCAAGGTCATCGCTGCGTCGAAGCGGATGATGGGAAACAGCCGCGCCACGTGCAGGATGGTCTGAATCACCTGCTCCCGGGTTGCCGGGTTCAGGTAGTCCAGCTGCGCCGTGTCGTTCCAAGGAAAGCTGGTGCCGTCGTTGCCGTGGTACACGTAGCGGGTATCGCCGGTCCATTTGTCGCGCCTGCGAAACACGACGGCAGCATCCGTCTGCTCGTAGTAGTGATCCTCAATCTTGATCTCCACCCGCCCATCGCGGGAGAGGTCGGGGCCTTCAAAGCGATACGCCGGATAGGGGCTATCGGAGCGAGACATAAACCACTCCGGGTGTTCGATGACCCAGCTGGAGTCGATGCCCATGTGATTGGGCACCATATCGCTGGCCAGCCTGATGCCATGAGCGAGGGCACGGTCGCGCAGGCCCCTGTAGGCCGGCTCGCCTCCAAGGTCATCGGCAATGTCGTAACCATAGAGGGAATAGGCCGAAGCCACAGCGTCCTGGTTGCCGCATAGCTGCTTGACGGTCTGCGAGGCCACGCTTCTTGCCCACACGCCAATCAGCCAGAGGGAATTAATTCCGTGCCCGGCCAGGCGGCGCAGCTCTTCATCGGGAATTTGATCCAGGCGATGGATGTGGCGGCCATAGTAGCGGGAGAGTTGCTCCAGCCACACATAGGTGCTCTTGGCAATGAGGACCGTGGTCGGCATCCACTCCTGGTCCTGGCTGAAACGCTCGCTTTCCTCGGTCGCCCCAACAAAGGAGGGCGCCTCGCTATGCTGGTCCTCATCCCGGCCGAAACCACGCCTTTGCCGCGCCGCGGCATCGGCGGGATGGAACCGCATCCAGATGGCGACGTCTTCTTCTTTGAGGACGTCGATCGCCAGCAGCAACTTGGTCAGATGATCGCCGATCAGCTCTGCCCAATGCTCGGCGATGTAGGCCAACTGGCCGCTAAGCGAGTCCGGCGACGCCAGGGCGGGCGCGCGCAGCATGTCGATGAGGTTGAGCTTTTTTGCGCCCAGCGGAGGCCGGGTGGCGAAAAAGTCGCGCAATCCTTGAGTGATCTGTTGGTAGCGCGTAACCGCGGCGAGAGATTGGTCGGTGAACAGCTCGGAAAATGGTTTGAAGGCCGGGTTGGCGTTGGCCAGCCACAACAGCATCAACTCTTCGAAGGCCACCGCCCGGTGAGAGAGGCCGTCAGTTTCCCCTGCCAGCCACTCGGCGGCAGTCTTTTCTTCGCGGTAGACGTCCACCGTCGGAAACTGCTCTATGAACGACAGAATCGTCTTATCCAACTCCAGGTTGCCGATGCGGGCGTCGAACCATTCCAGCGCCCCCGCCATGGCCTTGGGATCGATGCGCCGGCGATAATAGTCGACCAAGGCGTGACTTATCTCGTCGATGAGGCCCATGGCATAGAGCGCCCCGGGGTTGACGGTTTGCGTGGGGTCCTTTTCGGCTCCGCGCCGTTCGTTCATACGATGGGCAAACTCGCGGCTGGCGCCCAGATTGGCGAAGACTACGTTGCCGCTGAAAGCAAAAAGCGTCTGGTTGAATTCATAACGGTCGCGCGCTTCACGGGAAACATGGAATTCCATTGGTACCCTTCCGAAGGACTTCTATTTGGGCAGCTTGTTTGTTCGATGCGAAATCTCGCCCCTGCAGGCACCTAAACCGAGGCAAACCTGTCAGATCCGGATTTTCTGCCACGGGGCTCCAAATGTGGCAGCTATGCGCGGCTTTCTTCGCAGAAAGCCGCATACGGTGCCCGGGCGCCGCCAAAATCCGCAGAAAATCCGGACGAAGCCCACAAACCAAGGGCGGGATGGGAAATAAAGAATACTTCCTCACCATCGACAGTGTTCCAGCCATTGTGGAGCTTGGCGGGGTCGTAGCGGGCGATGGTGGCGGCCAAGTCGGCATAGTCAAATCCTACGCCTTCAACCTCTTCCCGGGTTAGTCCGCCGGGGCAATACGTGATGTGGAAGCGCCCTTCTGAGGAGCTATGGATGAGATGCGCGGCCGCGCTGAGCTCCGCAGCCAGATCAGGATTTGCGGTTACCTTGGTCAGCGTAGCCGGGGTGCCGTAGTAGCCATATTTGCGAATCAGGCGGTCAATGGTGGCATCCTCGCCAAACTGCTTCACCCCGGGAGCGAGCACGATCAGCTCGGCCCCGTCCGCCAGCGCCATGCGGGTACGGTAAATGGCCTTGTTTCCCAGCCAGGTGCTGTGGAATTCTTCCGGATCGAGGTACACCACCGCCTTGCGCATGGGGCGGTCGAGCAGATTGATGTTGACCTGGACACTGAGCTCGGAGGCCAGCCGGAAGCACTCCACATCGTCGCCCACAAAGAGTCCACGCACCACCAGCTCCCCCGCTTGATTGGTGCCGACCACCGTCAGTACGTAGACGATGGGGATATGGCGAAGAAACTCATCCGCGGCGCGGTTCAAGACCCGTCGGACCGGATTATCCGCCCGCCCCATGATGCGCTCCATGCCGACCACCGCGCCCAGAAAGTGGCTGCGGCTGATACTGAGCGGACCTGACGTTCCCACCAATATGTTCTTGTTGTAATTGGCCAAGCCGATCACTTCGTGAGGCACCACCTGGCCCACGGAGAGCACCAGGTCGAACCCTCCGTCGGCGATCATCCGGTTCACTTGCGCCGGCCAGGTGTAGTGCAGCCGGCCGTCTGACTGCTCCTCAATAAAGCTCGCCGGCAACTCACCCAGGGTGACCACGTCGGTGCGCCAGTTGTGCACGGCGAACCGCGAGTGGGGAATATCACCGAACATGCGCGTGAGCGCCGCCGGCGGCATGGCATTATGGGTACCCAACGCCGGGAGAACGCAGCCAAGCCGGTCGCCATAATACTGATAGGCGTACTGCGTGAGTTCGCCGGCCCGGGAATGGAAGCGGCTGAAATCCGGAGGTACAGCCAGTACCTTGCGCCGGTCCCCCAGCCGTGCCAGCGCCTGGTGGAGCGATTCGCGCAGAGTTTCCGCTGAAAGCTCCGCGTCTGGACCGCCCTCCTGCCAATACAAGCTCATAGCCGGTACGCCTTGCGGGCCAGGTTGTATGTCAGTGCATGAGCCACCTCGAACGCCTCGTCTTCGTCCAGTTGATGCTCGGCGACCAAACGGGCCAGGTAAGCGCAGTCCACGCGCCGTGCCACATCGTGTCGCGCCGGAATCGATAGAAACGCGCGCGTGTCGTCGTTGAATCCGACGGTGTTGTAAAAGCCGGCGGTTTCGGTGGTCAACTCCCGGAAACGCCGCATACCTTCGGGACTGTCGTAAAACCACCACGGCGGACCGAGTCGAAGGCAAGGATAATGTCCGGCCAGAGGCGCCAACTCGCGGCTGTAGCTAGATTCATCCAGGGTAAAGAGGATAAGCGTGAGCGCCGGGTCATTGCCGAACCGATCCAGCAGCGGCTGCAGCGCACGAACATAGTCGGTGGGCATGGGAATGTCCGCTCCCATATCCCGCCCAAAACGCGTGTATACCTGCCGGTTGTGATTGCGGCGGCTGCCGGGGTGGATCTGCATTACCAAGCCGTCCTCTACGCTCATGCGCGCCATTTCGGTCAGCATTTGCGCCCGGAAGAGTTCTTGCCCGGCAGCGTCCGCTTTCCCGGCGATCACCTGGTCAAAGAGTGCGGAACCTTCGGTGTGCGAAAGGTCGGCCGTCCTGGCGGTGGGGTGCCCGTGATCGGTGGCGGTGCAACCCAGCTTCTTGAAGCGCTCACGAGCACTACGAAGGGCCAGTAGATAGCCTTGCCAACTCGAGCAGTCCTCGCCGTGCATCTCCCCCAGGCGCTGAACATTTTGGCGGAAACCGTCAAATTCAGGGTCGACCACGGAATCTGGGCGGAACGTAGGGACGATGCGCGCCTTCCAATCCGATTCGCGGATGACCTGATGGTAGGTCAGCGGATCCAGTGGAGAATTGGTCGTGGCCAGCACCTCGATGTTGAATTGATCGTAGAGGGCCCGAGGCCGGAAAGCGGGAGAGGTCAGCTTAGCGCTGATGGTGTCGTAGTACGCCTCCGCGTTGGCAGCGCAAAGCCGCTCTTCGAAGCCGAACAGTTCCTGGAATGCGTGATCCAGCCATATCCGGGTGGGTGTACCGCGAAACAGGTAGTAAGACTTGGCGAAGCGGATCCAGATCGCGCGCGCCTCGTCCGCATCCAGGTCTTTTTTCCCCAGACCCAAGTCTTCCATGGCGATGCCTTGGCTATAGAGCATGCGGAAGACGTAATGATCGGGGACGATGAATAGGCTTGTGGGATTGGGGAAGGGCTCGTTCTCCGCGAACCAGCGCGCTTCCGTGTGCCCATGAGGGCTAATGATGGGTAAATCGCGAACCTGCTGATAGAGCCGGCGTGCGACATCGCGGGTGGTCGATTCGGAGGGAAGGAGACGGTCCTTATGCAGAATGCTCACGGCATCTATTCTCACCCGTATGCCGCTTTTCTGCACATCGTCTTTCTGAGGAACTTGACCGGGATTGGCGGGTTTACGAGTTTGGCGGAGTCAATTAGAGAAAACTCCCCTTCGCTCCGGTCGAGATGACTTTCCTGCGGCAAGTTAAGGGAGGAATGAACATTGACATCCGCGGAGTCCACCGGAACCAGTCCTCGGTGCGTATTCCCTTGTATCCTCTCGGTACCTCAGCATCCCACCCACATCTCGCAAAGAACGCGAGATATGGGGCACCCCCTGTGGGTGGCCCCGCCAACCACCCTTTAGGGCGAAGGAATAGAGGGTGCCCCTAGGGTGCCCCATATCCCCGCTCTAGGCAATGCGGTCCAAAGCCCGTTTAAGCTTCTCCGCCGGAGGCTCCTGATGCTGCAACAAGCTAAACGCCTGTCGCGAACAAGCGCTCTGCTCCTCCCACACTTCGCGGCCAGAAAGTCGAAGCAGCCAGCCGGCGATCTCCTTCCCAGTAGTACAAGCGGTGGCGGAGTCGAGCCCTAACTCATGCAAAAACACGCGAGTCGCCGAGTCCTTGTGGACCGTGCCGACCACGGGAAGACCGACAGCCAGGTAATCAAGCACGCGAGATGGAATCGAGTATCGGCTCCGCAGGTCATGCCGCGGATCCAGCTTGGGGCCTGGCAAAAAGGCCACCTGAGCGCCACTGAGCGCCCGATCCAGCTCTGCCTGGTTAGGCTGAAACCCAAGCGCGTTGACTCGTTTTCTAATGCCTGCATTGGTTTGGCGCAATATCTTGGGAGAGCCGACAAATCTCACCTCGACCTTCAAGCCTCTCAGCTCAACCAGTGCAATGGCATCCTCCAGATCGTCGAGACCCTCCGTGTAGGAACTGATATTGCCATGCATCACAACGACCAGGGGCCCCTCTTCCCGCGCCGTCGCAGCCACCGTCGATGCATCCCGGGAAAAGGAAAGCAACTCTGCATCGCCGCGGATGGACGACACATCGTTGAGCAGCGGTTGACTCACACAAAACACACCGTCCGCCCGATCCACCAGCTCGCGCAGAGCACCGCGCTTAATGTCGCCGTCTAAAACGTCCCAGAGATGCAGCACGAAAGGTGCACCCACCAGTTTCACCAGTTCAAGACAACGCCCGGCATCGCTCTCATTCAGAGGCGCCAGATACACGCTCGAAACCCGGTCCCGATACTGGGCGATACGCTTGGAATGCGAGGGCCGAAGGTCATCGCCACTCCAGCGGCTGATGCCCAGCCGTTCACAGACACTCATCAGTGCAGGGTTGTGAAGAAACGAGTAGCGGCTGAGAAGCGCGTTTTCAAACAGAATAGAGCGCGGGTCCAGCTGCCGTAGGCTGCTGCTCCACCAATGAAAATGCAGCCAGTCACGATGCGGTCCCATCAGACGCAGAGTTTGAATCCCAATCGCCGTTCTCGGAGACAAGGAGAATCTGTTGATGAAGAGTGGAACCCGCTTTGAATCCATTTCCCTCTCAATGCCCCGGGACTATGACGTATTGCGGAGTGCCGTTAGGCCTAAACAATAGCACTGGGATGATGAGAACAACGGAAGAAGTCGCCTGAGGGGTACCGTTATGTGGAAAAGCGGTCACGTAAGTGTCTCGGACGCGCAATTGGTAACCGAAAGGTAGCGCTGTCTGTCGCGCCGACAAGCTATTAATCAATTAGTTGACAATCCACTTGCGCCGCGATACGCTGTTGTTGGGTTAAGTGTATGCCACCGAAAAAATCGCCCACGCTGACTGAAGCGGAATTGCGACTGATGAAAGTTCTCTGGACGCGCGGAGAATCGACCGTCAGCGACATCGCAGCAGCGCTGCCGAAGAAGGCGGCCCTGGCGTACAACTCGGTTCTGACCACGATCAGGATTTTGGAACAAAAGGGTTACGTACAGCATCGTAAGGAAGGCCGCGCCTTCTATTACACTCCCCTCGTAGCGGAGGAAGAGGCCGGCAGTTCAGAGGTTCGTCTGGTGCTAAGCCGTTTCTTCGGCAACTCCCGGGAAAAACTGCTGCTCTCGCTGCTGGGCGACAGTGAAGTAACCCCGGAAGAATTGCAGCGTCTAAGAGATGCAATCCAGCAGGCGGAGTGAACGAAGCCATGATCCTGCGGCATTTGATTTCGACCGGGCCCGCGGAACTACTGATCGCCAGCATCTGGCAAGGGCTGTGCCTGACCGCATTGACCTGGATCGCGCTGAAACTCGCTCCCGGATTGAGGGCCTCTACCCGCTTCACACTGTGGCTGATGGTTTTCCTGCTGGTTGCTCTGCTGCCCAGCTTCTCTTTGGGTCACGGCTTGCTCGCAACCCATCCGCTCCCAGTTTCCGCAACCCCCCAAGCAGCTTATTCGCTGCACCTGAATAGCGCGTGGGCTTTTGCCCTTGAGGGCGCATGGGCTCTCGCTTCCCTGTTCTCGCTCGCTCGCCTCCTTTGGAGCGGACAAGAGATGAGAACATTGCTGCGAAACTCAGTTCCGGTGGTTGACCTCAGCGAACAGATCCAATCTGTTCTCGAGCGGCCCGGCAGACGTTCAGTTGAAGTGCGGCTTTCCGATGCGGTAGACGCACCGATTGTGATCGGCTTCTTTCGTCCCGCAGTGGTGGTGCCCCGCTCCTTATGGCATGAGTTGACGCTGGACGAGTTGAAACAGATTGTGCAGCATGAAGTTGCCCACCTCGATCGCGGAGACGACTGGACCAATTTGCTGCAGAAACTGTTACGAGCTCTCTCCCCCCTGAACCCGGCTCTCTATTGGGCGGAACGCCACCTTTGCCTGGAACGCGAACGAGCCTGCGACGATGCCGTGCTGGATGCCGCCGGTGATGCCCGCGCCTACGCTTTCTGCCTGACCAAGCTTGCGGAAACCAGAATGGTGAGGCGTGCGGCCGCCCTCGCCCCTGGAATGTGGCACCGGCGCTCGGAATTGGCCGGCAGAGTGGAGAACATCCTCCATCGCCGGCCCACCCTGCGGCCTTTGCTTTCGAGCGGGTTGGTTGCGGCTGGGCTTTTGACTTCGCTCTCCGGCGTGTTCCTGCTCGAACGCTGCCCGGGCATCATCACCTTTGCGAGTAATGACGTGGTTGCCGCCAGCGCTCCTGTCTCCATCGCTCCTGTCGTACGCAACGACCAGGATTTCCATCAAGCTCGTTACCAAGAGGCCGTCTTCCACCCTGCTGTGAGCCGCCCGAAGCCCCAAGCTTCGCGGCACGTTTCCACTACCCGTCAAATCCAGTTCCTCCAGGTTAGAGAGGACGAGGACGGGCAAGGCATCACCCTGGTTCTCTTCACCGTCGAGGTCTCGCGGAACGCCCCGCACGCTTCGACCACAGTTCCCACACCCGACCACTGGATCGCGTTCCAGATCTAAAAACTTCCACTTCGAAAGAGGAAAACTAATGTCCAAAGAAACTAATTTATTAAGAGCTCAGCTCAAGCGCTTCACCGCTCCCCTGCTGGCTCTCGGCCTCATTCTGTTCGGTGGCGCGTTCGTCCTCGGCCACAAGAACGTCAACGCCGCAACCGCGGTTGAGGATCCCATCACCCCTATCAACAACGCCAGCATCGATCCTTTGCTGGCGCTCGACCAGGCTACCGAAGCCGTGGCTTCGCGGGTCACGCCTGCCGTAGTTAATATTGCAGTCACCTCGCACGGCCATGAGGAGGCGGCACAGGACCAGGGCGAGAACGACGAGGACAATCCCTTCTCCCAGTTCTTTGGTCCCGGACAAGGCCGGCAGGGCCGGGGCATGCCGGGTATGGGGCAGGGCCAACGCCAGATCGAGCATGGCATTGGCAGCGGCGTGATCATTTCGCCTGACGGCTACATCGTAACCAACAACCACGTGGTCGACGGCGCGATGGAAGTGCGCGTGACGCTGCACGATCGCAGGAGCTTCCCGGCCAAGGTAATTGGCACCGACAAGCTTACAGATTTGGCGGTGGTCAAGATTGACGCCAAGGATCTACCCACCATCGGCTGGGGTGATTCGACCAAGCTGATACCCGGACAATCGGTGTTGGCGATCGGTAATCCCTTCGGCTATTTCCGCTTCTCGGTTACCCGTGGAATCGTCAGCGCGGTGGACCGCCCCAACCCGTACTCCGATGATGCGCGTAAGCCTGGCAACTTCATCCAGACCGACGCCGCCATCAATCCCGGCAACTCCGGTGGCCCGTTGGTGAATGCGCATGGCCAACTGATCGGCATTAACACCTTCCTCATCTCGAACACAGGATCCTTCTCCGGCGCGGGCTTTGCTATCCCAACCCAGACAGTGCATCCCGTGGTCGATGCCCTGATCAAGAACGGCGTGGTTCATCACGGATACCTGGGAGTTGGATTGAATGATGTAACTCCTGAGAATGCGAGGTTCTTCAACCTGACTGGAAACAGCGGAGCTTTGATCGCTTCGGTGACTCCTGACTCTCCTGCGAGCCGCGCCGGCTTGAAGCAAGGCGACGTGGTTACGGCGGTCAATGGCCAGCCGGTGGAATCGGGGAGTGATCTGCAGGTGGTGGTGAGCGAAGTTGCTCCTGGTTCCAAGATCCAGCTGCAGGTGGAGCGCAACGGTCATGCCGAGAATGTAGACCTGACGGTTGGGGAGTACCACAAAGAGCAGGAAGTCGCGTCCGCCGCGGGCCCGGAAGCCGGTCACCCCAGGCTGGGTATCGCGATCTCTGACCTGACGCCGGATATTCGGCAGCAGCTGAATCTCCCTTCGCAAGTGCAGGGAGTGGCCGTTGCCCAGGTACAGCCGGGAAGCCCTGCGGAAGATGCAGGCTTGTCGGGTGGCGAGGTGATCCTCGAGGTCAATCGCAAACCGGTGGCGTCAGCCGAGCAGTTCCGCAACGACGTGAAGCAAGCCCCTGCGGATAAGGACATGCTGCTCCTGGTGTGGGCCAACGGTGGCTCCAGCTACCGCGTGGTTCATCCCCAGGCAGCGTCTGGTTCCAACGGTATGTAATCGAACCTGTGGTTTCCCACCCTTGGCAAATCCACGCCAAGGGTGGGATTCCATTAAATTTGTGAACAGTCCAACGGACTCAAGTAGAGATTAGAAATGTTGCTGACAATCTCCGGATCCGTATTACCCGGTCGATGCGACAGCTCCTTCCAGGCCGGATCCGCCCCAAACACCGCCCATCTCTTCACCAGATCCGCTATATCCGCAAAGGTCAGCATATAGGTCAGGCTCGGCGTTCGCGGCCCAATCAGCGCGTCACCGAAGAACACGGTCGTCAATCCCGACTTGGTAAAAATCGCGATCTCCGCCTCGTTGAACATCTGCACTTTGTGGATATGTGCCGCATGGCTCGCGCTCTCATACGTGCGCAGCTGGAAGATCCTCTTCTCGTTCTTCGGTGCAACGAGTTTGGGCCAACCCGCAAAAGCAGACAGCAGCGAACTTTCCACCCGCACAAACGCCGGAGCCGATGCGGGCGCTCCCCAAAACGCCGCAGACGATTTGACAAATTCAGCATCCTCCGCCAGGTGCGCGTCCAACATCGCCAGCGACTCCACCGAGCCCGCGGGTATCAGCAAATAGTAGGTCGGCGTTTCCGGGCCGATATCCAGTTTAAAAGCCCCGACCGGACTCATGGTCATGCGATTGAGCGCCGGTATTAAAGCGTGCGCAAAGTAATTTTGCGTCAATGCCAGCTGCGGCCCATTTTGCAGCGTGAACTTGCGCAGCAGGTAGAACTCTTGTGCACTCTGCGCCGAGGCCCGTCCTTCGGCCCCGCTCAAAGCTGCCCCCGCCATGGCAATCGCCGACGTCATAAAGTCTCGCCTCTCCAATGCTTCCTCCTACTACTACGTGAGGTCCATTGTAACCAGCGCCAGGGTGAAGCCATCGTATCCCTTGGTGCCTACGGTCTGGATGGTAGTGGCGCTCACCCGCGGTTCGGCGGCCAACATCTCATGCAGGCGCCGGGCTCCCTGAACGTTCCCATCCTTACTTTTGCCATCGATCAAAGCCCCGTCGCGGACCACGTTGTCAACGATGATCAGAGTGCCGCGGCGCGCCAGCTTGAGCGACCACTCGAGATAGTGGGGAATACTCTGCTTGTCGGCATCGATGAAGATGAGCTCGAAAGGGCCGGCTCCTTCAGCGACCAGTTGCTGTATCGCCTCGCGCGCGTCGCCCAGACGCACTTCGACCGACTCGGCGAATCCGGCGCGGGCGATATTGGTCCGTGCCACCTCAGCGTGCTTGGGATTGGCTTCGAGGGTGATTAAGCGGCCGCCGGGGCGGAGCGCCCGTGCGAGCCAGATGCTGCTGTAGCCGCCCAGCGTGCCAATCTCCAGAATCCGCGATGCACCGCTAAGCCGCGCTAACAGCATGAGCAGCTTGCCTTGGCTCGGTGAAACGCTGATCGATGGTAGTTTGGCTGCCTCGCTGGCCGCCAGGGTCGCATCCAGCACCGGATCTGCCGGCAAGAGCAGATCTGTGGTGTACTCGTCAACCGCCGTCCATAATTGCTCGTTCATCCAGCTCCCCCGCTACACTAACGCAATGCGTACTTCCTACAACCAGATTACAGGGCAAAGCCTGGAGCGGCTCGCCGCTCTCAGCGACGGTATCTTCGCGGTGGCTATGACGCTTCTGGTTCTCGATCTCCACGTGCCCGCCAGCGAGGTGATCCATAGCCAGGGACAGCTGTGGCACACGCTCGCGGAAGCTTTGCCCCAGCTCGTCAGCTACATCCTGAGCTTCATGACCTTGGGGATTTTCTGGAACGGCCAGCAGGCGCAACTCGATTCTTTTTCCCGCAGCGACCGCCACCTTTCGTGGATTCACATGTTGTTTCTTTTCGCGGTAACGCTCATGCCCTTTTCGACTCGATTGCTGGCTGGCTTTATTGCGTATCGCAGCGTCCTGATTGCCTATTGGGGTAACATTCTTCTGCTCGGTGCGGTGCTGTTCCTCAGCTGGCGTTACGCCACACGAGCGGGTCTGCTGCGGGAAGAAATAACCCATCGGAAACAGTGCGCAGTGGAACGGCGCATCGTAGTTGCGCAGGGGCTTTACGCGTTGGGCGCGTGCCTCTGCTTCTTCAACACCTACCTCAGTATCGCCTTCATCGTCCTGGTGCAGCTCAACTTCGCGCTGGCGCCGCGCTTGCCTTTTCTATCGGAAATCTAGGTCTCACAGCCGCTCCGACTCCACGATCTGCACCCCGGCAGGAGCAGCGATGGCAGCCTCGATCAGAGCTTTGGCGATCTTGTCCGCGGGGACCACGCGGTAATGGCGCGGCAGCAGCGGCCGCAGCTTATGAAACACCCGGATGGTGCGCTCTTCCCAGGCGCGATGGGGCTCGCGGGGACCCAGGATTCCTGATGGCCGCACCAGCGTAAGCGAGGGAAAACCGCAGGCAATCAATCTCTGCTCCACTTCACCCTTAACGCGCGCATAGAAAGCGCGCGACTTGGGATTGGCGCCGATCGAGGAGGCAAAGGCAAAGCTTTGCGCGCCGTGCTGGCGCAGCAGCCGGGCCACCGCCAGTGGATAGTCGAAATCGACCTTGCGAAAGGCCGCATGCGAGCCTGCCTGCCGCATGGTCGTGCCCAGCGTGCAAATGCCTGCGTCCACTTTCCACCACGACGCTTCGCGGGGCAGAGCATCGAAGTCGACCAGAGGATTCTCGAGCCGCGGCTGCGGCGGCAAAGGCTTACGCGTCACTGCTACTACCTTCGCCACCCTGCTATCGGCGAGCGCCTGGCGCAGGACGGCTTGGCCTACCAGGCCGGTCGCGCCGACGAGTAACAGATCTGTCATACGCTTGCTCCTTTGCAGCAATCATAGGCTATAGAGAACTTTCGCCTGTGCCCGTTGCGCCAGAGAAGAATTCGCTCGATTTTTTTGATGCCCTCGTTTGCTACTGCTTTCTGGTGCGCTACTTGGCCGTGTAAGCGTCTCCCAGCTCTTGAATCAAGAATTTCTTCAGGGGTCCACGACCGAAGAACGCTATGGACCAAGGACCCGGTTTGAGGAACACGCGCAATTGCCAGTGGCGGACCGACCTTATGAACACCGATGCCACGGTGCGAAATCGCTTTAAAATCAAGTCCATGACGTGAGCGCGCCGCTCATTAGATGGCTCAGTGACTCACCAAAGAACCGCGACTGCGAGATAAGTGCGCCGAATAGACGAGACAAGGCCCGCAACTTTGTGAATTGCCTAAATTGACGATCCCTGAGCTGAGAGCCCGCGAGCAACGGCTAATAAAATCCGCTGCGCCCCCACTGAACATATTTCACAATTCGGGGAGCCCCTTTTATGCCGATCTCAAAACTAGCGAGACACCACTGTGTAGCCTTGGCTCGGGAGGCGGCAGAGAAGCACCGATAGTGTCGGCGCGTCTCAGAAAGGGTAGGTTTTGAGATTCCGCGCAACGCCTAGAGAACCTTGAAGTGTAGGGGAATTTCGACCCCGGCCCCCTCTGCACGTGACGCCGCCGTCGCCGCGTGGTAAAAGGCTATGATGGGAGGAGGGAAATCACATGGCTACTCTCGACTGGTCACAATGCCCCGCCGTGGAGAGCATCCCCGGCAAGGTGAGCGGCGCTTGGGTGCTTAAAGGAACCCGCACCCCGGTACAGGTTCTTTTTGAGAACCTTGAAGCCGGAATGAGCATTGATGAAGTGATTGAACAGTTTCCGGTAACGCGTGAGCAGATTGACGGCCTCATGGCGTTTGTCGCGCGGTCTCTCGAAAAACCCCCCGCTTACGGATAGTACCCTGCTTATACTTTTCGACAATGGCACCCCGCGCGGACTTGCCCGTTTTCTTGCCGGTCACACGGTTGAGGAAGCACGGGCGCGGGGCTGGGAGGAACTTTCAAACGGTGAACTGATCGACGTTGCCGAAGCTGCCGGTTTCGAGGTTATGGTCACGACCGACAAAAATATTCGGTATCAGCAAAAACTTTCCGCCCGCTCAATTGCCCTCATTGTGCTTGAGCATTCGCAATGGCCTATGGTCAAACTCGTTGTTCAAAACATCGTTGCCGCCGTCAATGCAGCGACACCGGGCAGCTACCTTGAGGTTGAAGTACCGTTCAAAGAATAGCGCGTGTCAAAACCCTTAAGTTTTGAGACAGGGGATTTTTCGCGCTTTCCTGCCCTGCCGCTTGCCGCTAAAGGACTGAGAACGGGCAAAGCTTCTATGATTTCACAATGCAGCAACAACCGAGGCGCTTCGCTTTTGTGCTGATGCCCTTCGACAAGGCATTTGATGACGTTTACAAGCTCGGCATCAAAGGCGCGGTAGCTTCATTTGAAGATGTGATCGCAGAGCGGGTCGATGAGCAGATTTATAGAGAAGGAATTTTAGAACGCATTTACCGCCAGATAGAGGCCGCCGACATCATCATTGCCGATATGACTGGGCAGAGCCATCAGTGTCCATGCAATTTACTTTTACTCGACCACCCAATGGAACCTTTACCAAGACGAAAAAAAACTGTCCCTCAACGGATGCTGACCAGCACCTTGCGGCGCGTGGGTTTAAACGAAGGCATTTTTTGCAACCGCCACTTCAGACTTTGCAGAAAGGGGCATGGGCACAGCTTAAATTCTATGCGCGGGGAATTGTGGCCACAGCCTTTAAGGGTGAACAGCTTCAAGATTCGTACCACGTGCGCGGTCTTAGCGTTCTGCGGATCGTCACTGCGGACGGAAATTTTGATTACGACATCCCCATTGATACCGAAGTGAATGAAATTCCGTTTTGACCTCCCCGGTGGAAGCACGAAGGCACGTTTCATAAAGGGTACTTTGTGCAACACGACCAAAGCACTTGACTCAGCTCACTGCCGACGGAGCACCTGGTCCTGTTCAGCGGGCCGCCCTTGGGGGTCCAGTCCTTTGATGGTCTGACGCATCGTGTTGCCATCTTGGCTGATTACCTTGTGCATCATCAAGTATTGCGTCCCGTTCCTCATGTACGTGACGAGCCATTCGCCAGGTCCCAGCAAAGTTTCTACAAGAGTCTCACCTTTGGGCAGGCGGGCGTCGGGGTCGTGAACAACCCCTCCACTCGCTGGCCATGTCAGCCGCGTAGACGTAGCCGCTCCAGCGCTCTGGACTCTTGTCAGGACCAACTCGATCTCACCAGAGGCCAATTCCTTATACACTTCCGTTTGTTCTTTGGGTGGAGGAAGAACAAACTTTGAGCTGCCCACATCCAGTTTCCACGTTCCAATCATCGGGTCAGCCGCTATCGCAGGTATAGTCGTCATTGCCATTCCCAAAACCTCGATGGTTACCGCCAGAGCCATAAAGGATCGTCTTCTCATCATTGTTCGCCCTTTCGCTTTGAGCCGCGCCGTATGCCTCGACCCGCTTCAGCCGATTCGGCTAAATGACACCGGTCCCAACCTGAGTTGGGTACTTCGTACGGATCGGCGTGACGAAGTAGTCTAACGCAACCCGCTGCCCAATCGGCATCCTGCCGTTTCCGGTTGAGGGAAAAAGTGGAGATTATCGGGTGTTTCAAAACTGGTACTAGTCGGGATTCCGTGCAACGCCTAGAGAACCTTGAAGTGTAGGGGAGTTTCACCCCGCACGGGAACCGGGAAGCGCACCATTTATCGCCCGATGCCGCCTATGCTAAAAACAAGACGCTATGACCGACCTGGCGACGCCAGAACCGGAGGATATTCCCCACCTGTACCGCCGCGCTTTCGCGCAGTACGGAACGCATGCCCTATGGAACAAGCAACCGCTTGAGAACCGGACGAGGGAAGACGCTCTCGTTGTGGCGCGCGCCTTGCGCATCGAGGGAAACCGTCAAGCGCGGCAACTGGCGGAACAGATCGAGCAGGCCTGCCGTGCCGCTCTCTAAAATTCAGACCGACGTTCTCCGCCTGCTGGCTTCGCACCGCGACCCCGAAAGCTATGTGGCCGGGCGGTCGCCCCTGAACCGGGACGCGCCGCGCATGGGCAGTGAGGGAAGAAAATGCCGCCGGGTTCAGTGAAGGATTTAGTTCATTTGGAGCCATCAGCTGTGAAGCGAAGGACGAAACCTCAAACAGCTTGAGCGAATCCACCCGAACCCTGGTGGTCTTATCGTTCTTG
>Ga0302325_10008093_pt1 | contig 23185 bp, 16 predicted proteins | sample Palsa_T0_2_FD_201948 | JGI IMG/M metagenome (GOLD analysis project Ga0302325, IMG submission 201948) | Peat permafrost microbial communities from Stordalen Mire near Abisko, Sweden - Palsa_T0_2 | ecosystem: Environmental > Terrestrial > Soil > Palsa > Peat permafrost | place: Sweden: Abisko... | reverse complement strand
CGGTCCCTGGAGACGGCGCCAGCCCTCGATCGCCTGGCCGTATAGCGCCTCGGCCTCAGCATATTTTCCCTGCGCCATCTCCACCCAGGCCAATTCAAGTTCGGTGTCCACCGTGACGATGTTGCTCGGACCGAGTACTCTGCTTCGGATCTCCACTGCCTGGCGGCATAGAGCTTCGGCCTGCGCGTATTTTCCCTGGCCTAAGTAAACTCGGGACAGATTCTCCGTGCTGATCAGCGTGGTGGGATGCTCGGGACCGAGGACACGGCGCTCGACCTCCAGGGTCTGGCCGAGCAGCGCCTCGGCGTCAGCATATTTCCGTTCATCGGAGAAGGTCTTGGCCAGATTGTTCATCGTGCCCAAGGTGCTGGGATGCCCTGGACCCAACACTCGCCGCTGGATTTCAAGGGCCTGATTTTCCAGGCCCTCGGCCTGCGCGTACTTCTTCTCGAGCTCGTAAGCCCAGGCTAGACTCACCATGGCTGACAGGGTATCGGGATGCTCGGGACCAAACACTCGGCTCCCGATCTCTAAAGTCTGACGAAAAAGCGCCTCAGCCTCTGCAAACTTGTGCTGGTTCAGGTAGACCCAGCCGAGATTGGCCATGTTGGCGAGGGTCTCGTGACGCTCAGGGCCAAGCACCCGTCGCTGGAGCTCGATTGTCTCATTATAGAGCGTCTCGGCCTGCGCATACTTCGCCTGGTCCGAGAAGACTCGGCACAGATTCGACATGCAGGCCAGCGTGTCGGGATGCTCGGGACCGAGCACCCGGCGCTCCACCTTCAAGGTCTGGCTGAGGAGCGCTTCGGCCTCAGCGTACTTTCCAAGCAAATCGGTAAGCTGTCCCAGTTTGACTGCGGTTCTGAGGGTTTGCGGGTTTTCAGCCCCCAACACCTTGCGGCGCAAATCCAGCGCCTGTTCCAGTTGCTTGCGCGCCTCCGGGTACAGGCCGAGATCCACATAGGTCTGTCCGATGGTAAAACGAATGGCAGCTTCCACCTCCGGCTGCTTTTCGAACCTTTCTCCGACGCGATCGGCCGCACGGTCGAGGGCCGTCCGCACCTTCAGGTCGGGATCCGGTTTTGTCTTTGGGCCCGCTTGTTTATTGGCGCTAGCTTGCGCCAGCAGATCGTTCTCGAGAAAATCGACCACCGCTTGGGCAGTCGCAGTCTCGGCTTGCGCGTGCTGCTCCGCTCGTCGCGCCCGAACTGCCTCCCAGGTACTGGCTACAACGCCGACGACGAGTGTAAGGAATACCGCCCCGATCCCCGCTACCAACACCTTGTTGCGCTGCGCGAACTTTCGCAATTGATAGCCGGTGCTGGCCGGCTTAGCCGTAATGGGACGGTTTTCCAGATAGCGCTGGATATCGGCGGCGAACTCCGCGGCCGATCCATAACGCCTGGCTTTGTCTTTTTCGAGAGCCTTGGCGACGATGGTCTCGATGTCACCGCGATACTCGCGGTTCGCCGAACTCAGCGGTCTGGGGTCGACTTGCTGAATCGTCTTCACCACCTCATACACGTGTCGCGAGACCTCGTAGGGTAGCTTGCCGGCGAGGAGTTCATAGAGGATGACGCCCAACGCGTAGACATCGCTGCGCGTGTCAAGCGCGAGGGGGTCGGCGCTGACCTGCTCCGGGCTCATGTAGGCTAGCGTGCCCAGCAGTTGTCCCATGTCGGTCTGACGCGTGGCTTGCATATCGCCATCGGTGACGCGGGCCAGACCGAAATCGAGAATCTTGGGCTGGCCGCTCTCGTCCACCAGAATATTTCCCGGTTTTAGGTCGCGGTGGATGATGCCGCGCTGATGGGCGTGTTCCACCGCTTCGCAAATCTGGATCATCAAGGCAAGCCTCTGGCGAGTGTTCAGATGCTTCGCTTCTGCGTATTCGATCAGAGGCCGGCCGTGGATAATCTCCATGGCAAAAAAGGGTTGGGAGCCGTACCCGGTTTCAGCGGTGCCGGCCTCATAGATTTGAGCGATGCCAGGATGGTGGAGACGGCCGAGAGTCTGCGACTCGAGCTCGAACCGGCGCAGCAATTCGCGATCGGCCCAGGCGGACTTGATGACCTTGAGCGCGACCGTGCGGCGTGGCTGGTCCTGCTCAGCCTCGTAGACCGCACCCATTCCGCCCTCGCCGAGCAGGCGGAGAATGCGGTAGCGGGCGATAGAGGAAGGCAACCTGGATGCGGCAATTGCGACGGGCTGCGGCCCCGCCGACGCGAGGGTTGCGTCGGGATCTAGTGGTTCGGCATTCGAGATGTTCGCATCGTCGGGCACCGGCCGTCGCCACTCAAAACTGAGGTGCCTCGCAAGTATAGCGCAGGACTCGAACCGCTCGAAGCGATTAGTGCGCAGATCACGGAATTCTACAATTCGCGTGGCGCAACCGGTCGATCGTTTATCGACCGCACGAGAATAAAGGCGGACTATTGGCTGGTCGGGATGCTCAGAGGAAAGCTCATGGAAATCGCGTCGTGCGCAAAAAATGAAATGACGATATTGGTTTCGGTCGCGACCGGCCGGCCATCTTTGAGGTAGGGGCGGTAGCGCCATTGGCGCACCGCTTTCACCGCAGCCGCGGCTAGCGCGCGATTGCCGGAAACGACTCTCACGGTGCGCACGGCACCATCGGAATCGACGCCCGCTGTCAGAGAGACGATCCCGTGAGCGCGGCTGTCGGGATAGGAGGGATAGGCAAAACGCAAAGGAGGCCTCGAGGCCTGGATACTGCTGTCAGGGCTCGAGAATGCGAGGTTCGGAGTCGAAGCCGCGTGGTGGATGGGAATCGCACGCTTCCCAGTTGCGGTCGGAATTGGGGTAGAGGTTGGGATCGGAACTGAGGCGTGAACCGAAACCTCCGCGGCGGTCGATGCCGAGATGACGGCAGCTTCCGGCGGGGCCTGGATCCGGGCGCTCGCTACCGGTGCGACGCTGACGGCGGGCCTCTCGGCAACCGTCGCTAGTTCTGCGGAATGTGGAGAATCCGGCGAGGCGATCGCAGCGATCGGCTGGAGGCGAGTCTGGTCGTGAGCTTGAGAGGATGGTGCGGTCTGCATTCGATGCCATGCACCAACGGAAATGATACAGAGAAACAGCACGCCAATCGTCGTTGCAAACCTGGACATGGTTAGCCCAGACAGCCCCGGCCCAGATAGGGTCAGCCTCGATAGGGTCAGCCCGGACGGTCTGAGCTTGGACATTCTGAGTTTGCCCCAGGTCAATTTGGGCCAAGCGAATTCGGGCCAGACGAACTTGGGCCAGACGAATTTCTGCGAAGACGAGAAAACACGGTTACGCCAGAGCGCGATTTTTGCAGGTTGCGCGACAACCGGTTCAAGCCGTTCCTCATTTCGGGTTGGTCCCTGGGCCGGTCTCTGGGCCGATATCCGGATGGGAGAAGTGAAGTCGATCGGCTCGACCGGTGGCACAAAATTCTCAACCACACCAATCACCAGCGACAGGTTATCCAAATGTGGCACGACACCCACATCGCTGCGGAAGACACGGTTGACCAGTGCGCGCTGGCGCGGGTTCAGAAGTGGAACCGGGAGCTGGCGAAAGTTGCGAAATGTCCACATGAGATAAATGCGCTGTCGAACAGAAAGTTCCACGCGCACCAATCCCCGCGGTGTTTCAAACAGCAAGAAGCCGGATTCGAGCCGGTCAAGCAACACGCCCTCAGATACGCAGCTTTAGTTCCACGGTGACGGATTGTATCTTATAGATAAAAGAATCGTTATTCATGACGGCGGGCATCTTTCCGTAAGCTTGTGCAAGGGATTTCACGTTCCCTCCCGGAAATGGGTATTTTGGTGGTTGACAGCGTGCGCTCTCGGCTCTAGCTGAATGTTTCGATCCTACCTCTTTGAGATGCCGTCACCAGCTCCAAGTGTGGCTTGACTTTGCTGTCGCCGGGCGTATGGTAATGACGTTTAGTCGGCCCCAATCTGTGAGCTGAATTGCGGCTCGACTCAACCGGCGACGGTTTTGACTCCAATTCTGAAAAGCGCAGCCCGTTACCGGCAGATTTCAACCGAAATCAAGGAGTTGTACCATGGCCGCGAACCCGAACCCAATCCCGGAATTGAGTCTGGAAACGGTAAAAACTCCCGAGGAAACCGTCGTCCGTTGCACCGGCCGGATCACATCGGGCACCACCGCCTTACTGCAAACGACAGTACGCAGTCTCATTCCGGGGACTCAATGCGTGGTCCTGGACTTGACCAACGTGACCTACCTGGATAGTTCTGGGCTGGGTGCGATCATCGGCGTGTATTTGTCCGCGAAGAGGCAGCATTGTGGCCTGAAACTGATCAAGATGAACGAACGCTTGCAGGAGTTATTCCGCATCACAAGACTGGCGTCGGTGTTCGAGGGCCACGGTGATTTCCTGGGCTACACCCCTGATTAGCAGCCGGGCACGGATCTGCGCCATCGTGTGGGGACAGGCGACGAGCCCGTCGAGCGGGGCCCCCCATGGTCGAAGGCAGGCGACCATGCACCCCCGATCCCGCCCGAAATCCGAAAGTACTGTGGACCAAAGTACGGCCGCGAATCCACTATAATGTTGTGAGCGGGAGCCAACCTCCGGTAGAGTAGACGCATGTTCGCCCCTCATCCCAACCTGAGCGACGAAGTGAATCGGAATATCGTCCAGTCCGAGATCGAGGGAGGCGTGTTCCTGGAGGGTTTGCCGCCTGACACCGTGCTGCACATTCGGACGCAGCACCACTTCTACACGGCGCTGATTCTCGGCGAGGGAGCGGCGCTGATCTCCGGGCACCCGCAATATTGTCCGCATCCGGTGCAAGTAACAATTGCAGGCTCGACTTGGGGCGGTTCCATGCTTAAGGTTCGCTTCATCGGCCGCGGCATGCAGATGGAATTTCATCATCCCGCCTACAGCATGCCGATTGTGACGTCTCCGGTTCAGGAAATTCGTGAGCCCCGCAAATCACTGGCAGAGCACCGCCCTGGGGTCGCAGCCGCCGACTGACGGCCGCCGATTGACTGGGCTGCCGAACGGGAAGAAATCCCTTCATTTAAAAATGCCCTTCCGTCCAGAAGCGAACGGAAGGGCATCGCAGTTTACGGTCGCCTCTTGGCAGAGACCTCCTACTGCTTGTCGTAGACCGCGGTGCTGGTGGTCTTCTTACCCGCCGCGTTGGTTCCGCTCACAGTGAGGGTACGGCTCTTGCCGTCGGCCGACACGATAATTCGCCCTGTCTGGGTAATCTTGCCGCCTTTCTTATTGGTTATGTCGGTCGTGCGTGCATTGACTTTCTTGTACGACCGCGTGTCTACACTTGGATCGCCGGTGACAGGATAGTCTGTTCCGTCGAGTTTTCCAGTCCATTCGTTGTGCGTTGGCTTGCCCTCACCGTCGACGCCATCCACCGTGACTTTAATGCTGTCACCCGCGGCCTCGTAGACAACGGTCAGGTTCTTCGAAGCTCCCGGAGGAAACTTCGACTTGGCTTCGTTCAGCTTCCAGGTGCCCAGATTTGGATTTGGGCTGGCGAAGGCCGCTGCTACAGCAAAAAAACACAGAGCCAGAGTCAACACGATCGTTTTTGTTTTCATCTCTCTCCCGATTGAAGCGAATGTTTTAAGTGATGTAGCGAGGGCCATTTTAGTGGCGCGCGGCCGATTCAGCAACCTCAATTCGCATCGTGCAATTCGCATCGCAACTTCGATTTCTTCTCGCAACGACTGCTGGTTCTCCCGTCGGAATCATTCCAACGCCTAACGACCGGAGCGATTGTTCGAGCGACTCGGAATCGATCTCAAGCTGGCGGCCATGGGACGGCATTTCGTCCAGTTCGTCGAACGCGCGGAACCAACGCATCTTGACGGCAGCGTATTGTTCGGAATCGGATAGGGTGTGTTCGTGGGATTCAGCCCAAGAGGCAACGACTTTATGCGAAAGGAAAATGCTCACCGCATAGGTCAGCTTGCGGTCGGAGGTGACGTCGAAGACGTACTCATTGGCGTCGGAGCGAAGGACGTCGGATTGATCCGAGTCGGGTACTGCAGCCGGAGGTTTCCCGACAAAGTAGTACTGGTAAACGTAGCCCTGGGATCCGGCGTAGGTTTTCAGTCGACGGATGGTCATGAGAGTGGCTACGAACCACGAATTTCGGGCCACGACCAAGCACAAATCGCTTCCACGAAAGCTCGTATCCTGGAGCTCGAAGTGCAACCGCATGGATCAGATTTCTGCTTTTCGCAGCCGTTTGACCGCAGTCTCGGAGGTAACCGGAGAATAATAAATTTCTTTGAAGGTGTACGACCTCGCCTTGGACTCAACGATCGGAAGAATCTCGATGTGCCAGTGGTAATCGTCGTCGAGCGTCTTCCAGTATCCGAGGGTTGCCGACGGATGCTGACTGTTCGGCGAAGTGTGGAGCACGAGGTGAAAAGCCTCGGTCACGGTGCGGATGCGCTGCAGGGTGCGTCGCAGGAGCGCGGCGAGATCGGTCATGCTGCCCACGCGCGATGAACCGGTACGCTCGAAAGAAGACTCATGGCTGCGGGGCATGATCCAGGTTTCGTACGGGACCCGCGGGGCATACGGACAGAACGCCAGGTAGTCTCCACGAATCTCGACCACGCGCAGGTTCTGACGCTCCTCCTGCGCGAGAATGTCGCAGAAAACGCAGCGCTCTTTGGTTTCGAAATAGTCGCGTCCGGCCCGTAGTTCGTAGAGGACGCGGCGCGGCACGAAAATGGTGGCGGTGAGCTGGGAGGTGGGGTGTTCAAACTCCTGTCCGGCTCCCTCGCCGTGATTCTTGAAAATGCTGATGTACTTGAAGCGGCTGTCACGCTTCAAATCCTGAAGCCGCAGCGCGGCCAAACGGAGGAACTGTTCGACTTCGAGATCGCTCGCGTTCCACAGATGGCCGTCGTGGCGCGGATTTTCGAGCAGAACTTCGTGAGCTCCGACCGAGCCCATGCGGTCGTAGAGGCCGTCACCGCGGCGGCCGGGCTCGCCTTCAATGTGGTAGAGAGCATGGGGATGGACCACCGAGCGCGCCGACCATGCGCTGCCATCGACGCCCGGCAGGTTCGCAATGACGTGGGCCGGATCGGCGTCGGGAGCGCAAAAGGGACAGGCTCGGGAGTGCGGAATGGTGTCGACGACATCGTCACCGGTAATCACCCAGGAACGGGTGATCGGATCTTTGCGGAGTTCCATGAGATTAGAAGAGCAAAAACCGACGGAGCGAGTCAAATGGAGAATTTTTTAAAATTTGGCAACTTTGTAATTTTGCAACCTGAAACCTTCCCGCAGGCTAGAGTAGTAGCACTGACCAAATTGCAAATTACAAGATTAGCGATTACAAAATTAGCAATTGCTTATGTCCGAACCCACGACGCCGCTGATGCGCCAGTACGCCGCCATCAAGAAAGAGCATCCGAGCGCGCTGCTGTTCTTTCGCCTGGGGGATTTCTACGAGCTTTTCTTCGACGACGCGGTGCTGGCTGCGCGCGAGTTGCAGATCACACTGACCTCTCGCAATAAGGAAAAAGGCGTGGCCATCCCGATGTGTGGCGTGCCTTACCACGCCGCCGAGGGCTATATCTCGAAGCTCATTCGGCGCGGATTCAAGGTCGCAGTCTGCGAACAGGTAGAAGACCCGCGCCTGGCAACCAAGCTGGTGCGACGCGAAGTGACGCGCGTAGTCACTCCGGGGACGGCAGCGGACTCGTCGCTGAACGCCGAGGAGAACAACTTCCTGGCGGCCGTGGCGACCGTAGGAGATCGCGTGGGTTTTGCGGCACTCGATCTTTCAACCGGCGAGTTTCGAGCGACCGAATTCGGTGGGGAGCTGGCCGGCCGGCGCGTTCAAGAAGAACTTGAACAATTGCGGCCAAAAGAAATGCTGTATGGATCTTCAGCACCCTTGTTTGACCGGGGCACGAAGTCGCGGAACGCCAGCGTCCCGGCGGAGACAGGCGTCTTGCCCGTCCGGGGCGAAGCTTCGACTTCCCGCGCAAGCACGGCGCCGTTTGCTCCGGTTTCCGGCTCCGGCTGGGCTGAAACTCCCTTAGACGACTGGATTTTCGCTCCCGACCACGCCGTTCCGCTGCTCGAGAATCATTTTGGCGTGCTGTCGCTCGAGGGATTCGGTTTGGCAGGCAAGCAGGCGGCGGCTTCGGCGGCGGGCGCGATTCTGTATTACATCCGTTCAACGCAGCGCGGCACGCTCAATCACGTCGACCGTATCGGCTTCTACGAGCGCCAAAATTGCCTGGTGCTCGATGCGGTGACCGTTCGCAACCTTGAGCTGGTCGAACCGCTGTTTGCCGGAACCGATGCCGGAGTGACCTTGTTCCGCTGCCTGGACGCGACGGTTACGCCAATGGGCAAACGCTTGCTGCGAACATGGATGCTGCGGCCATCTGTCGATCGGGCCGAAATCGAAGGCAGACTGGATTCGGTAGAGGTGCAGGTCCAGGACATCGTGCGGCGCGAAGAGTTGCGGCGGTCGCTCGACGGAATTTTGGATCTCGAGCGTCTCCTCAGCCGGGTGACGCTCGAGACGGCGAATCCACGGGACGTGCTCGCTCTTTCGGCATCGCTCGGACGAATTCCCAAAGCGCGAACCGTATTGGCGGGCCTATCTGCGTCGCGGCTGGGGGCGCTGCACGGAGCAATCGACGAACTCGGCGATCTGCGGGACCAGATCGATCGCACGCTCGTCCCTGAGCCGCCGCTTACCCTGAGCGATGGCGGGGTGATCACCGCGGGAGTCGACAAAGATCTGGATGAAATGCGCGACCTGAGCCGCAACTCGAAGCAGTACCTAGCCCAGGTCGAGCAGCGCGAACGCGAACGTACCGGAATCGGGTCGCTCAAGGTGAAGTTCAATTCCATTTTCGGTTACTACATCGAGATTTCAAAGGCGAACTTGCACCTCTCGCCCGCCGACTACGAACGCAAACAAACGCTGGTGAATGCCGAGCGCTTCACCACTCCGGAGCTGAAAGAGTATGAATCGAAGATTCTGGACGCCCAGGAGAAGATCGTCGAAATCGAGCGGCGGCTGTTCGCCGAGTTGCGTTCGGCCATCGCGGCCAAGGCCAAGCGCATAAGGCAAACCGCGCTGGCACTGGCGGAAGTCGATGTACTCGGCGGTCTGGCCCACATTGCTGCGCTCCGGAATTACTGCCGGCCAAAGTTCGAGCCAAAGTTCGAGCTCGGGCTTCAGCCAAATTCCGCCGAAGGTGACCAGACGGAGCGGGCGCTTGATCTTGAAATTGTCGAAGGTCGTCATCCGGTGATCGAAATGCAAGAACTGGCGGCCGGCAGCGAGCGCTTCGTTCCGAACGACATGTTTCTGGATTCCTCAACCCACAACATCGTCGTGCTGACCGGTCCCAACATGGGCGGCAAGAGCACCTATCTGCGGCAAGCGGCGCTGATCGTGATCATGGCGCAGATGGGCTCATTCGTTCCCGCGCGTGCGGTGCGCCTCGGCATTGTTGACCGCGTGTTTACGCGCATTGGCGCAAGCGATAACGTAGCCCGCGGCCGCTCCACATTCATGGTCGAGATGACAGAAACGGCGGCCATTCTGCACACGGCGACGGCACGCTCCTTGATCCTGTTGGACGAAGTCGGACGCGGCACCTCGACCTATGACGGACTGGCGATCGCCTGGGCCGCCGTCGAGTATCTGCATGCGCGCGTGCGAGCCAAGACTTTGTTTGCCACCCACTATTTCGAGCTCACCGAATTGGCCGAGCAATTGCGTGGCGTGAAAAACTATCACGTCTCCGTCAAAGAGACTGGGGGAAGCATTGTTTTTCTGCGACGCGTAGAACCGGGCGCAGCCGACCGCAGCTACGGAATCGAAGTCGCAAAACTAGCCGGATTACCCAACGAAGTCGTGGTGCGTGCGCATGAGGTGCTGGCGGAGCATGAATCGTCCGAGCGCAGGCTTTCCGAGCATCTGACGCCGGCAACGTCCACAGCGCCGGAGCCTCCGACGCAGTTGACCATCTTCACGCCGCTCTCGCAGCCAGTGCTCGAAAAGCTTCGCGAGGTCGATTTGAACCGGCTAACCCCGCTCGAAGCGCTAAACTTGCTGGCGGAGTTGAAAAAAGAGATTTAATCGCCCAGACCTGCAGCGCGTTGAGAGACGCGGCACGTCCGGTGTCTGAAAATCTGGCGGATTTCACTGCCCGGCTCAGTTCCGGACGGGTGAATTCGCTTGGCCCGGCGCTTGAGCGTTCGGGAAAGTGAGCCCAAGGATTCGAGTCCCGGAGGGACGAGCGAGCGGCGAAACCGAAACTGCGTCCGAAGACCGGAGCCGCCAATCCCCGACTACCGCTATGCAAATCACCCAACTCCTCATCATCGGCTTTGACGGAACCGAGATGTCGCCACGCCTGGCTTCCCTGCTCACGAAGATTCAGCCAGCGGGCGTGATTCTGTTTGCCCGCAACATCACCGGGGCTCGGCAGACACACAGGCTTCTCGGCGAATGCCAGAAGTGCGTGGCCACGCCGCTGTTTACTTGCGTGGACCTCGAAGGCGGCCGCGTGGACCGTTTCCGCGACGTGATCGGATCAGCGCCCTCTCCGGCAGCGGTGTTTGCCACCGGCGACCGGACGCTTTTTCGCAAGCACGGATGCGTGATCGGCGCAAACTGCCGCGCCCTGGGCTTCAACGTGGACTTTGCTCCGGTGCTCGACTTGGCCTACGAGCCTTCCCGTTCGGTGATGAGTTCGCGCGCGGTTTCGGACGATCCGAAGCAGGTGGTCATCTACGCCCGCGAGTTTCTGCGCGGGTTGGGCGATGCCGGAATACTCGGCTGCGGCAAACACTTCCCCGGACTGGGTGAGGCCACGCTCGATACACACCACGACCTTCCCATCGTCGAAAAGCCGCTGCGCAAATTGTGGGAGCAGGATCTTGTTCCCTATCGCATGCTGCGGCGCGAATTGCCGTTCGTCATGGTCTCGCACGCGGCGTTTCCGACTGTGACCAAAGAGCGGACGCCAGCCTCGCTTTCGAAGAAATGGATCACCGACATTTTGCGCAACAAGATTGGCTACCGCGGTCTGATCTGCTCAGACGATCTGGAGATGGGCGGCGTGCTGGCGGCCGCTCCCATCGAGCGCGCGATCGTCGGGCACATCCGCTCGGGCGGCGATCTTGGGCTCGTTTGCCATCAGGAAGACTTCGTTTTAGGTGCGCACGAAGCGCTCGTCCGCGAGTCGGAGCGCGATGGCAGATTTCTTCGCCGGGCGCAGGAAGCAGCCAGGCGCGTGCTCGCCTTCAAAAAAAAGGCGCTCCATCAGAGATCGGCGGCGCGTCGCCGCGCTTCCGCTCCCAATCTGGCGCGCATCGAGAAGTTGACGCGACAGCTCTGGGAATTTGGTGAAGAAGTTCGCATCGCTACTCTTGCTCGCGAGGCGCACGCATGAGCATGATTGTTGCCGGCGTGATGAGCGGCACTTCCGCCGACGGCATCAATGTGGCCCTGGTGCGGGTGTCCGACAGCGGGCGAGGACCCGTCCTGAGCCTCCCGAAGGAGCGCCCGCGCCATGCACTGCTTGCTCACGAGGAGCATCGATTCCCTGCCCCGGTCCGACGCACGATCCTTGAAATGATGAACGCAAAATTGGCCCGGGTCGCTGACTTGGCGCGGCTGAATTTTCTGCTGGGCGAACTGTACGCGGAGGCGGTTGCGAAAACGGCGCACAAACACCGCGTGAAACTTGACCTGGTCGGTTGCCATGGACAAACACTCTATCACCAGGGGATGGCAGAGCGATTTCTCGGTCGCAAACTGGCGGTCACCTGGCAGACCGGAGAAGGCGCGGTGATCGCGGCGCGGTTGGGAGTGCCGGTCGTTTCCGACTTTCGTCCAGCGGATATCGCAGCCGGAGGCAAAGGTGCGCCGCTCGTGCCCTTCCTCGATTACCTTGTCTACCGCGACCTGCGCATGAAACCGATTGCGCACAGCCGTATCGCCCAGAACATCGGCGGCATTGCGAATCTGACGGCGATTCCCGCAGGCGCGTCGCTGCGACAAGTGATCGCTTTTGACACCGGCCCGGGCAACATGGTGATCGATGCGACCATGGAAGAGCTGTTCGGACGTCGCTATGACCGCGACGGCCGAGTCGCGGCCTCCGGCCGCGTACTCGACCAGGTAATTGCGCGCTTGCTGCGCGCGGAGTTTTTCCGGCAGAAGCCGCCGCGGACCGCGGGCCGCGAGGAATTTGGCCGGGAATACGTCAGTCGATTCCTTCAACTCTGCCGCGGTGCCCGTAGGCCCGATGTGGTGGCGACGGCGACGGCGTTAACGGCGCAATCGATCGCGGTCGCAGTGCGCCGGTTTGTGCTGCCACGATTCTCAATGCGCTCGCAACGCCATGGTCACCAGATGATTGTCTCGGGCGGAGGCGCGAAGAATCCGAGGCTGATCGCCATGTTGCGCGAGGAAATCGCACCCCTCGGCGTCGACCTGCATTTCTCCGATGAGTTCGGCCTCCCGGCAGAAGCGAAGGAGGCAGTCGCTTTTGCCCTGCTCGCCCATGAGACTTGGCATCGGAGACCAAGTAACGTGCCCTCGGCTACGGGTGCCAAACGGGCCGCGATCTTGGGAAAGATCTCGTATGCGTGAGGGGGCGTTGCGGAGGCGTGAAAAAGGAAGATCCTTTCCCTTCGGCAAGATCCGGGTCAGGATGACCACTCTGTTCCTGATGACAATTCTGTTCTTGGTCCTCGGCGGATTGGTGCTACCGTTGCTCTCCTGCTCCCAAGCTCCCGACCCCAACACGCTGGTGATGATCATTGAGAGCAGCCCCACCAATCTCGATCCCCGCGTCGGGATCGACGCACAATCCGAGCGCATCGACGCGCTGATCTTCGATGATCTCCTCGACCGCGATGCGCACCTGAATGTGACGCCGGCGTTGGCCGAACGCTGGGAGATTCCCGATCCCCTGACTTACATTTTCCACATCCGGCACGGGGTGAAGTTTCACGACGGCCGCGCCCTCACGTCCCGCGATGTAAAGTGGACGTTCGACTCGCTGCTAGAAGGCAAGATCCGGACCACCAGGTCCGCCGCCTACCGTTACGTCGATCACTTGGAAGCCCCGGATGACTCCACGATCATATTTCGCATGAAGGAGCCGCTTTCGACCCTGCTGTGGAACTTATCCGACGGCGCGATGGGCATTGTTCCCTACGGCACGCTGACCGAAATGACTTCTCACCCCGTCGGCTCGGGTCCGTTTCGCTTTGTCAGCGCGGAGCAGGACAAGGACGTCATCGTCGAACGGAACGACTTCTATTGGGGCGATAAGCCGCGGGTGCCGCGCGTGCGCTTCGTGGTCGTGCCCGACACCACCACCCGCGCCCTCGAACTCCGCAAAGGCAGCGCCGACATCGCCAGCAACGCCCTTACTTCCGACATGGTGCTAGCGCTCGCGAGCGAGCCGAACCTGGTCGTAGAGCGCGCACCGGGAACCGCGCTCAGCTATCTGGCGTTCAATCTGCGCGATCCGATCCTGCGTGACGTGCGCGTCCGGCAGTCGCTCGCCTACGCCATCGATCGCCGGCCCATGATCCAGTATCTGTGGCGCGATTTCGCGCAGCCGGCCGCTAGCATTCTCCCGCCACAAAGCTGGGCGTACGACGCCCGCGTGCCGAAGTACGCTTTCGACCCCGAGAAAGCGCGCCAAATCCTCGATTCCGCTGGATACCCGCTCGTAAACGGCGTGCGTTTCCACATCACCATGAAAACCTCAACCGAGGAAACCACGCGGCTGATGGTTGCTGTACTGCAGCAACAACTTCGGGATGTCGGCATCGCGCTCGACATCCGCACGTTCGAGTTCGCTACATTTTTTGCCGACGTCACCAGCGGCGCTTACCAAATGTATTCGCTGCGTTGGATTGGCGGCAACGAAGACCCCGACATCTTCGAATACGCCTTCGACTCCGCCAAATTCCCGCCCCATGGCGCTAACCGTAGCTACTATGTAAATGCGAAGCTCGACGCCCTGATCAAACAGAGCCGCTCGGAAACCGATCTCGAGCAGCGCAAGGCGCTCTACGCCGACATCCAGACCATTCTCGCCACCGATCTGCCCTACATCAATCTCTGGTTCCTCGATAACGTGCTCGTGCACACGCGTCGCGTGCGGAACTTGACCCTGAATCCGTCAGGAAATTACGACTTTCTAAAGACGGCTGAAATCAGCGCCCCATAGTCGGTGAAACAAGTGGCAGCCTGCTTCGCGCAATCGGTCCGCCGCATGCGACCGGCGGAATTTTCAGCGTGATAGCATTGACACGATAGTTTGGCGGAGACCTGGCGTAAGACCTGAGACCTTACTTTGAAAATTCTTTTCATCGGTGACATTTTTGGGCGCCCCGGGCGCACGATCGTAAAAGACCGTTTGCCTGAACTGCGCAAGCAATACGCTGTCGATCTGGTCATCGCCAACTGCGAAAACGCCGCGGCCGGATTTGGAATTACGCCTTCGCTGGCGGAAGAGCTTTTCGATCTGGGCATCGACGTGATGACCACCGGAAATCATGTCTGGGACAAACGTGAGATCGTCGACTACTTCCAGATGGCCAATGGTAACCCGCACAGTCCGGCCCGCCGTTTGCTGCGGCCCGCGAATTTTCCGCAGCAGCTGCCGGGCTGGGGAGTGTACGAAGGGCAAAAAAACGGCGTTGGTTACGCCGTCGTAAATCTTCAGGGACGCGTCTTCATGGGCTCGAGCGACGACCCCTTTCGCTACGCCGATCGACTTCTCGAACAGATCAAAGCGAAAATCGTGTTTGTGGATTTCCATGCCGAGGCCAGTTCTGAAAAAGTTGCCTTTGGCTGGTATCTCGACGGTCGCGCCACCGCCGTCGTCGGCACGCACACCCACATACCTACCGCGGATGAGACCGTCCTGCCGAAAGGCACTGCCTATATCACCGACGTCGGCATGACTGGACCGTACGACAGCGTCATCGGGGTCAAGAAGGAGCAGGTGATCGAGAAATTCTTAAGCGGGATGCCAGCGCGCTTTGAGTCGGCGAACGGTGACGTTCGCTTGTGCGCCGTGGTGGTCGAGTGCGACGACCGGACGGGCCGCGCTACGCGAATGGAGCGGTTGACGCTGCGGTGAAGACCGGTACGGTGCCGGAGGCTGGCGGTCCGGTCTTGCTCCCCTTACGACGGTTCGCTTTTGCCCCTATTTCTCTTAGAAGACAGCGACAGGCGGGCGTTCGATCGTAGGGGGGATTTCCTGAATCGCGTGAGAGGCGGCCGGCTACGCGGTGGCACAGGCGTCATCGTCGCCGGCGCGCTACAGGTCTTTTCTTTTCGGGCTCTGGCCAGAGGCAGCCGGCGATTGTTTGGCAACTCAGCGTACGCGACAAACGGCGGGCAGCATCCTTTTCAGATCAGGCACTTATACCCATCACTGTACCCAAGCCTGGCCTTTACTCCTTGCATTCAACCTACGCGGGGAGTCGCGCGAAAGCGAACGGTTGCAGAGTCAATATTACCGGGGAACATGCCGGGTAGAGAGCTAGGCGTAGAATGGCTCCGTTTTGGAAGTGAAAAAGGAGATCCCGGATTGATGAGCCAATCCAGATCCGTCTTGCGTGAGCTCCGAGTTCGTTTCGCTGCCAGGTGCCTAATGTTCTGTGGCTTGGCGACGATGTGCTGGCCGCAGCAATACACATCGTATGAACGCAGTGAAGTACAAACGATGCTTCGAAATGTTTCAGACGAAGTGAAGAAGCAATATTACGATCCGCAACTGCACGGTATCGACTGGGACGCCAAGGTCCGGGAGGCGAAGGAAAGAATCGACAAGGCGGATTCGCTCAACAAGGCGCTTTCCCAGGTTGCGGCCTTGCTCGACAGTCTCCACGATTCGCATACTTTCTTCCTGCCACCACCGCGGCCTTACGTGCACGACTACGGTTTTCGGATGCAGATGATCGGAGATCATTGCTACGTCGTCGGAGTTCGTCCCGGTAGTGATGCGGAGACAAAGGGCCTTAAGCCCGGCGACGAAATCCTAACCGTGAACAACTATGCACCGGCCCGCGAGGACTTTTGGAAGATGGAGTATGTCTACAATGTCCTGCGGCCGCAGCCCGGGCTCAACCTGAGCCTGCGAACCGCAACCGGCGAACCGCGGCAGGTTCTCGTGGATGCAAAGGTCCGCGAACTTCCCCCCAAAAGGGACTCAACCGGCGACAGAATATTCGACGTCATTCGTGACATGGAGAACGAAGAACGAGTCTTTCGCGTGCGCTATGCTGAGAGGGGCCGCGACCTGTTAATCATCAAGCTGCCCCGGTTCCTGCTTTCTCCTTCTGAAGTGGACTCTGTTCTCGGAAAGATGAGGAACTATGGCGTCGTGGTGTTTGACCTTCGCGGGAATCAGGGAGGCGGCGATGATACGCTCAGACCCCTGCTCGGAGGTTTATTCGATCATAAGGTAAAGATCAGCGATCGCGTGGGCAGAAGCTCAACGAAAGTTCTCGAGACCGAGGTGCGCTACCACCCGTTCACTGGCAAACTGGTGGTTCTGCTGGATAGCAATTCGGCTTCGGCCTCGGAGCTGTTCGCACGCGTGGTACAGATCGAAAAACGGGGGTTGATCGTTGGCGACCATAGTTCTGGCGGAGTCATGGAGGCAAAGCACTATAGCTAACTAGGCACCAGCAGGGTTGTCTTCTACGGAGTCTCAATCACCGAGGCCGACTTGAGAATGGCCGATGGACAGAGCCTCGAACAAAGGGGCGTGGTTCCGGATCGGGTCATACTCCCGACAGCCTCTGACCTCGGCAGCGGCCGCGATCCCGTGCTCGCCCAAGCCGCAGAGATGATGAATGTGAAGATGAGTTCTGAAGAAGCCGGAAGATTGTTTCCCTACGAATGGCCAAAGGAATAATCAATCGACAGTCGGGCAAGCAATGTCGGTGAGGCACTTCTCAAGCAGGCGCGTAGGTAGGTCCTGTTCGTGCTGTAGCCCCTGGCTCCTTCAATCTAGGTAATTTTGCTGCCGAGGATGTAATCCTGCCGCGCTTAGGAGCCCCTGGGCGCGGGTGGGAGCTGCCGGGTCCATGGTTTGGGAGCGCTTTCGGGTGCCGAATCTAATCGGCATAGAAATGAGTGCAAGTCGTGCGGTTGTAAAGCGTTCGTAACCTAGTAGAGCCTATCCGTTACTGAATTCACGTTCGCCGCGGCTGTTATAGTAGTCCCTATGCGATGGTTACCGGCAGGATTTGTCTTGTTGTGGGCCGCAGTTTGTCCGGCGGCAGACACTCCCTCGCCGGTGGCGCCACCGCCCTGCTCCGCTTCCGGGAAAGCACCCGCTTGTCAGGCTCCCGCCGAAGACCTGAAGGCCGCGCGCCAGGCTTTCGGGCGTGGCCTCAAACTCGAGAAATCGCGGAACGAGGATTTAGAAAAGCGCGAGAAGGCTTTTTACGAATTTGAGGAAGCGTCCCGCTTGGTGCCCGGCAACGTCGAATACCTGAGGGCGCGGGAGCTTGCGCGGCAAGATCTGGCCCGAGAATATCTGGAACGCGGAAATGGCGACCTGCTCGATGGCCGGCAAGTTGAGGCAATGGCGGAGTTCCAGACGGCGCTGAACCTCGATCCCCAGAACGAATTCGCACAGCAGCGCGTAAACGATGCCCTGGGGCCCATGCCGGCGCGAAGTGCGAACCCGCCGCAAGTGGTCGCCAGTGCCGACGTGCTGAAGGTTAAACCGCTCGATGCGCCCCATGACATCCACTACCGCGGCGATTCGCGTGGTCTGCTCACTGCGGTTGCGGCGAGCTTTGGACTGACCGTAATCTTCGACGACAGCTTTCCCAACCGCCAGGTGCGCTTCGATCTCGACAATGCCGATTTCGCAACCACCATGCAAGCCGCCTCCGCCGTCACGAAAAGCTTCAGCGTGCCAGTCGAAGACACCGTCCTTTACGTCGCGCTTGACAATCCCGAAAACCACCGTCTGTTTGACCGCATGGGTATGCGCTCGTTTTACGTCCCGGGCGGCCCTTCTCCTCAGGAGCTGAACGAGCTGTTGACCTCGCTGCGGACTCTATTTGACTTCAAGTTCGCGGCCCAGAACGCCCAGTCGAGTACGATCACGGTGCGCGGACCGAAGCCGGCACTCGAAGCCGCAACCCAGTTTCTTGCCCAACTGAATAGCCCGCGGCCGGAAGTGATGTTCGACCTGAAGGTCTTCCAGGTGAGCCACACCTACATGCGTCAACTCGGGCTGCACGTTCCCGACAATTTCAATCTTTTCAACATTCCGGCCTCAGCCCTCGCGGCTCTCGCCGGACAAAATGTCCAGTCCCTGATCAACCAGCTCATCGCTTCGGGCGGCATCAACCAGGCGGGCAATCAGACCATTTCCGCGCTGATCGCGCAATTACAAAGCCAGGCGAATTCCCTCTTTAGCCAGCCACTGGCAACGTTCGGCGGCGGTCTCACGTTCTTTGGACTCAGCCTCGACCAGTTATCCCCCGTGCTTTCGATGAACGAGAGTTCCGTCCGGCAGCTCAACCATGTCCAGTTACGCGCCTCCCAGGAAAAGGACGCAACTTTTAAACTGGGAGAGCGCTATCCGATCCTCAACGCAACCTTCTCGCCGATTGCCAACAGTTCTGCGATCTCGGCGGTCCTCGGGAATCAGTCGTACACGCCGCCCTTTCCTTCGGTCAATTATGAAGATATCGGACTCACGGTCAAGGCGAAGCCGGTGGTGCACCACAATTCCGACGTGGCGGTCGATTTGGAGCTGCAATTCCGCACTCTCGGAACCACCGTTACCAACGGCATTCCTGACATTTTGAATCGCGAGTACAAGGGCGGGATCCTGCTCAAAGACGGCGAGCAAGCGGCGGTCGCCGGAATGATCACAAAGTCCGAGGAGAGGAGCCTGACGGGTCTGCCGTTGTTCGGTGGGATCCCAGGCTTCAGCGTCCTCACCGGGCAGAGTAGCAAGCAAGAAGAGGACGATGAACTCCTGATCCTGATCACGCCTCACGTCCTGCTTGACCCGGAGCGGCTGGAGACGCCAGAAATCTGGATCGGAAACTAAATCATCGGGTCATCGCGCGATCGCGCCATCCGATGATCAAAAACCTGAAACCCGAGACTCCCTGAGTTTCAATGACCCGATCGCCCGATCTACTTCTGGCTTGCCTGGAAATCCACAATCTTTTTCAGCAGCTCAAGCGGCGTTCCACCGGGTACGTTGCGTCCGTTGATAAATAGCGTTGGCGTGCCCGTCACGTCCACCGACTTTCCCAGCGCAAGCGAGGCCTCGACCCGAGCCTTGGTATCGGGCTTGGCCGAGCAGGCGGCGATTTCGTCGCCATTTGCGCCCGATGCGGTTGCGATCGCTTTCAGCTTTTCATCGATGTTGGCTTCCGTGATGTTGGTCTGATCTTCGAAGGTCTTCTGAATGAATTTCCAAACTGCATCATTGGCTGAAGCCCGGCCCAGGCAATCGACATAGTCGGCCGCCTTCTCCGCCCAGTTGTGCGAGGGCAGCGGAAAGTTCTGAAAAATAAAGCGGGCGTCGGGCTCCTGCGCCAGCAGCTGTTCGATCACGGGCGCGGCCTTCGCGCAATGCGGGCACTGCATGTCGCTGAACTCAACAATGGTCACGGCGGCTTTCGCGGGTCCTTTTGCGGGCCCGGTCACGCCTTTTTCCAGTTTGGCGCGGGCGTCTTCAAACGGTTTGGCCCCGAAGGGCAGTATGTCGCCCGCGATCGCGTGCTTGCCGTCAGCGCTCACCAGCAGCTTATTCGGGTTCGAGCCCTGCGCGTTGGTGATCGTAACCAAGACTTCCGCCAGTCCCGGCACCTCGGAGGGATGAATATCGGTCACCTTCCAGGAAACCGAAGCGTCGTAGCCAAACATGTGGAACAGGAACGAGTTGACCGTGTCTTCACTCGGGAGCGCCGTCATCGCTTCGGGAGTGGTCGAAGTGGCTGCCGGTTTGACGGCGGATTTTACAGGATGAGCGGATTGGGTTTGAGCGAGGACGATGCCGGATAACAAAAGAGCAACGAGAAGCGTGCCATGCATGCGTGTCATAGTCAGAATCCGATTGTTACAAAAACCAGCCAAGTTGTCATTCACGAGGCTTGGTCATGGCAATCGGGAATGGGCACTCGAGCGAAAGGAAAGACCTGCTTTTCGCCGCGAGCGGCAGATCGCTCGCGCGCGATGACAATCGACAGAAAAGGCTTGGCCGTGCACGGACCAGATTTTTGTCGCGGTTCGGGCAGTCTAGACCTCCGCCTTGGCTGCGATCGGGAACCTCCGCCCGTAGCCGAACGCCTTGGCGGAAATCTTGATTCCAGGCGATGCTTGTTGCCGCTTGTACTCGCTGCGCTCCACCATTCGAATCACGCGCCGCACCAGATCCAGATCGAAATCGTGAGCCAGGGCAATCTGTTCGGCCGAACGCGACTCCTCGACGAAGTCTTCGAGGATCGGATCGAGCACTTCATAAGGCGGAAGTGAATCTGAATCCTTCTGATCGGGGCGCAACTCCGCCGACGGCGGCTTTTCGATTGTCGCTTGCGGAATCACTTTGCGGCGCGAGTTCACGTAAGCGCTCAGGCGGTAGACCAGCGTCTTCGGCACATCCGAGATGACCGCCAGTCCACCCACCATATCGCCGTAAAGAGTGCAATAGCCGACGGCCAACTCGCTCTTGTTGCCGGTCGAAAGCACCAGAGCCCCGAACTTGTTCGACATGGACATCAGCAGCAATCCGCGGGCGCGGGACTGAATGTTTTCTTCAGTGACGTCGGGCGGCGTCCCGGCAAACACGGGGGCGAGCGTCTGGCGCGCGGCCTCGTAAATCGCGTTAATGGAGAGCAGTTCGAAGCGAATCTTGAGGTTATCGGAGAGCTCCCGCGCGTCGTTGATCGATCCGGGCGACGAGTACGGCCCCGGCATGCCGACGCCGATCAGGTTCTCAGGGCCGAGTGCATCGGCCGCGATCGACGCGGTAAGGGCGGAATCAATCCCGCCGCTCAGTCCGATGATCGCGCGCTTGAAGCCACATTTGTGAACGTAGTCTCGCGTGCCGAGAACCAGCGCCTGGTATGCGCTCGCTTCCTCCCCTTCGACCTGCGGGTGCATGTCTCCGGTAAGTTTCTGAGAATCGAAATAGATCAGGTCTTCCTCGAACGATTTCCCCTGGGCGATCACTTCTCCGCCGGGCGCAATCACGATGCTTGACCCGTCGAAGACCAGGCTATCGTTGCCTCCGACCTGGTTCACCATGGCGACCGGCACTTTCTGGTTTTGCGCGATCGAAGTGAGCATCTCCCGCCGCAGCTCGCGCTTGCCCAGCCAAAACGGCGATGCCGATATGTTGAGCACGAAGTTTCCGCCGGCTCGAACCAGCTCCTCAACCGGGTCGATGCCATACAACCGCCGGTTCCAGAAGCGTTTGTCGTTCCAGGCATCCTCGCAGATGGTCAAAGCCATCTGCTTGCCGCAAAGGCTGAACAGTTGCTGGCTCTTGGCCGGAGCAAAGTTGCGCATTTCGTCGAAGACGTCATAGGTGGGCAACAGCATCTTCGACTGGATAAAATCGATGCGCCCTTCGCGCAGCAGGGCTGCGGAGTTCATCACCTTTTTGCCCGAGTCCGCTTCCGCCGGGGTCACGGTCCCGCAGATCACGGTAATTCCACGGGTTTCCGCGGCGATCGTCTCGACGGTTGCGTGGCTGCGCGCCACAAACGACGGACTCTCCACCAGATCACGCGGGGGATAGCCGGAAACGGCGAGTTCGGGAAACAGAATCAGGCCGGCGCCAGCATTCCGCGCCTGCAGGGCAAACTGGATGATCTTGGCAGCGTTGCCAGAGAAATCCCCGACGGTGGGGTTGATCTGGCCGAGGGCAATCTTCACACCTATAGTTTAGAAGGTCGCGTGGAGAAGGTCGAGGCGTGACCAAAGAACAATGACGGGAGAAAGAGCAAGATGACTTTTCCCGGCACGATCAGCTTGCAACGCTCCCATCCTTCGGTCATCGTCACTCGACCGGCGACGGAACCCAGTTCGGACCTGGGCCAGTATCGGGCCCGGTCGGTTGCGGCGGCGGGTTGAGCGGTGGCGTGTTGGTTGGGTTGGAAGAATTGGAGTCCGGCATCTCTTCTCCGGGGCGTCGCAGCGTGGGGGCGTTCGCGGGCCGTTCTGTCTGTTGCTTGGCAACAGTAGCTGTGCCCAAATCGATTTCTTTTTCAACGCGCACGATTTTCTCCCCATCCACCTTCATGGTCTCGACGCGCACCACTTCGTCGCCCACGAAGCGCACAAAATCCACATCCTGTGGAGGCATGCCATAGATCCATTCTTCGTACTCAACGTCGTTGGCGGTCTCGCGCACCTTCCTTGGCGGACGTCCTTTGGCATAGATCACCATTTCGTGGTTCATGCCCACCAGCACACGGTGATTCTTGATCGCATCTTTGACTTGCGGAGAAACCGTTTCCAGATACGCTTCAAGGGCGGATTTGGCGTCGAAATCAAACACCGGACGCAAGAACTCCTTCAACTCCGGGCCCGTCATCTCCGGAACATACCTGTCGAAGTAGAGATCCACAAAAGAACCCCGGGCGTTTGCGGAAGGATCGGAAGGCGCAACCGGCACCGATGCGTCCGCACCCACAATGGTGATGTGCTGATACCACTTCTGCTTCTTGATGGGCCCGCCGTTGATCTCAAAGCGGATGTAGTTGTCCTTGATCATGACGTCGCTGATGCGGGCCCGGTCGCCGGGTTTCGCGGCCGGTCCCCAGAGCGCCATCAAGTGTTCGAGCTCTGCGCCGCTCGGGGATAGGGCCCCGTCCTTCAGCCTCAGTCCGGTCCGCCCCATCGGAAAATGCGCACGGATGTAGACCAGTTCTTCATTGAAGGCGTGGACAATTTCTTCCCGCGTTTCCTTGGAAATCCTGGGGGCCGGAGTATTTCCGGCGAGCGTCAACGAAGAGCAAATCAGAAGGGCCGCCAACAGCCGGCAACAAAAGCAGTCAACGTGGAGGGACCGCATAAACCACCCCGGGCCTACCGAGCCATTATAAACCCGGCCGTCAAAGTCAGTTCCCCGGCTCCCAGTGAAAGCAGCGAGAAGCGCCTGG
>Ga0302325_10008092_pt1 | contig 23185 bp, 18 predicted proteins | sample Palsa_T0_2_FD_201948 | JGI IMG/M metagenome (GOLD analysis project Ga0302325, IMG submission 201948) | Peat permafrost microbial communities from Stordalen Mire near Abisko, Sweden - Palsa_T0_2 | ecosystem: Environmental > Terrestrial > Soil > Palsa > Peat permafrost | place: Sweden: Abisko... | reverse complement strand
CGCGCTGCTCATGCCCCTCAGCTATGAAACGACGCTACGACCAGCCCAGCCCTTTGGAGCCCCCGTGACCGACCGTGTCCGCGCCGTGCTGGTCACTCCAGGCGATCAACTGCTGACCATCAAGCGGGTACGCCCTGGGCAGAATCCGTACTGGGTGCTACCCGGCGGCGGCGTCGAGGCCGGGGAAGACCTGGAGACCGCGCTGGCCCGCGAGCTGCGCGAGGAACTCGCCGCGACCGCCGACGTCCACAGCCTGCTGCACGTCCTTGAACGCGGTGACGAACGCCAGTACTTCTACCTCGCACGCGTGCGAGCCTGGTCCGCCGATGCCAGTGACCGCGACGGCCCAGAGTTCACCGCCCCCGCCCGCGGCGAATACCACCCCCAGGCCATCCCGCTGACCGCCCAGGCACTGGCCGCGATCGACCTCAAACCAGTCCCTCTCGCCGAACTCCTCCTCAGCTACCTGCGCGCCGGAACAGACCTGTTCAGCCTTCCTGACCTTCGCGCCAGCATGGCGGGATAACCCTGAACCAGCCGCGCCAGCTCGCCAGAATTGCCGCGCCCCGCGCGCTGGCGCCATGGCAAGATGGCCACTCGTGACGGACAGTCCTGCCGCTGTGGTCAGCGGAGCACCAGCAGATGCAGAGCCCAAGTCGCTGAGCCTTCCGGCCGCCGAACTGGCCGAGGTAACCGCGGACATCGCGAACGCGCCGGTGGTCCGCTGGCTGCGCACGCTCACGGACTGGGCGGGCACAGGACGTCCGGTTGCGGCATTCGCCCGCGTCCCGCCCGCCGACATGGCCGGGCTGTCGGCTCTGCTCGGATTCGACGACAAGCCCGACGATGAGCGCGACCTGCTCACCGACATTGCGGTGCGCTGGGCGGTAGAGGCCGGCCTGCTGCTCCTGCGCACCGGGACGCTGCGCCCGGCCAAGCGGCACCTGCCCCTTCTCGACGACCCGGCCGCGCTGTGGCTCCGGATGCTGTCGGCCCTCGACAGGCCCGACATGGCGTTCACCGACCTGCTGGACGAGCACTCCGGTGACCGCTACGGGATGTACTCGCCCGGACGTGACGTCTCGTAGCTGATCCTGGCAGTCGCCGAGGCCCCCGCGCCAGTGAGCGAGGGGCAGCTGGCGGCGTGGCAGGCGCAGCGCTGGAGCCTGCGCAGCGGCGATGCCGCGGGCGGTGCGGTGCGCGTGCTCACGCTGCTGGCAAAAGCGCTGGGCTTGATCGCCCGCAAGGGGAACGGCCAGTGGGCAGCAACCAGCCTGGGCAGGGTCTGCGCGACATTGACACGGCTGCCCAGCGAGGAACTCGACGACGACCACTACGACGAGGCCGACCTGATCGCCAGGCCGGACAGCGAGACAGAACCGGGCTTCGTCATGAAGGTCAGCATGCCCCGGCTCGGGGTGTGGCGGCGACTGCGCCTGCCCGGCGAGCTGACCGCCTACGGGCTGCACATGGTGATCCAGGCTGCGTTCGGCTGGGACGGCGATCACCTCCATACGCTGCGCGCGGGCCCGTTCACGTTCGCACCTGCCTGGCCGGTGCTGGAGGAGGCGATCCCCAGCGAGATGGTTAGCATCGCCGACTTGTGGACGCTCGGCGTGCGCGAACTGGCCTACCGCTATGACCTGGGCGACTGCTGGGATCACGAGATCACCGTGGAGAAAGTCCTGCCGCCCGGCGCGGTCACCCTGCCCGAGTGCCTGGCCGGCCGGGGCACTACCCCGGCCGAGGACGGCGGCGACTGGGACGAGGACGACGACGGGAATCTCGTCCCGGTCGCCGAGCCGGAGCCGGAGCGCGTCTACGATCTCGCGCGCATCAACCGCGCGCTGGCTCTCGCCGTCGCCGAACCGGACGAGACCGGAGACTAACGCGACAAGGCCATTCTTTATTGTCGTAGTCAGACCGTTCCGGCATCGCGAGCCTGTCTTTCCCGGAAACGAGCCGCTGGCCCGGCATGCCAGGCACGATGCATTCATGCCCGGCCGCCTCATGCGTGATCTCCGCGAGCGTGAGCCAGCTGAGCTGCGGAGACATCGGCGCGGCCGTCGGCGGTACGTCGTCGTCGCGTTGCTCGTCATCCTCGCCGGATTCGGCGTAACCACGGCGCGCCTCTTCGTCTGGCCGCAGCAGGGAATGCCCTTCCGGGTCGACGCGATCGTCATGCTCAACGGGCAAGGCAACCGCCTCCATACCGCCGAGGAACTGGCATGGGCGCACCGTGCCCCGACGATCGTGATCGCCCGGGGATCGCATTACTGGGGCCATGGCAGCATCTGCGCGCCGAAGATCAACGGAGTCAGATTCATCTGCTTTGACCCCAGCCCCTCGACGACCCGCGGCGAGGCCGAGTTCACCGGCCGCCTGGCGAAGCGGTACGGCTGGCACTCCATCGCGCTGGTGGCGACGGCCCCGCAGGACACCCGCGCCCGGCTGCGGGTCGGGCGCTGCTTCGCCGGAAAGATCTACGTGGTCAACGCTCCCCTGCCGGCATCGGAGTGGCCCGGCGCGATCGCCTACGAGTGGGCAGCGACCTTCAAGGCCCTGTTCCTGCAGCGGAACTGCTAGCCGCCCCGCCGGCTGAGGCCACCGCTCCCCACACCCACTTCCCCGTGTTCCCGCCCTCCGGCAAGTACCAGCCCCAGTCCTCGCAGAGTGCCCCCACCAGGAGTAACCCGCGGCCACTCTCGGCGTGCTCATCAGCACTTGCCTGAACCGGAGGATCCGGATTCCCATCCCAGACCTGAACGAGCACTTGGCCTCCGTCGGAAGCCAGGAACAACACAATGCACCCGGGCGCCCGCCAGCTGTCGTACTCCGGCATGCCGCCCCCAGTACCGGCCGAGACTTTTACGGCGTTGGTGCTGAGCTCGGAAACCACCAGTTCAAGGGTCTCGGCAATGCCGCCGAGACCCCACTCCCACGCAACCAGCCGGGCATGAAGCCGAGCGCATGGCACTGCGCTCGGGAACGCCGCCAGTTCCAGGTGCGACCGGAGCGGCCAGCCGACAGTCCCGGGCGCGGCTCGCCCGTTCCCGTCCTGCCGACGCGGTATACCGCGGCCCGGCACACCGCGGCCGCCCAGATCCGTCGTCCGTAACTGCCCGCTCATCACTAGCTGGCTCCTCATCAACGCTGAGTCGTCCGGCGGTGACCCATTCGTGATGCGTTCGGCCGCCCGCAGACCAGGTTGCATGCAATCCTGACTAGAGCAAGAATGCCTGTGTCTACCAGAATATGCAAGCATGCAAATGAAGGTCCGGCACCAAACGGGAGGCAGGAATGTCCGGCAAGCGTCAGACGCCCACCGTCCGGCTTCGTCGCCTGGCGGCTGAACTGCGGAAACTGCGCTCGTCGGCGGGACTGACGCAAGACGAGGTCGGTGAGCGCACCGGAATCAACGTGGCCACGCTCTACCGGATCGAGCATGCACGAGTCCGACCGCAAACCAGGACACTCCGCACGCTGCTCGATCTCTATGGCGTAGACGAGCAACAGCAGGCCGACCTAGTCGCCCTCCTGCGTGATGCCAGGCAGCGCGGCTGGCTGCACGCGTACCAGTCCGAGCTGCCCGAGCAATACACCACATACATCGGCTTCGAAGGAGAGGCTCGCAGCGTCTGGAACTACGAGTCCCTGTTCATCCCGGGCCTCCTGCAGACCGAGGACTACGCCCGGGCCGTGATCCGCGCCGTCCTGCCCTGGGCGAGCCGCGACGAAGTCGAACGGCGCGTTGAGGTACGCATGGAGCGCCAGGACGTCCTACATAACGACAATCCGCTCGAACTGTGGGTCATCATGGACGAAGCCGCACTCCGGCGACAGGTTGGCGGCCGACCCGTCATGCAAGCTCAACTCGGCCACCTAGTCGAGGCAGCAGACCTTCCGAACGTCACGTTCCAGGTCATCCCGTTCGACGTCGGCGCCCATGCCGGCATGCCGGGCTCATTCGTCTTCATGCAGTTCGGCGAGGCGGCTATCCCGGACGTCGTCTACATCGACAGCATGGCTGGCGACCTCTTCCTGGAGGCCGACGCCGATGTTCGCCGGTATAGACTCGTCTTCGAGCATCTCCGTGCAGTGGCGGTGAGCCCGGACGAGTCCAGGTCACTGGTTGCAGCGCTCGCCGCGGGGACGTGAGGCGAAAGGAGGTGCGGGATGAACAAGCCAGATCTGTCCCGTGCCCAGTGGCGCAAGAGCACCCGCAGCAGCGGCAACGGCCAGTGCGTCGAAGTAGCCCACCTAGACCAAGTCGTAGCCGTCCGCGACTCCAAGAACCCTGACGGCCCGATGCTGATGTTCCCAGGTCAGATATGGGCAGCCTTTATACGGGGGCTGAAGGACGACAGCGCTGTTGGCTAGTCCGCTCCTTGGGACAGCGGAGTGGCCGACCTTCTGAAGTCTTGTTACCTGCCTCATTGGCCCATTCCAACAGGTACTTCATGATCGAAGTGGTGCTGAAGCATCAGCCGGAGCGATGCCGGCCGTGCTGACGAAGCGGTTAGATGCGTTATGAGTATCCGAGCATGATGCGACAACCGTCACCTGTGACGGACGGCTACTTCCCGGAGCCGAGGCTTCGAGTTCGATACCATCGAGCCGACATCCACCTTGACGTAGCCTCCCGCGTCGAGGCCGGAATGTAACCTGTCAGGCAGCTAACGAATGATAGAGAACTGGCGTGAGTACGGCCGATTGGCTTAGCGATCGGCACAAGACTGCCATCGAGCGCTCCTCACTGTCGATGCCGGCCAGGCAGGCGCTCCTCGACGGCGTCCTGCGGCCCGAGTGGACCCACCTCGACTACGGCAGCGGCCGAGGCGGAGACGTGACCAGGCTCGTTCACCTTGGAATCCCAGCGACCGGCTGGGATCCTCACCATGGCGGCGAGCGGCCCGACAAGCCACGAGACGTTGTCACGTTGACATATGTGGTCAACGTCATCGAGAATCCGGCCGAGCGCCAGAGAGTGCTTGGCGACGCATGGGAACTGTCAGGCCGCTGCTTGATAGTAAGCACACGCCTGACGTGGGAACGCAAGCAGGTGAACGGCGTTGCCGTAGGCGATGGGACAGTAACCCGAAGGAATACCTTCCAGCACCTTTTTAGTCCCGCCGAATTGCGCAGCCTTGTCGAGCAGGCAACGGGCGTCCGCGCAATCTCGCCTGTCCCCGGCGTCGTGTACGCCTTTCGGCGCGATGACGACCGACTGGCCTACCTTGCCAGGCGCGTAGCGCCGGAGCAGATATGGAAGGCAGGCGACGACATACAGTCCGCAATCGCTGCAGTCGTGCACTTCCTCGAGCAACGCGGGCGCATGCCGGAACTGGAGGAGACTCCGGACGCGCTGCTTCCCCTTCTGAGAAAAGTGACGGGGCAGAGTCTGGCGAAGCTAGCCGCTCAGGAGGCCGATCCCAAGCGAATCGAACGGGGCCGTAGACGCTCGGTGCTCAACATCCTCTTGCTCCTCGGCCTCGAGGTCTTCAACGGTCGCAGCCCACTGCAGACTCTTTCACCACCGGTTCAGGCCGACATCCGCTCATTCTTCGACTCGTACAAGGCAGCATGCCGACGCGCTGACAGGCTTCTGCTGAAGCTCCGCGACGACACCTATCTTCGCAACGTCATGCGGAACAGCGTCGGCAAGATGACGCCAACTGCCATATATATTCATCGCCGGGCCGTTGAGAGCATGCCGGTCCTGCTGAAGCTCTACGAGCATTGTGGCGCGACCGCCGTCGGCAGGCCAGCGGGCTGGGATCTCATTAAACTCTCGCACGAGGGCAGGTCTGTGTCGTGGCTTGGATATCCAGACTTCGACCGGGACCCGCATCCCCGACTCGCATGGTCCTACAGCGTCAATATGCGCACGCTTGACGGCGTGTACCGGTCCTACCTTGACAGTGACAATCGCCCGCTCCTACACCGCAAACACGAGTTCCTTGACTTCGATGACCCGGCGGCCGGCAGGTACCGCCGCCTGACAGAGCAAGAGGTCCGCGCTGGCCTGTACGCGCAGACGCATTTGATCGGCAATGAGCGCGGCTGGGAATCGGCTCTGAACGCGGCGGGCGTCAGGCTGCGAGGGCACCGACTGCTCAGGACCACTGCTGCAGCTCGCGACGATCGCACATAGTTTCAGCCCCAGGATCGCTCGAGCTGCCCGTCCTGCTAGCGACTTATTTGGCACGCTGCAAACCGCTCATGGTATAGCTAGTCAAGATTTGCCGATATCCTGGGCCGAGGTTCAGGACCCGCAACCAGGTCTGCCCCAGCACGCGAGCGGGGCAGCCGTCGGCGGGATCCCGTTTGCTCTTCCTTATGTGAGCGAGGATGATAAACGAATCTATGAACAACTTCTCTGCCCGCGCAGGACTCAGCTATGACTACATGCGAGCGATCCCGGCCGGACCGCGTGTGTTGACCTGTGGCAACGGCTCATGGTGCACGTGCTGGACATGCCGTTCTGATCCATGTATCAAATGAGCCGGACGACAGCTACCGCCTGTTGCCGCGCCGCTTCCAGTCTTCGGGCCGCGGACAGCTTTACGATCGGGCTCGGCTTGCCATCTGGTCGCTGAGGACTAGCTCAACACTGATGGCGAGCATGTACGCAAGTGCCGAATCGCCGCTCGGGCACCGTCATACTAGGCCTGCGCCAAGCCGACGGCCCGTCAGAGGTGGCTTGATACGCAAGCGTCAGCTCCGGAGGCTGACGCGAACAAGGAGGGACGGAGACTCAATTCGTGTCGGCCTCAGAGGGCTCCAAGGAGAGAGCGGCGAGCAGCCTCGACAATCATTGTTCTATTCGCGTCTTATATTGCACCTATGCGGGGCATGCCGATGCCGACTCTGAGTGACTTGCTGCCCGCGCTGAGCGAACCCTCCGCTACGGCGGTCATCCCTGAGCTCCATGCTGCCCGTGGCGTCGAGCTTGAGTTTCTGATCGGTGCTCCTGTATGGGCGGATCTGCTGCGAGATCTCACCGTCTTTGTTGAGTACTGGACGGATGTGCCATTTGGCAAACAGGTGCCGGCATTGAACACGGTTTCTCGGGCCACGATCCCTATCACCTCGCTGAGCACCCGGACGAAGAACGTGCTTGGGCGAGAAGGAATCGTCTTCTGGCAGTCATTGCTCTCATGCACTCCAAGGGATCTAGCCGACATGCGCAATTCTGGGCGGATGGCACAGACCGAGATCGTCGGGCTCTGCCTTGAAGCCGGGGCGAACTTGCTCGTGTGTCCCGACTCATCATCTGCTCGAACGTCCGCTTGCGAAACAGCCGGGGGCGCAAAACCTGACGGTCCGCTGCTGCCATCGCAGATGTCAGGAGCGGAGCTTGATCTCCGTCTGATCGCATCGTGGGCTTACCGTGTTGTCGGAGCGGCGCAAGTTCGTGACATCCTAAAGCCGAGGTTGCCGCTAGGTGTAATGCGGGTGATCCCACAGGACATCAATGACGCCTGGGCACGCCTCGCGGAGATGCCCCTGACCGAGTTTGCTGATCTGGAGACATCCGATGGTTCCCTGGATCAGATCAAGCTTCGTGTATTCTCGCGGATGGACTCTGTAGAAGAAATAATCCTACGCCGACGGATTCTCGCCATGAACTCGACGTCAACCCTGGATGAGCTCGGGATAGCTGTCGGCCTGACTCGAGAGCGGGTGCGCCAGATCCAGGTCAAGACAAAAGATCGCCTAGCCGAGGCGTTGGCAGAAGATGGCTCCCGCCTCATGGTATGGCAGGGGAGCGCGCTCAGAGCCATGATCGGAAGCATGTGGCCGATTGACGAGGACGAGTATCTGAAGTTCATTCGCACTGCAATCGGGCGCCCGTGGGAAACTGATGACGACACCGTTGCGCTGCTTCACTGGGCGGCGGGCGGGTATCGGATTCTGGGTCAATGGCTGTGTGCTTCGGGGACGATCCCTCCAGATACCGGGCTCGTTCTTCGCTTCGCTGACGAGGCGGGAGTCGTCGATGTGGAAGCCCTTAAGCAAGATCTGCGCAGCGCAGGTCTCCGTGACGCTGTGCTCGAACGTTGGCTGACCGACACGGGCCAGACGCGAATCCTCGACGGTCAGACGATTCTCTGGGCAGGCTCTGTGGCCGACAAGTGCGCGGCGGTGCTAGGTGCTCGAGGCCGGCCGGCAGACACCGATTGGCTCGTGAACGCGATCAGCGAAGGGCATAGCGTGCGAAGCACCCGGAATCGCCTGTTCGAGGATCCACGCTTTGTCAGGACCAGCAAGTCACTATGGGGACTGCGGTCTTGGGGGATGGAAGAATACACCGGGATTGCTGATGAACTCAAACAGCGGATCGAGGAACAGGGAGGCTTTGCCAAGCTCTCCGACCTTGCACGTGAGCTAGCTGACGCCTTTGGCGTGAAAGAGTCCTCTGTCCGGGTCTATGCTGAGGCGCCGATGTTCATTCTCGAGGCAGGAATTCTCCGCTTGCGAGGCGCTGATGAACCGTACCCGATCGATCGGGAGGTAGCTCGTGCTCGAGGCTGTTATGTCGCAGATGGAAAGGTAAGCTATCTACTCGCCGTAGACAAGGACGCAATCCGTGGCAGTGGCAGGTCGTGCCCTGAACAACTGGCTGCGGCGTTGGGGGTGATCCCTGGCAGCCCGAAAGAGTTCGCACACGATCTTGGCCGTCTACTTGTCACATGGGTGGAGACCTCCGGCCTCGGTCCGAGTCTGGGATCTACTCGTTCGCTGGTTGAGTCGTTGGGCGCTGGGTCGGGTGATTGGCTCCGGTTGGACTTCGAGCTCAACTCTTCGACGGTCAGCGCCACCAAGGTCGTAGGCGAGGCCGAAGCTACGGCTGAGGCACTGCGGCGGGCGGAGGATCTGACAGGTCTTGTCCTCACAGGTCACAGCGGACGGGCAGTAGTGGCGCGCGCGTTGGACGTGCCTGTCACCGACGTGATTGGTGTGCTCACTAGGAGGGGCGACGCTGAGTTGGCGCTCCTTCTACCCGAGGAGGCGCCAGATGCCGACCTCAGCGACGCGCTCTCCGACCTCGCAGCCGCAATTGGTGATCTTGAGTCATAGCCCTTCGAGTTCATCGAACGCGGACAACTTGATCATCAGGGCCAGGGCGGGCTCCGCCTGACCGAGCATTTGATCCAATAGCCAAGGGAACCCGGTATTGGCATACTCGGTGGCAATTCTGATCACGGCAGATGGGCTGTCGAGGACTGCCTCTGAGCCCTGCGACAAGGCCAGCAACTCGAGCTGGGTGATGCGCCACGGATCCGTAGAAAGAATCGCCCCGTCCATGAACTTGACGACCTTCCCTATCGCGGATGTGCGACGACCCATCCGCACACCGATGCACATCGCCACCCACCAGGCGTCAACCTGTCTTGAGAAGGGCTTGTTGTCGCGCTCGGCACGGCTGACGAAACTGCCAAGTCGCTCGTGGATCTCCTGGTCAATGAAAAGGTCCTGCGACGCGTATCTGTTAACGACGTCAACCATCAGACGAAAGCCTCCTCGTCACGAAACGTAATGCCGTGACGTTCGTCGTACTGACGAGCGCAGATGCGGCAGGACTGCCGATGATTGCACGTGCAGGGTCGCACGAGCGGGTGATCTGTCTCCCAGGAAAACTTCAGGTCAGTTGGATAGTCCTTGGAGCAAGAGAGGGTACTGACGAGACCAGCACGCGCATCGAGGAGTTCCTCGACGTCACGTATCTCTGAGCGGGTCAGGAAGAGAACCACCTGAAAGTCAAGTGCGTCAGAGGCAGATGGACGCGTGATCACGTCGACCATACGGCTTTTCACCCCGCCAGCAACCATGCCAAGGGGAGTATCAATGATTCGAGGTGCCATAGTGGCTGAGACCTCCATCAAGGCCCAGATGAAGGCCAATGTAAGAGCCCGCTGCGAAGCTCCGTTTAGCTCAAAGTCCGTGTCCAGACGTCTACCGCCGTGAGTATCAACCACGATATTGTAGCTTTCATCAATGTGAACCCCCGTGAACACTCCAGCCTCGAAATCAGGATGTGATCCGACAACCTCCATGAATAGGTCATTCATGCGAGTTGAGACTCGTTGGACGTAGTCACCCTCGAGTACTTGGAGCGTGCCCTTGACTAGGTCTAGGAGATCCTGCGCCACATCGCGACGCATTGCTAGCCCTCCACTGATCTTCACAGCCTTCTCAGCGTTGCGAAGGTTAAAGAGCTGTCCCTCACGCTTTTCGGCTAGTATCTCTCTCTTAGCCTTAGCTTCACCTAGTTTGGTGTTTGTGTTGGCAACCTTCGCGTCCAAGGCACTGAGCCGCTCTGTTAGCTCGCGCACACGAGTGTCATCGATCAAACCACGCTTCTCAATTGCGATGCTCAGAAGTCGCCCAACTTCAGCTAGAGCGTCACGGGCTTGCGTGAATTCGACAAGGAGATCTGTCCGTTGATCGTCAAACGTGCTCTCACGCGCCTCATCGACTGCCTTTGCCTGTTTCGAGGTGTGGAAGAGTGAGGTTAGTCGCTGGCGCGACTCTGATATGGCCGACTGCTGGTCGCGAAGGGCTTCAACTATCGCCCGACGCTCGCTACCTCGCGGTAGAGGCTCTTCGCAGATGCACTCTTCGAGATCCAAGCGGTCATTCAGGACCTCGATTGAGGTACCAGGAATTATTCGCCGATCGGACAGTTCGCTAAGTCTAGCCAAACTGGCTTTCAGTTGCCATTCCATAACACTCCACGAAAAGGCCTCGTCCTTAATCAACAGCCGCATACGCTGCAGTGATCGGCTACGGGCACTCTCATAGCGCTCTTGGTCTTTGCCAAGTCGCTCGATCTGAGCGTTGAGCTCCTCGAGGTCCCCGATGCCCTTGAGGGCGTTCAACTCCTTGTCCCATTTGGCCTTTTGCTCGCTCATGGCGTTGAGCGCCACGGTGAGTTTCTCGGCTTGACTAGCAAGCTTCGTTATTTCCTCATCTGTCTGCTTAAGCTCTTCCTCGAGGCTGCTGGTATCAGCCCCCCCAGCCTTGGCAGCCTCAGAGCGCAGGCGCCTGTAGACACTGTCGATATCATCCATCCCAATCCTGAGCGTCTCGAGACCGAGAAGCGCCTTAATCGTCAAGTGCACTTGACTCTGACGTTGCTGAGTCGAGACCCTACCTGAGATGAAACGCTGCACATCGTCGCCGTTGGTGAAGAAGATGTCACGCAGTCGCGGCGGGATCATCTTGCCGATCACGCTGTCTGCGCTGTGGACTTCTTCCTCTCCGGCCTTGACGATGCGCAGTAGGCGGAGACGCTCCTGTTGACGGTCCACCTTGTCCGCGTCACCCGGAATCTCAGTGACAGACCTGATGAGTCGATAGCGAGCTGCTTCACCCGAATCGTCAAGGTGATCAAACTCGATCATGACCGAAATGAGAACAGGCCTGCCGCTAGGGGTTGCGGACGAAGTCAGTCGCAGCTCTTTTGCCTCTTCCGGAAGACCTGCCATCCCGTAAAACGCCCAAAGGAGGGCGTAGAGGAGGGACGTCTTGCCTGACCCATTCTCCGCTCTGATGACGGTGAGCGGCTGCTGCTGACTCGTGGAGAAGATAATGGCGACGTTCTCGAGCAGCTTGAAGTTCTCAATCTTTGCCCTGAGTAGGCGCATCAGTCCTGCCTTTTCTTTGCCGCGACCCTGTCCGCCAGTGCCTCGATGACGTTACCGGTGCGCTCCCGTCGCCCCTTTTCGGAGTGGCCCGCCCCCTGCAGCTGCAAGATGTCAATCACTGCACGCACGACGTCTCCACGGTAGCCCGGCGTGCGCTCGTCGAGCAGCTGGGCCTGTTGGCCAGCAACTTCTACGATTCGTTTGTTGGACATGGGTCACGCTCCACTTCCGTAGATCAGGTCTTCATAGTTGCCTATTACCATTCTTGGCCCTCCTGGGGCCCACTCGTTCTGCGCGAGAGAGGCGAACTCCTCCGCCCTTCGAAGCTCTCCTTTTAGGACTGTGACCCCCTCAGCAGACATCGGGTCGGGTGGGACAACGAGGAAGTCATGCAGTGTAGCCATCGTCTTGCCACCAGATTTGCGCAGGATGCGCCCGCGGCGTTGTACCCACTCCCGCACGACCGTGCTGGATGCCATGAGGAATGCGGTGTCCGTTTGCGGTATGTCGATACCTTCGTCGAGGACCTTCATCGCGGTGAGCACAGCGTAGTCACCGGCACCGAAACTGTCGAGGATCGCCCTAGCGTCTGATCGGGAGGTCTCGGCATTCGTGAACTGATGGCTAACGATGCCGAGATCCGCTAGCAACTCGTTGACAGCGTCCAGCTGCCGCCCTGACGCCAGGATGGCTGGCTTCGCTGATGTGTAGATCAACGTGCGTGCGACTTTAGGAACTCTCCGCAGAAGGGCTGCAAGCAGGTCAATCTTGCCGACAGCTTGCTCCAATACGGCCCTTCGTTCGCGCAATAGCCTCTCTGCCTTCGGGTTGGCCTCCATGGTTCGACCGTCGTCTGCGGAAAACCGGCCGCATGCTCGCAGTTCCTCAGTGAGTTCTATGTACTTGTCCATCTCGTCAGCTGTCAGCACCACCGGGTGCAGATGGTAGTCGTATGGGGTCAGGCAGCCCGCTTCGATTGCCTCTGCGAGTGAGAACTCAAACGCCGTCGGACCAAAGAATCCGAACAGCTCGTCGGTGCCGTCGGGGTCGTATTGCCGAATTGGCGTAGCCGAGAGTCCAAGCCGCTGCTGGAAGAAGTCGGGCGTGGCTGTGAGGAATGTCGGCGTCCCGAGGTTGTGCATCTCATCTGCCACGAGCATCGTGAGAGCCCCGCCGGGAAGATCCGCGAACGTCTCGCGGAGTCCAGCGTCCCTGCCAAACAGCTGGTTCGTGGCGATGATGACCTCAGTTCTGCAGTTCGAGCCGCCCAGCGAAGCCCGAATCTCTTGAAGCAGTACCGTTCGATTGGAGCTGCTCGTCAGGCTGGGCAGGACCGGCTCGATCCCGAAGTCGCGAACGTCGTCAGCCCACTGCAACATCAACGGCTTGGATGGGACGAGGATCAGGATTGCGAAGGGCCCCTGATGCTGGTCTTGGAGCTGCGTGGCACTGATGAGGGCCGTTTTTGTCTTGCCCCCGCCGGTCGCGATGGCTAGGACACCTCTGCCGCCAGCGCCAAGGAAGGCATCGACAGCGCGACCTTGGTGCCCGTAGGGACCTGTTCTCCACTCCATCCCACGGGGAATCCGAAGCAGGTGCTCTGGCGGTGACATGCGACCAGGTGGGAGAGCCGGTTCAAGGCCGGCTTCCGCGTCTCGCCTCCAGGCTTGCCAGAAATCCTCGATGGTCGGCATGTCCTCACGAACGCGACTTGATCCTACAAGCAGCAGCCCTTGCTCCGCGGTGATCGTCAGGGAGTGGGGATGCTTGTTCTCCCACTGACGATCCCACTGCGCACTCAGCAGAGCGACGCGCTGCTCAGCAACCAGACCGTCTGACCATGGCCTGTCGACAGTCATTTGCTCGCCGTTCACGAGTAGTCCACGAGTGGTCACGTTGCCAGAGCCGTGGACCGCGCAACTAGTCTCGTCGTCCTGGAAGAGCCACTGCTTCTTGTGGTACATCCCGCGAACCATCAACACGAACCGAAGGTTGAGACGCCCACTCGCCACTAGGTACGACAAGCAATCCAGCGTGTGTCGGACTAGGGCCGATTCCGAGATTCTCGCCCCTTCGATGAGAGTGCGCGCCGCCCGTTCTAGGACTTCCTCTGGGGTCTTCAGCCCACGGTCTATCGCTTCCCGGTCATCATCACTGATCTCAGGACTGGCGAGAAGACGCAAGGGTCGATCTGAGTTAGCGACGAAGTCTGCGAGCCCAGCCGAGATCTGCGCGAAACAGCGAGAGCTGAAAAATCCAGCTGCTATCCTGACCTCCTTGCTGGCTCTCATCGCGGGGATCAGAACGTCGCCAACTAGATCGTCGTCGGGAATCTCATAAAGCGGTAGAGAGGCCTCCATCGATGCCTTCAGGCTGGTCATTGACTAGCTCACTCATCCGTCAGCTCGATGTAGGCCGCGTAGAGCACTGGCCGCCACCAGTGCCGCGCCTGGGTATTCATCAAAGATGACACGCCTGGCAAGGCAAGGTGTCGTCCTCATCATCAAGGACATCCTCCAGGGCCTGGATCAGGGTAAGGTTCTTCCGACTCTTTGCAGCACGTGCCATGGCCTCGGCATGATTTTCCATAATCTCGTCCTTGCGGGCGAGCAGCTCTCGCAGCGTCTCCCCTCTGGACCACGTGTACTGCCGACCCTGCATGGCTTGGGCTTCATAGTTGACCTTGTCCTCGTAAGCAACGGCTTCCTCGAACAAATCTGGATGGCGCTCTGCCAATCCGACCCATTCGGACTTGCGCTGAAAGAAGCAGAAGGAACATCCAGATCGAGTTCGCCATTCGTAGTACTCAGGGAGGCCGATGCCACTGTCCTCAAGGATCTTCATGACGCCGGCCTTGTCGATCCCGTCCTCCTTGAAGGGAAAGACGGGGTGGATGTTCGGCTTGTGAGATACGTAGCCCTCGCGATGCTCATCCGCTCTAATCGCGATATAGCTGTACGTCTCCGCTGTACCAATCCACTCTTCGAGCGGCTTGATCTTGAGCGCCTTGGTGCACCAGCGCATCTGGGGACTCGGGAGCGCTCCCTGGTAGACCCAGAGCCAGTGGTCGAAGCTCCGGTCGGAGTTCAAGCGTGCGATCGGCTTCCCGAGAGCGGCTTCCAGCCGCTGCAGGTACTCGTAGGTCTCAGGGAGCTCTGCGCCGGTATCGCAGAAGAAATACTCCATCTTAGGGACCTTGCCCCGGAGGTAGATCGCGAGAGCTGAGCTGTCCTTGCCTCCCGAGATTCCCATTACGTGGCGCGCATTCTTCGTCGCCGCGACAACGGATGTGCTTTGTGTTGAGTTCACAGTTGCATCAGGCACGGCGGGCCTTTCCCTTGATAGCGGCATAGGGGAGCTGCTCTGCATCATCCTGCTTGCTGGCTAGCACAGTGCCCGCGAGCAGGGCCATGAGGGCCTCGCCACCGCGTGATCCAAGCAGTGCCTGGGCGATTTCAATGGCATCGTTCATTGCCTTCTGAAGCTTCGGCTTCTCAGTCTCATTGATCCAGATGACATCGTTGTACTCACTGCCATCGGGCGAAGTAATGGTTACCTTGTGCGGTTCAAATCCACGCCTGTCGTCTTGCGCTAGCGTAGCGAAGAGAAGCGACTGGTAGCGCCGAAACGCACCACTGATCAGTTGCACCTCCAGCTCAAATCGTTCCTGGTCCTCGTCGCGCCAGCCCGCCGCGGGCCGGAGGGCAACGTTGTTGACTAGGGCCTCAAACCAGGCTTCGTCATCGAGATCGTCGTTGATGGCGAGCAGGACGAAGGAGCGAAGACGAGGTTCCAACAGTGTGGCGGCCAGACGCTCTGCGTCGTGCTTCAGCCCGCACCGGACGCTCTGCAAGCTCTCATTGCTCACCCCAAACTCCGTGGCAAACAGCCGACGACAGTGCTCCAGGAGAGCACCATACGTGCCGCTCAGCTCGATGAGGCTCGCGGATAGAGCCTGCTGGAAGGTTTCCAGATCAGCATCAGCGATCTGCCTCTTGTCACCGAGGTTGTCAAGACCGCAGGCCGTAGGCAGGCTCCGAAAGATCAGTACATCAGGCTCGCGCGCATTCAGGACGGCGTCACGTACCCCGCGGGCACCTTCGCTGATGCTCGAAGTCTGAAGTGTGTAGTGCGGAAGTGAGCGGACGGTTGCCAGCAGCGGTCCCGTAGCTCCAAGGAGCGTATTGTTGCGGGCTCCAACCGATTGCCTTGGCGCAACCGGTGAACGGTCCGTTGCAGCCTTCACTGCTTGAACGACCGAATCCAGGATCTTCGCGCGCGCAGACGTCGCTTTGAAGTGCTTGACTGCAAATCTTTCCGGGCTCTTGACCAGGCGTTCGAGGAGGTCCGGAGTGATCGAAGCCTGATACGTGCCCTCTTGGTAGAGGGCGATGTCTTCACGTCTGCGTAGCAGCAAAGCTGTGAGCAATACCGGGATCGCGCCCTCCTTCAGGCCGTAGGGGGGAGCCATCAACTTGGCGTAGATCTTGTCGAGCGTCAGCTGGCTTGAGGTGGCGTCCCCCAGCATGGTGGACATGGCGCCCCACACCTTTTGCATGCTTCCTTTGCGCGGCGGGTGATACCCGAATCCCTCCTCTGGCGTTGCCCGATGAATTCCGGTATGGCGGAGCAAGGCGGCATACATGGCCTTCTCCGGTCCGAAGCCGGTCATGCCCAGCCAATCCTCACTCGGCTTCTCGATCATTGCAGTCAGTAGCTCCCGACGCGCTTTGGCTGCCTGGGAGGTCAGTTCTCGCCTGCCCAACATCTCGTTGGAGATCTCAGGGCTGCAGTCGTACACGTCCTCGCAGACCGCAGACAGCAGGCTGGACAAACCTCGGTCGCTGCCGAGGATCTCGTCCGTGGCGGGGCGGCGGAACTCCACCCCGGCTGCAGCGGGATGAAGGTGCAGAGTCACACGGTCGAGCATGCGGCGTCGTGCGTCTGCCGACCGATCCTGAAGTTCTCGCCGGGCGACGCGGTCGGCCTGAACGTCCCGACGTTCCAGAGCGCCAAGGACGGCCGCCAACTCCATGATCGCTTCCGTGATGCTGACGTGCTCGGTGGTCGTCGCGATAATGACGGGCTTTGACCCTTGGTCGATGCGCAACGCGCGGGCTTCCTCAGGAGATCCCAGGAAGTAGATGAGGAGCCCATCGGCAGGGTCCTGATCTCGAGGGCCGCAGATCGGCCCCGTCTGGGCGTCCGCGAGCACGGTCTCGAAGTACCGCAGCATGCCTACTCTTTGGCTGTGCTTGCCTGCGATGGCCGGAGGAAGCCTGTGCTGGCCGGTAAGCAACACCGCGGGTGAGGTCTGGGACAAACCCTCGCGTGACTGCTCGACTAGAGCCCCGATATCGAGGTCGCTACCCTGCCACAGACGGTACTCGTCGGCAAAACCCCGGTAGGTGAGCACACCGCGGGACTGGAGTTCTCCGACGAGCTTCAGAATAGCCTTGTCTGTTATAGGGCTCGCAGAAGACAGCGCATAGCGGAGCACGGGGATCGAAGCCCGCAGCGGGCCACCTTGCGATAGCGCATTGAGAACACCGACGACCTTCATAAGGCGTTCCTGGTCCGCGTCCAGGCCGGTTGTCTCGCGAAGCATGGTGTCGATCTCGATGAGCCGTGCGCCGTGTCGCCCTCCGGTGCCGGCTGCGTTCGTGATGAAGAAGTCATAGAGCCGATCGAGCCCGACGGTGGGAAGTCTCGATTCGATCAACTCGACGTCGAGAAAGTTGGCTACCGAGTGCGGTTCCCGGCTAGTCAGGAAGCTGAAGAGCGTGCGCCCATGCTGCCCGAACCGGGCGCACATCTCCGGAAGGGCGAGCAGGGTCAACGGGTGAAGGGGGTAGCAGCTGGCAAGAGTGTCGGCACCGCCCGGGAGGAGGCGCATGAGCCCTAGCTTTTCGCAGGCCTTGGCTGCATCGTGAGCCCAAGCCAGCTGGCTGGCACGGAAGGGAGCATCGCAGACCGTAGGCTCGAAGGCACCAGCGACGAGCCGGAGAGACTGCTCTGCGCTTTCGACGAATGGCACGTCCTCGAAGCGACCTTGTACCTTGCCCCACTCGCGCCGCTGGACTGCGCTCGCTCCGCGTACGTAATCGTCGAATGCAAGGTGCTGAAGCGTAATGAGGAGCGCAGGAAGGCCGCTGTCGCCCGAGCATCGCTCTGCCAGCTCCTGCAGGATGAAAAGGTCTGCATCGGCCGAGTCACTTGCGAAGTGCTCGAGGTTCTTCCCGAACTCATCGATCTCGATGAGAACGGGCCCGTATCCGCACAATGACTCAAGTGCAATCCCGAGGGCTCGCGAAGTAGGCTGCTGAGCAGCCTGCGCCAAGGCGCTCTTGACGGTTAGCGGCATTCGAGTGCGCCAACGCCCGTACGCGCCGGAGGTCAAGGCACGCAAGACTGTGGCGCTGATGGATTCGCGCTGCGCGGTGGCGGTCGCGCGGATGAATCCAGTGACCGGCGCCTTGAATGACTGGCGTCCCTGATCTAGCCGTTCGAGGAGCTCAGGGTCGACGGAGAAGATCGCCTCCTCTGCTCTGAGACGAGCCTCATCGCCGTCTGGACCGAGAAGGGCACGCACGAAGAGACCGAAGCTGGACTTGCCAGCTCCATACGGTCCAGTCAGCGACCATGCTCGCCCAGCGTTGGAACTCGACATCGCTCTCGCGAGGCGGTGGCAAACCTCGAGTCCGCGGCCAGTAGGGATGTAACCGCCAAGCGTCTGGCCCTCGTGGTGCTCGAGATGCGCGGAGCGAAGGTGATGTTTACGAACCTTCACTCGTGTAGACAAAGGCTGAGCCTGGGCGATCACGCGCTCCTCACCTTCGCAACGTCCCACCTGGAGTAGTAATGATGGAGGATGTCGGCGGCCAGCAGACGTGGATCGTCATCGAACAGCAACTGACGAAGACCTCCCGGCTCAGAGACGGTGAGTGATTCGGCGTCCTCTGCTGCTCGTGAGAGCGCATCGAAGAGCGCGGTCTCCGTCAGCCGGAAGGCGGAGCCGGGGCTCCCAGGGTCATGCGCGAGCCGCGCGATGCTGATCGAGCGACCGCTGCGATTGGAACGTGCGGAGAAGTCCAACGCGGCGTAAGCGACGATCGCGTCCGGCAAACCGGGCTTCTCACCTACGACGAACCGCCAGTGGCGCGCCTCGTCACCCGCTGCAGCCTCCATCAGCCCCAGCTCTCTGAAAGGACAGTCAAGAAGGTCATCGAGACCTTGGCGGCCATGTCGGCGAACCGTGTAGGTGCGAAGAAGGCAATCGACGTCCTTCTTCACCGAAGCCTCGACCACCTGTGGCCAGCCAGCCGCAGCTGACAGCTCCATCACATGCAATGTCAGTTGCGACTCTGTGAACTGCACGGCCGTGAAGTCATTGAAGGCCACCCACCAGGCTGGAGCCTGACAGATTGGCGAGAGCAGATTCCAGTGCAAGAGCCAGAGGCTGCCGGGATCTTCGAGGTAAGGGTCCCATCCTTCGTCACCCAGAAGGTCGTTGCCGAACGAGCTAGGAATGATGCGCGGAACCCGTGGTCGTGCCGGGTTAGCGCTCTGCTCTAGGACCTTGAAGGCGAGACCCCAGTATCGAATCGCTGTCACCATATTCTTGCCCACACCGAGCTTGACCGTGGCCTCCGCGTCAGTGAAGACATCGCTGGCCCTAGAGGATTCCGCCACGGCTTTGCGCAGCCACCCAAAGCGAGGATGGAAGGTCTCGTGCCTTGCGAACGCAGGTGTTGCCTCGTTCGCTAGCATGGTGCCGCTCACTGCGCCATCACCCGGCGCGATCTTTCTCGGACGCGCATCACGCTAGCTCCAATCTGATCTGCAGCAGCCACAACTTCCTGCCCGGTGGTGAAGCGGCTCAGCCCGAAGCGCAATGACGTCGACGCACGCTGTTCATCGACACCCATAGCTGTGAGAACGTGTGAGGGTCCGGGATGTCCTGTGCTACAGGCACTTCCGGTAGCTACCGCGACACATGGGGCACCGGCCATCACTGCCTCGGCGTCTGCGCTGTCAAAGCTGACATTAAGGGTGCCGGGCAGGCGCAGCGTGGGGTGCCCATTGAGCACTACAGGGCCGACATGCTCGATGAGACGACTGTGCAGACCATCGCGCAGCGCCGCCACGGCCACCGCAGCGGCTTCACCATCTGAGCGGGCGAACTCTGCTGCCGCACCCAGGCCGGCGATGCCAGCAGTGTTCAGGGTCCCGCTCCTGAGCCCTCGCTCGTGACCACCTCCGTAGTGGACCGGTCGGATTCGGCGACTCGCCTGTCGACTGACGTACAGAGCTCCGACTCCCTGCGGTCCATGCAACTTGTGTGCGGAAAGGGAAAGCAAGTCGACATCCCACTCATCCACATTTATCGGTCCCCAAGCCAGCAGCTGAGTTGCATCAGTGTGAAATAGTGCCCCATTCGCGTGTACGACCTCGGCAATCGCAGCCATAGGGGCCAGTGTTCCCGTCTCATTATTAGCCGCCATGATGCTCACGACCGCAGTCCCTGTATCGACTGCGCTACGAAGACTTTCGATGTTGAGCAAGCCAACCTCGTCGACATCGACTACTGAGTGGTAGTAGCCCCCGGCCGCCAGCCCCTGCGCTGTTCCAAGGACAGACGGATGCTCCGTCGAGGCCGTGACGACCTTGCGTCGTGACTTTGAGGCGGCGACCACACCAGCGAGGGCCAGGTTGTTTGCCTCGGTCGCGCCACTAGTGAAGATGATCTCCCGAGGGCTTGCACCTATCAGCAGGGCGACTCGCGCACGAGCGTCTTCAATCGCTGCATTCGCTTGGACCCCGAGGAAATGAGCGCTTGATGCATTGCCCACAGCTCGCAGAATGGGCAACATGACATCAAGAACGCGAGGGTCGAGGAGGGTTGTGGCGTTATTGTCGAGGTAGATTTCGTTCATGCCGACTCCTTTGCCCTCACGTAGAGGTGAAGATCGCGGTCGAGCGCCTCTGCGAGCTTCTTCAGCGTCGCAAGCTTTGGCTGCGAGCCTCCTGCCTCCATGCGCGCGATGGCTGACTGGGTGCTGCCAACCCGTTCAGCCAGTTGGCGCTGGCTGAGACCCGATTCGAGGCGGAGCAGCTTGATGAGTTGCCCGAACCTGAGGTCCTGGTACTCAGCATCTGGGCAAGCCCAACAGAGCTGCCTCGTTGGTAGATCCTCCCGCATAGCACAGACGCTATGCCTCTGCCGCCAGCTTAGGAGGCCGACACACCGTCAGAGCGCAAACGGACCGTCGCTCTAGTCGACCTCGGACAGGTGCGTACCTATGCCAACGTCCTGATGGATACATCCCTGTACTTCTGCGACCTGTAGGGTAAACCCGTACTGCGGCCCGACGGGCTTTCGTGTCACGCACCTGAGGTGCGGCTGACCCGGATATGTCCCCACCCGCGCGATCTTTTTCGTGCTGTGTGGGGGCCGACCATTGGCGCTGATCCGTCGCTCGGCAGCCAGCCTGGCCGCGATTGCCAGCAGCGGCAGCGTAGCTGAGTTCATGTTCGAGCAGATGATCTACGGGCCAGGTCCACGGCCCTCGCCGGGCGAGGCCCGCTCGTGGGACCGCAGCATCCCGGTGCTCGCGGCCGACCTGGTCCAGGCAGGCCTGGGCAACATCGAGGTCTTGCTTGAGCACCGGCTCCCGCTGAGCAGCCGCCGGGTAGACGCGATCCTGGCCGGCCGCCATCCGGTCAGCGGGGCGGCGTCCTACGTCGTGGTCGAGTTGAAGCAATGGAGCGGCGCAGAACTCTACGAAGACGATCCCGCGATGGTCACGATCGACGGCTACGGTCACCACCCCAGGCTCCATCCGCTTGAGCAGGTCAGCGGGTATTGCCAGTACCTGGTCGACTTCATGCCAGCGCTGCAGGACGACGCCGAGACGGTGTCCGGAGTGGCGTACCTGCATAACGCGACCGAGCATGGCGTAGCAGCGCTGCGCCAGCGTGCCGAGTCGGGCTACGCCCGGCTGTTTACGGGCGAACGGCGATCGGAGTTCATCGACTTCCTGCGGTCCCGTCTCGCCAGCAATGTCGCGGGCGCCCCGTATGCCGACGCATTCCTGAGCTCGCGGATCGCCCCAAGCCGGCAGTTGCTGTCGGTGGCAGCCGCCGAGATCCGCGACCGCGAGCAGTTCATCCTGCTCGACCAGCAGCAGCTGGCGTTCAGGCTTGTCCTGCACGCGACTGAGGCCGCGCGGGCCGGCGACTCCAAGACCGTCGTCATCGTCGCCGGGGGTCCAGGCAGCGGCAAGAGCGTGATCGCATTGTCGCTGCTCGGCGATCTCGCCCGCCGGGGGCGGACCGTCGTGCATGCGACCGGGTCGCGGTCATTCACCCAGACGCTGCGGAAGGTCGCCGGCAAGGGCTCACCGCGGACGCAGAGCCTGTTCAAATACTTCAATCAGTTCATCGCCGCCGAGCCCAACGACCTGGAGGTCCTGATCCTGGATGAGGCCCACCGGATCAGGGAGACCTCGGTTGACCGGTACACGCCGGCCAGGTTTCGCAGTGGCCGGGCGCAGATCGACGAGCTGATGTCAGCCGCGCGAGTGCCCGTGTTCCTGCTGGACGAGCATCAGGTGGTGCGGCCGGGCGAGCTCGGGACAGTGGAGGAGATCGAGGCCCATGCCAAGAAGCTCGGGCTCGCTGTCCGGAAGATCTCGCTGGAGGACCAGTTCCGCTGCGGGGGCAGCGAAGCCTATGTCGAGTGGGTCCGCCGCCTGCTGGGGCTCGCTCCCGGCGGGCCGCTGCCCTGGGCGGGTGATCCGGCGTTCAGCGTGCAGGTCGCGGACACTCCGCAGGAGATGGAACATCTGCTCCAGGCCCAGGCCGATGCGGGTACGGCGCCCGGATGGCGGCCGGATTCTGCTGGCCGTGGAGCGATCCCCGCCCGGACGGATCACTGGTGCCTGACATCGTGATCGGCGACTGGTCCCGGCCGTGGAACCTGCGCGGTGACCGTGCCGTGGGCGGCGCGCCGCCCTCCGCGCTCTGGGCAACCGATCCAGCCGGATTCGGCCAGGTCGGCTGCGTGTACACGGCTCAGGGATTCGAGTACGACTGGAACGGGGTCATTGTCGGACCCGACCTCGTCTGGCGCGACGGACGGTGGGCTGCGGTCCGCGACGCCAACAAGGATCCCAACCTGAGGAGCCGGACCGCAGTGACTGATCACGAGTTCGAGAGGCTCGTCCGGAACGTCTACAAGGTCTTGCTGACCCGCGGGATGATCGGAACGATCATCTACTCAGCCGACCCCGAAACACGCGAGCTGCTCCGCTCACTCGTCCCGTAACGCAGAGCCAGGCCAAACGCGAAGATGGGACCAGGCGAAACGTGAAGGCCCCCGAGGAGACAACGGTGAACACGATCAGCTCACGCGACGGTACGACGATCGCGTACGACAAGGCCGGCGACGGGCCGACCCTGATCCTGGTCGACGGCGCGCTGAGCGTCCACTCGTCCGGCGGCAAGTTAGAGCTGGCCAGGCTTCTCGC